>WNGO01001589.1_pt1 | contig 14678 bp, 8 predicted proteins | sample 5400511 | NCBI WGS metagenome assembly WNGO01 (sample SAMN13153380, study PRJNA577476) | soil metagenome | isolation source: 20 cm soil or saprolite under Garry oak tree replicate 2 | place: USA:California | collected 2016-06-15 | reverse complement strand
TGCTCATCGCCCATTCCATCGCCGGCTCGGAAGCATACCGGCTCGCCTACCGGCGGCCGGATCTGGTCCGAGGCGTCCTGTCGATCGAGGGCGGGCCGACCGAAATGGCGGTGACGGCGACGTTCAAGCGCGCGCTGCGATTCGCGCCGTGGATCAAGCTGTTGGGCGGGATCAGGCTGATCCGGCGCAAGATCCGGAGTCTCCTGATCGACTCGTCCGGCGACCCCAGCTGGGTCACCGACGATGCGGTCGCGGAGTACACCGCCGGCGCGGCGCACGACCTCGATGGCACACTCAAAGCCTATATCGCCATGGCGAGCTCCCACGAACCCGAGCTGCTGGCCCCACGGCTGCCGCAGATTCGCTGCCCCGTGCGCCTGATGGTCGGAGGCGCTCCCCATGTCGGCGATGTCGGACCCAAGGAGGCGCAGCTCCTGGCGCGCGCGTTGCGGTCGTTCGCGCTCGACTCCGTGCCGGGGGCGGGCCACTTCATCCACGAGGAGCAGCCGGGCGCCGTGCTCGCCACTCTGGCGCGCCTCGAGGCCAGCGTGACCGCGGAGCGGGCCAGCGGGTCACTCTGATCGAGCGCTCACCGGTAATCCCTTCAACCGGACAGGCCGTTCCATAATGCGCATCGCCCTGGTCGCCGAGGACTACTATCCGCAGCTCGGAGGCGTGCCCGAGCACGTACACAATCTCGCCCTCCAGCTCAACGGCTGGGGACATCCGACGACGGTCGTCACCTCGCGGATGCGCGAGCACCACCGCGACGCCGAGTTCGTGGTTCGCGTCGGGACGAGCCGGGTGATCTACGCCAACGGCGGCGTGTCGCGTGTGACGACCGGGTGGCGGCTCCGCCGGCGTCTCGAGGAGGTCTTTCGGGCCGGCCGGTTCGACATCGTGCACGTGCACGGCGGGCTCGCCCCGACGCTCGGCCTCGCGGCTCCGTTCGCCGCGTGGCGCGCGGGCATCCCGGTGGTAGCGACTTTCCATTCGTGGTTCGCGCGCTCGATCGGGTATCGCGTGTTCCGGCGGCCGCTGCAACGCATCCTCGACCGGCACGCGGCCACGATCGCGGTGAGCCGGCCCGTGGTGGACGCGACTGGACGGTATTTCCACGCCGATTGGGACATCATCCCCAACGGCGTGGACACGCACTTCTTTCATCCCAATGGGCACAGGCGACCGGCGGCCGACGCGCTCACCGAGGGACCGCGGCTCTTGTTCCTCGGCCGCATCGAGCCGCGCAATGGACTGGGCACGCTACTCGACGCCATGCCGCGCATTCTGGCGCGCTATCCCCGCGCGTTGCTGACCGTCGCGGGCGACGGCCCGTGGCGCGGCTACTACGCGCGGCGCGCCCGCGAGCTGGGCGCGAGCGTGCGGTTCGTCGGGCAGGTGTTCGAGGATCGCCCGGCGCACTACGCCGCGGCGGACCTGTATCTCTGTCCCACGACGATCGCGTCGTTCGGTGTCACGCTGCTGGAAGCGATGGCGTGCGGCACGCCGATGATCGTATCGGACAACCTGGGCTTCCGCTCCGTGATCGACGGCGGCGACGAGGCCGTCCTGCTTCCCGCGAACGATCCTGCCGCGTGGGCCGACGCGACCGTCGCGCTGCTGGGCGACCCCGACCGGCGGGCCGCAATGCGCCGGGCCGGCGTGCGGAAAGCGGCACGGTACGCGTGGCCCCGAATCGCGCGCGAAGAGCTCGCGGTCTACGAGCGCGTGCTGGCCCCGAGCGCGAGGGCCCGCGCGCAGCCCACCAGCGATCGGCGGTACGTCCGCGCGCCCATGAAGACGTCAGTGATGGCCTCGACCAACGGCTGACCGACCCGCGGAAACAGCCAACCGCGCACGCGCGGGAAGTCGTACAACAGCCGGGCCAGCGCCCGACCAATGCGCAGCTCGTCGAGCAGGGGCCGGAGCGCCGCCTGGTAGCCTCGTCGGACCAGCTCCGGGTCCAGGCCCGCGGCCACGATGGCGTCGGCCGCGACACGGCCGCTGCGTGCGGCGAGGCTGATCCCCTCCCCTGTCACGGGGTCGGCGAGACCCGCGGCGTCGCCGACGAGCAGCATCCGTTTCCGCGCGAGCGGTCCGGTGCGGGGACGGACGGGAATCACGAAGCCGTGGCGTTCGGTCGCCCGCGGCACCAGCCCAATCGTCCGCAAGTACGACTCGAGGTGACGATGCAGGTTGATGGCGCCGCGGTGCGTGGTGAGCACGCCGGCCGAGAGGTGAGCGGCCTTGGGGAACACCCACGCATATCCGAAGGGCGGGACACCCAGGTCGAAGCGGGGGCGCGCCGCGAATCGCTCGAAGGTCACGTCGTCGACTGAGACCTCGTATTCGAGCGCCGGGATCAGGTGCCGCCCGTCGTCCCACCCAGCCAGGCGAGCGACGTCGCCAGTGGCGCCATCCGCGGCGATGACGAACGCGGCGGACACGGGCTCGGCGTCGGTAGCGAGCCGCACGTGACGCCGCTCGAACATTACGCCGGTCACAGCGCATGGCGCGCGCAGGGTCGCGCCGGCGTGGACCGCGGCGCACGCCAACACCTCGTCCAGCCGATCGCGCATCGTCATCGCCATGATGGGGCGCTCCCGCGCGGCGCGGTAGCGCAGGCCGGCGTCCAGCAGGTTCAGCTCGGCGTCCGCGCAGGGACGCTCGACGACGCGCTGCACGTCTCCCGGGAGCACGTCGAGGGCACGACCGACGAGGCCCCCGCCGCACGTCTTGTATCGGGGGAGGGCATGTCGCTCGAGCAGCACCACCGAGACACCACGCTCGGCCAACGCGAGCGCGGCGATCGTCCCGGCGGGCCCGCTCCCCACGACGGCGACGTCGAACATGGCAAGGACTAAATTACGCGCCATGCCGAAACGCGCTGCGGCATCCACCCTCGCCATCCTCGCGTTCTCGCTCGGCAGCGCCTGCCGTGCCCAAGAGCCCGCCCAGGCGCCGATGGACATGAGCGCGATGGACTCGACCGACCAGCACGCCACGCAGGCCGCGCACGAAGCCATGAGCGGCAGCATGGCCGCGGACCCGCACCTGACCCTCACCCCGACTCGGCCTGGCACCGGCGCGGACACGGCGCGCGCAGCCGCGCTCGTCCGGGAGATGCGACGCGCGCTCGAGCGCTACGGCGACGTGCGGAGCGCCGAAGCCGGCGGCTTCCGCCGGTTTCTCCCCGGCGTGAAGCAGCCCGTGTACCACTACACGAGCTGGCGGTCGGCCCTCGCGGCGCAGTTCCGGTTCGATGCCGCTCGCCCGACCTCCCTGCTGTACAAGGAAGGGCCGCGCGGGACGCTGGTCCTCGTGGGAGCGATGTACACGGCGCCGGCCCGCGCGTCGTTCGACGAACTCGACCGTCGCGTACCGCTCGCGGTGGCGCGGTGGCACGAGCACGTGAACTGGTGCCTGCCGCCGCGCGGTCAGTCGGAGCGGTGGCGCGAGACGCGCGACGGGAAACCCGTGTTCGGACCCAAGTCCCCGATCGCGACTGAAGCGGCGTGCAGCGCCGTGGGCGGAAGGTTCGTCCCCCGGCTCTTCGGATGGATGGTACACGTGATGGCGTTCGAGAGCGACGATCCGAAGATCATCTGGGGCGGCGAGCACGAGCACGCTCGTCAGTAGGAGTGCTGTTCCCACCCAACGCCTTCCCCCTCCTTGCGGACCTCTGAAATCGCGCGCAACGTAGCGGCGTCGTCATTGCCGGCCATCATCACTTTCCGGAGGTCTGGAGGAACGAACTGTGCTACAGCGCATCTCGTTTATTTCGCTCGCGCTGTGCCTCGGCGTCGGCATCGGCGCGGCCGCGGGGCAGCAGCGCCCGATCACGGGCAAAGTCACCAGCGGGACTACCGGCGAGCCGATCGCTGGTGCCGCTATCACGGTAGTCGGCACGCCGATCACCGCCCTCACCAACGAGAGGGGAGAGTTCACGCTTTCCGCGCCGGAGGCGGCGCTGACTCTCTCCATCCGCGCGGTCAGTTACAAGCGCCGCGAAGTGGCGGTCCCCGCGGGTCAAACCACCGTTTCCGCGAGCCTCGATCAGGACGTGTTCAACCTCGAGGCCGTCGTGGTGACTGGTGTCGCCACGGGAGTGGAGAAGCGCAACGCCAGTAACGCCGTGGCGACGGTCGCCTCAACCGACCTGGGGTACGCGCCGACCGCGAGCCTGGAGCAGCAGCTTCAGGGAAAGGTGGCGGGCGCCGACATCCAGCAGAACTCCGGCGCCCCTGGCGGAGGGTTGCAGGTGCGGCTGCGGGGCGTGACGTCGATCAATGCGACGGCCGAGCCGTTATACGTTGTCGACGGGGTGATCGTGAGCGACGTCGCGATCGCGTCCAACCAGAACGCGGTCACGGCGGCGTCGGGCGGCTCGAACCCGTCGCTGGACCAGGATGCCCTCGTGAACCGCATCGCCGACCTGAACCCCAACGACATCGAGAACATCGAGGTCCTGCGGGGAGCGTCGGCGTCGGCGATCTATGGACAGAAGGCTGCGAACGGGGTGCTCGTCATTACGACGAAACGGGGGAAGGCCGGGGCGCCCAAGTTCGACGTGCTGCAGCGGTTCGGGTTCTTCGAGATGTCGAACGAGTTCGGATCCCGGACCTTCGCGGATGCGACGGAAGCGATCGCCGCCTACGCTCCCGCGCCGAAGGATTCCCAGACCGCCAAGCTCGTCAACAGCATCTGCAATCTCCCGGGCGGGGCGTGCCCGACGTACAACCTCGAGGACCAGCTGGCGAGCGAGAAGCCGCTCTCGTACGAAACGGCCCTGAGCATTTCGGGGGGAACCGACAACACGCAGTATTTCGCCTCCGCGACGGCGAAGGACGACGGTGGCATCATCGCCAACACCGGCTTCAAACGGCAGGCCGTGCGCCTGAATCTCGACCAGCGGCTGGGCTCGCGGGTCCGCGCCACGCTCAACACGAACTACACGCACACCGTGGCGCAGCGCGGCCTCACGAACAACGACAACACGGGGACGAGCTTCTACGTCGTCCTGTCGGCGACACCCAGCTTCGTGAACCTCGGCAAACTGCCGGGTGACACGTTCGCGCTGAATCCGTTCGTGCCGAGCAATCCCGTGCAGACCGCCGCCCTCATGAAGAACGACGAAGACGTGTGGCGGTTCATCGGTAGCTTGAACGCGCAGTGGGACGCCGTGCAGGCCGGGTCGCATTATCTGCGGTTCATCGCGACCGGTGGCCTGGACCAGTTCTCACAGCAGAATTCCCTGTTCTTCCCGCCGGAGCTGCAGTTCGAGCCAAACGACGGGGAGCCCGGCACGTCGCTGCTGACGAACAGCGACAATCTCAACTTCAACGTCAACGCAAGCGCCGTCCACACCTACACGCCCAGCAGCAACGCCTTCTCTGCCACGACGTCGATCGGCTTGCAACACGCGCATCGGGAGTTGAACGTCGCGCGCATCACGAGCCGCAACCTGACGGCGGGCCAGGAAATCGTCAGCGCCGGGACCAATATCCAGATCACCGAGGAGCGCTCGGAGATCAAGGATCTCGGCTTCTTCGCCCAGGAAGAGTTCCTGGCGGATCAGCAGCGCCTGCTGCTGACGGCGGGCATCCGGGCGGACCAGAGCAGCCTCAACGCCGATGCCACGAAGCTCTACTACTTCCCCAAGGCGTCGGGGGCGTACCGCTTCCGGAACCCCACGAGCTGGATTGACGAGCTGAAGGTGCGGGGGGCGTACGGCGAGTCCGGGAACGAGCCCCTGTACGGGCAAAAGTTCACGGGACTCCGCATCACGGGGAAGGTGGGCGGAGTGGCCGGCACGGTGGCCGGCGACACGACAGGGGCCAAGGATCTTCGGCCCGAGCGGGACCGCGAATTCGAAGGCGGCATCGACGCGACCCTCTGGGGTAGCCGAGCCAACCTGGAGTTCACGGTCTATCAGAAGAACGTCAGCGACCTGTTGTTGCCCCGCCAGCTGGCTCCGTCGGGCGGAGTGAACTTCGAGATCGTCAACGGCGGCAACCTGCGCACGCGGGGCGTCGAGGTGGCGCTGGGTCTCGTGCCGCTGCAAAAGAGCGATCTCACCTGGCTGTTCCGCACGACGTTCTCGCTCAATCGCAGCCTGATTACCGAGCTGCCGCTCTCGTCGTTCATTGCGGGTGGCTTCGGCGCCTCGATCGGTGAGTTTCGCATCGAGCAGGGCGCGTCGCCGACTCAAATGGTCGGCAACGACACGCTCACGACGGCCGACATCGCTTCCGGTCAATATCCCGGCCATGCGGTGGGCGACATCGTCGTTCGGAAGATCGGCGACGCGAATCCGGACTTCAGGATGTCCTTCACGAACGACATCACGTATGGGAGACTGTCGCTGCACTTCCTGCTCGACTGGCAGCACGGCAGCGACATCCTCAACCTGACACGACTGCTGTACGACTTCGGGCAAGTGACGCCCGACTACGCCAACCCCATTCCGGGGAAAACGGAGACGGTGGGAGAGCACCGCCTGGCCGGGTTCCAGGTCGTGTCCAAGAACTACGTCGAAAGTGCCACCTTCCTCAAGCTGCGAGAGGTCACGCTCACTTACGATCTCCCGGCCACGTTTATGCACAGCCTGTGGTCGGGAGCCCGATATGGCCGCCTGAGCGTGAGCGGGCGCAACCTGCTCACCAGCTCGCCGTACACCGGGCTTGACCCGGAGGTGAGCAACTTCGGCAACCAAGCGGTCGCGCGAAACATAGACGTCGCGCCGTTCCCGCCGAGCCGCAGTTTCTGGTTCTCGGTCGAGCTGGGGTTCTGACCATGAAAACACTCTCGAAATACTCATTGGCGGCCTGCCTCGGCTTCGCCGTGTTGGCAGCGTGCAAAGACCTGGACGTACCAAACCTGAATAGCCCGGACCTGGGCGACTTTCAGAACAATCCGACGCGGAGCCAGGTGCTCTCCGTTGCGACCGGGCTCCTCCTCGGAACCCGGACTGGTATCGCGCCGCAGAACGGCTATGTGTCGCTGCTCGGTATCGTGGGTCGCGAGTCGTACAACTTCGATCCGGCGGATCCGCGTTTCGTGACCGAGATGCTGCTGGGACCGCTCGACGGCGGCAGCCCGGCGTTCGGCGGCAACCTCTGGGCGAATCCGTACCGCAACATCCGGAGCGCGAACCTGGAGCTTGCCGCGCTCGAGAAGGTCCCACTCGTGAATGACGCGGAAAAGGAATCCATGCGGGGGTTCACGCAGACCATCCAGGCGCTGGACTACCTCAAGATCATCAGCACAAGGGATTCCAACGGTGCCCCGATTCCCACGAGCATCGACCCGCTCGCGCCTCCGGCGCCGGTGGCGAGCCGTGATTCGGTCTATGCCCACATCGTGCGGTTGCTGGACTCGGCCGCGAAACACCTCGATTCCGCCACCACCCTCACAGGGGGGGCCTTCGCGTTCCCCTTCGCGCTGAGTCCGGGGTTCGACGGGTTCACGTCCACTGCATCATTCCGCAAGGCCAACCGCGCCCTAATGGCCCGGGTCCAGGCGTACAAGGGGAGCTTCGGGTGCGCCGCGTGTTGGGACTCGGCGCTCACGGCGTTGAGCGGCTCGTTCATAGCCCCGTCCGGCGACCTCAATCTGGGCGTGTACTACTCCTACGCCACGCTCTCGGGGGATGAAGTAAACGCGCTCTTCGACCCGAAGGCGCGAGCCATCCTCACACATCCGTCTATTGTGGCCGACGCCCAGCTGCAGGCCGGCGGAGCGAAGGACGACCGGGTGGTGCGCAAGGTGGCCACGCTGTCCGCACCGAAGACGGCGCAGGGGCTGAGCTCTCAGTACCAGTTCGTGATCTACGGCAGCAACATCGCTCCGATCCCGATCATTCGGAACGAGGAGCTCATCCTGCTCCGGGCGGAGGCCAACATCGGCAAGGGTGGGGTGGCAGACCTCGCGGCGGCCGTCGCGGACCTGGATACCATCCGCGTGCGGTCAGGCAAGCTGCCGCTGTACGCAGGGGCGGTGACGCAGGCGGCACTGCTCGATGAGCTGCTGTACAACCGGCGCTACTCGCTGATGTTCGAGGGCGGGCATCGCTGGATCGACGCCCGGCGCTACGGCCGGCTGGGGACGCTGCCGCAGGATGCGACCACGACCGCGACGGCCAAGCGCTTTACCAAGTTTCCGTTCCCGGCGTTCGAGTGCGATCCGCGTTCTCCAGCACCTTCGGGATGCGGCACGCAGGTGGGCTTCTGACCTCGTAACACCGCCTCTTCGGGGGCGAGCCGCCGGGCGCAGCCGACGCGCCCGGCGGTTTTTTTCAAGCGTCAGCCGGTGCGCGCCAGCTCGTACAGATACTCGACGTGCGAGCGAACGGCCCCGTCCATGCCCCGGACGGCCGGATTGGTGGACTCGATGACGTAGTACTCGTCGGGCGCGTGCGCGCCGCTGCCGTGGCCCAGTCCGAAATGGCCGGCCGGGAGCCGCAGCGGGTCGCCTGTGAACACGTAACCGGGCCACGAGCCAGCGATCCGCGGCAGCAGCACGGGGTCGATGCTGGAGCGCTTGTAGACCGCCACCTGCGCCTTCACGAGCTCGGCGTCCTGCGCGGTGGTCGTCGGATCGTACCCGCCCGTCATGTTGACCTCGACGTCCTCGAACCCCCGCTTGGCGAGATGCGCCTTGAGGGCGGCGAGCGACTCGGCCGCGGTCATGTCCGGCACGAGACGCAGGTCGAGCTTCGCCACCGCCCGGTGGGGCAGAATCGTCTTCCCTCCCGGACCCGTGTAGCCCCCGACCAGGCCTTCGATGTTGACGGTCGGGAGCCCCACCAGGCGCTCCAGTGCGTCTACCCAGCTGACGTCGTGTACCCAGTGGTCCACGCCCAGCTCCCGCTTGGCGACGGCTTCGTCGAGCCGGCGGGCCGCCTCCGCGACCATGGCTTTCTCACTCGCGGAGAGGGGACGGGTCTTGGTAGTGTAGCCGTCGATGGCCGGGTCGTTCCCGTCGGGCGTGACGAGGGTCGTGAGGGCCTGAACCAGGTGCCAGGCGGGACTGTCCACTCGGGCCTTGTTGCTCGAGTGGATGTCCTTGCGTGGTCCGCGACCCCACCGCTCGCCGCTCGACACCAGCTCGCATTCGATCACGCCCTTGGCGCCCAGGGTGATGGTGACGCGGCCGTCCGACCCTTGCGCCGCGGACGGCATGAAGATCCCCATCGTCTTTTTCAACGCGGCTTGCACCTCGGGCCGTCGTACCACCTGCGGGAAGTGCGGCGAGCCAATCTCCTCTTCGCCTTCGGCCACGAGGACGAAATTCAGCGGCGGTTTGCGACCGGCCCCGCGGATCGCGTGCAGCGCGGCGAAGAAGGTCGCTTCGGGGCCTTTCTGGTTCACGGCGCCGCGCCCGACGACCACCTTGCCGAGGGCGGGCCGGTCCACGAGCGCCGCCGCCCAGGGCGGCGAGGACCATTCCGCGGGATCGGCCTGCTTGACGTCGTACATGAAGTAGAGGCCGAGCGTGCGCGGCGCGCCCGCGTCGAGGGTCGCGAAGATGCCCGGTTGCCCGTCGGTCGGCATCTTCGTGACCTGCCCGAAGCCCGCGTCCTTGAGCATCCGCATGGTGAGATCGCACCCCTCGGTCATGCCGCGGTTTTCGGCGGCGATGGACGGCTGCCGGATCCATTCCTGCAGTCGTTGCACGGCTTCGTCATGACGGTGTTCGATTTGTGTGAAGATCGGTTGGAGGTCATCTGTATCGGCGGATGTCTCGCGCGGCAACGCGAGCGCGGCGGCGGCCGCGGCGGCGGTGGTCTCGAGAAAGGCACGGCGGTCGACGGGCATGGTACGGTCTCCAGGGTGACGGGTTCGCGGCACCTGAACCTAGCAGGCAGATGGTCAGTCGGAAACGTTGACGGTCCTCCCTTCTTGCGGGGTCGCGAAACGGGCCGCAGCATATGGGGTGCTTCGTGCGGCTCCGATGAATTCCGTGGCACCCTTTGAGGAGGCATTCGTGGTTACGCGTACTCTCCTGTTCACGCTGGCACTCGCGACGATGCTTGGAGCGACTGCCGCGTCCGCGCAACAGCGCCAAATCACCGGCCGGGTGACGTCGACGGTGGGCGGAGACCCGATCGCCGGCGTGGCGGTGTCGATCACCGGCACGGCGCTCGCCGTGTCCACGAACGCCGAGGGCCGCTACGCGATCGCGGCGCCGGCGGGGCCCCTGACGCTGGTGTTCCGGCGGATCGCGTTCAAGCGGCGCGAGGTTCAGGTCGCAGCGGACCAGAACACGGCGGACGCGACGCTCGAGCCCGACGTGTTCAACCTCGAGGCCGTGGTCGTGACCGGGCAGGCGACGGGCGTAGAGCGGCGCAACGCGGCGATCGCGACGTCGGTGATCTCTGGAAGCGAGGTCACCAGCGTGCCGGCGCCCGCGGTCGATCGGGCGCTCCAGGGCAGGGTTCCCGGGGCGTACATCCAGCAGAACTCCGGCGCGCCCGGTGGCGGCACCCAGATTCAGATCCGCGGCTCGAACACCGTAGTCGGATCCGCCGATCCGCTGTTCGTGGTGGACGGCGTCATCGTGAGCGACGCGTCGATCTCGACCGGGTTGTTCACCGTGACCGCGAGCGGCAACCCGCAGTCGACCCGGAACGACGGGGAGAAGCAGGACGACCCGGTCAACCGCCTCACGGACCTGAATCCCAACGACGTCGCCTCGATCGAGATCCTGCGCGGGGCTGCCGCCTCGTCGATCTACGGGTCCAAGGGCGTGAACGGGGTCGTCGTCATCACGACGAACCGGGGGAAGGCGGGCAAGCCGCGCGCGAATATCGTTCAGCGAGTCGGCTTTTCGGAGCTGCAGCGGGGGTTTGACACGCGGGTGTTCGACACCACGAGCGCGTTCGATTTATACGCGAACTCGGGCGACGCTGCCGCGGACGCGGCGGCGAAGGACCTCATCAGGTCCTATCTCGTGAATGGACAGCTCCCCACCTACGATCACCTGCGTGAGGTTGCCGGCGAAAAACCGATCAACTACGAGACCCAGCTCGACGTGTCGGGAGGCGCGGGCGAGACGCGGTACTTCCTGTCGGGCAACCTGAAGGGTGACGGCGGCATCATCGCCAACACCGGGGCGCAGCGACAGAGCCTGCGCGCCAACCTCGATCAGGCGTTCTCGAACCGGTTCAGCGTGGCCTTCAGCTCCGCCTTCAATCACACTACCACGCAGCGCGGGTTCACGAACAACGACAACAACGGCGCCAGCATCACATATGCCATCGCCTACATTCCCGGTTTTATCAGTATCGAGCCGGTGAACGGCGCGTTCCCCAAGCCAGACATTACGTACAAGGGTTCAAACCCGCTGCAAACCATCGCGCTCGGGAAGAACGACGAGACGGCCATCCGGTTCACGAGCGGGCTGACGGCGACCTACCAGGCGGTCTCGAGCGCCACCCACAGTCTGAAGGTCATCGGCGCGGGCGGGATCGACTTCTTCAACCAGAGCAACCAAGTGTTCGCCCCCCCCGAGCTGTACTTCGAGGCGAACCAGACGAATCCGGGCGTCTCCACCCTGGGCGATGCGGACAGCCGGTTCCTCAACTGGAACTTCAACGCGATCGACACCTACTCGCCGTCGAGCGGCAGCTTCAAGGCCACGACCTCCCTCGGCGTGCAGTGGGAGGATCGGCAGCTCGGCCGGTCGCGGGTCCAGGCACAGGGGCTGCTCCCCGGGCAGCAGAACATCAATCAGGGCTCCGTCGTCACCCCCTTCCAGGAGAACACGCACGAGCGCACCATCGGGCTGTACGCACAGGAGGAATGGCTCGGGATGAGCGAGCGGCTCCTGCTCGCGGCCGGCGTCCGGGCCGAACGGTCGAGCGCCAATGGCGACGTGGACAAGTTCTACTACTTCCCCAAGGCGGCCGGCTCGTACCGCTTCCCGAACGCGCTCGGCGAGGGAACCGACTTGAAGCTGCGCGCGAACTATGGCGAGACAGGCAACCAACCGTTGTTCGGCCAGAAGTTCACCGTGCTGCAGGGTGGTCAGGTGATCGGGGGCAGGGCCGGAACCATCGTGGGGAGCGTCGCCGGTGACCCGAGCATCCGCCCCGAGCGGACGCGGGAGATCGAAGGCGGCGTCGACGCGAGCTTCATGCGCGGCCGGGCCAGTCTGGAGCTCTCGTTGTACCAGCGCACGACCAGCGACCTGCTCGTGCCCGTGACACCTGCCCCGTCGCAAGGGTATGGGCTGCAGTTCCTCAATGGGGGAAAGATCAGGAACGAAGGGATCGAGATCGGGGCGGGAATCACACCGGTGCAGCAGGCGAACGCCTCGTGGGTATTCCGGACCACCTTCACCAGTCTCAAGAACCGGGTCCTGGAGCTGGATCTCCCGGGCGGCGCGCAAGGGTTCCGTCCCGCGAACGCGGGGTATGGCCTCTCGTACGGTGAATTCTTCGTGCAGGTGGGACGTCCGATCACCCAGATCATCGGCGTGGACGATGTCGGCAACGTGGTCTCGCTCGGACAGGCCAATCCGAAGTTCCGTTGGGCCTTCTCGAATCAGATCAACTATCACCGCGCGTCGCTATCGTTCTTGCTGGACTGGCAGGACGGCGGCGTGGCGCAGAACCAGACGTTGTCGCTGTACGACTGCAACGGCCTGTCGGCGGACTTCTCCAGCCCCCGGGGGCAGGGGGGTTACGATGCCTGCAACAACACGGGCGACGCGCGCCCGTTCGTCGAGTCCACGTCGTTCCTGAAGCTTCGCAGCGCCAGTCTCTCACTCGACCTGCCCAATAATGTGGCCGCGTGGTTCGGAGCGCGGTCCGCGCGCGTCAGCGTCGAAGGCGTGAACCTCTTCACGATCACGGATTACACCGGGTACGACCCCGAAGTGTCGAACTACGGCTCGCAGGCGATCACGCGAAACATCGACCTCGGGCCGTATCCGCCGTCGCGGTCATTCTTCTTCACCATCCAGGCGGGGTTCTGACCATGCGCACGAGACGCTTCGCGATCGCGGCTGGCCTCCTCGCGCTGGCGGCCTGCAACTTCGACATTCTCAACACGAACCAGCCGACGCAGGGAGATTTGTTGAGGAACCCGCCCCGCGACGCGCTCGAAGCCGCGGCGACGGGAGTCTTTTCGAGCTCACGTTCCGGCATCCAGGCGCTCATCTGGCGCCTGGGGTCCATGGGCAGGGAGGGGATCAACCTCTCCGGCAACAACCAGCCCGACTACGCAGAACCGTACTTCGGTCCCCTGCAGGCCGGCGGATCGTTCGGCGGCACGCTGTGGCTCGATCGCTTTCAGGCGATCCGCACCGCCAACATCTATCTCCAGGCGCTCGCGAACAACGCGGCCCTCACTGGGCCGGATCTGATGAGCGACGCGGAGCGCGCGGCGTCGCGCGGCATGGCGAATACGATTAAGGCGCTGGCGTTTCTCTACGTCATCGAAACGCGGGCCCAGCTGGGAGCGCCGGTGGACGTCGACCGCCAGGTGAGCGATGGCCCGGCGCCGTGGGTGAGCGAGGACAGCGTGTATGGCTACATCATCGGCCTCCTGAACTCCGCGGCAACCGACCTCACCACCGCGGGTTCGACGGCCTTTCCGTTCTCGATCCCGCCGGGGCTCGCTGCGTTCGGCACGCCCACCGAGTTTCTTACGTTCAATCGAGCGCTCGCGGCCAAGGCCAATGTGCTGCGGGCGACGGCGCTGAACGGCTGCAGCGGAACTCCGGCAAACTGCTACACGGCGGCACTCACCGCGCTGAGCCAGTCGTTCGTCAGCACCAACCCGCTGCTCTTCCAGTTGGGCGCCAGCCATGACTTCTCCACCGACCCGGGCGACCAGAGAAATGGCTTGTCCGAGCCGCTGGACGGGTCGACCTTCTTCGCCTTGGTCTCGGACACCCTCGACGCGCAGACGCAAACAGGTGGCGCCAAGGATCAGCGCGTGCTCGACAAGATCGCTCCGAAGGAGGGTGATCCCCAATCACTCGGGGGCATCCCCTCGATTCCGGGCACCCTCAAGTTCACGATTTACTTCTCCAACGGAGGAGCGGACGCCAATCACCCGATCCCGATAATCAAGGGCGAGGAGCTGCTGCTGTTACGGGCCGAGGCGAACTGGTTCAGCTCGACCCCGAACAAGGGACAAGCGATCACGGACCTCAACCTCGTGCGCCAGAACTCGGGTCTGCTGCCACCGACGACCCTCACGATAGCCTCGACCGACGCGGAGTTCGTCGCGGGGCTCTTGTACGAGCGGCGGTACTCGCTTCTGTGGGAGCAGGGGACGCGCTGGATCGACGCCCGCCGCTTCCAGTTGCTATCCACGATTCCGCCCGCCGCGACCGACGGCAACGTGCCCGAGGTGATGCCGGTGCCGTCGACGGAGTGTGACGCCCGGAACCTGTCTACGAAGACGATTGGCGACGTGGTCACCTGTACGCCGCTGAGTCCCTGAACGAGTGCGGGCACCGTCGAGAAGTAGGGGGCGGGGAGTGCATCCCCCGCCCCCTACGGCACAATCAGCACCGCCACCATCCCTCCCAGCCCGTCCGGCACTGTTGCCACGCCATTCGGGACGACCCAGTCCGACCCATCTACCAGCAGGTTGAAGTGATGCAGCCCGCGCCGCAGCACGAACGCGCCTTGCCAGAGGTCGTCGCCCAACGCGCGCAGC
>WNGO01001808.1_pt1 | contig 14681 bp, 16 predicted proteins | sample 5400511 | NCBI WGS metagenome assembly WNGO01 (sample SAMN13153380, study PRJNA577476) | soil metagenome | isolation source: 20 cm soil or saprolite under Garry oak tree replicate 2 | place: USA:California | collected 2016-06-15 | reverse complement strand
CGAGCTCCCGGAACGCGAGGCCGGCGCGGACGCAACAGTAGTCGAACTCGACACCCTGCCCGATGCGGTTCGGACCGCTGCCGAGGATCACGATCCCCTGCTCACCGAACGGCTCGGACTCGTTCTCTTCGTCGTAGGAGGAATAGAGATACGGCGTCGACGATGGAAACTCACCGGCGCACGTATCCACCGTCTTATAGGCCGGGTGGATGCCGAGCCGCCAGCGCTGCTCGCGAATCGCCGACTCGGTCGTGTGGCGGAGCGCGGCGAGCTGCCGGTCGGAGAATCCCAGGCGCTTCATGCGCTTGAGCTCCGCGGCGCCTACGACCGGGAGCCCACCGAACGCGCGCTCCGCCGCGACGAGCTCCTCGAGCTGATAGAGGAACCACGGATCGATGCCGGAGGCCTGCGCGACCTCGTCCACCGTGAGGCCCGCGAGGAACGCGCGCTTGATCTGGAAGATGCGCTCGGGTGTCGCCGTGCGGAGCGCGACCCGCAGGTCCTCGGGCGACGTACTGGTGAGCCGATCGTCCGACGGCGTCGCGCCCAGAACCCACCCGGGCCGACCGATCTCGAGCGCGCGCAACCCTTTCTGGAAGGCCTCCTTGAACGTGCGGCCGATCGCCATCGCCTCGCCGACCGACTTCATCTGCGTGGTGAGACGAAAGTCCGCTGTGGGGAATTTCTCGAACGCGAAGCGCGGCACTTTCACGACGACATAGTCGAGCACCGGCTCGAACGACGCGGGCGTGGTCTTGGTGATGTCGTTGGGCAGCTCGTCGAGCGTGTAGCCGACGGCGAGCTTCGTGCCGATGCGCGCGATCGGGAAACCCGTCGCCTTCGACGCCAGGGCCGACGATCGCGACACGCGCGGGTTCATCTCGATCACCAGCATTTCGCCGTCGGCCGGGTTGACGGCGAACTGGATGTTGCAGCCGCCCGCCTCGACGCCGATCTCGCGAATAATGGCGATCGCCGCGTCGCGCATCCGCTGGTACTCGCGGTCGGTGAGCGTCATCGCGGGCGCGACGGTGATCGAGTCGCCGGTGTGCACGCCCATCGGATCGAGGTTTTCGATCGAGCACACGATCACGACGTTGTCGCGCCGGTCGCGCATCACCTCGAGCTCGAACTCCTTCCAGCCGAGGACGCTGCGCTCGATGAGCGTCGAATGCACGGGCGACAGCTCGAGCGCCCGCTCGACCATCTCCTCGAACTCGGCACGATTGTAGGCCACTCCGCCGCCGGTGCCGCCGAGCGTGTACGACGGCCGGATGATCGCCGGGTAACCAACATCTCCGACCGCCTCGAGCGCCTGGGCCACGGAGGTGACGGTCCGCCCCGCCGGCGTCGCGAGACCGATGCGCCGCATCGCGGCGCTGAACTCGGCGCGATCCTCAGCCATCTTGATGGCGCGGGCATTGGCGCCGATCAGCTCGACATTGTACTTCTGCAGCGTGCCGTCGTTGGCGAGCGCCATCGCGACGTTGAGAGCGGTCTGGCCGCCCATCGTCGGCAGCAGCGCGTCCGGCCGCTCGCGCTCGATGACCTTGCGCACCCACTCTGGCGTGACCGGCTCGATGTACGTGCGGTCCGCCAGCTCGGGGTCCGTCATGATGGTGGCGGGATTCGAATTCACGAGGATGACGGTGTACCCCTCTTCCTTCAGGGCCTTCACCGCCTGGGTCCCGGAATAGTCGAACTCGGCCCCCTGGCCGATGACGATCGGCCCGGAGCCGATCAGGAGGATGCGGGCGAGATCAGTTCTTTTGGGCATCGAGGACGTCTCGCAGCATATCGTCGAGGGTACGCGCGGGTCGCCAACCGGTCGCCGCGCGCAGCTTCGCGGCATCACCCACCAGGTACGGCCGCGCCTCGCGCCGCACCTGGCTGGAATCGACTTCGCGCTTGGGCGCGATGTCCAACAGCTGCTCCAGCCGTGTGTGAATCTCATCGAGTGTGACCGCACGACCGGAGGCGATGTTGTACACCTCGCCCGGCGTCCCGCGCGTCAGGAGCAGCGCGTAGGCGTCGGCCACATCGTCCACATGCAGGAAGTCACGCACCGCCGTCAAATCGCCCACGGGCACCGCAGCCCAGCCATTGCGCTTCACCTCGCGCAGCATCCTACACCGCGCCGGAATCCAGAAGCTTTCATCCTGCCCAGCCCCGGAGGCGGGAAACGCCCGTGCGATGATGACCTTCAGCCCACAGCAACGCGCCGCCTGCTCCACCGCCAGCTCGGCGCCGAGCTTGCTCGCGCTATAGGGAGTTGATGGCTGGACGCAGTCCTCTTCCTTCGTCGGTCGCTGCTGCCATGCATAGACATCCGCTGTCGACGCCAACAGGAAGAGCGGCTGTGTTTTCCACGCGGCGGCGGCTCCGGTGAGTGCCGCCGCGAGTTTCCCGGTCCCCGCGGCGTTGACCGACCACGCCATCGCCGGATCGCGGTCCGCCGCCCGGCTCAGTGCGATCGCCGCCAGATGAATCACGGCATCCACCGGCTCGGCAAAACAGGCGCGCACCGAGACGTCGTTCGCGACGTCGAGGGGGACGGTCGTAAGGTTCGGGGCGCCGGGACTCCCTGAGGCCCCCGGTCCCACCGCCGCGACCACACGATTGCCGTCGGCGAGCAGCCGGCGAACGACACTCTTGCCCACGAAGCCGTTGGCGCCGGTGACGAGCACGTTCACGCCAGCCGCTCCATGTCCGCGTCCACCATCATTCTCACCAGCTGCTCGAAGGTCACCTTGGGCATCCATCCGAGTTCCTTCCGGGCCCGGCTCGCATCGGCGAGCAGCGTGTCGACCTCGGCGGGACGCACGAATCGGGGATCGACTTTCACATATTTCTGCCAGTCCAGTCCCACGTGGCTGAACGCCGCGGCGCACAGGTCGCGCACGGTGTGCATCGTGCCGGTCCCGACCACGTAGTCGTTCGGCTCCGGCTGCTGCAGCATGCGCCACATCGCCTCGACGTAGTCCCCCGCAAAGCCCCAGTCTCGCCCAGAATCGAGATTGCCGAGACGCAGCTCGTTGGTTTTCCCGAGCTTGATGCGCGCGACCGCATCGCTCACTTTGCGCGTCACGAACTCGAGGCCGCGGCGGGGCGACTCGTGGTTGAACAGAATGCCGCTGACCGCATACATGTCGTACGATTCGCGGTAATTCACCGTGATCCAGTGTCCGTACACTTTCGCGACGCCGTAGGGCGACCGGGGATAGAACGGCGTCGACTCCCGCTGCGGCGTTTCCACCGCCTTGCCGAACATCTCCGACGAGCTGGCCTGATAGAAGCGTGCCTCGGGGTGCGCCAGACGGATCGCCTCGAGCAGGCGCGTCACGCCGAGCGCGGTGAATTCTCCCGTGAGGACCGGCTGGTTCCACGACGTCGGGACGAAGCTCTGGGCCGCGAGGTTGTAGACCTCGTCGGGCCTGGCATCGCGGATTACCGTCGTCAGCGAATGCTGGTCCAGCAGATCGGCCGCGACAATGTGGACGCGCTCCAGCAGGTGTCCGATCCGCTCATAGGAGTCGTGCGAGGTGCGCCGCACCACCCCGATGACCTCGTAGCCCTTCTCGAGCAGCAGCTCGGCGAGGTAGGAGCCGTCCTGTCCCGTGACGCCGGTGATCACGGCAGTCTTGCGGGGTTGTCGAGCCTGCGCGGCCTGTTTAGGTTTAGGCCTCTTTGCGGCGCCCTTAGAACTCATTGTCGGATCGAACTATGGCTCGAGTGTGTGAAATTTGTGGCAAGCGTCCCATCACGGGACATAACATCAGCCACGCGAACAACAAGACGCCCCGCCGTTGGTATCCCAACCTCCAGCGCGTTCGCGTCGTAGTGAACGGCGTCGTGCGCCGGATTCGCGTTTGCACGCAGTGCATCAAATCGAATAGAATCGCCAAGGCTTCGTAAAAAGGGGACCCGTCGGGTCCCCCTTGTGATTCGCTCGTCCCGCCGCTCTCCGTCGCCGTCTCATTCACTCAATAGTTCGATGCGGGCCACGTCGGCGCCATCGCCGACGCGATGGCCGAGCTTCACGATCCGCGTGTAGCCGCCGGGCCGCGCGGCAAAGCGCTTGCCGATCTCGGCGAACAGCTTGGTCGTGACCGCCTTGTCCTTGATCCGCCGCTCCACCAGCCGGCGCGCGTGCAGGTCGCCGCGGCGCGCGAGCGTGATGAGGCGCTCCGCAAAGGGACGCAGCTCCTTCGCCTTCGCCTCCGTGGTCTGAATACCGCCGTGCTGAAAGAGGCTGGTCGCCATGTTATTCAGCGTCGCCTTCTTGTGGCTCGACGTGCGCGAAAGCTGGCGGCCCTTGGCCCGGTGGCGCATTACTCTTCCTCGGTCCCCGTGAGCTGCGCCTGCGGCGCGCTGCCCGGATCGAGAATGCGAATCTCGCCACCCGGCGTCTCTTCGAGCTGCATCCCGAAGTTCAAGCCCTCGCGACGCAGCAATTCGGCAATTTCGCCGAGCGCCTTCTCGCCGACGTTCTTGACCTTCAGAAGGTCGTCTTCCTTGTAGCGGACGAGATCGCCCAGCGTCCGGATGTTCGAGTTCTTCAGCGAGTTCACCGACCGCACCGACAAGCCGGCGTCGTCGATGGCGCGGCCCAGCACGTCACGCAACCGCCCGCCTTCGGACCCGCCGTTGCCCGCCCCGCCTGATTCACCGGGGACGATCGGCACTTTGCCGAAGTCGACGAAGAAGCGGAAGTGCTCCTGGGCGAGCGCTGCGGCATAGGCCACCGCGTCCTCGGGCGAGATCGTGCCGTTGGTCTCGACGGTGAGCGTGAGCCGGTCGTAGTCAGTGCGCTGGCCGACGCGCGTCTCCGCCACGGTGAAATTCGCGCGGCGCACGGGATTGTAGATCGAATCCACCCGCACGACGTCCACGGCGAGCGTGCGGTCCACCGGATGCTGCTCGGCCTCGACGTACCCGCGGCCCTTGTTCACGTACAGCTCGCCCGCGATGTCGCGGTCGTCCTGGACGGTGAAGAGCAGCTGCTCGGGGTTTTGAATCGTCACCGCGCCGTGCGCCTCGAGATCGCGCGCGTAGACCGGACCGGCCTTCTCCACTTTGAAGCGGAGGACCGCCTCGTCCACTTCCGGCGCGAGCACCAGCGTCAGCTGCTTCAGGCGCTGGATGATCTGATGTACGTCTTCGACGACGCCCGAGATGGTCTGGTGCTCGTGCACGACGCCGTCGATGCGGAACGCCCAGACGGCGGCTCCGCGCAGCGACGAGAGCAACAGGCGGCGCAGCGAATTGCCCAACGTGTAGCCGTAGCCTCGCTCCAGCGGCTGGAGACGGAACTCGGCGGAATTCGGGTTGTCCTCGCGCTTGGTCATTTCGACCAGGTGCGGGCGGACCAACCCCGTCAAATCAAGAGTCGTAATCACTTGGAATAGAGCTCGACGATTAACTGTTCTTGTGCCGCGAGCGGGATGGCGTCGCGGGTTGGCCGCTCCGTCATCTTGCCCAGCACTTTGTCGGTGTCGACTTGAATCCAGGAAACCGGTTGTCCGCGCCCGAACTGCTCGAGCGCGACCTTCACCACCACGAGCTCGCGGCTCGCGTCGGCGACCTTCACTTCGTCCCCGATCCGCACGCGATAGGACGGAATGTCCAGCACGCGACCGTTCACGAGGATGTGGCGATGCCGCACGAGCTGGCGCGCCTGCTTGCGCGAGGTCGCGAAGCCCATGCGGTACACCAGATTGTCCAGCCGGCTCTCGAGGGCCACGAGCAGCGCTTCGCCCGTCACACCCGGCTCCTTGATCGCCCGCTCGAACAGGTTGCGGAATTGGCGCTCGGACAGGCCGTAAATCCGCTTCACCTTCTGCTTTTCGCGCAGCTGCTTCGCGTACTCCGACGCCTTGCGGCGCCGTCCGGTCGACTGACCATGTTGCCCGGGCGCGTAGGCGCGACGCTCGACGGCGCACTTCTCCGTCAGGCAGCGTGTGCCCTTGAGAAACAGCTTGGTGCCCTCGCGCCGGCACAGTCTGCAAACGGGACCCGTGTAGCGTGCCATGCGTCAAACCCGCCGTTTCTTGGGCGGGCGACACCCGTTGTGCGGAATCGGCGTCACGTCGCGGATCGAACGGATCTGCAATCCGGCACTGGCGAGCGCCTGAATGGCGGATTCGCGGCCGGAGCCGGGACCCTGCACGCGGACGTGCACGCGCTTCACGCCGAGGTTCAACGCCTCACGCGCTGCCTGCTCGGCCGCGACGGTGGCGGCGAAGGGCGTCGACTTCTTGGAGCCTTTGAACCCGGCCTTGCCGGACGAGCCCCAAGTGATCGCGTTGCCCTGCAGATCGGTGATCGTGATGAGCGTGTTGTTGAACGTCGCGGTCACGTGCGCGATGCCCTCGGCTTCCACGACCTTCTTGGTGCGCTTGGCGCCACCGGCCGCACGCGCGGGTGCGGGTTTGGCGTCGGGTTTGGCGTCGGGTTTGGCGTCGGGCTTTGCTTCCGGCTTCCCGTCTGGTTTGGCGTCGGCCATGTGCCTCTACTTTTTCAGCACGGGCTTCTTCTTGCCCGCGATGGCGCGCCGTGGTCCCTTCTTGGTGCGCGCGTTGGTGTGCGTGCGCTGGCCGCGCACGGGCAGATTCTTGCGATGACGACCGCCCCGGTACGTGCCGATGTCCATCAAGCGCTTGATGTTCATCGCGATTTCCGTCCGGAGCGCGCCTTCGACCTTGTAGTCCCGTTCGATCACCTGGCGCAACCGGGCGACTTCGGCGTCCCGCAAATCGCGCACGCGCGCGTCCGGGCTGATGCCCGTCTCCGCGAGGATGCGAACCGAGTTGCTGGGACCGATACCGAAGATGTACGGAAGTGCGTACTGGATCTTTTTATCGCGCGGCAAGTCCACGCCTGCAATACGAGCCATGCCTCTCCTTAACCCTGCCGCTGTTTATGCTTGGGGTTGCGCTTGCAGATCACGCGAATCACGCCCCGCCGCGTCACGACTTTGCAGTGCTCGCAGATGGGGCGCACGCTCGAACGTACCTTCAACAGGCGGCTCCGGAAAAGTAAAAAGTTTCTGGCTGAGCCGAGAAGAATAGACGGGGTGTGGACTTCACGCAAGGGGCCATGCGACAATCGATTACGGCGCGCTGCGTAGCTCCGCGAGAAGCCATGCGCGGTCCAATAACCGATACCCGAGAAACAGGGTCTCATGACGCAATTCCGTTGTTCCGGCAACCACGTAGCGGCGGGTTAACTCCACAAACCCCTTCCCCGGCTCCACCTCGCGGATCGCCGTCACGTCGAGCCCTCGCTCCTCGGCCGGCCGAAAGTACCGGCGCAATAGCGCGATCGCCTGCGGCCGCCCCAGCGGGGACGACGGATCCGCGCCCGGAATCTGCAGGATCAGTGTCGAGCTCTGCCCTACCAGTCCCGGCGCGTCATGGGCGGACCATGCGGCCTTGGCCCGGGCCGCCGCATCGGACAGGGTTGCCTGAGCGGCGACCTGAGTCGGCAGCGCCACGATGCAGAGCGACAGCCACAGCCGTGAAGTGCGCATAGGGCTGGGTGATACCCTCAATCGAGCGCTTCGACTAACCGGCGGTAGGCGGCGACCGGGTCGCGCGCAGCCGTAATCGGCCGTCCGACCACGAGATGGGTAGCGCCGCGGTGCACCGCTTCTCCCGGTTCGATCGTGCGCACCTGATCGCCGGCGGGGTCGCCGGGCGCGCGAACGCCCGGGACCACGATCAGTGGCTCGGGGCCGAGTGCTTCCCGCAACAGGCCAAGTTCCTGGCCCGATGCGACGACGCCGCGCAATCCCGCCTGCAGCGCCGCGCGCGCCAGACGCTCCGCTTCGAATCCGACATCGGGGACGCCGCGTCCCAAAATGCCCTCGAGCTCGGCGCCATCATGCGAGGTCAGCACCGTCACACCGACGACCGCGAGGTCCTGGCCCGCCGCCGTGGCGGCTGCCGTCAGCATGGCGCGTCCCCCGAGACAGTGGACCGTGGTCATCGACACGCCAAGCTCGCGCGCCGCACTCACGGCACTCGCCACGATGTGGGGAATGTCGTGCCACTTGAGATCGAGAAACACCCGAATGCCGCGCGCCGTGAATTCTCTGACGAGCGAGGGCCCTTCGCGGTTGAACAGTACCGGGCCGACTTTCGCCCATCGCAGACCCGGCAGCCGCGCGGCGAGCGCCAGCGCCTCGTTCCCGCTCGGCAGATCGAAGGCGACGATCAGCTCAGCCACGGTTCAGCTCGCGGGCGATGCGCACGGGTACGCGCGGATCAGCGAGCGCGGCGGTGCCGATGGCCACCAGCGCTGCACCCGCGGCCAAATACTCGCGCGCGTCGGCAACAGTGCGGACACCGCCCACGCCGATGACGGGCATGTCGAGGCGCTCGCGCACGCGGCGCGTGGCGAGCACACCGATGGGCAGCAATGCGGGACCGCTCAGCCCGCCGCTGCCGTTGCCGAGTCGCTTGTCCAGTAATCCCGGCATCGTGTTCACGAGACTGACAGCCTCCGCGCCTTCATCGCGCGCGACGCGCGCCATGGCCGGGATGTCGGGAAGCACCGGTGACAATTTAATCGTGAGCGGCCGCGTCGAAACGCGCCGGCAGGCACGCACCAGCTCGGCCAGGCTGCCGGGCTCCGCGCCGAACTCGAGGCCGCCCGCCTTCGTGTTGGGACAGGAGGCGTTGACCTCGAACGCGGTGATCGCTGCAAGCGGTGTGAGCCGTTCGATCACCTGGACGTAGTCGGCGACCGTGGCGCCGGCGACGTTGACGATGATCCGCGCGCGCGCGAGCCGCTGCGACAGCCAGGGCAGCTCGTATGTGGCGACGCGCTCCACACCCGGATTCGCAAGTCCCACGGCGTTCAGCATACCGCCGCGAAACTCGGCGACCCGCAGCGCCGGGTGGCCCTGGCGCGGCTCTGGCGTCACCGCCTTCGTGACGATACCGCCGAGCAGATCGAGGTCGATGACATCATCGAGCTCGCGGCCAAAGCCGGCAGTGCCGGCAGCAAGGAGAATCGGATTTTGGAAGCTGGTGCCGAAGAGCTCGATGGCGCTCACTTGGGCCCGTCGAGCCGCGGACCGCGTGGGCCCGGTACTGGGGCATCGAACAGCACGCGGGCGGAGACGGGGTTGTCCCGTGTGCCGCCGCCCGGCAGGCCCAGCTCGCGCGCCAGTGAATCCTCCGCCGCCGCGTACGCGACGCTCGGTTGGCCGTGGAAGGCGCGCGTATACGGCGATCCCGCATACCGCGAGTCGAGGAGGGCAACGAGCGAATCGCGGCGATCGGGGAGCACGTCGAGGGCGGCGATCAGCGCTTTGGGGGCGTAGAGCGACGTCGAGTCAGCCGCCACCGCATCCAGAAAGAGCTGACCGGCGAGCGCAGGCGCGTGCAACGAGTCGCGCGCGATCTCGGCGGCCCGAAAGCGCGCGGCGGGGGTCTCCGCGGCACCCATCACCACCGTGAGCAGATCGAGTACGCGACTCGCTTGCTCGGTACCACTCACGGTGCGCGGCAATCGCTCGAGCGCACTCGCGATCGGCGTCAGATCGGCGCGCTGCGTGGCTCGCGCCACCCGCAGCTGCTGCTCGCTCACCAGTGCCCGTCCCGCAGCGCCCAGCTCGCGCGATCTCTGGAAGTGTGTGGTGGCAGCGTCGTAGTCCCACCGCAAGGCGGCCGCCCGGCCGGCGATGAAGTGAGCACGCGAGCGCCGGTCGGGATCTTTCGAGGTGAGCGGCGCGGCCAGCACGGCTTCCGCATGGACCGGGTCACCCCCGGCCAGCGCGCATGCTGCGTCGACCAGATCGATCCGTTCGCGCTGCGTCGCATCCTGCACACTGGCGCGCGCTTGTGCGATCGGGTCGGCCGCGTCCCGACACGCGCCCGAATAGGCGAGCCCTTCCGCGCGCAGCACGACGGCATCGTCGGTCCGCCATGACTTGGTCTTCGCGGCCGCCTGTGCCCATTGTGCCCGGGCCTCGGATGGCTGGCCATGCTGTTCGAGCTGCCGGGCGTCACTGGCATGACGCTTGGCGCTCCACATGGCGTTGTGATACGTACAGCCGCTGGCCAGGACGGCGGCGAGCGGGTGCGCGATCCAGCGCAGCCGCGGCGTCATCGTGCCTGGCCGCTCCCCCCGCCTCCCGTGCCGGCGATCTTGCGTTCGAACTCGAGCAGGTAGGCGACGATCCCGTCCGCGATCGCCAGGGCGATCTTGCGTTGACCCTGCGCCGACCCGAGGAAGGCGCCGTCCTGCTGGTTGGTCGCGAATCCCGTTTCGACCAGAATCGAGGGACGGCGGGCCGCCGCGAGGACGAGGAACGGACCCTGCTGCACGCCGCGGTCCTCGCCGGGATGGACCGCCGCCACCGTCCCCTGCACCAGCTCAGCGAGTCGCGCCGATTCCCGGAGGTATTCGTTGAGCTGCAAGTCGTTCAAGATGAATCCCACCGGTCCCCCGCTCCCGGAGGGAGACGTCTCGAACCGGAGCGCGGCGTTTTCCATCTGTGCCACGCGTTTCTGATCTTCGGTCTTGGCGTCAGACACGAAGTAGGTCTCAACACCATTCACTTGTTTCTGCCGCCGGCCCGCGGGCATGGCGTTCACGTGTATGCTCACGAAGAGGTCGCAGTCGGCCCGGCAGAACAAGGGGCGGCTCGCCAGATCGATGAGTGTGTCGGTGGCGCGCGTGAGCACGACGTTCAAGCCGCGCCGCACCAGCTCGGCGCGTAGCAGTTGGCCGATGCCGAGAGTGATGTCCTTCTCCGTGATGCCGTGCGGCAGCGTGAGGCCGGGGTTCCCGGGATCCACACCGCCATGGCCGGGGTCGACGACGATCGTATGGGGAAGCCGCAGTCCCGTGATCGGATTCGGCGCCGCCGCAGTGATAACCGGAACGGCCGGTGCCGGTCGCTCATCAAGGCGGGCCAGCCTCGGATCCCAGCGATACCGGCCCGCCAACAGGCGCGGCACGTAGTCGGCCAGCCAGTGCAACGGCAAGAACAGCGTGTCGCGCGCAACGTACGGAGCACCAACCAACGGATACGCCGCACCGTCGTACCGAACGAACGGCGATCCGACATCGAAATCGAATGTGCTGGCGCCCAGTGAGACATGCGCCGCCGACCCGTCGAGCGAGACCGTGAGTCCGAGAGGCTGCGCGAGCAGCACGGCCGCCACCGCCGCGGTACCGGACTCGGTGGTGACCGGGATGCTGGCCTGACCGCGTGACGTCGCGATCAAGATCTGCTGCGGAATCAGGGCGGCCAGGAGCAGAAAGAAGATCATGACCGTCGGCCCTTCACCACGCGCGCCATCTCGCGCTCGGCGACCCGGCGCTTCAGGTCTTCGCGCTTGTCATGCGCCTTCTTCGCTTTCGCGAGCGCGATCGCGACCTTGGCCAGACCGTCCTTGAAGTAGACCTCGAGCGGGACGACCGTGAGGCCCTTCTGGGTCGTGGCACCGAGGAGTTTGCGGATTTCGCGCTTGTGGAGGAGCAGTTTGCGGGACCGAGCCGGGGGCGGATTGTTGTAGCTGCCGGGTCCGTAATGCGAAATCGTCATCCCTTCCAGCCAGACTTCGCCGTTGCGAACGTGGGCGTACGCTTCGTTCAAGCTCGCCTTGCGATCACGCAGCGACTTAACCTCGGTCCCGGTAAGCACGAGTCCCGCCTCCCACGTCTCCAGGAGATGGTAATCGTGCCGGGCTTTCGGGTTCCTGGCGATCGAAATTTTTTCCACGCTGCCGTCGGCAAGATACGCATTGACTTGGGGTTATACAACGATCTAGATTGCCGTTCCGCAAAAAAGCCTCGCCGAAGTGGTGGAACTGGTAGACGCGCTGGCTTCAGGAGCCAGTGGGCGCAAGCCCGTGGGGGTTCGAGTCCCCCCTTCGGCACTCAGTATCGTGGTAGCCCCGGATCCACTTCCCGCGCCCACGCATCGATCCCTCCCGTCAAGCTGCGCACGTTCGCGAATCCCGCTCGTTTGAGAATCTCCCGCGCCTTGAGCGAGCGGGGACCGTGATGGCACAGTGTGACGATGTCACCATGGCCGGAGAGCTCAGCCAAACGCCCCGGCAATTCTCGCAACGGAATCAGACGCGCACCCGCGATGTGCGCGATCTCCGCCTCACGCGGCTCACGCACGTCCACGAGAACGAGATCAGGCCTCCGCGCGCGCTCGCGCTCCAGCTCCAGAGCAGTGATCTCGGCCCCAGCCCCCAATCCCGAGCCCCCAGCCCCACAAAACGCTTCGTAATCGATCAACTCCGTCACGGTGGGATGTTCACCGCACACCGGGCAGTCGGGATCCTTTTGCAGCGCGAGCTCGCGGAACTGCAGGCGCCGCCCGTCGAACAACACGAGGCGGCCGATCAACGACTCGCCGAACCCGACGATCAGCTTGATGGCTTCCAGTGCCTGGAGCGACCCGATGATTCCCGGCAGGACGCCAAGCACGCCACCATCGGCGCACGAGGGCACGAGATCGGGCGGCGGCGGTTCCGCGTAGAGACACCGGTAGCAGGGTCCCTCGTTCGCGTGGAACACCGAGACCTGGCCGTCGAACCGGAAAACCGAACCGTACACGTCGGGCTTGCCGAGCAATACACACGCGTCATTTACGAGATAGCGAGTGGGAAAATTGTCGGAGCCGTCGACGACGATGTCGAACTCCCGGAGGATTTCGAGAGCGTTGCCGGACGTGAGCTTCTGGCCGAACGTTTCGACCTGCACGTGCGGATTGACGTCGCGCAGCCGCGCGCGCGCGGAGTCGATCTTGGGCGTACCGATCGAAGCGGTCCCGTGGAGGATTTGGCGCTGCAGGTTGCTGCGATCGACGAGATCGAAGTCGACGAGCCCGAGCGTCCCGACACCCGCGGCGGCGAGGTACAACGCCGCCGGAGATCCCAATCCGCCTGCGCCGATGAGGGCAACGCGGGCACCCTGGAGTTTCGCCTGGCCGTCGAGACCTACATCAGGAAGCGTGAGGTGCCGGGAGTACCGCAGCAGCTCCTCATGCGACAGCGGCGTCAATTTCCGGCCGCTACCCCGGCGATTTGATAGACCTCTGGCTCGGCATGCAGCAGATCGGCGAGGTTGACGCCGGCGAGCACCTCGTCGATGCGTCGCTGAAGGAGGCGCCAGACGGGACGAATGCTGCAGGCGGTCGCCGGATCGCAGCGCTCTTCGTCCACGCGGTGCACGTCGCAGTTCACCTCGAACGTCACGTGTTCGGATGCCTCGATGACGTCCTTCACGCTCACCGCCCGAGGCTCGCGCGCCAGCATGTAGCCGCCGCGGGCGCCTCGGACTGACTCGACCAGGCCGGCCCGGCGGAGCCGCAGCAGAATCTGTTCGACGTAGTCATGGGGGAGACGTTCCTGCTCGGACAGCTCGCGGGCGGCGACGGGGCCCTCGCCCGCGTGCCTGGCCAGATGGATCGAAACGATGAGGCCGTATTCCGCCCAGGTTGTAACGCGCATGGGGGGAATATGCGACAGACGTTATCGGGATTCAATGGCTCGCTTGATGCTCGAGCCGGGGGCTCAGACTGGCACCCACCTGTACGATGAACGCATTGCGGTTGCTCGGATCATTGCGCTGCATCCACAGGACGCGCGCGTTGACGTTCGTCATCACCCCGAGCTCGACGTAGAAGCGCCCCCAGGCGGGATGCAGTGAAGGCTCATAGCCCGGGGCGAACAGGATCGCGTAGGGATCACAATTGGCTGAACAACCCGTCCGTACGCGCAACGGGGCGTAATCGATCTGCAAGCCGAGCGATGCCCCCTTCTTTTGCTCGCGGCGGAAGCGGACGCCAAAGGTCGGGCCCCGCCCCTCCAGGGCTCCACTGAGTGGTGCCAGCACACCGACCGCCGGTCCGAGCGTGCCGTTCAGCAACTGCGTCTTCTTGTTCGGGCTCCCGAACGCGAACGACACGTTGGCGCGCCCTTCGAGGGCCTTGATGGCGCTGTTCGGGACTTGAAAGAACCGCCCCTCGACGAGGGCGGCGGCCTGGTTGCCGAGGTTGACGCGCACCCCGAGACCGAAGCCCAATCCCAGCTCATTGGTCGTCTGGGCGGACGTGTTGCAGCCCAACAACTGGAACTGGAGCAGCGGATCCTGGTCGAGCACGCGTGCCAACCCAACCGCGCTCGACGCGAATGGCGCGACGCCTTTCGCCCCGATGGGATAGTAGTTCGACTCGAACCCGACAAACGTCATCTGCCGGACGCAGCTGCTGCTCGAGAGATTGCCGTAGTGGGAGATCCCGACGCCGATCTCGCCGTCGTCGCCGGAGAGAAATGCCACTGTGGCGCCAAACGACGTGAAGGATTGGCTGCTGCCGGCACCGTCTTCGATCGAGATGGATGAGACCGTGGGACCGATGCGGGCGCGGCGCTGCGCCGCGGCGTTGCCGGCAACTGCGAGCGCGATGAGGACCATCGTCAGAGTACGCATGAAGAAAACTTCTACCCTTCACGCCCGCAGGTGCCGTGACTAGGGTCACTTCATGAGTAAACCGATCACGATCCCGGCTGCATTCATGCGAATCAGCCAGGCCCAGCAGGTGGCCATCTGTAACGACTTCGCTTTGACGTACCAGACGCTGCTGCCGACCATGGCGAGGCAGATCGGGAGCCACAGCACCGTGGCGAATTCCATTCCCGCGAAGACGC
>WNGO01001586.1_pt1 | contig 14684 bp, 15 predicted proteins | sample 5400511 | NCBI WGS metagenome assembly WNGO01 (sample SAMN13153380, study PRJNA577476) | soil metagenome | isolation source: 20 cm soil or saprolite under Garry oak tree replicate 2 | place: USA:California | collected 2016-06-15 | reverse complement strand
GCGATTGCGTCGCGCGCCAGCGCTTTTCCCGTCAACAACGCCGTCTGCGTTGCCCGGACAAACGTCGCGTGCTCCGCTTGTCCGCTCCTGTCGCCCTCCTTCAGCCTTACCTCTCCCTGCAGATCCATCTGCGACCATCTGCCGCTAGGCAGCAGTTGGGCCACTCCGCTGTGCGCGGTCGCTGTCTGCGCGGGCTTGCCGTCCGCCGCCCGCTCCGTCAATACATTGCCGGTTGCAACCAACTGTCCCGCCTTGCCCTCCTCCCCAAATTCCATTTCGAGCTTATCCGCCTGCAGTTTTGTGCGCGCAGCCTCGCTGCCCGCGGGGGTTCCCGCGGTCCCGTTCTGCGGTGCTGCGTCTGTCCATTCGATACCCCCAGCCCCCAGGGTCTCCGCTCGCTTGAGCTTGCTGCCCTGGCCTTTTTTCCCATTGGCGAATTCCACCAGCAATGCGCTGGTCTCGAGCATTCTTGCCTCGCCGGGCTTCTTTGCCTGGGTTTTCAGCCGCACGTTGCCTTTCAAGTTCAATTCTTTCGGCTGGTTTACCTTTGGCCACAGCTCCATTGCGCCGTGCTCCGCGCGGAATTCATCTACCTCGTTTCCGGTGCGCCGCGAACCGCGCACATCTGTCGTCCCCTCGATCCTCGTCAGCCACCCCTCGGGCGCAAATTGTGCCGTGATGGTCTCCGCGCTCAGATTTGTTGGGCCATCCGCGCCCTGGGATTCCAATTCCGGGTTTTCCCCATTCCGCCCCGGCGTAACCACAAGGTTCTCTGCGCGAAACGCCGCGTCCAGCATTAGCGTCAGCTTTCCCGCACGCAAATACGCCGTGTGAGTTTCCGCCACCACCGGTCCGTACAATTGCATCGTCCTCCTGTCCCGCGCAAAATCGAGGCTCTTCCCCGTCACGCGAATGGGTTCTTTGCTATCTGCACTGGCAGTCTTTTTCCCCGGGGCGTCATTTCTCGGCGGCTTCAGGGAAAACTGCACATCTTTCAGCAGCCTCACCATCCCTTCTTCGGAGTGATACTCGACTCCTACGGCCTCCCCATTCCCATTCGGAAAGATGAATTTCACGGGCTGGTCCGTCCGCGCCATACCACTGGCGCGGTTAAAGACCACGCCGCGGGTCTCCACGTGTACTATCTGCTGTGCTGTTATTTCCGGATTTTTCGCTTCCCGCTCGGCTTCCTCCCTGCTCTGCAGGTCCATCTGCACTTCGCCGCTGCATGCCATGCTTTCGCCCGCTTTTTCGAGCTGGCAGCTTTGCGTATGAATGGTGTCGCACCGCTCTCCCTTCTTTCCGAAGATCGTGATTTTTACGTCCTCCAGCAAGCTCGCCTCCTTACCCTTGAAATCCGTGGCCTTCGACGCCTCCACGGTGAAGATTTTTTGGTTTCCATCCATCTTGGAAAAGGTGAGGCCGTTCGAACGGCGCGTCACATCTTGCGGAGCCGGCGGCGGCGCCTTTTGCTGCTCTCGATGCGCGGCCCATTTCCGCTCGAGAAACACCCCAGCCGTCAGACTCACCAGCAGCATCGCCGCTGCCGCCGACCAGCGTGCATACTTCGCCGCTTCGCTTCTCTTCATGTCTTCAGTTAAGCAAAATTTCGACGGAGTGTATAGAAGATGGAATGTTCCTTCAGAAGAAGGAGAGGATTAATCAGTTGACCCGGCATTCGCAGCCACATTCGGCAAAATGCCCATATTCGCTGCGGCGACGCTGTCGCGCTTCGTATTCTTCACCAAGTACATGGCCTCATCGGCGAGGTGCAGCAATCCTTCCTTGGTTCGCGAGTCCACCGGGTAGGATGCCACGCCCACGCTGGGCGTCAGCCGGATGTTCAACCCTTCCGGACCTAGCCAGATACCCTCGCGCACCAATTTATGTAGACGCCGCGCCACGTTCAAGGCGCTCTCTTTCGAGGTCTGCGGCAGCAGGATTACAAACTCATCCCCGCCGTAACGGAACGCGAAATCGATCAGCCGGCAATGCACCTTCAGCGCATTTCCGATCTCCGCCAGCAGCCGCGAGCCCACCAGGTGCCCATGCGTATCGTTCACTTGCTTGAAATGGTCCAGGTCGATGAACACGATCGAGAATTCGTAGTTGTAGCGCTGCGAACGGTAGATCTCCGTCTCCAGGATGAAGCCCATGTGACGCGCGTTGTAGAGTGAAGTGCAGTCGTCCGTGATGGTCAGTTCGTGAATTTTCTTCACGTGCCGGGCGTTCTCCAGCGCAATTGCCGCGAAGTCCGAAAGCGCCTCCAGCAGCTTCAGGTCCCGGGGATCGAATCCTTCCGGCCCGATGCAATTGATCAGCTCGATCACCCCCAGGCAAGTGTCGCGGAATCTCACCGGCACCGCCACGATCGACTGCGTCTCGGTTTTGGTTTTCTCGTCCACCTTGGAGAAAAAGCGCGTATCTTTCGTCGTGTCCGGTACCACCACGGTCTCGCCGTGTTGCGCGACCCAGCCTGCAATTCCCTGCCCCATCTTGATCCGCACGTCCTTCAGCGCCTGTGAAGCTTTCCCCACCGCCAGCTCGAAGTACAGTTCCTGCTTGGTCTCATCCAGCAGCAGCAGCGACCAGTTGTCCGGACGCAAAAATTCATCGATCTTCTCCATAATCGTGCGGAGAACCTGATCGAGTTGCAGTGAGGACGTCAGCGCCTTCCCCAACTCCTGGAAGACGGCCACCTCTCCCTTTTCCCGCTGTGCGGACGGCACCGCAGGATTACGGCGGCGTTCGACGGCCGGGAACTGATTCACTTCCTCCACTTGCCCTTTTTCCTCTCCATTGCGGATTCTAAACCTGGCATTGCTCACGCCTGCTCCTGGCTGCCATACGATCGTCCAGAAACACGAATTCGCCCCATTCTCACGAACGGCCGCGAATCTCCGCCAGTATAGGCTCCTCCCAAAAAGTCATGCAACCCGCTCGTGGTACAGGCGTGGCTATCTCGCCATCCTCACCTCGCTTGCCAAGCTCCGGTGAATTCGAGCTCCTGTCATGGCGGGTCTCTCCGCTCCAGGGGGCTCCGATATCGATCAAATTTGGTTGACCTTCGATGGCAGATCGCAAATCGCTACCTAGCTGGCCACTGAAAGCACAGGTTATACCCGTCGGGATCGCTGACGTACAACTGCTTCATGCCGTAGTGTGCGACCTTGGGCTCCTTCACGGTAACGCCGCGCGCACGGAAGTGAGCGTACGCCGCATCCACCTCCGGGCAACCGAAGTAAATCGCAGTATCGTCGTGGGCGGCAATGCGAGCGGGATCAGGAACCGGCGGCCGCGCGTCGTCTTCGTAAGCCGTGTTCAGCATCAACTCCACGCCATTGAGCTTGAGCAGCGCCCATCCGAAGCGCTCTTCCCCAGGGTTGGATGTGCTGACAACCTCGAAGCCCAGCACATCCCGGTAAAACGCGATGGACGCGTGCATGTCGAAAACTTGCAGCAACGGCGCCATCCCCCGTATCTCAATGGCCATGTGATCCTCCTGTTGAACGCCGACGACTTCGCACCCTCGCCAATCTGCTGGCGAAGATAGTCGAATTAGCACAGTTTATCTACTCCGGGGGACAGTATTTTCCGGCGAGGAGAATCCGGGACAGCCAGTGGGCATGAGGTAGCCCCGAACGCAAGAGTTCCTTTGCTTCACTCTCCACATCGTACTCGACCCGGCGAATGGTGATGCTCTCTCCTTCAATCACCAGATAAGATGCGCGTGTATCTCCGTCATAGGATTGGCTGACGCTGCCTGTATTCGCTACGGTCATGCCTTGCACTCGGCGTATGTACGGAATATGAATATGTCCATAGACCACGACGGGAGCGCGAAGAGACGCATAGGTACTCTGCAATTCGGCATCGCTGGCATTGGGCAGGGGAGCCCGCCAGCAGTTATCGGGGCTGGCATGAACCAGGCTAAAGCCGGGCTGGGAATACAGAGCAGGAAGTCCTTCAAGCCATCGCAAGCGTTTTTCACCGACGCTTGCGAGCGTCGGGCGAATCGTCTCTTGGACCATGGCAAGAATGGGCGCGATCTTCGGGTTCTTGGCGGCATATTCAGCCAGACGTTCCGGCGCCCATAGCATCTCATCGGTATTCCCGCGGACCCCGGGCCACCCGAGCGAGCGGACCTGATCAATGATCTCCGCCGGGTGAGCTCCACCGGCAGCCAAATCCCCGCCATGGACAACGACGTCTGGTGCAACCTGGCGCAGGTCCGCGACAACGGCCTCGAAAGCGCGCCGATTCCCGTGAATATCCGATAGGATTGCGACTCTCATTTTGTCCGCTGCCGACTTTCCGATAATTGCCAGACCAGGCCGCAACAATCTTACAATGGTCCGCCGAAGCGAATCGAAAACCAACCCGCGAAGCCGGTTTGAGATGACCGCACGGCAAGGCGTCGTGGGCTTCTCGAGAATGCAGTGTCCAAAATAAGACAGTACGGTTTTGTTTTCAGTTTTGCCCTATCAATAAAGGCGTTGAATAATCGGAGGGAGGCGAGCATCCAGGTCGGGTGGCCCAGACGTAAACGGCGAAGATGACTTGGGCGTGCCCCACGTGTCGAGCTTACACGTGGGTCTTCGCGTGGCGGTGTGTGCGACTTACCCGTCGCGACACCGCCCGACCAGAAGATGTGATCGCCGGGCTCGGCAATCGGGAATGCAGCCGATCAAGCCGTCCGGACCGGCTCGCTGCGGAACCTGGTCGCTGCAATCGCCAGCACCAACAACGATAGGAGGCCCACGCCATGCGACGGCAAAAAGCGATGGAACGGAAAGAGGAACCCGGTCACGCTGGTCGTCACGGTGCTCACCAGAAAGAGCGCAGTCCAGCCGTCGAGCCGTTTCCCGGCAAGCAGCCCGAACACGACGACGAATCCCGAGAAGATCGCAATCAAGCTCAGCACCACGTGCACAAAGGTGCATGTCGTCATGCCTAAGATCATGCCCGTCCCTTCAAGACCCCGTGGTTGTTTTACGATGCTGCGGCGGAAATTGCCACATCTGCCGACCAACCGGGATTTCTGTTTGGCTTCCCAGTCGACCGAAAACTTACACTTAATACCATCAGTAAGCAATGGGGCGGGCGCGTGAGACTGACTTTTGAATTGGCTGGCGCTTGGTCTATCAAAGAGTACGCTTTTGACTTTTCCTCCCTTCTCTTCGTTGCACCCTCTCTTTCCAAGATTTCCCGCTTCCTTCCTTTGACTTCCAGGCTGGTCTCCCCCTCCTTTTCCCGTCTCCCATTCTTCTCTCCACTACCCGCTGTCCGCCGCTCACGGCCCACTTTCCTCTCCGTTTGACAGCATTGGATTCGTCCGCCTATAGTCCGTTCAGGGATCCCACGCCGTCTTCCGATCGCCCCGACCGGATCGCGGTGTTCGAGACCGAGGGCGCCCGCCGATTCATCAAGGACAGGTTCCGGTTCATGGCCAGGGGAAATTTTGGTGACCGCCTGAAACGCGAGCGCGAGTTGCGCGAAGTTTCCATTGAAGAACTTACTAGGGCCACCCGTATCAGCGCCCGTTTTGTCGAAGCCCTCGAGAATGAAGATTGGGGCCGGCTGCCCGGCGGGGTCTTTGGCCACGGGTTCGTGCGCACCATTGCGCGTTATCTGGGCCTCAATGAAGAAGCTTTCCTCGGCGAATACGATCTTGCCCGCGCGGATCATTTGGCCGCAGCTCCCCCCAAACTTGAGGAACGCATTCCGTCGCCGCCGACATGGCTTCCCGTTGTAGCCCTTTTCCTCTTGCTTATTTTGGTCACCGGGCTTTTCTATTCCGCCCGCTACGGCTTGCATCGCTATGCTGCCTATCGCGCCACGAAAAAATCCGCAGCAGCTTCCTTGTCCGTGCAACCTCAGCCTCAACTCGGTTCCACTTCGCCGGGATCAGCGGAGCAATCCTCCTCCGCGGCTCTTCTCGACCTCTCCGTCTCCACTTCCGCCGCCACGCGCGTCCGCATCCTGGCGGACAACAAACTGCTTCTCGACGCCGAGTTGCCTGCCGGTGAGACCCGTCACTTTTCGGCCAGTCGGCAATTCGAGGTGACCGCGGGCGACTCTTCCGCGGTGTTGTTGGAATTGAACGGCAAGGCCATGCCGCCCCTCGGCGCGCCCGGCTCCTCCGGTACAATGGTGCTTACTCACAAGGACTTGAGGCCATAATCCGGTGGAAACTCTCAGCCCCGAAGTTCTCGAAGATCTGCGCCGCGGCCGCGCCACGCGCGAACGAAAGATTGCCGTTTGTACCGGCGGGGCGCATCTTGCTCCCGCGGAACGCGCGGAAATTCTTGCCGTTCTTGCCGGCGACGCCGACGAAATCGTCGCCGCCCGCGCGCAGGATGCGATTCTCTCGCAGACTATAGAATCCTTCGTCGAAGCCCTCAAACGCGAGCAGGCTCTCCCCGCGCTCTTCTCCTACGCGGGAAAAAATCTTGCCGGCAAGCCAGGCGTGTGCGACGCCATGGTGCAAAACAAGAACTGTTCTGCCGAACTTCTCATTCCCGTAGTTCGCCATCTCTCGACTCTCGGCATTCAGGCGCTGATGGAAGAACTCGATCGCGTAAGCGAATCTCCCGCGCTGGCCGCCGCTCTCGAGCAGTCTTCCTCGTTGACCGTCGATCAAAAAAATCAGCTCCACGAACTTCACGGCCCGGACAATCTCATCGACGAAACCGCGCTCGCGGAAGCCGCAGCTGCGGTTGAATCCGACGCTGCAAGGCGGCAGACTCTGATTCAGCGTCTGGCGAAAATGACCGTCGCGCAGCGTGTGCAGTTCGCCATGAAGGGCGGCTCCGAAGCGCGCCGCACGCTCATCCGCGACAACAACAAGGTCGTCCAGCGTGCCGTGCTGCAATCACCTCGCCTCACCGACCAGGAAGTGGAAGCCTTCGCTGCGATGTCCAGCCTCACCGATGAGATTCTTCGCCTGATCGCCGGCAACCGCAATTTCCGCAAGAACTACACCGTCGTCCGCAATCTCATCAACAATCCCAAGGCGCCTCTTGACGTCACCATGCACATGCTTCCCATGCTCAACGCCGTGGACCTCAAGCGCCTCACCACCAACAAAAACGTTCCCGAAACTCTCCGCACCACGGCCGTCAAGCTCCAGCGCACCCGCGCGGAGCTCAAAAAATAGACTGTTTTGCATTTGACGATTTGCTGTGGCTCATCCTGGTTCGACTAGGACCCGGGCGTCAGCTTTGGATGCTGGAGATGAAATCCCGTCGCTTCCTGGTAAGCGCGCGCAAACGCCAGCAGTTCGGCCTCGCCGTACAATTTCCCGAGAAACGTCAAACTTGTGGGAGTTCCGGGGCCGCCTGCGTTCTGGAAATCGCTCGCGTCGTCCGAGGGATATTTCGGCGCATCGCTGCCGCGCAGCCCATTCGGCAAAATCACTGCCGGGTGTCCCGTCAAATTCGTAATCACAAGCTGTTCGCCGCTCGTCGGCGCCACAATGACGTCAAAATCGTCGAACACTTTTGCGACTGCATCCATCGCTAGCCGCCGCGCTCGCGCCGCCTGGATGTATTCCACGGCCGGAATAAACCGTGCCGTTCGAAACGTATTCGGCCAGTCGTAATCTTTCTGCGACGTCAGCAGCTTGTCTTTTCCCGTGCGCGTCAGTTCATCGAAAGCCGCCGCCGATTCCGCCGTTAGCATCGTCACCATGGCGTGGTAGGGAAATTTCGGCATCTCGGCAGGCAAGAGATTCACTCCCATCTCCCGCAATTTCGCCAACGCGGCCTCGTTGTATTTTCTGTCGTATTCCGCTCTTGCCCGCGCTGCTTCGCGGCGCTTGTTCCGCTCTTCGCGCTTTTTCTGTTCTTCGGGAGTCGCGGCCGGCTCTTCCTTCGCGGCCTCTTGTTGTTCGTCCAGTTTCCGTTCGAATGCGGATTTCAAATACCCGGCGCGCAGCTTTCGCCAATCCAGATTCGCATCCCAATTAAAAGCCGCGGGCTGCACCGTGCGGTCCTTGCCATCGCGACCCTGAATCGCGTCCAGGACTAGGGCGCAATCTTCCACAGTTCGGCAGATGGGCCCCAGCTTGTCCATGCTCCAGGAGAGCGCCATCGCGCCCGTTCTCGGCACCAGGCCGAACGATGGCCGCAGCCCCGTGCATCCGCAACGCGTCGATGGTGACGAAATCGAGCCGAGCGTCTCCGAGCCGATGCTGAAGGCCACGCACCCCGCCGCCGTCGCCGACGCCGGTCCCGCCGAAGATCCGCTCGATCCCTGATTCATGTTCCAGGGATTCCTGGTTACGCCGCCGAACCACACATCGCCCAGCGCCAGGGCGCCAAGCGTTAATTTTGCAACCAGCACCGCACCCGCTTTATCCAAACGTTTTACAACGGTCGCGTCCTCATCGATCATCTGGCTTTCGAATCCGCCTGCGCCCCAGGTCGTTCGAACGCCCTTCGTCGCCAGCAAGTCCTTGGCGCCCCACGGCAAACCGTGCAGCGGCCCACGGCATTTTCCCGCGGCGATTTCCGCGTCTGCCTGCTTGGCCCGCGCGAGCGCGCGCTCTTCCGTCAGCGTCACGGCAAACTTCAGCGCCGGATCGTACTTTTTCAACCGCCCCAGATACATCTCCGTCAGCGCGAGCGACGAAACTCTTTTCGTTCGAACGAGCTCACCCAATTCGCGCACGCTCGCGAACGCCAAATCCTCCAAATTCTTCGGTGCAGCCGAGGCAGCGGCGCTGGGCGCCTTGGATATGCGCATCGGTTTGCGTTCCGTTTCGAACTTCATCCCCGGAAGCACGGGATCAAAAATCAACGCGGGCTCGACGGAGTTCGGCATGTGCAGCTTGTAGATTTCTTCGTAGCCTTTCGCTTGCTCGTTCAAGTTGTCGAGCATCATTTGCTTGTACTCATCCGCGATGGCCACGTCCGCGACGGAAGCGGCATTGTCGATCATCTCTTTGGTGATTTTCGTGGCACCCTGGGCTTGTGCTTGCGCCCACAGCACTCCCGGAAACAGCGTTCCTGCCAGACCCATTCCCGAACACGTCTTCATGAAATTTCGCCGATCCAGCATCCTTATCCTCTCCTTTGTGCTGCCCCGCAGGCGCGCGCGTAAGATATCACACCGCCGCTTTGGCCGTTTCGCGGCTTTTTTTTGTTTCCGAAAATGCTATGGGCCAGAGCAGCCGATGGCCCTTGTTTCTTTTTTTTCAGAACAAAACTAAATGTTGTAGGATTCCCGCATACGGAAAGGAGTTTCCATGATCCGACTCAAGGGGTTTTTCATTTTCCTGCCGCTCGTGCTTCTGAGTTTCCCTCTCCGGCATCTTCATGCCGTTAGAGCCGACAACCCGCCCGCCGCGGGCAAGGAGGTAGTCCTCAAGGCCGCTGACATTTCTTCGAAAATTTTCCCGGAGCGCGTTTTTTTTCGCGGCCAGAGTGCGCCGGTCCAGTTCCGCAACAGCGGGGGGGTACACTTCGCCGACGACTTTTACGTTCTCGCGGGAATGGTTGACAGCTCCGGCTACTCCACGGGGATCAAAGAGAAGTACCAAGCCTATCTGCTCAGCGAAGTCACGCTCGAAATCGCCGGCCAAACCTTGAAGCCCGGCGCTTACGGCATCGGTTTCATCACCGGAGGGAAGTTTGTGGTGATGGACCTCGGCGCTAACGACGTCTTGCAGGCCGCCTCGCAGCACGACACGGAAATGAAGCGACCCGTGCCGCTGCAAGTGCTTGCCTCTGGCACGGCGGGCAGCTACCGGCTATACATCGGCCGCGATTACGTGGAGTTCCGCCGCGCGCACTAGCTCAAGCATCCATCTTTGAAAAAAAGCCCGGGCCGAAAGTTCACGGCAGCCCAACGATGGCAAAGCCCAAACTCGCGGCGAATCCAAAACGGCAGCTCCACTCATTCCTAGCCAAGTACGATCCGGCCATCGCGGCATACGCTCGACAGGTGCTGGTCAGAATGCGCAAGCGGCTGCGCGGGGCCGTCGAGATGGTTTATGACAATTACAACGGTTTGGTGATCGGTTTCGGGCCGAATGACCGGCCCTCGCTGGCGATTTTTTCGATCGTGCTGTTTCCCCGCTGGGTGACTCTGTGCTTCCTTCAGGGAGCGGGGCTGCCTGACCCTCAACGGCGTCTTCAGGGCGAGGGCCGAGTAGTGCGGAACATCCGATTGGAAGATCTCTCCGTGCTGGACGACCCCTACGTTCAGCGCCTGATGAACCTGGCACTGCACCGCGCGAGAGTGCCTCTTGATCCTAAGAATCGCCGGCAGCTCATCATCAAATCCATCTCCGCCAAGCAGCGGCCCCGCAAACCTGTTCCAAAGCGTAAGTAGCCTGTCCCTCTTTTGCTGCTTTTCCCGCCGCGTTACGGCCGCGATCCAAGCGAGCTTAGGAAGGACCTCCGCTTTCCTTCTCCTTGGAGTCAGAATTTGGTGCTTGCGGAATATAACAATTATTGTTATATTTGTTATGCGGGGCCCCTCTCGAAAGGGCCTGCACAGGAAAGCGGGATTGTCTATGACTGGCCGAGATTTACAGGAAGCGCGACGAAAAAAAGGATGGACCCAGGAAGAAACAGCGAAAAAGCTGGGGGGTAACCCAAGCTTATCTTTCGATGCTGGAGAGTGGCCGCCGCTCGATGCCTTATGACCTGGCCCGCCTAGCGGTGGAGACTCTCCATGCCGCTCCGACAGCCCTTCCGTTGCGCGCGCATGGCTTCGAAGCGCCCGTGGGAAGCGAAGAACTGAGCTTGCAGCTCACGGCCCTTGGTTATCCAGGATTCGCTCACTTGCGGCCGAAAGCGCGCCGCAATCCTGCCGAGGTTCTGCTTACCGCACTCAATGCGGCGAACCTCGATAACGGGGTGACGGAAGGCTTGCCGTGGATGGCGCTCGCATACGCGGACATGGATTGGGATTGGGTGGTGCAGAACGCCAAGCTGCATGACCGGCAGAACCGGCTCGGATTTGTCGTAACCTTGGCTTCTCAACTGGCGTCCGAGTCGAGCGACAGGCAGCGTTCTGGAAGGCTTCGGGAATACCTGGGGGTGCCCGAACGCTCGCGGCTCGTCAAGGATGATACTCTTTGCCACGATTCCCTGACGGAAGCGGAGAGAAAATGGCTTCGATCGAACCGCCCCGCCGTAGCCGCCCATTGGAATCTGTTGACAGACATGAAGGCGGAGAATCTTCTGCATGCCACACTCTAGCCAAGTATCGGAATCATGGCATTCCTTCCTGGGTGAACTCGATCAGCCGGCGACGGAGGAGCCGCCTTTGGATTGCATGGGCGGATTTGTAGTGCCAATTCTTCACGGATTACCGCGGGCGACCCCCGACCTCGATGTGCTGCTGATCGCCCCGCGAGGACAACGCGCAGCGCTGCTAGAACTTGGCGTCCGGGGCGGAGCGCTTCAGGAGGAAGTACAAGGTCTACCTGGATTATGTGGCGGTAGCCAGGGTGCCGGAGGACTACGAAGACCGGCTCACCGAAATGTTCCCGGGCGCCTACAAGCGCCTGCGGATCTGCGCTCTCGATCCTTACGACCTGGCGATATCAAAGCTCGAACGTAACATCCAGCGGGACCGCGATGACGTGAAGCAATTGGCTGACTCCATCCCGCCGGACTTGAAAGTCCTCAAGGCGCGTCACGAAAAAGAACTTCGCTGGCAGCTCGGAAATCCGGAACGCGAGGACCTAAACTCTGAGACTATGGACCGAAATGATCGAGGAGGAGAGAGGCGGAACAGCGGGCCGCGGCAAACCATGAAAGATTTCCTCCACCTATTTCCCTTTGCATCCCAGCACGACGCGTCATAGGATACCGCTACCTGTTTCTCTGTTTCTCCATTCGAAGGAGTTCTCCATGCACTTTCATCAATTGAATTGGCTGGCGATCCTGGTAGCCGCGATATCCACCATGGTGGTCGGTTTTTTGTGGTACTCGCCCCTGCTCTTCGCAAAAGCGTGGATGCGCGAGATGGGCTACGATCCGAGCGACAAAGCGCGGATGGAGGAAATGAAAAAGAGTGCTGGCCCTGCTTACGGTGGCTCCTTTGTGGCCAGCCTGGTTTCCGCTTTCACCTTGGCCTTGATCCTCCATGGGCTTCGAGCAGAAGACCTCCATTTCGGCTTGATGCTCGGGTTCCATGTGTGGCTCGGTTTCGTTGCCACCGTCCAGTTGACTGGTGCACTATTCGCAAAGCAGAGCATGAAGCTCTTCGCCATCAATACTGGTTATCAACTCGTTTGCTATCTCGTCATGGGAGCGATCCTGGCCGTGTGGAGGTAGCCCCCCAGGCAGGTGCTAGGAAAGCAGAAGGATGAAGTAGTTTGCAACAATCCCTCCGGACGGAGACAATATCCGTCGTTCACACTTGCCCACCGCACCCGCCAACGAGAACAACAGGCTTGCGCGTCCGGTCACCCGGCTGATTGCGCTGCTGGCCCTCTCTGCCCTTATCAATTACATCGATCGCGGCAACCTCTCCATCGCCGCGCCCTTGTTGAAGGGGGAGCTTGGCTTGTCGGCTTCGCAGCTTGGCATTTTGTTGTCCTCCTTTTTCTGGACCTACTCTCTTTTTCTTCCGATTTCCGGATGGCTGGCAGATCGCTTTGAAGTCAAATGGGTAATGGCTTTTGGCTTTCTCCTCTGGTCTGGCGCGACGGCTGTCACCGGCGGCTTGCACGCGTTCACGGCCTTGCTCGCCGCGCGGCTTATGCTCGGGATCGGCGAATCGGTCGCCTATCCCTGCTACGCGAGGACGCTGGTGCGGCACGTACCGGAAGTTGGCCGCGGATTCGCAAACGCACTCATCGCTGCCGGAGTTGGCTGCGGCCCGGCCCTGGGCACGTTTTTTGGGGGCACGCTCATGGCGCGATATGGCTGGCGCCCCTTCTTCATCGTTCTTGGCGTCGTTAGCATGGCCTGGCTGATTCCTTGGTTCGCGTGGATGCCGCGAGGAAGCACGGCCGTCTCCTCCGTGGGCGAAAGCGACGCAGGATTTCTCGAAATCCTGAAGCAACGATCGATGTGGGGGACCTGCGGGGGCCTGTTTGGCGCAAACTACGTGCTGTACTTCGAGATCACCTGGCTACCGTTTTATCTGGTGCGTGAGCGGCACCTGTCGATGGGCACGATGGCGAAGATTGGCGGCCTAGGATACTTGTGCTACGCGGCTGCCGCGGTGCTTTTCGGCTGGATCTCCGACCGGTGGATCGCTGCAGGTGGAACGCCGACTATCGTTCGCAAAACTTTTGCGGGTGCGGGAGCGGGGAGTGCCGGGCTCCTTCTCCTTGGCTGCGCCCTCACCGGTCCCACGGTTTCCGTGATTCTACTTCTACTGGCCTTCGCGGCCGGCGGCATGTGCGGATCGAATATCTGGGCAATCACACAAACTCTGGCCGGGCCGAGAATGGCGGGCCGATGGACGGGCTTGCAGAATTTCGTCGGAAATCTTGCCGGTGTCACCGCGCCGGCAGTGACGGGATTCGTCATCGATTACACCGGACGATTCTTCGTCGCCTTCGTCATTATGGCGGTCGTTGCACTGCTGGCTGCTCTTTCTTATATCTTTGTTATCGGCCCGGTGAAGGAGATTGCCTGGGAAGGATGACCAGGCAGCGGCTTCGCTGGGGAGGTCGTCTCTTCCATTGAGGCGAGCCCTCTCTTTGTCCTAGAATCTCGCTCATGAACGTCGATTGGCTGCGCGAGCTATGCCTTTCCTTTCCGGGCGCCACGGAACAGATCCAGTGGGGCAGCGACCTGCTGTTCAAAGTCGGCGGGAAGATGTTCGTCGCGACGCCGCTGGAGCCGGCTCCAGTGTGTCTCTCGTTCAAGGCCTCACCGGAACATTTTGCAGAACTCACGGAGCGACCCAGCGTCATTCCTGCACCTTACCTGGCGCGAGCGCAATGGGTCGCGCTGCAAGCCTGGGACGCTTTGCCGGATGACGAACTCGCGCGCTTGCTGCGCGATTCTTATGACATGGTATTTGCGAGGCTTCCGAAGAAAACCCGCGAGACGGTCTCCGGCGCAAAGCCCGCGGCACGCCAGGCCCGAAGCAAAAAACGGGCGAAGAAAAAACCTGGGCGTAGCCGCTGACTTCCGGAAAAGATATACTCCGCTGAGTTCCCGTGGATTCGAACGTGAAAGATGCTCCGCCGAGGTGGTCCATGATCGCACGCCTGTCATTACTCCTTGTTGCCATGATGTTTCTTACTTCAGCGGTGCTGCGAAACGCAAAGTCAGCGCCGCCGGCAGGCGGTCTGCTGGTCGTGGCGAATCAGAAGGAGCACACCCTACTGGTGGTCGATCCCGACAATCGCCGCGAACTCGCAAAAATTGCAGTAGGGGTGAACGGCCATGAAGTCATCGTATCGAAAGACAGCCGCTTCGCTTACGTTCCGATCTACGGAAACTCGGGCGTCGGAAAGCCCGGGACGGACGGCAGCACGATCGACGTCATCGATCTGCAGGAACGCAAACTCGCTGCCACGATCGATCTGGGCAAACCGCTCCGCCCGCATCGCGCCGAATTTGGGCCCGACGGTCTGCTCTACGTCACCGCCGAGCTTGCGGACGCCGTCGATGTGATCGATCCATCCACGCGCAAGGTCCTCGCGGAAATTCCCACGGGCGAACCGCAATCCCACATGCTGGTTCTTTCGCGAGACGGCC
>WNGO01001585.1_pt1 | contig 14689 bp, 15 predicted proteins | sample 5400511 | NCBI WGS metagenome assembly WNGO01 (sample SAMN13153380, study PRJNA577476) | soil metagenome | isolation source: 20 cm soil or saprolite under Garry oak tree replicate 2 | place: USA:California | collected 2016-06-15 | reverse complement strand
CGGATGTTGCGACTTCATTAAGATCGTTCCTTCCCAATCGATTCACGCCGGAGAGATGGCCGAGTGGCTGAAGGCGCACGCTTGGAAAGCGTGTTTACTCGAAAGGGTAACGTGGGTTCGAATCCCACTCTCTCCGCCATATTTTTATTGATTCTAGTGCACTTACGCGATCGGCTGACGTCCACTGACGTCCATTAACGCGCCATCGCCTGCTTCACCACTCTCCCATGCGCCTCCCGCATCGAGTCCATCATCCCTCCGCCGTAGGTATTCAGCGTGGTCTGAATCGATGCGTGGCGCATGAGTTCCTTCTGCACCGTAAGCGCCTCGCCATTGTCTCCGAGCCACGCCCGGTAAGTGTGGCGAAGTGTATGCCAGCCGATCGGTCCCAAGCCGGCCTTGACCGCCGCCGGGCTCAGGTGGTTGTGCTGCATGTTCCACGGTGTGTAGGGCTTTTCTCCGGCCATGAAGGGCGATGCGAAGACGAAGTCCGAGCCGGCGGAAAATTCGGTCCTCCGTCTCCACTCGAAAATCACCTCTGCCAGTGCTGGATCGAGCGGCAGGGGCGCCTCCGAGTATTCGGTCTTCACATCGTCGACGCGACCAGAAACAATCGCGCGGCGAATGTAGACGGACAGGTTTTGCCAATCAAAGTCGCTCCACTTCAGGGCGACCAACTCCGAGCATCTCACCCCAGTACAGAGTGCCAGGATCACCATGGTGTGACATGGTTCCCGGTCAACTCGAGCGACGAGGAGCGAAAACTCCTCGGGCGTGAGAATTCGCGGCTTCTTTCTCCGCTTCGAACTGCCCTCGATTCGCACCAGAGACATCGGATTGCGGTCCGGGGGCAGGTACTCCCATAACATCGCGCAATCGAAAATCCGGTGCATGAGCCCTTTGATGTGACCTCTCGTTTTGTTGGCCAATGGACGCTTGCCCTTTTTGTCGAGGATTGCTTTCAGCCAGTCGCGCACGGCCAACGGTTTTACCTGGGTCAGGGGGAATTCGCCCCACCTGGGACGAATGTGATTGTTGATGTAAGAAAGATAGGCATGCTTGGTTGAGAAACGCATGGGGATCTCTTCCTGGACATACCTCTCGAGGACAACGCCAAATCTCTCGTCTGGTGCTGCGGGTTGGTCGCTGTTGATCTTCATTCTTAGGTACGCGACTTTGGAACACCGATCAGCCGCGGATCTGTTTTTGTATTCACTGGTCGTGCCGATGTCCTCTGACATTCTTTTGCCGGTCTTGTCCCGCCAGCGGAATTGCCAGATTGCAGGACCTCGGGCGCGTTCTTTCAATTCAATGGTTCCATGTTGATATCTCGTCCTCACTGATTACCTTTCCTCAGAAGGACGCGAATGGCGTATCAATGCTAGCTGTTCCTCCCGCCACCTGACAATGGCGGAGGCGGTGGATTTCCAGCGATAGCCGATGCGGAACACGGGAATCTTCTTGGCCTCGGCAAGCCGTCGGCACTGCTCGGCTGAGCAGTCCAGAATCTTCGCGACTGCCTTTAACCCGATCGTCGGTTCGTACCGGCCATCGGATGGCTCGGGCTCCTCTCGTCGGCCGATGCCGGACACGATGGAGAGTTGTGAATGTTGGCTGGTTGACATGGCGTACTCCACAGCGCTGCAGATTTGGGCCTGCAGCTTCTCTTGCCGGGTTTTACCCCGCTTTTCGGGTTCGGTCAAAGACGCCCTCTTTCACGGATCAACGGGGTGCACCTTGGCCCCGAATAGAGTCGCTAGGCTTATCCTGCAAAGTCTTAGGGCTGCAACGGCAACCAATCGAGCGTTGTCCCCTGGTTGTCGCGAATGCCTTCCGAGAATGCGTTCTTACCGATTGCGGTTTGGCTGGAAGTGAGCTTGCGATGTAGTGGTTCGCTGGGGCTGCTGCAAGTCGGCTAGGTTCAGGCAGGGCATCTCGGAATCTCTTAGGCGAAAAAGCGACTTTTTCTGAAATGCGTGCAGAACATGAATTCTCGTGCCGAGTTGTACGGCCGTAACAACTCAGTAAGCAGCTGAGAGGGAGGGATTCGAACCCTCGGTACAGGTGTTAGCCCGTACAACGGTTTAGCAATACACAAGTGGGTTCTGAACCGTTATGAAAATCTTCTACTCTATTCCTCTTTTCAACGGGTTACAAATCAGTCGATTTGATCCGTTCTGCTTGGAAACAATCCGTTCTGATCATGCAACCATTACAATTTCATGACAGCTTTAAGAAAGCCATAATGCGACCAAACTGGCCTTGTTCACCCAGCACTCGCTTAATAGTTCACAACTAATAGTTCACAACCGCAAAAAACTGGCGCGCAGCAAGGCTCTTCTCTCGCGGTGAACTTGCGGCGCTGCTGCTCAAACGGGGGCACTTCAGGTCGTTATCCAGACGCAAAAACATGTCTCAGCCAGTTTGTCAAGGATTTCAAACCACGGGATGCATGAGCAGGCTTCCGAAAAGAATTTCGCGTCAATTCAAGGGGATTCTAAATAGATTCCTCTGGACCGTCAGCCGAGAGTAAGCGTAGGTAGCAGGATTGGGACCGGGAGCGAAAATCGATATCCCGGTCATATCAATCACCGAGACCACGTTCAGATCCTTTAGATCTTCGGCTGATTTGATACCTGATGGTGGCAGAACGGGAAGCGACTTTCCGGTGGGAAGGGCGATTACGTATACTTTTCCCCCACCCATCTCGCCGATCTCGCGCAATCTAACGTAAAAGAATTTGTCATCTGGTCCCCAACCCACCTCACAGAAATCGCAGATGCGAATCTTGGGACCTCCTCGAACAGGTTGGGCCGTCAGTACGGGATCGCGCTTCAGCAGCCACTCTCCGTCGGGCGAAAACACATAGAAGTACGGGACCGGGTTGGTGCTGATTCTTCGAGGCTTCGTGTCATTCGATTCTAAGGCGTATACGATGTCCGAGTCTCCTTCCATACCACGGAAGAAAAGAGTGCCCGCTGGACTGAAAGATGCCTTGTCTGACTCGATGGAGGTCACCTGTTGCGGCGGTGTATGGTGGTCGAGAGCGGATATCCAAACGCGTGAATTGGCCTGTTCATTGAAAGAGGTAAACGCGACGCTTTTTCCGTCGGGTGCAAGATCGAAGTCAGCTATGAGAATACCCGGTAAGACGCTCTCCGTGCGACCTGTCTCCAGGTCCGCCATCCAGAGCTCCCCAGTCCAGGCGCGCGAATTTTCCTTACGTGCGAGATAGAACAGTTTCTTCCGATCGGGAGAAAACAAGGAACGTGCGGCCGGGCCACCGATGCCCAGACCTGGCAAAGTAGCAAAGCCCTCGAAAGAAATCTGCCGATCACCTTTGGCATCGTGGAGCCAAACACTGCTCTGCCGAATGCCCGCAGAGGTCACGAGCGAGCGGCCGTCTTGGGCAACTGCAATGCCTTCCTCCTCGGTAGGCCCGAATGTGATTTGCGCAAGCTCACCGTTCGGGTAGCGTTGGCGCCAGAGGTGGAAACCATCTCCGGTGTCTGCGCTGAAATACATCCATTTACCGTCGGGAGACCAAGCTGCATAGGTGCACTTCGCCTTTTGGGGCCCCGCACCGGTACCTGCGGAACTTCCGTCAAACGGAAGCAGGCGGCACGGTCGCCAACCGATTTTGTCCATTTCAGAGACAAGGACCCACTTGCCGTCGGGAGAGAGCCAGGAGCGATGTGCCATACCTCTTTCGTTGGCGGGCGCGTACACGTCACGCTCCCCGGTGCGGCTCTCCTCCGCAGTAACGACAGTCATGTGCACGCCGGTTTTGATCTCGGAAAAGAGCACGTGTTGCTTGTCAATCCAGGTGAGCGCTGCCGCGTTGGGTAGTATCTGATTCGGCTCTCCGCCTAGCACAGGCACAATCCAGGTGTTCCATCCAAAGCTGGTGTCTGTCGCCGTATAGGCGATGCGCGAACCATCCGGCGAGAATACCGGAGCCATTTTCGGGAGAGTGTCGTGAGTAAGCTGAACGGGCTGGCCATCCGGCAACATTTTTACGCAGAGCTGGCCAGGAGTGACGAAGGTACCCGGCCCGCGGATGAAGGTGAGCATGTGCCCATCCGGTGAGAGTGCGGGCGAAACTGCGGAATCGGCGAAGTTGGTGATTTGTACCCATTTGGCGTCCGGGTGGGCACCCGTCCGACGCCAAAGAAAGAACGCAAACCCTAGAACTAGTAGTGCGAGGCAAGCGAAGGTGACGAGCCGGGTCTTTCGAGAAGTCGCAAGGGGAGTCGAGTCAAGACCCGGTGCCATCCACATTTTGTGCTGTCTGATGAAGCCGAGCAGTCCGCGCCCGCCCACTTCTTTTCCTGGATATACCGAAGCGCTGCCGGACTTTTCCGATAGCGCATCCAGAGCAAACGCCAAGTCGGAAGCCGACTGGAAGCGCTGCTCGGGCTTCTTTTCCAAACAACGATGCACAACTCGCTGCAGCCCTGCCGGAATATTTGTCGTGACCTTCGAAATTCCCGGTGGGTCTTCGTTCAGAATCGCCGTCATCGTCTCGGCAGAGGTCGGCTTCTGAAATGCACGTTTCCCCGAAAGCATTTCATACAGAATGGCGCCGAAGGAAAAAATATCGACCCGATGGTCGACTGTCTGTCCGCGCACCTGTTCCGGCGACATGTAGCCGATCGTGCCCATCACCATTCCCACCTCGGTTCCCTTGGTGAGCGTCAGTGCGCTGTGCTCCGAACTGGGCTGCGGTTGTGTCAGCTTCGCCAGTCCGAAGTCCAGAATCTTCAACCGTCCATCCTTGGTGACGAACAGGTTCTCCGGCTTCAAATCCCGATGGACAATCCCTTTCTCATGGGCTGCGGCCAGCCCACGCGCGATCTGCACCGCGTAATCAATCGCTTTGCGCACTGCCAAATGGCCACGTTTGACCTGCTCGCGCAACGTTTCTCCTTCAAGCAGTTCCGAGACCAGATAAGGCGCACCTTCGTAGGTGCCCATCTGGTGCACGGCAAGAATGTTTGGGTGGTTCAGTGCCGCAGCCGCTCGTGCCTCCTGCTCGAAGCGCCTCAGCCGGTCGGAATCAGCGCAAAGAGAAGATGGCAAGACCTTGATCGCCACGTCGCGCCCGAGCCGCGAATCACGGGCGCGATACACCTCGCCCATGCCGCCCGAACCTAGCAGCGACTTGACCTCATAGTCTCCCAACTTTGTTCCCGAACTGAGCGTCCCTCCCAGCGTGGAGGATTGCAAGAAGCCGGAGCGCACATCATTCTCGGAGGCGAGGAAGGATTCGACTTCTTGCCGCAAGGACTGATCGGACGAGCAAGCACCATTCAGAAAGGTGGAACGCTCGCTTGGCGCCAATTCCAGGGCTTTTTCCAGTACATCGCGAATTTGTTGCCAGCGCTCTGGCGTCATGCGTCTGCCGCCTTGGCCATCTGATGATGCAGCCAAAGCCTCGCTGTAGCCCAATGTCTCTTCACTGTGGTTGGTGACAGATTCAGCGCACGCGAAGTTTCATCGATGGAGAGGCCGCCGAAAAATCTCAGCTCGACGATCCGACTCTGCTGCTGATCAAGTTTGGCCAGTTCGTTCAGGGCGTCGTCTAGAGCGACCATGTCCACGCTGCGGGTCTTGAACGCCACGTTATCATCCAGCGTCAATCGGTAGCCTGCATCCCGCTTGGCGGCGTTGCGGTTGCGAGCGTACTCGACGAGAATCTGTCGCATCAACTGGGCGCAGATGGCTAAGAAATGCGCACGGTTTTTGAACTGTGTTGTCCCTTGTCTCTCCAGGCGCAGATAAGCCTCATGCACCAGGGCGGTGCTTTGCAAGGTGTGGCCAGGACGTTCCTTCTGCAGATAACGATGCGCGACCCGTCGGAGCTCGTCATAAACGAGAGGAATCGTGGCACGCAACCCGTCGTCACCGGCGTGCCAGTTCGCCAGTAATTCGCTGACGGTCTTGGGGCGAAGCTGCGACAAGTAACCCCCAGCACGGCGCCAACATCTCCGGTAACAGGAGGTTAGCCGGGCCCCGCACCGATGTCAACGACTGCACGTGAAACACGAATAGATCGTCCTGTGAGCACTGGGTTTCTCACCGTTTTGGATGGGGTATCAATAGATTTTTGTCTCTCCTGGACCAATTCTCCGAGGAATTTCGCTTTAGTGGATGACTAGGCCTTGACTACTGCCATTAGCAAACTTGTGCATGGCGAACTTCTCGAAGAGTTGAGGACGGGTCAAAACAACAATTTTGCGAAAAAGGAGAATTTAGCCATGAAGTACAGAATCAGCATCAGCATTCTGGGTGCGCTGGCACTATGCCTGTCGCTAAACGTCCACGCTCAACTCAATAACCAGCGAGGTATCGTGGCGTCATCGTCTGTGGACTGTTACTTCGTTGGCCGGGCGTATCTGAACGCGACTGGTCAGGGTCAGGTGGTCGGCTACTTTACCAATATCAAGGGTATAACGGGCTCTCTGTTCAACGGGACTCCAAGCGAGGCAACTGCCTTTCTTACCTTCCGGTCCGATGTATTCTCGCTGACGCCGCTTCCCGCCAACGGCGACATTGGACTCGATCTTGTTTCTGCCGGTACCTTTAACGTTTACTACAATGCCAATCCGAATGGTGACTGGAGCAATCCGAACACGTTTTCGGATGGCCAACTGGTCGCCAGATTCTCCAGAAACGAAACCTTATTTCTCCAGATGGGACCGGTCAGCCACCATGTGCTGACCGAAACGCTGCTCTACAGCCAGAATTTCAGGTTTAATAACCAAACGTACAGTTTCAGTCGCCTTACGCCTGACGGAATCACACTAAATCAATTCGTAAGCAACACGTTTCTGCAGGGCACGACCGACTTTCCTTTCGGTCTGGCCTTTGCCGGAAATGGGGTTGGCATCTTGAGGAAGGAATGAAGTACATGTCTCTGGCGAATTGTCATTTCGCCCATGATTCCTCGGGATGAGAACAAAGTCGCCGCCGTGGACACTGTCTTGATGGCGCAGATCGAGAGAGTGGAGGCAATGCTTGCGCAGTTAGGCACTGTCCATGACCGATCATTCGCGCGAAAGGAAAAGGAGATTCTTCAGGGATTGGAATCTGAGGATAGTTTCGAGCAAGTTCGCAAAATGTTGGGTGAACTATTGGTTCCGACGCAGGCAAGATTGAAAACGAAGGCTCGCCGGATCCCTGGTGGGTGGAGAACAATCTTTCCGCCGGACCGCCCTTTGAGAAACGAAAGAGCACGCCGGCCTCTAAATACCTCACCCCAGAGTGAGTTGGGTGCGAGTGCCATCAACACCGGCGGATTTTGAGTTCCGCAGTGGGTTCTGAACCACCTGGAACCAGAAACTCCAACTTCATCCCCATGTGTGTAACACACTGAAGAAGCCGATCTCGGCGCCGAGATGCCTGGGGTTGCGAGCCACTTCGAGTAGAGTTTCTGCGCTGGCGCGCAGCAGCAAACCATAGATGACTTTCTTGTTCTGCAAAGCCAGCGAAGCCAGTTGCGGAGGCAGAGTGAAAACCACATGGACGTAGGGCGTGGGCAGAAGTGCGCGGCAACGTGCCTGGATCCAGCGTTCGCGAGCGCTGGTCTGACACTTCGGGCAATGGCGATTGCGACAACTGTTATAGAGATGGCAGCGCGATGTCCGCAGCGCGTGTACTCATCGATGTGACCGCCAAGTGCGGCCGTGCGACAGCGTGTAATGGCCAGCAGGACCTTAATATGTGTCCAACGGAGCCACTGACGGTTGCGCTCGATGAAAGCAGTGCCTGCGGTACGGACCAAGTCGGCCACCTCCAGGGGCGGCCGAGTCATCTATCTCTCCGGTTGTGACCTGCCTTTCAGCAGCAGCGAGTCCAGAGGACTGGCGGTCGCATGCAAGTGAGGTTCGGAAAGATGGAGATAGCGGGCGGTCTCTTTCAGATCGTGATGGCCCAACAAAATCTGAATGGTGTGCAGGTCGGCGCCCGCTTCCAGCATGTGCGTGGCGAAGCAGTGACGGAGGACGTGGGGATACACCTTCTTCTTGATTCCCGCACGGCGACCGGCGTGCTGGCACGCATGGCGTGGTGTTTTCGTATCGATGGGCTGATCACCGCTATGCCAGCTGTTTCCGGGGAAGAGCCAAATGGATTTTTTGCGCAAGCGTCGCCAGTGCTCGCGTAGTTCCTCGAGCAGAACGGGGCTGAGCATCACGTCGCGGTCTTCGCGACCTTTGCCGGCCTGGATGTGAATCACCATCCGTCGGCTATCAATGTCGCTGACCTTCAGGCGAGTCAACTCCGCATTCCGAACTCCGGTCGCGTAGAGAGTCATGAGGATGGTGCGGTAAAACGGAGTGGGAGCGGCGTCGATGAGTTGTGCGACCTCTTCCTGGCTGAGAATCGTGGGCAAGCGGTGCGTCTTCCTGGGATAAGGAGTGTCGGCAATGCTCCACGGTCTCTTGAGCGCCTGAATGTAGAGAAACCGCAGGGCACACGGATGGTTCGTCACCGAACCGGGTGACAACTTCCGTTTGGTGAAGAGATAAGCTCGGTACTGGCGAATGTGTTGCGGACCCAAACGATCCGGGGAGCAGTTGAAATGTCGTGCGAACCTTTCGACATGGCGGATGTAATAGTGTGTGATACCCTCGGAGTAATGACGACGCTGGAGTTCCTCCAGCATGATTTTTCGTAGATGGGTCACAGGGACACCTCCTTGTGACCCACAAGTTATCTGATCCGAAAATCAGGAGTGCCTAGCACCCACGCAGCAGCGTCCGCCGGGCGAGCGGCTTCGTTCTAACGGGCAAACCTGAAGTAATCCCAAGGTAAGGATCGCCGACGAACAGCCCGAAGCGGTATAGTCGCCAGTTCTTCGCGTTTCTTCCGGGCGCGCCGCGATTCATATAAGAATGCGATACACGATTCGATATTTCTTAACAAACATTCAAACAGGCCCTTCAATGGGGATCTAGTTGTGCTTGATAAACTTACCGTTTTTCTGTCCGGTTAGCGAATTGTAGAGCGTCTCGAGGTAGGCTTCTTCGCTGATGAAATCCCCGGAATACTTCTTCCACGGGTCCAAAATCTTGGCCTGCTTCATCTGCTCGAATGTCTTTCCCTGTTTCAAGGCGTTCTGCACGACCGCGCGAGTCTCTTTCAGCATCTTCAGAAAAACTCGCATGTCGTCCATGCTGCTAATGTGACCGTGTCCTGGAATCACTTTCACATCCGGCGGAAGCTGGGCGATGACCGTTTCCAGCGCGTTAATCATGCCGTTGATGTTGCCGCCGGCGTCTACGTCGATGAAAGGGAAGCCATACGTCCCGAAATCGTCTCCCATGTGTACAACATTCGATTTGGGAAAGAAGATGATAGCATCGCCATCGGTGTGCCCCGCCGGAAAGTACAGTGCGTGAATATCTTCGCCATTCAAGTGCACGGTGACCTCATGGTCGAAGGTGATGATGGGCAGCGCTTCTTTAGGCTGGGGCTTGGCGTCGAAACGCACAGAGCTGCCATTGCCGGCAACCCCACCGCTCTCTAGTCGCTTGCGTACGTTGTCGTGCGCAATGACGGGTGCTTGCTTCTGGAAGTACGCATTGCTTCCTGTGTGATCGTCGTGGTAATGCGTGTTGATGATAAACCGCACCGGCTGGTAGGTGATGCCTTTGAGCGCGGCCTGAATCTTCTCCGCCAAAGGAGCGTACTGGTCGTCGATCACCACGATTCCGTCATCACCTACCAATGCGCCGATGTTGCCCGCGTCTGCGCCTTCCAGCATGTAGACGTTGCCAGCCACTTTGGTGACCTTCATTTGAACTTTGCTGAAGTCCACATCCTGTGTCGTGGCCAGACTACAGGAGAACAGCAAGCAGGCAAAAAGGATCGCTCGTTTGCGCATGACGTGTCCCTTCGTCCGCCTCGTTCGCGGCGGACTACTGGCCTTTCCAAATTGGTTGGCTGGACGAAAGTGTACTTGATCCACGCTAGGATAGGCACGGTTGAAGGACATGCAGTTACTTCCAGTCAAGAGAGGCATGGCGCTCATTCCGCAAGTCGCGTTCCAGCAGCGCCATTTCTTGCGGGCCTACTATTCCTTCGCATTCCTTCTTGGAGTTCTGGTGAGCTTGCAGGCAAAGGTGTTTCCAGCATCGGTCACCAGTCCGTCTATCTGGTCGCCGCCTTCGGAGACTACAAAAATGATATTAATGGGCGGGCCCGGCTGCCCATTGATGGTTTGCGAGTAAGTGACGGTGCCGGTGCAGTCCGGGTTGATCTGCTCGGTACCGGTCAGCATCTGCGTAACGGTTACGCCACCAACGCTGACCGTGCCACTGCCGTTGAAGTTGCCATTCTTGTCCGCAGTGGCAGTGGCCAAAGTTTTCGCAGGCAGTTGCGGAGCGTTCGGCCCAGGTGTGAGAAAGCCATCACAGCGCACCAGGTATCGTCCGGCAGTCGTGCGGGTTGAGCATTGTTGAGCCTGGATGGAGTTTGCGGCCAGCACTAGCATAAGGAACGCCCATAGTGTGTGGTTGATTGTGATTTTCATAGATGAGTCTCCTTTGAAGTCAGGGCTTCGCCGCTACGACAGATCTACTCCCCCCCGACGCGCTGTTTCTTCATGTAGCCGGCAATCACTACACCTTGGTCGGTGCTCACAAACTCCACCTCTCGGCCGGCGTCAACAATCACGAGGTCGCGGTGAACGATGCCGTTTGCGCCGGCGTCCACTGTGAGATTGCCGGTGCAGTTGGTGTTCACCGTATAGGTGCCGGTGAAAGTAACGGGAGAGACGAAGCCTCCGAAATCCGCGGTGGAAGTGCCCGAGACGTTTCCGTGAGCGTCGAAAAGGAAATACACGGCTTCTGCGAAGGGCACAAAAGTCTTGATCTTGATGTCATTCGGATTACTGGAAATGTTGATCAGGCCGGTGGTGCCGGCTCCGTACCCGCCCTGCAAGATTGCAGTCGTGCAAGCTTGGGGATTCGCATGCAGTTTGAATGCCTTGCTTCCGGTAAGCGCTGCCAAGCCGGCAATCACGAGTAGCAGTGCAGTGGCATGCTTCAAATTGGTTGTCATCTTCCTCTCCTGTCTCCAAGAATCCTACAAACACACTTTTGCCTTCCCACCCGCGATGAGACTCGGGCCGTGGACTAATTGTTTTTCGGGGAACAAAGCTGCCCGGAGTAGCGCAGCACGATCTGGCCGCTATTCAGGTCAACTTCCCCGATGTTGTTGAAATCTCCAGTCACTTGGGCGAACTTGCCGGTGCCGCCCGCGAGGTGGACTGGGTATGTGATGATTGCGTACAGGCCGGGTGCCACTGCTGTCGTGGTGGCAGTCGCCTGATCAAAAGCGAGCGTGTCTCCTGATTCGGTGACCCAGTGATGCTGGATGTGGAATACCAAGTTATTCCCCACAACCTCGGTACTAACGACGGTGCCGCTAACCGACCCCTTCAAGTCGCCGGTCACCGGCCCCATGGTGGTAGTGGCATCGATTGCGCCCAGGTTCGTCATCAACATTCCGCCAACCGATTGGCAAGTCTGCTTTTCGCTGTTTTTCTGCGCGGCTGCGCCTGCGACCAGGAACGACACCATCGCCAGAATTGAGACTGCTTTCCATGCTTTTGTGAACTGCATGATTTCCCCCGTGTAAGTCAATTCACGTGCCGACTAAATCCTCAATCAGGTCTGCGTTTATGTAACTTTGCGGGGCCGGGGTCAATGTGGCCGGTCTGAGTTTTGGCTGAGTTTATTGTGAGGGCAGCAACTTAAAGACAATCAAAGACTTGGCGATGTCGGCTATAATTCCAGAACTAGTTTGTTCGGGCTCGCCGTAGGAGACCCGCGTGGCCACGCAGCCTGGTTCGTCCCCAGTTGTACGCTTCGCTGACTTCGACTTTGACATGCGTACAGGAGAACTGCGACGCAATAGAACTTCCTTAAAGCTCCAGCCTCAACCCGCCAAAGTTCTAGCCTTGCTGGTAAGCCGGCCGGGGGAGATCGTCACCCGGCAAGACCTGGCCCAGCAGGTCTGGGGCTCCGAGACATTTGTAGATTTCGAGCAGGGACTCAACTTCGCTATCCGTCAGATCCGCTCTGCCCTGGAAGACGATGCGGAACATCCCCGGTTTCTGGAGACCCTTCCCAAGCGGGGCTACCGCTTTACGGCTTTGGTGAGCGGCGCGGCGCCTTCGCAAATCGAAATACCAGCACCGTCGCTCGCGCCCTTGCCACCCCGGCGGCGGCTGCTTCTGCGGTATGGGCTGGCCTTCATGACAGCTGCCGTTGCGCTCACTCTCGCACTTGCATTGGACTGGGGCCATCTCCGCCAGCGGCGGTCGAGCAGAGCGACCAGCGCGCCTCGGATCGAATCGCTCGCCGTGCTGCCGCTCCACAATCTCTCCCATGATCCCGAGCAGGAGTACTTCAGCGATGGCATGACTGACGAGTTGATTACCGATCTCGCCAAGTTCGGGGGACTACGGGTAACTTCACATACGTCCGTAGAACGGTACAAGGATACGAAGCGGCCGCTGCCAGAAATCGCACGAGAACTGGGCGTAGATGCGGTGGTGGAAGGGACGGTCACGCGTTCCGGCGACCGGGTTCGAATTACGGCGCAGCTGATCGACGGTCGGTCTGACCGGCACCTGTGGGCGGAAAGTTATGAGCGCGATCTGCGGGATGTACTGGCGCTACAGAACGAAGTGTCAGGTGACATCGCTAAGGAGATTCAGATCAAAGTGACTCACCCGGAAAAGAGTCTTTTGGCAAGCGCTCGGCCTGTCAGTCCTGAGGCCCATGAGGCTTACCTGAAGGGCCGGTATTTCTGGAACAAGAGGAGCGAAGAGGGCGTTAGAAAGGGCATCGACTATTTCGAGCAGGCGACGCGGATAGACCCGAGCTACGCCGAGGCATACGCCGGGCTGGCGGAATCCTACATTGTGTTGAACGGGCATCGGTTCCTCCCTCCGACTCAAGCCTTTCCCAAAGTGCATGCGGCGGCCCTCAAGGCCTTAGAGCTCGACGAGAGTCTCGCTGAAGCCCACACCTCGCTCGGAGCCTACCAATGGGAATATGAGTGGGATAAGTCAGGTGCCGAGAAAGAATTCAGGCGGGCCATCGAGCTAAACCCGAGCTACGCGACGGCCCACGCGTGGTATGCAGAAGAATTGGCAGCACTAGGGCAAGGGGATCAAGCTCTGGCAGAGATAAAGCGCGCTCGGGAGGTCGACCCACTCTCGCTCCCCGTAAGCGTGGTTGCCGGTTGGATTCTGTATGTCGAGCGGGACAATGACCAAGCCATCGACCAGTTCCAGAGGACTCTGGAGATGGACTCGAACTTCGCGATAGCGCACCTCTATCTAGGGCGGGCTTACGTTCAGAAGGGCAACCTGGAGCAAGCGATCGTCGAGGCTCAAACAGCGACCAGGTTGTCGGGGAGTCATCCGTTCTATATGGCCTGGCTCGGGTATGCGTACGCGAGGGCCGGTAACAGGAACGAAGCCTTGCGCATTCTGCGTCAGCTCAAGGTGATCTCGGGGAAGAAGTATGTGGCATCCCACGATGTTGCCGCCATCTATGTCGGTCTGGGAGAGAAATCGAAGGCGATCGTGTGGCTGAACAAAGGTTACGATGAGCATTCATATACCGTGCTCCAACTTGGAGTCGAGCCAGAGTTCGACTCCCTGCGCTCCGATCCTCGTTTTCAAGACCTGGTGCAGCGCGTAGGACTGTCGCAGTAACGAGTTCTCTCCGGCGTGTTTGCAGCTAAGATGCCGAAGACCTGGCGGCGATCGGCGAGCGTTTCTCCCTCGAGATATTCCATAACCAGGTAGCTGATTCCGTTCTGCTCGCCGACATCGTAGAGGTGGCAAATATTAGGATGACTCATCGAAGAGATGGCGCGAGCTTCCCGGCCAAACCGTTGCCGTGCCTGCGCGCTCCCGGAGAGATGGGCGGACAAAACCTTGATCGCGATCCTAGGATTAAGTCGGGTGTCCCGGGCTAGGTACAGTTCTCCCATTCCGCCCGCACCTAGCGGAGCTTGAATCTCATAAGGCCCGAGTTTCGTGCCTGAGGAAAGGGTCATCTCTGGGCGACATTATAGCTTTACGCTGCAATTTCTGATTGCGAGTGCTGCTAATCGATCGAGTCGGCACAGTTCGGCGTTGTTCTGTCCCGACTGTAAGATGGCCAAGCAACGTGCCTAAGCTCCAATAGCTCATCAGGTGTCAACGCCTCAATCGCTCGATTCGATCTCAGAGGACGCCAGCTAAATCGCAGGATTGGGAACTCAACAGACAGTATGCGGAGGCGAAGGACGGGTATTCGACAGGCCTGCCGCTCCAAGCCTCATCCCATTTGAGTGAATACACCTCATACCCCACAATTGTCGCTAACGCACGTACGAGGCTCTCACCTCTGAGTCCCGCTGGGATTTGAGCACGGCGGTCGGCCAAACCACCGTCCTGTTACGAATTGCGAACAATCCAAGTGCGGTTGGAGATACGCAACGATCATGCATTACCGTCTTTGGACCGTTCACGCCTCCGTATGTGGGCCAAGGGAGTCTGGTAATGGGACCTGTTCGTCATTTTTGGCAAGCCGATTGTGCAGCGTTAGGGAAATCTGACCCCGTCTGGTTGCTTGGTCACATTGAAAGCAGAATTGCCGCGCTTGAAAGACGGTACTCC
>WNGO01004642.1_pt1 | contig 14695 bp, 11 predicted proteins | sample 5400511 | NCBI WGS metagenome assembly WNGO01 (sample SAMN13153380, study PRJNA577476) | soil metagenome | isolation source: 20 cm soil or saprolite under Garry oak tree replicate 2 | place: USA:California | collected 2016-06-15 | reverse complement strand
GCATCACCTTCGTGAAGTCCAGCGACAACGCCACAAGGTAGCGCCCGTCCGGCGACCATCGCGGACTGAACAATCCGTCCGAGCCGGCAATCTTCGTGATCTTGTGTGACCTCAGGTCGAGCATGTTGATGCTCATGTCCGGCGTTCCAAACACGTACCCGTAAATCATCCGCTTTCCATCCGCAGACCAGTTCGCATCGATCTGCCCGTGCTTCTCCGCGTACACCGGATTCGCCTTGCCTCCTTGCGGTCCGATAACCATGATCTGCGAAGGCTGTCCCGTCCGGCTGCTCACATAGGCGATCTGCTTGCCCTCCGGAGCCCACCGAGGCAGTGCCGCCCGCTCTGGCGCGAACGTCAACTGCAGCCTCTCGCTGCCATCCACCCGGCTCCTCCACATCGTCCCGTCCGGAATCAACACGTAGCTCACCCACTTCCCATCCGGAGAAAAATCCATGTCGGTCGCCGAAATTCCGGAAAGAACCTTCTCATAGTTCTCGTGCGCGGCATCGTACTTCACGAGTTCCGCCGTCGGCTTTACGCCCAGCGCCCATATCTTGTCGTTCTCTGCCGGCCACGGACTCCCAAACGACATCGGACCATCCGTCAGCTGCTCCGGCTCGACACCGCTTTCCGCCAAAACCCACAACGTCGTGATCGGTGGCCAGCTCTGCGTCGCCTGGAAGATGTACGACTTCCCATCCTTGCTCCAAACTCCACAGCACACCGCGTGCGCTTTGTCCCATCCGGCGAGCATTTCGTGGGGATTCAAGCCATCCCTCCCCACTTCCCACAGCGCCGAAGTGTTCGTCTCCACATCGCTCACGCTGAATCGAATCTTCTGTCCGTCCGGCGAGAACCGAGGACTAAACGGACGCCCCTTCACCGCCGCCAATTTCTTCGCGTTGGTCCCTTTCGCCGAAGTGATCCAGATCTCGTTCCCTTTCACCGAGACCAACTCTTCCGCATTCGGCGACCACGCCGCATCGTCAGCTGCCAATTTTCCCAGCCGCGTCGAGGCTACTTTGTTTAACGGAATCGTCCACAGCTCACGGTTCCGCGCCCCAGCATGCGCCGGAGACGCGAGCAGACTCGTGTGATCCGGCGACACATCCATCGCCCGCACATCGGCAAACGGCGTCTCAATCGTCGATTGCTCACCAGTGCCCGGAACGATCCTGGAGATGACTTGATGCCCGTCCTTCTCCTCCGCCACATAGAGCGCGGACCCGTCGGAAAGCACTGCCGTCTTCGCTAAACCATCATGTGTGATTTGATTTGCGGTTGCAAAGCTCGGTGGAGTGGCCGGAGCCCCGCCATCATGCAACCAGAAGCCCGCGCAGACCAACACCAGACAGGCGAGCGAAATACACCAGACACCTCGCGAAACCTTCATTCGGAACGCCCCTCTCTGAGACCCGCACTTTCGTCCCAGTTCCGACAGCTTCGCTGATATTAATAAAGACTAACCTCGCCGGCCGCTTACTCTGGTAACCGCACCGGACGAAGGTAACGCCCAATAGCTCGTGTAGCGACAGCTAATGCAGGCACACCTCGTATAGGGACGGACGCATTCGTCCGTCCAGCGAAGGCGAAGCCAAGCGCCCATCCCATCACTCAGCGGGTCGCATCACCCAATGGACCATGTAACGGACCATGTAATGGATCATGTGGCGACGGGCGCCTCGCCCGTCCCGCCGAAGCGAAGCAAGGCGGAACCCACCCAACCGCCGAACTCTAATCATTCCGCCAACCCCACCATCCTTGTCATTCCGACGCAGCGCGAAGCGCCAAGGAGGAATCTGCTGTCCTGGCTTCCGAAAACCTCCCGCATTCGTCACGAACCAAAACAAAGTAAAACGACTCTAGCGCCTACACTCCTTCCGCAGAAATCATCCTAAAAACGCTGATTGATCCCCGGCCCTACTGGAAACACCCTACTACGTTAGGGGAATTTTCCCGATGCCCGCGTTCGTCTTGGGAATGTCACAATCACAAATTAACTTGAGTATTCCTGAAAGAAAATTGACATCGAGAGAAATGTCTCAGGCCAGAATCCTTCTAGTCGATGACGATCCCCGCGTTCGCCGCGTGATCTCCTCGATGCTCTCCCATCATACCGGTTGGGAAATCTGTGGTGAAGCTGGCGACGGCCAGCAATCAGTCGACCTTGCCCGTGCGATGAACCCCGACGTCGTCCTCATGGACGTCAGCATGCCCGGCATGAACGGCCTCGACGCGACTCGTATCCTCCGCCGCGAGAGCCCCCGAGCCGACGTCATCCTCGTAAGCCAGAGCGATCCCAAAATCATCTCCCGCCAAGCCGCAGAAGTCGGCGCTCGCGCCTATTGCTGCAAGTCCGATCTTGCTCGCAACCTGGTTCCCATCATTGAGCGTACCCTCGAAGATCGCCACAGCAAGCACGTCGAAGGGGCTTCTCTCATCTTCGAGCGAAGCCACAGCGATCAAGCCAGCAGCCTGCTAGCCGCTATCGTAGATTCTTCCGACGACGTCATTATCAGCAAGAACCTTGACGGTATCATCACCAGCTGGAACACCAGTGCCCAGCGCGTCTTCGGCTATTCCTCTAAGGAGGCCATTGGCGCGCACATCACCCTCATCATCCCCAAAGATCGCATTCCCGAAGAAGACGGCATCATTTCCCGCGTCAGGCGCGGAGAACGCATCGAGCATTTCGACACCGTCCGCCAGCGCAAAGATGGCACCCTCATCGATATTTCCCTCACTATCTCCCCCGTTCGCGACTCCTCCGGCCGCATTGTCGGCGCCTCCAAAGTCGCCCGCGAGATCACTGACCGCAAACGCGCCGAACGCAGCACCGGCCTGCTCGCTGCTATCGTCGACTCCTCCGACGATGCCATTGTCAGCAAGACCCTCGACGGCATCATCACCAGTTGGAACAAGAGCGCCGAGCAGATGTTCGGCTACCTTTCCGAAGAAGCCGTAGGCAAGCACATCACTCTGATCATCCCCCGTGATCGCTGGGACGAAGAAGCCTGCATCATCGACCGCCTTCGTCGCGGCGAACGCGTCGACCACTTCCAGACCGTCCGCCGCCGCAAAGATGACTCTCTCGTCGACGTCTCGCTAACCATCTCTCCTGTCAAAGATTCCTCCGGAAACATCGTCGGAGCCTCCAAGGTCGCGCGTGATATCAGCGCGGCGGTTCGCGCCGCCGAGGCTCTCCGGGGCAGGGAAGAAGAATTGCGCCGCCTCTCTCAATCCCTCGACCACCAGGTCCGCTCCCGTACTGGCGAGCTGCAGGAACTCTCCTGGCAGCTCATGCGCCTTCGCGACGAAGAGCGCCGTCACGTTGCCCGTGAACTTCACGACTGCGCCGGTCAGTCCTTGGCCGTTTTGGCGATTGAAGTCGACCAGTTGCTCCAGAGGGCCTCGACCTCCCCGGGACTCGCTGCCGAGATCGAACAAATCCGCGAGACCGTCCGCCAACTCCACAGTGATATCCGCACGACCTCCTACCTCCTTCATCCGCCGCTGTTGGACGAAAGTGGATTGCAGGCTGCCATCAGCTGGTACGCCGGAGGTCTCACCGAAAGAACCGCTCTACAGATCGACGTCGAAATCTCAGACGATCTCGGGCGGCTTCCCCGCGATCTGGAACTCGTGCTCTTCCGTTTCATCCAGGAAGCCCTCACCAACATCCATCGCCACGCCAGCGCAACGAAAGCTTCGATCATCATGTCGCGCTCGCAAGCTCACGTTACGGCCGAGGTCCGCGATAACGGATCTGGCATGTCCGCCGAACGGCTCTGCCAGGTCAGCTCTGGAGGATCCGGCCTCGGCATCCGCGGCATGCGCGAACGCATCCGCCAATTTCAAGGCTCCATGGAAATCCACTCCGATTCCACCGGCACAAACGTATTCGTCGAAGTCCCCATCCCCATCGATCAAGATCCAGCCCAATCTCAAGATCTCCAAGCCGCACTCTAAAACCATCCCCGCCAATCAACCATACTCCGATCGACCACGTAGCACGGACCACGTGACACGGACCATGTGGCGATGGGCGCCTCGCCCGTCCCGCCAAAGCGAAGCGAGGCGGAACCCACCCCACTGCCAAACCCTTCTCATCCCGCCAACCACCGAATTCTCATGTTCCATCCAACCCCCCAAACCCTTCCGACGAAAGCGCGCAGCGCCAGGAAGGAATCTGCGGTCCTTCACCTAAGAGAGCTGCCCCAATCGAACATCCACCCCGCCTCATTCGGCGGGCACAGCCTTCGCCAAAAGCAGAGTTCGCCATTCCCCAGCCGCGAAGCGGCGCAAGAATTCAGCCCACAGCGCAAGCTGTGGGTAAGCTGAATCCATCCTCCAACCCGCCTGAACAATCACTCCACACTCCACCCAACCACCTTGGTCCCCAAAAACAAAGGCGGCCACCAGGCCGCCGTTAAACTGAGAACTGACAACTGACAACTGCTTTCTACTTCTTCCCCCTCAACATCTCCACCACCCTCTCATAATCATCCACCGTCGAATACTCAATCACGATTTTCCCCTTACCCTTCCGATCCCGAATCCGCACCCGCACTCCCAGCAAGCGCTCCAGATCGATCTGCGCCGACCGCACGTTCGGATCCACCCACCGCGCCCCGCCACTGGTCTTCTCTTTCTTCACTCCCGGCATGTCGGGCAGAGGATCAAGCAGCCCATCCATCCGCAGAACCAGCATTTCGATCTGCTCGATGTTCATCCCCTTTTTCACCGCATACAGTGCCGCTTCCGCAATCCGGTCATTGTCCCCCAGCTTCAATAGCTCTTTTGCCTGTGAGAAATTGATACGCTTCTCCGCCAGCATCTCCATGACTTCCCGCGGCAGCTTCAGCAGGCGCATATAGTTCGCCACCGAAACGCGCGACAAACCCACCCGCTCTGAAATCTGCTGCTGCGTCAGATTGAACTGGCTGCTGAGGACGCGAAACGCCTGCGCCTGCTCCAGCGGGCTCAGATCTTCGCGCTGCAGATTTTCGATGATCGTCATCTCGGCTGCCTGCTGCTCCGAAATTCGCCGCACCAGCGCCGGAATGTGCGTCTTCCCCGCCTTCTTCGAGGCGTGCAGTCGACGCTCACCCATCACCAGGATGTACCGCCCCTGCTCCGTCGCAGGACGCACTACGATCGGCTGCACCACCCCGTTCGCCTTGATCGAATCCGCCAGCTCCTCGAGCGCGTCGTCATCGTCCACATATCGCGTCTGAAACGGATTCTTGTCGACGTCGGCAATGGACACGTTCACGACCAGATTCGAAGGCACTCGTGTATCCGCCACAGCCTGGATCTCGATCACCTCACCCTTCGGCGCATCCCCGAACGGATCGTAGTCGACGGATCCGGTAGCAATCGCCGACTCCGCAAGAGCCGTGGCACCATGCACGACCGGCGGAAGGTTCGCAGCCTGTGCACCCGCTGAAGGACTAGTGTGCGCAGCCGCCAGGCTGGAAGAACTCGTAGGGATAATCCCCAAACTGGAGGGGTTCGCAGGAACAGCCGCCGCCCTGGAAGGGGGTTCAGGAATCCCCGCAAGGCTGGATGCGTCTGCAGGAACAGCAGCCAGGCTGGAGGGGTTTGTGGGGACAGCCGCCATCGGCTGTCCGGCCGAGCGAAGCTCGGCTGCCTGCGGCGCTCGAGCCGCGGACGAGGTCTGTTCTACTGCCGCCGCCCCCCACGTGGAAGAGCGGCCTTTCAGGGCCGCGTCATAAGCCCCAGAACCCGGGGCTTCAGCCCCTGTGGTAACTCTCGAAACCGGAACAGGGTTCGCCGCTGCCACATCCTGCGCGCTGTTTGCCTGCGGCGGCTTCACCACCCGCGGCCCCGGCAGCAACGACTCCAACCCTCTCCCCAGCGCCCGCCGCTTCTCCACCTTCTCTTTGTCCTTCTCCGGATGCCCCGCCGTAGCCGTCGTCACGATATCCTTCCCCTCTCTCTTGTCATCCTGTGGCCTGTCTTCTTTTGCAGGCCGAAGGACCTTCGCATTTCTATTTTTGTACATCGATATCCATCGATCTAGCATATAGACGGTCGTCAATATACTAAGCGCTCTTGTCCATCTCTGCCGGCGCAATCTCCTCCACCGCCGCGTCCCCTCTGTGTTCCTCTGTGCCCTCTGTAGTGATCTGTTGCTCTGAGGCCTGTGGTCCACCGTCCGAGGTCTGCCCTGAAGCAGGAATGCCAGCGAGGTTCTCTGCTGGCTGAGGCGTCACAGCAGCTGGCTGCCTCTCAATAATCTCCTTAGCCAGCTTGATGTAGCTCTCCGCGCCTTTCGATCGCGGATCGTAGACCAGTGCAGCCTTGCCATGGCTAGGCGCTTCCGCCAGCCTGATGTTCCGCGGCACAGTCGTGTGGCACAACTTATCGCCAAAATAGTTCTTCAGCTCAGTCATCACTTGCTGCGCCAGATTCGCGCGCTTGTCAAACATCGTCAGCACCACGCCCTCGATGTCGAGCGTAGGATTCAACGCGGCGCGTATGCGCTCAATCGTATCGAGCAACTCGCTGATACCTTCCAGCGCAAAGTACTCGCCCTGCATTGGAATGAGCACAGCATCAGCAGCAACCAGCGCGTTGAGCGTGAGCAGGTCAAGCGCAGGGGGACAATCCAGCACGATGAACTGAAAGCGATCGCGCAGTGGCGCGATCGCGTCGCGCATCCTGAACTCGCGCCGGTCAGCGTCAACCAATTCAAGGTTCGCGCCGATCAGGTTCTTGTGCGATGGAATCAGCCACAGCTGCTCGAGCTCTGTGGTGAGCAGCGCCTCGTCACCAGTAGCCGCGCCCATCAGGAGGTGATAGGAACTGACGCGCTCAGGATCCTTCACGAACCCCAAGCCGCTAGTGGCATTCGATTGCGGATCGCAATCGACGAGCAACGTGTTTACTTCAGCAGCCGCAAAGGAAGCGGCCAGGTTGATGGCAGTCGTAGTCTTGCCGACGCCACCCTTCTGGTTGGCAACAGCGATTACGCGTCCCATGGAATTGTTAGGAGAAGCAGAGCCACACGCAGCATACTTCTCTTCGGAGATCAATTCAATTGATAAGTGTTGTGCAAACAGGTGAATTGATGTGCAAAACCCGTCCAAATGTTCCTGCAGGAACATTTCAGCGATTCAAAACCAGCAAAGTGTTCCTACAGGAACACTTCTCCCGAAACGCGTGGAGCAGAAAGATTGCTGCGGGAACACTCTGCGGTCTCAGGCACGACCGCGATCACATGACACGCGACCCGGCCTCGCTGCTGCGGAAGATTTCGGTCCGAGTGTTCCTACAGGAACACTTCTTCGGGATTGGCAGTTGCGACTCACCCGGCGAGAGAGCAGTCAGAAACAAGAACTCATTGGTGGAAAGTTCCTGCAGGAACATCCGTGCCGCTCGGTCGCCTTTGCGCTGTAACTGTAAAACTTGAGAAGTGTTCCTGCAGGAACACTGTGGAAAACTAACGGGTGATCTGTTGTTAATTTCAACAAATATATAGCATGTCCCACTTTAGACGCGGCTTTTGGCGTATTGCGATCACGGATGGCTAGATCTTAGCCTGAATCCTACACTTCATCCCACTTGTTACTTTCTTGGTTCGCCGTGGGAGCTTTCTACATGCCTTCAGCGCTTACATGCGATTGACAACACACGGGACTGGGATGCAGGGATCGCTATGGGAACGGACCAGCTTAGGGCTGGGAGGGCTGATTGCGCTTGCGGCAGCTGAGTCTCGCCGATCAGGAGAGCCAGACGGCCACCTGGGGCTACAAGGTTGGCTGCCACCGGCAGGATCGACTCGAAGCGCTCTACCGCGCGGAAGGTGACCACGTCGAACGACACGCCAGCCAGGGATTCGGCGCGGGCGGTTTGTATATTGACGTTTGTCAATGTAAGGGCGCGGGTAATTTCTTTGAGGAACGTAGCTTTTTTCTGGTTTGATTCGATCAAGGTTAACGAGATTTCAGGGGCCCAGAGTTTGATGGGGATGCCGGGGAATCCGGCGCCGGAGCCTACATCGGCCACTTTAGAACCATCCACCCCAGAGGGCACAGAGGAACACGGCGGAAATAAATGGCGGGCGGCGAAGAGGCTTTCACCGAAATGGCGGGTCACGATTTCTTCCTCGTCGCGGATGGCGGTCAGGTTGATACGGGCGTTCCAGCGCCGGAGTATATCGATGTACGTCGATATATTATGCAATTGGGTAACGGTGAGGACGGATTCCCCGGCGCTTCGCGCCTCAGAATGACAAGGTTCGAAAGAGTGCATTGACGACGCAAGAAATGGCTCCAGCAGGTCAGCGATGCGATCGGGTTCCATGGGTCTCAGATCTTTGATTCACGATTGTAGATCGCTGCGCTGACACACAGCATTTTTTCGGTCGGACGCCGCGGCTAAAGGGCGCATCCGCTCAATGCTATTCATATGAGGTACCTCTGGCGCTGCGGCACCAAACAACGGCAGCTCAGATCACACCGGAGAACCGCGGCGTTATTTCGTCTGGAGCGCTTCGTCGGGATACCGTGCAGGCTAGCGGAAACAGTCAATTTTAGCGGTCGACAGGCGATGCGCAAGATTACGCGGGTGGGGGCTCTGTCGCGAGGGCGTACACATCTTGGCCTGATCCATTCCTTAGCCAGCATTCGCCCTAAGTACCTTTCGTGAGCGCAATCACAATCTCAAGCAGGCCGTAGAGAGTTGTACGAACGTAACAGGAAGAAGTCGCGCCCAAAAATTGTTTGCGCGCGGATTTGTGTGTCTACTGTTGCGATTCTTACAGTTTTTTCTTTCCTTCTTCTTGCTTCAGACGCCAACGCGCAGACGGCTCCTCGGCCGTTGCGGGCTAGCGAGGTGATGGCCATCCTTGCGGGTGGAGGATTGCCGGCAAACGTGGCTCACGACATTGCCAAGCGGGGCTTGAATTTTCATCCGGATGACGAGTTCCTCGCCTTGATGACAAAGGCCGGGGCAGACGCCAGCGTAATTGCGGCGTTGAAGGCACCCAAGGTAAACAACGAAGGTGCTGCCAAGCCTGACCTGGAATTGCTGGGGAAGCTCAGCGATGCGGCAGTGTTGATAAAGAGCAAAAAATACGATGATGCGGCGACCATGCTGAGCGAGGCGTTGGACGCGAAAACGGGCTTCGTGATGGCTGAATTGCTGCGACAGAGGGTCCAGTTTGGCCCGTCAGCGGCTGTGTATGCCCAGATCGCGCAGGCTCAGCCGGACTTTCCGGAACTTCACGACAAAGCCAGTTATATTCTTTATCGCCTGGGCGACGATGAGTCGGCACTGAATGAGGCTAAGGCGGCAATCGCCGAGTATGGCGACGATGCCGAGGCGCACATGAATGCCGGGTTGGCGCTGAGTCATTTGCGTAACTTCGATGCTGCAATCCTGGAGTTTAAAGAAGCACTGCGGATCAAGCCGGATTACGCGGGCCTCCATTCGGGAATTGGACTCTTGCATCAGCGGATGCATGACGAAAAGGCAGCGATTGAGGAGTATAAGAAGGCCATCGCGTTCGATCCGGAGTATTCGCTCGCACATTACAACCTCGGCAACATTTATCTGGAGCTGGGAAATGTGCGGGAGGCGATCGTGGAGTTCCGGGAAGCGAGGAGGTTGTGTCCCGATAATCCGGATTATTGGCAGAACTTGGGGTCGGCGCTGATGAGGCAGGAGCCGCGTACTGCGGTGAAGGAATTTCGGGAAATGGAAAAGAGATTTCCTGATTTCGAGATATGCCATGTGTGCCTCGGGCACGGGCTGGCGTGGGATAACGATCTGAAGGGAGCAGAGGAAGAATTCCGCAAGGCGATCAAGCTGGATCCGTCGGATGCGAATCCGCACGCGGGTTTGGGCGACATTCGGGTGAAGGAGAAGAACTTCGATGCGGCGCTCGAAGAGTATCGGATTGCGGAGCGGCTGGATCCGAGCGATCCGGATGCGTTCAAGAGTGCTGGGAAGGTGCTGCTCGAGGAGGAAAAAGACTTTGCCGGGGCTGCAGCTGAGTTGAAGAAGGCAGAGTCCGTGGGGCAGAGCAATTGGGAGATTCACGACCTTTACGGCAAGGCACTCGCAGGGAATGGGCAAAGCGATCTCGCGATTGCAGAGTTCAAAGGGGCGGTGGCGCTCGACCCCAGGCAAGGCCAAGTAATGTCGGAGATCGCTGTGCAACTGGAGAAGAAAGGCGACTGGGCGGGGGCGCTGGAGCAATATCGTCGAGGCGCGGACGCGGACGAGAACCGAATCAGCAAGGCGCAACCTGGCGAACCGGTTTGGGTCTACGATCCGAGCCCGCGGAAACAGTGCACGGAGGCAAAGGCGCGATTTGCGGATCATCTGGTAGCGCTGAGGACGGCGGGAAAGAAGGATGAGGCGGCGGAGCTCGAGAAGCTCGTGCAAATGCAGGGTGCGTCGGCTGGGACGCTGGAGAAGGTGCAGGAAGCCATGCACGCGGGCGACACTGCGATGCGGGAGAGGCGAGCGGAAGACGCCGAGAAGGCGTTCACCGAAGCGGTGGCGCTGGCGGAGCAACTTCCGCCAGGGGATGAAAACATGATTGTGGCGCTCGGCAAGCTCGCGAACGCGCGCGGAATGCGGCAGAATTACGATGGTGCGGAGGCGGCGTTCCATCAGCAGTTGACGATTATTGAGAAGACATTTGGCCCGGGATATCCGCGGGTAACCGAGCCGCTGTTTTATCTGGGAAGCATCGCCGCCGGACGAGGGAACTTCGCGGCGGCGGAGAGCTATTTTTCGCGAGCTTTGGACATCAATATAAAGAGTTTTGGCGAGAACAGTACGCGAACCTCGGAGAGCTTGAGGGCGATGGCGGGACTTTACGAAGCGCAACGTCAGTTTGACAAGGCCGAGCCGTATCTGTTGCGCGCGCTGAAAGGGAGCGAGGTTGCGGTCGGTGCGGAAGACAACATGACGCTGGTGCCGCTGTGGGGACTGTGCGATCTGTATGACCGGTGGGGCAAGCCGGAGAAGTCGCAGCCGTGCTGGCATCGGGCAACAGGAATCATGGAGAAGCTGGAGGGAGTCAACAATCCAGCGCTAAAGGACTCTCTCATGAGTGAGGCCAACGCACTGCGGAAGTTGGGACGGAACGGAGAGGCCCAACCGTTGGAGGAGAGAGTGGTGAACATTCAGAAGGCAGCGGCTAAGCAATAATTGCATTGTTTCTGTTCCAGGTCGTGTCGGAGGCGCCGGCGGGAACATCGTCGACTCCTAGAACAGGAGTCTAGGCGAACATTCCCCAGTTCTACTGACGCCAGGTTGAAGAGAAGACCATGTGGCGACAGCCGCCTCGGCTGTCCGACGAAGCGAAGCGAGGAGTGAGTACCCCAGCCGCCCGAGTCCACCCTCTAGTCGCGAAGCGGCGACATGTGAAAGCCCGGTAAGGTAGTGCCAGGTAGTCAGGGCAAGCTTCGTCCTGTTACTTTTCACGATTCGCGACGTCTAAAGATCGATCTCGTGCGTCGCTCCTCCATCATTTCCGCACTGCTCATCCTGGTCGTCGCTACGTCAGCGTCTGCTTGCGTGGGCGAGTGGGGCAGCCAGTCCGCGGCTTCATGTTCGCGCACGAGCACGCGACGATCGTGTGTCCGAAAAGAAGCTCGCACTCCAACCGTGCGTGCTGCCTGCGGCGATGTCATGAAGCCGCAACCCGGCAGGTGCGGCATGCGAAGTTTCATTCAACTTCAGTTCGTAACTCTGCACACGTTTGAGATTTCGGCTCCGCTCCAGTCTAATGCCGGCAGCATTTCGGCGCCATTTGACTCAAGGATTGTCGTTTCCTCGATCGGCTCTCCTGAGACCGACCGCGGCCCACCCCGCTTCTGAAAAGCAGCCAGTCGTTTCTTCGCATCGAGCCCCACGTGTGTCTGCTCGTGCGTCTGCACTAGCCTGCAGCACCAATTTTTCAAGGAGCTATTATGAAAGACGCGTTTCGCATTGTGTTGTGCCTTCTGATCACGGTCAGCAGCTACTCTGCTCTGGCGCAAGCCAGGATCACCATCAGCCAGGCGCTCGACTACTGGATCTCCAACTGTGAAAAGGATGTGGTTTCGGCCGCCGATGCCATGCCGGAGGGGAAATATTCCTTTGCGCCGACGGCCGGCGAGTTCACGGGGACCCGGACATTCGCTGAGCAAATCAAGCATCTGGCCGCGAACAACTACCGGATGGCCGCGCGCACGCTCGGACAAAATCCTACTGCCGATCAGGAGGCGGAGACGGGGCCTGATGCCCTGCGATCCAAGGCTGAGATCCTCGAGTACCTCAAGGGCTCGTTTGTTGCGCTGCATCGGTCCGCGGCGACGATCACGGGAGCAAATGCAGTCGCACCGGTGCTGCAAGAGCGGACCTCCACGGCGCGGCAAAACACGCGGGTTCAGTTTGCCGTGGATGCGGTCGCGCACTCCTACGATCACTACGGACAGATGGTGGAATACCTGCGCATGAATGGCATTGTTCCGCCTGCGAGCCGCAAGTAACAACTAGCTGGCCACCCGGCATGGCGGGATGTTGGGTGGCTCGTTTCCTGAGCTCAGTTTCTCGAAAGAACAGCAGATTCCTCCTTGGCGCTGCGCGCTTTGACGGAATGACAAGCATTCGGCAGTTGGGCATGTTCCGCCTCGCTTCGCTTCGGCGGGACAGCCGGGGCGGCTGTCTCTACTTGGTTCATAGTAAGGAGCTTAAAACCATTGAGGTTGTCAAGGTGGGATCTACAAATTTATGAAAATTTAAGGGGAGTCCTTCGGGGGGGATTCTGCATCCCAATCCGGTATGGAGCCGAAGAATCGGAAAATCTTTGACGAGGATTATCGAGTATTGGCCGTTGAAAGTCAGAGACTGACCATTCAAGGGGTGCGTAGCGGAGAGGTGCTGACCATCGTGACGCAGAACCCTGAGGCTCCGCTCAGTGCGGCCGACTACCCGCCCGGGAAGTTGATTACGCTGAGCGATCCTTCGAATGCGCCGCCGAATTAGTGCGTGCCGCCCTGTGAACAGAATCCATCTTCCTCAGATGCGCATCGGCATGACGATGTAGCGATATTTATAATCGTCGCCCTCGGCCGGGCGCAGTTGGCCGGCTGACTGGGGATCCTTCAACTCCAAGCGCACCTCGCTGGTGCCGGCGGCCTTAAGGAACTCGACCAGGTACGCGGCGTTGAAGCCAATCGTCAAGGGGTCCCCATTGTAGGGAGCTTCGAGAGAATCTTCGGACTCGCCAGCTTCCGTCGAAGAGGCGGAAAGCTTTACCTCGCCCTTTTCCAGGCGCATGCGAACGGCGCGCGAGCGCTCGTCGGCAAACTGGGCCACGCGGAGGATCGCTGCATGCAATTCGTCGGCATTCAGCGCGATGACCTTGCTATTGTCTTTCGGCAGGACTGCCTCAAAGTTCGGGAATTGGCCGGTCAATTGGCGCGAGGTTAATAGGCGGGATCCGATGCGGAAGAACAGGGTCGATTCATCTTTCGCGAACTCGATCGTCTCAGCATCGGTTGAGTCAAGCAGGGATTTCAACTCGTCCATCGCCTTCTTGGGGACCAGGGTCTTCATCTCGCCGGAGACGCCTTCGAACTTTTCGCCGGCGCGTTCGCAGTGCGCCAGACGGTGGCCATCGGTGGCGACCATCGTGATGGATTCGGGCTTGAGCAGCATCAGCGCGCCGTTCAGGGTGTAGCGCGACTCTTCGTTGGAAATCGCAAAGCCGGTGCGGGCAATCAGACCCCGCAGGACTTGCGCAGGAATCGTGATGGCGCCTGACGTAGGGAACACAGGGAGGCTGGGGAAATTCGATTTCGCCATCCCGACCATCTTGGTGTTGGATCGGCCGCAACGGATGCTGACCCAGTGGTTATCGAGCAGTTTGATGGTGATATCCGCATCGGGCAGAAGCTTCACGTACCCTGCGTGGCGGTCAATTCCCGCAGCAACTCGAACTTGCTGACCGTGATCTCCATGGTACCCGCGGCAACGGCGGCCTCCACCGGCATAAAGTTCGTCTCCCCGAATCTCGCCAGATACGTGCTACTTCTATTACTTCCTTATATCAAATGCAAAAGCTATAAAACCAGTAGTAACAGTAGGCGGTGCGGAAACGTGGAAAACTCTTACAACTATCCCGTTTCCACCTACTTCGCGCTGCACCCTTGATGTGAGAAATCGGACCATTTAACTTCGGAGTCCCTACTGTAACTTGCCGCTGAATTCAGTTTCACTCTCGCTATTCACAACTTCCACATCGTATGCACAAGGGCCGGCGAGGAAGACCTTATGGCAAAGTGGAAATCCCGCGCAGACCCGCGATCTATCCGCCTAATTGCTCGGTGAGTTTATTGATCAGCCTGTTCAAATCTTTATCGTTCTTGCGAACCTCTTCGATCTTCTCGACGGAGTGGAGCACCGTCGTGTGATGCTTGCCGCCGAACTGACGTCCGATTTCCGGCAGCGAGGCCTCCGTCATATGCTTCGCCAAGTACATCGCAATTTGACGCGGATAGACGATTGCGCGTGAATTGTTTTTTGCTTTGATTTCGACCAGGCGCAGGCCGAACTGCTCGGCAACCATCTTCTGGATCGATTCAATGGTGACCTTGCGAGCTTGTGAATCGATGAAATTCTTGAGCACCTGCTGGGCGTAAGGAAGAGTAATCTCGGCGCC
>WNGO01001581.1_pt1 | contig 14700 bp, 11 predicted proteins | sample 5400511 | NCBI WGS metagenome assembly WNGO01 (sample SAMN13153380, study PRJNA577476) | soil metagenome | isolation source: 20 cm soil or saprolite under Garry oak tree replicate 2 | place: USA:California | collected 2016-06-15 | reverse complement strand
GGGTGAAATGCCGCTCGTAGAAGAAGTCGCGGATCGCCTGGACCACCTCGTGGCGGACCCGCGCGATCGCCACCTGCCGCCGGCTCCGCAGCCAGAGGTGGCGGTGCTCGAACAGGAACGCGGTGCCGTGCTCTTTCGGGGTGATCGGAAAGTCATGACTGGGCCCGATGACCCGCAGGTCCGTCGCCGTCAGCTCGACGCCGCCGGGCGCGCGCGCGTCGGCGCGCACCGTGCCGGTGACCTCCGCCGATGTCTCCTGGGTGAGCCCGCCGAACGCCTCCCACGCCGCCTCCGGCACGTCTTTCTTCGAGAGCACGACCTGCAGGTAGCCGGTGCCGTCGCGCAGCATCACGAACCCGATCTTCCCCGACGAGCGCGTGGTCATTACCCAACCGCGCGTGACAAGGGTGTGGCCCGCCAGGGGCGGCAGTTCTTCGATGCGATGGAAGGAGGGCATGGGGGCGGTAGACTAGCGGTGAAACGCGGAACGCGGAAGTGGGAACGCGGAACTGAAATGCCTGTTCCGACTTCCACGGTCCACGTTCCGTGTTCCCGTCACCCCACCCGGAACAACTCGAACCCCCGCTCGTAGCGCTGCACGATCCGCTCGCGATACGCCGCGTGCTGCGGCTGCACGAGCGCCGGGTCCCGCGCGATGACCTCGCCCGCCGCGCGCCGGGCGGCCTCGAGCAGCGGCAGGTCGGTTGCGAAGTTCGCGTAGCGCAGCGGTACCCCGCCGGACTGTCGAGCGCCCGCCAGCTCACCCATGCCCCGCTCCTGCAGATCGAGCTCGGCGATCTTGAACCCGTCGCTGGTCTCCGCGAACGCCTGCAGTCGCGGCGCGGCATCCGGAATGTCGGACAGGAGAATGCAGTGGCTCGCCGCCGCGCCCCGCCCCACCCGTCCCCGCAGCTGGTGCAGCTGCGCCAGCCCGAATCGCTCGGCGTGCTCGATCAGCATCACCGTCGCGTTCGCCACGTCGATCCCGACTTCGATGACGCTCGTTGCGACGAGGACGTGCACCGCGTTGTCACGGAACGCCCGCATCGTTGCGTCGCGCTCCTCCGCCTTGAGCCGCCCGTGCACCAGGCCGACCTCGAGCTCCGGAAACACCTTGGCCAAACGTTCCGCCATCACGGTCGCAGCCTTCAGGTCGGCCCGCTCCGACTCGTCGATCACCGGATAGATCACGTATGCCTGCCGGCCGGCCACGCACTCCGCCCGGATGAAGTCGTAGATCTTCTGGCGCGCCGCCTCGGTGCGAAGCGCGGTCTTCACGGTCCCGCGGCCGGGGGGACGCTCGCGCAGCTGGGTCACGTCCAGGTCGCCATACAGCGTGAGCGCAAGAGAGCGCGGGATGGGCGTGGCGGTGAGCAGCAGCACGTCGGGCGCGTCGCCCTTCTCGACCAGCGCCGCCCGTTGCTCCACACCGAAGCGGTGCTGCTCGTCGATCACGGCGAGGCCGAGCCGCTGGAACTTCACCGCCTCCTGGATGAGCGCGTGGGTCCCCACCACCAGGCGCGACGCGCCCGCCGCGATGCGCTCGCGCGCCGCCACCTTCTCCGCCGCCGCGAACCGCCCGATCAGCAGGTCGGGCTTGAGCGCGAGCGGCTCCAGCAGGCGGGTGAGGGTCGCGAGGTGCTGCTCGGCGAGGAGCTCCGTCGGCGCCATGATCGCCGCCTGGTAGTCGTTCTCGACGGCGAGCAGCATCGCGAACAGGGCGACCACCGTTTTCCCGGTCCCGACATCGCCCATCAGCAAGCGATGCATCCGGAGCGGCGCGAGCATGTCGTCGGTGATCTCGCGAATCGCCTGCCGCTGGTCCCCGGTCAGCTCGAACGGCAGATGCGTCTTGAGCTTGGTGGTGAGCGCTTTCTTCAAGGCGAAGCTGATCCCCGCACGCGCCCGTTTGGCGAGTGCGCGGGCACGTGCCTGCACCAGCTGCTGGTCGAACAGCTCGTCGAACGCGAGCCGGCGGCGGCCCGCCTCGGCGTCGGCCGGCGTCGCCGGCCGGTGCACCGCCGCGAGCGCGGCCCCGAGCTCCGGAAGTCCCACCGCGGCGCGCAGGCTCTTGGGATGGGGGTCCGCCACCAGGGCGAGCAGCGCATCCAGGTGCTGGTGGATCAGACCGCGGATCTGCCGATGGGTGAGACCTTCGGTGGCGGGATAGACCGGCAGCACGAGGCCGCGCTCGGGACCCGGCTCACCTTCGTCCGCGAGAATCACGAACTCGCGCGGCACGAGCTGGCGGCCGTGATAGTAGCGCACGGGGCCGGTGACGAGCAGCAGCTGGCCTTTCTTGATCTGGCGCTCGAGGAACGGCTGACCCGGCCAGGCACACTCGAGCGGGCCACCGCCGCTGTCGTCGCGGAGGACCGCCCGGAATACCCGGAGTCCCTTGCGGGTGGGGAGCACCCCCGTGCTCACGACGCGGCCGACGCACGTCGCCTCTTGGCCCACCTGCGCCTTGTGCAGGGGCGTGACCGTCGTGGCGTCGAGATACCGATGGGGGGCGTGGTACAACAGGTCCCCGACGCTCCGGATACCGAGCCGTGCGAGCGCCTCCGCACGCTTCGGCCCCACGCCCTTCAGGTACTTCACCGATGTTCTGAGCTGGAGGGTCACCCGCCGATGAGCCTCCGCGCGAACCGTTCCGCGGCGAACACCTCGAGATCGCCGAGGCCCTCTCCCGTGCCGAGAAAGCGGATCGGGACTTGCACCGCGCGCTCGAGCGCCACCACGCTCCCGCCCTTCGCGGTGCCGTCGAGCTTCGTCACGATCAGCCCGGTGAGCGGCACCGCGGCCGCGAACGCGCGGGCCTGGTGCACCGCGTTCTGTCCCACCGTGGCGTCGAGCACCAGGAACGACTCGTGCGGCGCGCCCGGCTGCTGCCTGGCGGCGACGCGCACCACTTTTTTCAACTCCTCGAGCAGGCGCTCTTCCGTGTGCAGCCGCCCGGCGGTATCCACGAGCACCGTGTCGATGCCGCCCCCCCGGGCGCGCGCCGCCGCGATCGCGTCGAATGCCACCGCGGCGGGATCCTTCGTCCCAGTGATGCACGGCACGCCGAGCCGGTCCGCCCAGACCTGCAGCTGCTCGGCGGCGCCGGCGCGAAACGTGTCGGCCGCGGCGAACAGCACCGACCGACCCTCGTGCGCGAGCCGGGCGCCGAGCTTCGCCACCGCCGTCGTCTTCCCAACGCCGTTTACGCCGAAGACCAGGATTACCGTCGGCGGCGCCGGCGCATGGGCGAGCGCGCCCGGCGCGACGCTCGGGGCCGCCGGCGTGAGCGCCCCGATCACGGCGCGCTCGAGCGCCGAACGAAAGTCGTGATCGCCATCCTTCGCGCCGGAGACGCGATCGAGGATTTCCTCCGTCGCCTCCACCCCGAAATCCGCCTCGAGCAGGATCCGCTCGGCCTCGCTCCGCTCGCGCGCGCTGCGCCCGAACACCCGCGCCAGGCGCTCCCACAGGGCCCCCCCCATCAGGGCAGGCCCTCGCGCCGTCGCCATGCCCACTCGGCTACCAACGCAGCGATCACCACGACAAAAAGCCACCACCGGTCCCGCAGGGCCACGCTCGTGAGCCGTACTCCCGGCGTGCCGGATTGAGGCACAAGCATCGGAACCGCCGGCCGCCATTCATCCGAGTACGTCTCCACCGCGACGACGCCGCGCTCGGCTCCCCTGCCGTCGCTCGCCGCGTAGCGGTACACGCCCGGCGGCAGGCGCAGCTCCGCCCGGCCGCCGGCGTCGAACCGCAGCGTGTCGATGCGATGCCCCGGGTCCGCCGCCAGTGACACCACGACATCACTCGGCTCGCCTTTTCCCGTCCAGCGCCACTGGAGCGGTATCCCGTTCGGCGTCTCGTACGTCACCGGCGCGAACCGCTGCCTGCTCCCCGCTCCCTGCTCCAACAGCCAATCCACCAGTCCGGCCACCAAAGCCCGATACGCCTCGGCGCTCGCACCGCCGCGGAAGGCCCAGCGGTAGAGTCCCCCGGCCGCGATCACCGCGCGGCGCGCCCCCGCGCGCTCGGACAGCACCACCATCGGGCGTGCCGGGCCGCGCCGCGCGAGGCGCGCCGCCAGCGCGACCGTGGTCGAGCTGTCGAGCGCGAGCTCCACCAGGGACGTAGCGGGCGGCAGTGAGTCCCACGCGACGCCGGCGAGCGCGCCCGTGAGCGGCGAAGGCCCCGAGGGGGGCGGTTGCACGTACCAGTCGCCGTCGAGGCGCCGCGTGCCGGGCCAGAGCAGCACGGCTCCCTTGGGGCTGAAGCGGCTGAATGTCGCCGGGTCGCCGGCCGCGATGACGAGCGCGGCGCCGGCTACGGCCCGCGCCACCTCGCTCTGCGCCCGGCTCTCCAGCGTCACCGCGTCCCGCCAGCGGCTTCCACCGGGCTCCGCTTCGATGAATGTCCGCACGGGCACGCGGGCCACGTCCTCGAGCGTGCGCGCGAGGAACCGGGTCTCCCAGTCCGGCGGCGAGGCCAGGAGCACGACGGACGGCTGGGGCTTCACCTCGAGCACGAACAGGCGTGCATCGTCGCGGGGCTCGGAATCTGAAACACCCTCCAGGCCCACCTCGAGCGCCGTCCAACCGGGATGCGGGATGCGGGATGCGGGAAGCGTGAGGTCCGTGGACACGACGCCGCTATCCGGCAGGGGCACGACGCGCGATGCGAGGCGGCGATGCTCGACGGTCACCACAAGCGTCGCATCTCGCATCCCGCTTCGCGCATCTCGCATCCCGGCCGTCCCGTAACTCACCTTGAGTCGGACGGTATCGCCCGCCGCGACCCGTCGCGGTCCGTCCACGGAGGCGACAAAGGCGTCGAAGAAGGGCGCGCGCGGGAGCAGGACGATCCGCGCCTGGCGAGCCAGGTCGGGCGGGATGTCGGCGAGATCGGGGATGGCGCCGTCCGAGACGACCGTGACCGGCCCGCCGCGCGCGGCAGCGGCGTCGAGCGCCGGGGCGAGCCGGCTCGCGCCCTCGGTCGGCGGCAGCGTGTCGAACCCGGCGACGCGCTCGCCGAACCGCCAGATGATCCCTCCCTGCGCCAGTGCCCGGGCCGTGTCGAGGGCGCCCCGCCAGCGACCAGCGTGGCCCGCCATGCTGAGGGAGGCGTCGAGCAGGACGAGCGGGGGCGCGCCTCCGGCCGCGACGCGAGCGGCGCTCGGATTCCACAGCAGCAGCACCAGCGCACCGAGGGCGGCGGCGCGCAGCGCGGCGAGCCCGAGCGTCACCCGGCGACGCACGCGAGCGCCTCCGCCAGGGTGAACCGCCGCTCGTGCAGCGCCCGGCCCACGATCGCGCCCGCGAGCCCCGCGTCGGCGGCGCGTCGCAGATCGTCGAGCCACGCGACGCCCCCCGAGACAATCACGTCGAGACCGAGCGCCGCAATGGCGCGCGCGCCGACCAGGTCCGGCCCGGTGAGCGTTCCGTCGCGCGCCGCGTCCGTGTAAATCACCGTGCGGGCGCCGAGCGCCTGCACGCGCCGCGCGAGCTCGACCGGGGCCAGGTCGATCACGGTCGTCGACCCGCGGGCGGCCAGCCGGCCGTCCCGGGCGTCGATGCCGACCGCGAGCCGGTCGGCGCCGTGCCGCGCGAGCAGCCGCGCGACCAGTGTCGCGTCGACGGCCGCCGCGCTGCCGATCACCACCCGGCTCGCCCCCCACCCGAGCATTTCGTCGATCACCGCCTCGGTTCCGAGCGCGCCGCCGACCTGGACGAGGAGACGGGCCGCCCCGGCGGCGCCGGCGAGGAATCGCCGCGCCAGCTCACGGTTGTCGCCCGTCCCGAGTGCGCGATCGAGGTCGACGAAGTGCACCCAGCGAGCCCCGTCGCGCGCGAATTGGCGCGCCACGGCGAGCGGGTCTGGAGAGGCGGAACGCGCAACGCGCCCGCCCTGAACGTCAACGGCGGGATAAAGCTCCACGATTGGGGAAGCTAATCGCGCGCGGCGGTGATCGGGCGTGCGGTGGGCAGGGGCGACGTCTCGGGCTCGAGCAGGATGCGGAGGCCGTCGCGCGCGGTATCGAAGGCAACCGCAAGCCGCTTCGGTACCGGCGTCCCCGCGCCCATGTCCTTGCCCCGCGGGTTGGTAGGCCGGTCGTTCACGAGGAATTCGTAGTGCAGGTGCGGCCCGGTCGAGAGCCCCGTGGAGCCGACATAGCCGATCGTTTCCCCTTGGGCCACGCGCTCACCCGGGCGGAGCCCGCGCGCGAAGCCCGAGAGGTGGCCGTACCGGGTGCGGATGCCGTTCGGGTGTCGCACCTCGATCAGATTCCCGTAGCCGCCGTCCTCGCGCCCGACCCGGGCGACGATTCCGTCCGCCGTGGCCCGCACCGGCGTCCCGTACGCCGCCGAGAAATCGACGCCTTCGTGGGCTCGCCACATGTGGAGGATCGGATGATACCGCGCGCCGAACCGGCTCGAGACCCGACGGAACTGCAGTGGTGCCCGCAGAAAGGCGCGCCGCAGCGATCGGCCGCGCTCGTCATAGAAGCCTGTCACGGCATCGTCCCCCGTCGGGTCCTCGAAGTAGAACGCGTATTGGGGCGTCCGCGCCACGTCGACCCGCGCGGCCAGGATCCGGCCGAAGCGCCGCTCTCCCTCCGACGACTCGAGGCGCTCGAGCAGCACGGTGAAGCGGTCGCCCGGGCGGATGTCGCGGGAGAAGTCCACTTCCCAGTCGTACACGTCGGCGATCGCCCACGCGAGCTGGCGTCGCTCGGGCGCCGGTAGGAAGGAATCCGCCATCGCCTTGTCGAGCGCGTCGTACAGCGACGACTCGATCGCGCCCGTCACCCGCAGCCGTGTGATGACCCAGGGAATCGTCTCGACCGTCTCGACCCAGCCCGTCTCGCCCTCCCGACGAACGAGGGTGAGGCGCCGCTCGGGCGACAGGCGCACCGTCACGCGGCGCGCGATGCTGTCGGTCTTCAGACGGCGGAGGTCGAACTTGAGCCCAGGCCGCAGGCGGCGCACCGGCAGGCTCTTCGCGGCCGCGAGGAAGGCCGCGTAGTCCCGCCCTCGGATGCCGCCGCGCGCCAGCACCTCGGCGAGCGTCTCGCGCCGGCCCAGCGCGGTCGTCAGGTCCGCGTACGCCGCGTCGACCACAATGGCCGGCGCCGTGAGCGGCCGCCGCCAGGGCCACGCATCGCGCGCGGCCCAGGCAAGACCGCCGGCGACGAGGGCGCCGGCGGCGACGAAATGGCTCGTCCGCCACGCCATCAGTCCATCTGCCGCCGGATGAACGTGGGGATCTCGAGCTCGTTCAGCTCTGAAGGGGGCGGCGGGGCGGCGCGCCGGGCCGGCTGCTCCGCCGGCTTCACGTACCCCGCGGGCGGGACCGGCGTGGGCCGCATGCCGCGCTCGCGGAACGGCAGTACGCCGGGCGCGGCGCGCGAGGCGGTCTCCGCCCCCGCGGCCGGCCTGTCGAACCCGGTGGCGATCACGGTCACGCGGATCTCGCCGTGCATGGCCGGGTCGTTCACGGTGCCGAAGATGATCTCTGCCTCCTCGCCTGCCGCATCCTTCACGACGTCCGAGATCTGGGTGACCTCGCCCAGCGTGAGGTCCTCACCACCGGTGATGTTGATGAGCACACCCGTGGCGCCGGTGATCGAGATGTTGTCGAGCAGCGGCGACGAGATCGCCTGCTGCACCGCTTCCATCGCCCGGTTCTCGCCCCGCCCCATGCCCGTGCCCATGATCGCCGCGCCGCCGTTCTGCATCACGGTGCGCACATCGGCGAAATCTACGTTCACGATGCCGGTCACGGTGATGAGGGAGGAGATACCCTGTGTGGCGTGGAGCAGCACCTCGTCGGCCTTCTTGAGCGCGTCCTGGAACGGAATCCCCTTACCCACGACGGCGAGCAGCCGCTCGTTCGGCACCACCACCATGGTGTCCACGTGCTTGCGCATCTCGGCGATCCCCATTTCCGCCTGGCGCATCCGCTTGCGGCCTTCGAACAGGAACGGCTTGGTGACGATGCCGATCGTGAGCGCACCGAGGTCGCGCGCGATCTGCGAGATGATGGGCGCCGCGCCCGTCCCCGTGCCGCCGCCCATGCCGCAGGTGACGAACACGAGATCCGCGCCCTGCAGGCCGTGCAGCACTTCGTCGCGGTTTTCCTCGATGGCCTGGCGGCCGATCTCCGGGCGCGCGCCCGCGCCCAGGCCGCGCGTGAGCTTCTTTCCGATCTGCACCTTCACGTCGGCCTTGTTGTTGAGCAAGGCCTGCGCGTCGGTGTTCACGGAGATGAACTCGACGCCCTGGAGTCCCTCGTCGACCATGCGGTTCAGGGCGTTGCCGCCGCCGCCCCCCACGCCGACGACTTTCATCCGGGCGTTCTGCGATACCGTCTCTTCGAGCTCGAAGATCATGGCTCCCTCGGGTGACCGATCAGAAGAAGTCCTGCAACCACCGCTTCAGCGGTCCGAACCACCGCTCGACGCCCGCGCTCTTGACCATCGAGCCACTGGAAACGCCGCCCTGCGCGAGTCGCCGCGCCGCGTACAGCACCAGACCCACCGGGACCGCGTAGCGCGGCGCCTGCACGCTGTCGACGAGCCCCGAGATCCCCTGCTCCGGCGTCCCGGCCCGCACCGGCACCGCGAACGCCTCGCGCGCCAGCTCCACCATCCCCGGCAAGTGCGCCGTCCCGCCCGTCAGCACGACCCCGGCCGGTAGCCGTCCACCCCCGTACCCCGCCCGCTCGAACTCGCGCTGCGCCAGCTGGAAGATCTCGTCCACCCGCTGGTGAATGATGTGCGACAGCAGCTCGCGCGACGCCTGCCGCGCGCCCTGGCTGGGCGTGGACGGCAGGTTGATCATCTCCGACGCATCCACCAGCGGCTGATACGCGATGCCATGGCGCTCCTTCAACCGCTCCGCGTCCGCCTGCGTCACGCCCAACCCCGCCACCAGGTCGCTCGTGACGTGCGTGCCCGCGTACTTGAGCGACGCGAGGTGCCGGATCTTCCCTTCGTGGAAGATCGCCACGCCCGTCGACCCGCCCCCCACCTCCACCAGGGCGACGCCCAGCTCTTTCTCGTCGTCCGTCAGCACCGCGTAGGACGCGGCGAGCGGCTCGAGCACCAGCTCGGCCGGCCGGTAGCGCGCCCGCTCCACGCTGCGCCGCAGGTTCTGCGCGGCCGTGGACTGCACCGTCACGAGGTACATCTCCACCTCGAGCCGCGTGCCCGTCATCCCCACGGGGTCCGAGATGCCGCGCTGCTGGTCGACGACGTACTCCTGCGGGATATCGTGCAGCAGCTCGTGATCGCGTCCCAGCGACACCGCGCGCGCGACTTCGTTCACCCGCGCCACGTCCTCGGCCGTGACCTCGTCGCCCGACACCGCCACCACCCCAGGCGAAGTGCGCGCCGAGACGTGCTCTCCCGCGATGCCGCACGTCACCATGTTGACCTTGACGCCCGCCATGCGCTCGGCGTCGCGCATCGCCGCAACGATCGATCGGCTCGTCTCGTCGATGTCGCGCACCATACCGCGCCGCACGCCCGAGTTCTTCGCGAGCCCCACGCCCAGCACTTTGGCGAGCGGCAGCCGCGGCAGCTCGCCCACCACCTCCGCGATCACGGCGCACGTCTTGGTGCTGCCGAGATCGAGCCCGGCCACGATTTGACGATCCCGGCTCACGCCCCCTCACCGCCCCCGCTCGCGGTCGCCCGCCGTCGCACCACCACCTGGCCCGCGAAGCGGGCATCGAGCTCCACGTAGGCACGCCGCTTCGCGGCGAGATCCTGCGACACCAGCACCACCGCCCGTATGACCTCCGGCCCCGCGTCGCGCCCCACCAGCACGCGATGAGGCCCGATTTCCAGGAGCACGCCACCGCGCGTGAACGTCCGCGCGCCGGTGATGGTCTGAAATAGCGCCGGATCCACCGACTGGATCAGCGCCAGTACAGCCACGACGCCCGAATCCCCGCTCGCCGCGATCGGCAGATCGAGCCCCGATCGCGCGGGGTCGAAGGGCAGGGGGCGACCCGCGGCATCCACCGCCACGAGGCCTCTTCCCGATCCGCGCGGGGACACCACGAGCGCCGCGGGCTCTACCTCCCGCAGCTCCACCGAGAGAACGGCCGGCAACCGCCGGACCACCCGCGCCTCCGCTACGCCCGCCAGTCCGCGCACCCGATCGGCGAGCAACCGCGTGTCGCCGAACACACTCGCCCGAGGCCCCAGCCGCAGCGCCGCGATCACGGCGTCCGGCGCGAGATTGCGCACGCCCACGAGCTCGATCTGGCGCACGCGAAACATCGCAAGCCGCCGCAGCACGAACGGCGCGCCGAGCCAGGACAGCACGAGCAGCGCCGACGCCGCGACGCCCAGCAGCGCCCGCTGCCGCCAACGCGGCCAGCGTCGCGTCACGCCCCCGCCCCCGTCCGCAGGCGTGCGAGCAGCTCCGGTCCGACACGCGTGATATCTCCTGCCCCCAAGGTGAACACGACGTCTCCCGCCTGCACCGTCTCCGCCACCCGCTCCGTGAGCGTCGCCCGCTCGCGCAGCGCGACCGTAGTCGCGCCCGCCCGCACCGCACCCCGTGCTACCAGTGCCGCACTCACGCCCGGGAGCGGCTGTTCGCGGGCCCCGTAGATCGGCGCGACCACCACCACGTCCGCCGCGGCCAGCGCCCGGCCCAGCGCGTCCCCGTGCAGCGCGGTGCGCGAGAACAGGTGCGGCTGAAACACCGCCACCACACGCCGCCGCGGGAACGCCTGGCGCGCCGCCGCGAGAGTCGCCTGGACCTCGGTGGGGTGGTGCGCGTAGTCGTCCACCACCATCACGCCTCCCACTTCACCCACCCGCTCGAAGCGGCGCCCCACTCCGGTGAATTCCGCGAGCGCCGCGAGCGCCCGCTCGAGATCCGCCCCCAACTCGTGCACCACCGCGAGCGCCGCGGCCGCATTGCGCACGTTGTGGAGTCCCGGCACGCGCAACCGCAACGCGAGTACACGACCGTCCGGCAACTCGATCCGCGCCGTCGAGCCCTGCTCATCCAGCTGTGCGTCGGCAATCCGCACGTCCGCGTCGGCGCCAAGCCCCACGCGCCATACGGGCGCGCGCACGGCCGACACCACTCGCAGCGCGCCCGCGTCGTCTCCGCCCGCGATCACGCGCCGGGCCCGGCCCGCGAACTGCGCGAACGCCTGCTCCAACGCCGCCACGCTGCCGTCGTAGCACTCGAGGTGGTCGGCTTCCACGTTGTTCACCACCGCGACGGCCGGCGCGAGCGACAGAAACGCGCGGTCGTACTCGTCCGCCTCCACGACGTACAGGTCACGCCCCCCCAGCCGCGCGTTCCCGCCCCACCGAGCGACGCGGCCGCCGGCGAGTCCCGTGGGATCCCGCCCGGCGGCCGCTAACGCCTCCGTGACCATCACCGTGGTGGTCGTCTTGCCGTGCGTGCCCGCCACGGCGACCACTGTTCCACCGGCAACGGCCTGGCTGAGGGCGTCAGCCCGCCGTACCACCGGGACCCCGAGGGCGCGTGCTCGCTTCAGCTCCGGGTGGTCTCCCGGTACCGCAGCGGTGACCACGACCGCTCGAGCCCCAGCCACGTGCCCTGGGTCGTGACCCCGCCATATTTCCACCCCGTTGGCTGCCAAATCGGCGGCGCCAGTGGGGTCGTTATCACAGCCGGTGATCGCTACGGCTTGCTCTTTAGCGAGGAGGGCCAGGCCACTCATGCCAGCTCCGGCGATCCCCATGAAGTGGATCGGGCGGGGATCCACCGTGGTAAACAAGGTCATTAGTGGGGGGCTAATATAGCGAATCTACGAAACTTGCGAAAGAGACCACCAATGTTTCACGGAATTAGTGTCAAAATCTTCGACACGATTTCCCGCGCGGCGTCGGGGTGTCCGCGACCGCGCGCCAGGGTGCCGAGGGACTCGAGTCGGGCGCGGTCCGAGACCAGCGCCGTGACTTCCTGAGCCAAGGTGTACGGGGTGAGCCGCGCCTCGGCGAGTTGGATGGCAGCGCCCGCCTCCGCCAGAGCCGCGGCGTTCTGTGTCTGGTGGTCGGCGGCGGCGGTCGGGAGCGGCACAAGGATGCTCGGCTTACCCCAGGCGCACAGCTCGGCGACCGTCATCGCGCCGGCGCGCGCGACCACCAGGTCGGCGGCGCGGTACACCGGCGCCATCGGGTCGAAGAATCCCTGGACGACCACCCGCCCCGCGACCGCGTAGCGCCCGAGCGCAGGGATGTGCGCCGTCCCGGTTCCCCACACCACGTTCACTTCATCGAGCAGCCGGCGCTCGAGCGCGCCCGCGACCGCGTAGTTGATCGCCCGGGCGCCCTGGCTGCCGCCGAACACGAGCAGCGTGGGACGGGTGGGGAGGAGCCCGAGCTCCACCAGTGCGGCGTGGCGACTCCCCGGCTCGGGCACACGGATCGGGTTGCCGAGCGCGAATACGGCCGTGCGCGAGCCGACGCGCAGGCGCTCGCGCGCTTCGGGAAATCCCAGATGGACCTGCCGCGCGCGTCGCGCGAGCCAGCGCGTGGCCAGGCCGGGAAATGCGTTTTGCTCCTGGAGCACGGTGGGGAGCCCACGCTGCTGCGCGCGCCAGACCACGGGGCCCGCGGCGTAGCCGCCGGTGCCGACCACGATCACCGGCTGCTCGGCGTCGAGCACGCGCCCTACGGCGCGCCACGCGCGCCCTGCGGTCACCAGTGCGCGCAGGTTGTTCCACCAGGTGCGCCGGTAGATCGGCTCCATCGGCAGGAGGTGATGACGAAACGGATAGCGCGGCAGCACCTGCGCCTCGATCCCGCGCTCCGCGCCGACGAGCACGGGGTCGATGTCGGACCGCGCTTGCCGCAGCGCCTGCGCCAGCGCGAGGGCGGGCATGAGGTGGCCGCCGGTCCCGCCTCCTGCGAGCAGCACCTTCATCGCAGCTGTGATTGCGGATTGCGGATTGCGGATTGCGGATCCGAAAGCGCCGGTTCGATCGACGATGCCGGGCACACACCTCGACGAGCGCTCGGTCCAATCCGCATTCCGAAATCCGCAATCCGCACTGTCATGCGTCCGGCGCCCGCCTGCCGCGTCCGATGCTGATCAACACCCCGGTCGCGACCAGGGCGACGAACAGGCTGGACCGCCCGTACGAGATGAACGGCAGCGTGATGCCCGTGGCCGGGAGGAGCGCGAGCGTCACGCCGATGTGCAGCACCGCGGTGATCCCGATCATTCCCGTAAGTCCCACCGCCAGCAGCCGGCCGAACGGATCGCCGGCCGACTTCGCGATGCGGAAGCCGAGCCACGCGAACGTGCCGAACAGCACGATGAGTGCGAGCACGCCGAGAAAGCCCCACTCCTCGCCGATCGTCGAGAAAATGAAGTCGGAATAGGCGTACGGCAGGTAGCCGAGCTTTTGCTGCCCCTGGCCCAATCCGACGCCGAACAAGCGCCCCGCGCCCATCCCGACGAGCGACTGGTGCACCTGCCACGTCGCCTCGGAGGGCGCGCTCCCGGGGTTCAGGAACGTGACGACGCGGGCGAGACGGTATTGCGCGCTCGCCACCGCGCCGAACAGGATGGGTGTTGCTACGACGGCAATCGTGAGGAAGTGGCCGATGCGCGCGCCGGCGGTGAACAGCACCACCCCCGCGAGCAGCGTGACCAGCACGGCCATCGAGAGGTTGGGCTCGAGGAAGATCAACGCGACGAGCGGTACGAGCACCACGAGGAACGGCAGCAGGCCGTACTGGAACGTACGGATCCGCTCGCCCTTCTTCGCCGCGAGCATCGCCGTCCAGACCACGACCGCGAACTTGGCGAGCTCGGACGGCTGCACCGTCACGAACCCGAGGTTTACCCAGCGCCGGGCGCCATTGATGCTGGGGGCGATTGCCTGGGTGAAGGGGAGCAGCGGCAGCAGCAGCAGCACGGCGACGACCCCGAGGACCGGCCATGCGGCGCGCTGCCACTTGCGATAATCCGAGCGCGCCAGCAACGCGGCAACGATCCCGCCGACCGCCGCCCCGAGCGCCTGCTTGAGGGCGAAACTCGAGCCTACCTGCCCGCCGGAGATCGTCAGCAGGCTCGAGGCGCCATACACCGCCGTCAGCCCGAACACGACCAGCACCGCCGCGACCAAGGCGAGGAGACGGGTTTCCCAGCGTGTGTCTCTCACCAGAGGTGACGGGCCAACGTTGGTGTAGGGGCGCAGCATGCTGCGCCCCTACCATGCGCGGGTCTGCTCACATGGCCTCCACGAGCGTCCGGAACGTCGCCCCGCGCTCCTCGTAGTTCTTGAACATGTCGTAGCTCGAGCACGCGGGAGACAACAGGACGGCGTCGCCCGGTCGCGCCGCCCGGCGGGCGCGGAGCACCACATCCTCGAAGGTCGTCCCACGCTCGAGCGGCACCTTGCCGCCGAGATCCCGCTCGATCAGCTCGCCCGACTCGCCGTACGCGATCACCCGACGGCACCGGACTGTGAGGAGCGGCGCCAGGCGGGTGTACGGCTCCCCCTTGTGCCGGCCGCCCAGCAGCAGCACGAAGGGCCGGTCCATCGCCTCGACCGCGACCACCGTCGACGCGATGTTGGTGGCCTTCGAGTCGTTGATCCAGCGGACGCCGCCCACCTCGCGCACCGGCTCGAGCCGGTGCGCCAGGGGGCGAAACGAGCGCAGTCCCTCTCCGATGGCGGCGAGCGGCA
>WNGO01004046.1_pt1 | contig 14712 bp, 16 predicted proteins | sample 5400511 | NCBI WGS metagenome assembly WNGO01 (sample SAMN13153380, study PRJNA577476) | soil metagenome | isolation source: 20 cm soil or saprolite under Garry oak tree replicate 2 | place: USA:California | collected 2016-06-15 | reverse complement strand
CCTTCCCAACGCCGGCCTTACGCCCAAAGGGAACGGCGACACAGGATTCGTCAACACTGCAGGCTTACAGCCCTCGACTGATAACTACGTGACCTTCAAGGGTGACCATAAGATCTCAAGCAAAGATAGCCTCGCCGCGAGCTGGTTCTTTGACAGGTCTTCTCAATCCACGCCTGACAATCTCTTGGATTCAACCACTAAGGTTTTCAGTCAAAGGCAGATGTTCAGCTTGGAAGAGACTCACGTCTTTAGCCCCACATTAGTTAATGCTGTGCGGATTGGTTACAGCCGTGTGCTGGCGCTGGTAAACACGCCTGAGAAGGCGCTTACTCCGGCTGCGGGGGATACAACTCTAGGTCTCTTCCCCGGCTTCTATTCGCCTATACTCAAGGTACCTGGTCTTGACTTAATGCAGGGAGGTTTGGGCAGCCAGACCCGCACTACTCCCACCGAGAATTCCTTCCAATTCTATGACGATGCTTTCGTCACTCGGGGGACTCATTCGATCAAAACCGGGTTTGCCGTGGAGCGTATACAAGTAGATTATTTTAGCAGGAGCAGGCCAAATGGAACCTTCTCTTTCCCGTCACTGAAAGGGTTCCTTCTTAACCAGCCCAAGAGCCTCGTCATACAGAATCCCACTGCTGAGAAAGTGATTGCGGGCCGACAGACCGTCTTCGGAGTCTACGTGCAAGACGATTGGCGCATGCGCTCGAACCTGACGGTGAACATCGGCCTGCGTTACGAGCCGGTGACCCTGCCGACGGAAGCTCACAACGCGTTTGGCGTCATGCTAGACCTGTACAGCGGTGGTACGACTGTGCCCGTGCCCCACCCTTGGACGACTAACCAGACTCTTCGCAACTTCGCGCCCCGGATCGGGTTCTCCTGGGATCCATTCCACAATGGCAAGACGGCCGTCCGTGGCGGCTTCGGGATCTTTGACGTGCTGCCCCTTACGTACTTGACCGTTAACTCGTTTACCGGGTCCTTCCCGTTCGCGGAGACAAGCAGCGCCGTCAAATTACCTATTGGCTCGTTCCCAACGGGGGCATTCGCGCTTGTCAAGTTCGACCCGACGCACATCAAAAACCGGTGGATCGAACAACACCCACACCGTAATTACGCCATGAACTGGAACTTGAACGTCCAGCGCGAAATCACCTCAAGCTTGACGGCGATGATTGGCTACGTGGGCTCGCGCACCGTCCACCAGCCGTTCACCGAGGATGACGCCAATATGGTCCTTCCAACCTTGACCTCCGCAGGCTATCTCTGGCCGTTCCCGGTAGGCAGTGGTACGCTGGCCAACCCCAGCGTTGGTACAATTTCTCCACTTTTCTGGGATGGTGACGCTTTTTATGATTCCCTTCAGGCGCGAGTCACAAAAAAGATGAGCCACGGTTTTCAGGTTCAAGGCAGCTATACGTGGGGAAAATGCATTGACACGGGCACGGGCGGTAATACCGGTGACCCATTTACGAATTCAATCGTAACCCTGATCTACTTTGTCCCTCAGGGCAGGCGCGGACTGTGTGACTTCCAAGTCGCTCATAATGTTGTCGTGAACTATATTTGGCAGGTTCCCACCCCGAAGTTCGCCTCAGGGGCTTTGTCGTACCTTGCCGGCGGGTGGCAGGTAGGCGGGATCTTTTCGGCGAGTACGGGCACGCCCTTTACACCCATCATGGGGGGCGATCCGCTCGGCCAGAACAACACAGACCCATTTGCCTTCCCGGACCGCCTGTCAGGGCCTGGCTGCGCGAACCCCGTCAACCCCGGGAAAGTCAATGACTACCTCAAGCTGAACTGCTTCAGTCCTCCTGTTGCGCCCGCTTCGTTCGCTTCGGTGTGCCAGCCCGCTGCAACGAGCGTTGCAGCCTTGATACCGAATACCTGTATGAATCTCTTTGGCAATGACGGGCGAAACGGCGTGATCGGGCCGGGCCTCGTCGAATTTGATTTCTCAGTGTTCAAGAACAACTACGTCCGGAGAATTTCGGAGAACTTCAACGTGCAGTTTCGGGCGGAGTTCTTCAACATCTTCAACCGCGCCAACTTCCAGTCGCCCATTGCAAACAGCACACTTTTCAATCAAGACGGAACATCGGTAGGGGGTGCGGGTGCGATTAGTACTACAACCACCGACCCGCGGCAAATTCAGTTTGGGTTGAAGATCATCTGGTAACAGGGGAGCGGGGTTCGATAAGATGGGTGATGTGGGCACGGCTTCACTGACCAAGAGGAGGCGTGGTAGCGTGAGGAACTGACGCGGCAGCCCGGAGATGCCTTTGAAACCCCGTTTCCAGCAGTAACCTTATACGCAAGTTTTTGAAGCTCACGACGGTACCCCGCGGGCGAGTCGAATCTTGCAGCAAGAGCACCTTAGTAGGTGAGTCGTGGCTAGTTGCCCTTCGAAGAAAGTCATCTACATTCTCGTGCAGAGCCCAAAATTGATGGTGAGGGAACGCGATGAACCGCGAATATGGCATTCTTGAGAGACTGTCCGATGCCTCGGATATATGGCGCGACTTGGTCGTTGAGACACCCATTACGGCGTAAAGTTTTTTCATAGCTTCCTCCAGTAAGGTCAGCTTCACGGGAACCACAGCTCAGACTTCTATGGCTCCAATTCGTAAACCTCTATGTAGCCTTCTTCGAGCTTTCCTCCCTATACACCTTCAACGACATCGCGGTGTTACGAGGCAGCGACGTCACTGACGGTGTAGATCCTTTTCCCAGCCTTCAGATCCACGACTTCAACTGTCTGGTGTTGCTCGCAGGAACAAACGGTCGGTGCCCTTGAACATCGATCCCCATATGATCCAGCGCCCTTGGGACACCCGGCAAAAGAATGGTTTGGATCAGTTTCAGGGGCGCAGGCACTGTTTGACTTTGAGCCGTCGGTACAATGCCCACTAGCAGTATCGCAAACGTTGCGAAATGTGTTTGCACTTTCCACATCCAGTCAGAGGAAGTCCACTAGTCTTCACCAAAGGCTTCTGTAAACTCCCGAGCTGCTCCTCTTACGCTCTTCGCTGCTTGCATTCCTCATGGCTGCGGCGCAAAGACCACGATTGCGGCGTCCTCTTTTTGTCATGAGCGGGAGCTGCCACGCAATAGCGATTGAGTTGTGGTATCCCAAAATGAAGTGCCCGCGCTGGGGTGAGGTGGAAATCTTCAAAATTAGTTTGAGCTACGAGCAGTACCTACAACCTTCGTGAAATCGCTCCACGGAATTGGTTTTCCGTGGATGGGCGCGATTTGGGACACATCCAGCTTCAACTGCTCACGCACTTCTCTATAGAATGTCTGCTGGTCCTTTGTGGGAGTGGTCGGAAGCGGCACGTTCGTGTTGACGAGGTCGGCTTCGATCAGAATCCTCTCCTTCGGAAGATAAGCCATTAACATGCCGTCTGCATGCTGCAGCGGGTTGACGTAGTAGAGGTTCAGGTTTCGCGTGCCATCGCTCAACACGTAATTTTCTCGTACCGCTTCATATTGGTAGCCTTCCGCCAACTCGGTGGGCGGCCACAGCGACACCATGTCAGGCTGTAAGGTTCGAGGCGCATAGTTTATGAAATCACGAACGTAGAACGCGTGATTCAGCCATTGCGTGATGATGGTCGCGCCAATGTGGACGTAGGTCCGTAAACCACCGGCGTGATCAAAGTGCTGATGCGAATTTATCACGAACCGAATCGGTTTGTTAGGCATGAGCTTCACCACTTCTTCTATAACGGCCAGGCTCCGCTGTTCATTCAGGGGCGCCTCGTAGACCGCCACGAAGTCATTGAACTCCACGGCCACGCTGTTGTGCGAGCCGCCGCCCAATAAATAGACTCCGTCTGCGAGCTTTTCCGTCTCCACGCGAACCGGGAAGGTCGCCTGCCGCACCGAATCGGGCACTGTCACAGGGTCGGGGCAAACGTTCGGCTTCACATCCTTCATGCTGCCGCCAAACTGGTTGTGGCCACCAGACACATTCATATTTTGGAAGTTGTCATCCCAGCCGTTGTGAGAATGCCATCGGGTGGGGAACTTAATTCCGTTGTCTACGTCCACGTAGCTCTCATTGGTAAATTCATGTTCGTAATTCATGTCCCCAAGAACGGGATTAGGAACCCAGGTGTGGACCCTTTGCAGCATATTTTCCTTATTGATTGTCGCGTCCATCCTGTATTTCCCGTTCACGGTAATCGAGACTATGGTTACCTTTTCTGGTACCGTTTCCGCACCGTCGCGGCCCATTTCGCCTAACTCCCATCGCCACGCCGCCCTCGGGTTAGCGCCGGGCATCTGCGCCGCCTTCAGGAAGCCGTGCGGGTTAAGATACAACTCAACCGGCCATATCTCAGCAATGTCAGGCGGCACCGCAGTCGGAGCACCCTGCGCTCCATCCATATGCCACCCATACATGCCGTTCAGCATGAAGATCTGATGCGAATTCTGCTGGAGTGGGCCATCCACCCAACCCATACCGTACTTCCATGACGCGGGATTGAGCCCCGGCTTCCGATCAAATTCCTCCTTCATCGTCTTGGTTTCCCAGTTCATGGTGCGCGTGTAATTCGCCAATGAATCGATGTGCGGCCAATCTACGCCTTTATCCGTCAGTTTTTGTTGGCCGACCGCGCCGTTATACGCGGTCCCGGAAATCGTGACGCATTTCAGGTTATCGTTGCCGATCGCCTTGCGTGCCGCCTCCAACACTGGCCGGGGATCGACATAACCCGGGGCGAGCCCCTGGGCTGCCGCTGTCCAACCCATTAGTGCCAGTAGAACAAAGTAAAGCCATAATCTCCTTGCCATAATGCCTCCTCGTCAGTCGGACGTGTTAGGCCGGAATTTCCGATTTCAACTTTATCTTTGTGCGAAAACTATATGTCTGCTGCCCTCCCGCGTCAAGATCGGTACGTTACCGAATCCGGTGATCTTCGAGGTGACAGCGACGGACAGAACTAAGAAAGTTTATCGAATTTCGATTTCAAAGTAGGACTTCGGAGCTTTTCCCAAAAGGAGTCAATCGGGTATATTGAAAGCTTCAATGGTCGGCTGCGCGACGAATGCTTGAACATCCACGTATTCTTCTCGCTGGCCGACGCCCGCCAGAAGTTAGAAGGCTGGAGGCAGGATTACAACGCCCAGAGACCGCACAGTGCTCTGGGCGATCGGCCTCCGGCCGATTTCGCCCAGAGAGAGAAAACCAACATCGAAGAGGAGCTACTGAAGGCCGGAAACTCAAGTCCTACATGGTCGAGTTTTTGGGTGCGGGTCAATTCCCCAATCCTAATTTACCAGCTGGACCGATTTAAGGGGGGCAGGTCACAGTAGTGTTCATGACCCCCAGCGCCGCCAATCGGGTTTCCGGACACATCGAAGATGGTGTTGTTAGCAATGGGCGGCACGATGCTGGCACGATTCAGGACACTGAAAAACTCTGCGCGAAACGGTGTGTTGAAGTTCTCCGAAATCCTCATGCCGTAATTATTCTTAAACACCGAGAAATCCAGGCTCACTAGCCCCCGCCTGTTTCCGACATTGCGACCGCCATTGCCCAGCAGCGTACCGGCAGTGGGAAGCGACTTCCTCCATCAACCGTTCCGTATTGGCCGGGCTTTCAGTTCTGCGCTACGCCGCCAGTGACTCGGTTCCCTCTCCGCTCGTCTTCCGGGTTTCACCCTTCGGCCCGGCGAAGAAGGCCAACTGCCTCTGGTTTTTCTGCCGCTTGTCGGCTCGTGCGCCGCGCTGCTTACTCGCCTCTCCCTTTAAGCTAGGACTTCCTGTTTGGTGTTCGCGTCATTCTTGGTCGTTGTCTGCGCCTGAGCCAACGGCGGTGCTGCTCCTAAGAACCCAGTAAGGAGCAACGCCTGCGTGTATCGCATCGCAAAATTCCGCACCGGGGCGCTCGGCGCTCTACCTCACAATGCAACGAGACCCGAGCCCCATTCGTCTTACGGCACGACTTCATAAACTAGTACTTGTGCATCTTGATTGAGTCTTTGGGTCGGCCACTGTGCTGAATATCCCTTGGATCCGCTCGCGAGGCTCGGGACGCCGAGGTAAAACCTGTTGACCTCAGGGAAAAACCGCCCGGTTTTAGCACCGTTCTTGGTTGGAATGTTCGCGATCACCTGATAATCGTCGGCGCCCCGCTGTTGGACCACGGTGAGGATACCTTCCCTGGCCGGGACGTAAAGGCGGTGCAGCTTAGAATCAAAAGAAAGGTCGTCGACGCCCTGGGCAACAGGAACATTCGTGATTTCTTTCCCTGTGTCCGTATCCAGCACCACAAGTTTCGGGGGCATGCGCGTGACCACGAATAAGCGATGATTGGCTTCGTCGAACTGCATCGGAGTGTTCTCTATTCCTGCGGTGACGGGCCAAGTTTTAACCAGAGCGCGTTTCTCGCGGTCAACCACTCCGACTTCGTTATTGCCCGTCATGTTGACGAACAGCCTGGATCCCGACTTTTCCAGCGCCATCGACTCGAGACGATTCGTATCTTTCTGGACAATCTTTATATCCGCGAGCTTCTTGTCGCTCCTCGTATCCACAACGCTGATGAGACAATACGGTGTATGCGCTTCGCGGCCGCCGTTCACGACGTAGAGGAGTTTTTTGGCAGAATCGTAAACAATCGGGTCCGCATCGATTGTCAGCGCGATGTGCCCGATCAAATTGTACGACTTGTAGTCGAGGACCTTAATCTCTGAGGCCTCTCCGTCCACGACGTAGATTTTATTCATTTCTGGCAGAGCAAGGACGTTGTGCACTTTTTTGAACCCTTTGATGGTATGAATATGCTTGTTCGTGCGCAGGTCGAAAACGTCGACAACCGGCTCGTCCTCCGAGGCACTAAAGAGCCGATGGCTCTTCAGATCCAAACCGAAATGGTCCTGATAACGTGCGGCATTCGGTATGGGAATTGTTTCTAACAGCCGAAGCGGCGTCTTCTCCTGAGCCGGAGACTTAACTGTCCACGCAACTATTAGAGAGAGCAGGACCACCCGAAATTTTTTCATGTCGGTTCCTCCCTTTCCATATTTTTTGGTAAATTCATTCCGAATCCGGAGTAACCTGGAACTTCCGATTTCAACTTTCCTTTCCACGAAACCGTTCGCCAGTCTGTCTTATCAATTCAAGCTTAACAGGGATTTCCTCAATGCAGTAGATCACGTCCGCACGACGGCCGGGGTAGTCCAACAATCGTTCGAGCTCAAGGAGAAGGCGGCTGACCCGTAAAGTGTTTTGCCTACGCTGGCAAGGGAACGCGTCCGGCGCTCGACTTTGCTTTCGAGAGACCTAAACCTCGACTTAGCCGGAATTTCCAATTTCAACTTTATCTTTCCACAAAAAGGATATGCCAGCCACCCTCGTGTCAAGCTTCCTTCCCGCAACCACCCTGCATGAGGCGCCTGATCGGCGTTTTCTACACACCAGGCCGGCTCGGCCTCGGCTGCCTTCCTCTGATCAAAAACGCCGGGGAGTTCTGTATGGACGATGCCGGCGATCCAGTTCACAACGAAAATCTTCCCTCCGGAAAGCTGTTTGGCTTGTTCCAATATGGCGATCGTTTCTTTGACGTAGCCGACTCGGTGCAGCAACGAGACGGAAAATGCGTGTTGAGCGCGCAGCAGTCCGATGGCGCTTAGATACAGGGCCTGTTGAGCGTCCGTCAGGCGAGGCCCGAATTCCTTCAGTGGCGCAGAGAAAAACTCTGCACCCTCGCCCTGCCGGTTCGCGTTCGAATACTGCGCCATCAGCAGAAACAGCAACTGCGGATCCCGGGGTGGTGCCACGCTGTTAACGGCCTTCAAATATTCAAGCTCCGAGCGATAGGACCCGGACGGAGAGTCAATTCCGCGGCTTTTGGTGACAGTCGTTCCTGGCAGAGTGGCGAAGAGAGTCCCAAGCAAAAGCGCGGCCAACAAGTAGATAACGGTTCGCATAAACGGGTTCCTTTCTGGAAGGTTTCAATCCCTTCACATCTAATAGATGTATATGCATCTATATTCGGTACAAAAATTTACACGGCCATCGCGGCCTCTGTAATTCGCGAGACCGTCTGTTTCATGCCTTTCCAGCCCGCATCGCCAAGTTCTCGCCGCAGTCGCTGTTCCGCCCGCTCCCAGCACGGTTGAGCCTCTGCCATTTGTCGCTTGCCTGCCTGCGTGAGACGGAACAGGCGCTCCCGTCGGTCCTTTCCGCGCCTGGCGCGAACCCAGCCCTGTTTCCGCAGTAGCCCCAACGTTCGCGTTAGAGTCGTACTATCCATGGCAAAGCCGGCACTCAGCCGCTTTTGTTTAGCCTCTCCCACCGCGGCCAGCGCGGTGAGCAGACCGAATTGCGTGATCTCAAGACCTGCCGTTCTCAGTTCCTGGTCGTAAATTCGCGTTACGACCCGGCTGAGGCGGCGAAGGTTCTGACACGCGCATGGCAACTCAAAAAGTGCATCTGCAGGTTGCTCTCCAAAAGCTTGTGTGCTCATAGTATATGTATATACACCTGTTGTGCCTGCGCGTCAAACGGGATTTTCGCTTCGTCATCGAACTTGAAATTCACCTTAGGGGAACGCAAGAGACGCATGGATCTCAAGCTCCTTCCGGGACGAGTTGGGCCTCGGGAAACTGTATTGTGGAAGAACGAAACTGGATTCTGGGCGAATCGTCAATCCGGAAGTTGTGATTCAAGTGATGGCTAGACGTGGTGAGTCCTGGCCGGGTCCTCGTCCCCGCTTGCAGTGGCCACTTTTGACCTAACGAGCATCTGGATGTCTGTCTCATTCAGAGTCTAAAGGAGGAAGTCAAATGTTTGGAGAGATGAATGTAATCCCAATCGACGATCTCCGGCAGACACCGGAGGAAGTGGGGGGCTCCGTCGAGGGAGCAATTGCCAAGTTACTCGATGTGACTGAGCACCCGAGAATCGCGAAATGGGTTCAGTTCCCCAAGGCCCTGTTTGTGTTTCTTATCGTCCCTGGTGATCCCGAATCCGGCGCCTTCTACATCTATGACCGCCGTGTGAGGGTTTGGTTCTGGGTGGATTTTGACGATGACAAATTCGGGGGATACACGGTCAGCGACTTCGACCGTCTGGTACGTGAGTGCCGATTCCTGGACATCGTGGAGCATCCTCAATTGCTCTTCAGCCAAGACCGTTGGGTCGTCCAGCCGCGTCTTCAGCCGCACCGGAGTGGCGAGGTTACGGAAGCAGCGATGAAGAAACCCGCTTAAGGCAAAACGGCCCGTCCTCTGCCTCATTTTTACCCGTCGTAATCTCAACCAGAGCAAAGACTTAGCGCCTTCTCCCAGGCACGAGCTTCCTGCGTTGGGAACTGCTCGGTGGGGAGGATCAGTGGAGACTGCCATTAAAGCGACTTCGGAGATCGTGCGGGACTACAGCCGGTTGTTTGTGAATCGCGGCGCGTACACCTTGCAATCCTCGCGGCCGCATCCTGAGAGCGGGCGTCATTATTACTTTCGGCCGAAGGCAAAGGAAACAAGCGGGGAGCTGGCCCTCACTGCGGCCACGATCCGCCGTCACCTGGAAGGCGAACTCACCATCGGGCTGTACGCGATTAACCCCTCAACGCAACGATCGAAGTGGGTTGCGATTGACGCCGATTATGCCGGCGCGATGGAGGATCTGCTCAAGCTGCAGTACTTTCTCCAAGAGGACAAGGTGGAAGGCGCGTTGGAGATGAGCAAGCGGGGAGGCCACCTTTGGATCTTCATGGAGAGGCCTGCCCTGGCTCGCGAGTGTCGAATCTACATCTACAACTTGGCGTTGAAACTGGGAGTGCGGATCAGAGGCGCTGGCTTGGCCGAAGGCATCGAAATCTTCCCGAAGCATGACGAGCTGCGGGCAGGAGAATTTGGCAATGCCATCCGTGGGCCCCTTGGAATTCATCGAGGCGCAAACCGGCGGTATTGGTTCTACGGTGCGGACTACGCCTTGGAGAAGCAGGTCGCTTATCTAAACCGACTTCGAAAACTGAGTGAGGAACAATTGCAGGCCTTTATTGTGGGCAAAACCATGCCACCGGAGTTTGACAGAAAACGGACTTCTGCCGACCAAGCCGCTTCCTTCCTTCACGCTTCCGGCCGCGAGTTTCGAATCCTTGACCATGTCGGCAAGGTTCGGAAGGTCGGGCGGAATTACGTGACGCAATGCCCATCCTGTGCCGAGGCTGGCCAGGACCGAAGCGGCGATAACTTGGCGATCTCCATTGAGGACCCGCGGAAATACATCTGTTGGGCAGGCTGCACGAAAGAGATGATTCGTCGAGCCGTTGGTTGTCCGATCCCAGTTCGACGATCAGCGTGAGAGGGTATCCGAATGCAGGACCAGCAAGACTTATTGGCGCATCGAGGAATCGCTCTGGCGAGGCGAGTGTTACGCCGCTTGGATGAGGTAGGAATCTTTGCTCAGTCGAGCGTGAGTCTCGAACACCAACATTTGGCAGGACGGTATGTCGTGCGAGGAATCGAATCCGGCGGAGCCGTGAAGGACATCGGCCGATACGTTGCCTTCTGTGGGCCAGACGGTGAGTCACTGGCCTACCTGCATCCAGTCGATGCCATCGGGGTCAACGGAGTTCATGCAGTGGTGATCGCTCCGGTCCTTGTGCGCATCGAGTTATTTCGAGCGGGTCGGACCTGCCAACTGCTAATCGCGAAACATCAACCCGGAAAGGTCGGAAATGGCAGACGGCCTCTTCTTGAGAATACTGTTCTGTTTCGCGGCGTGAATGGATTCCTCGATGGTGAGCCCTCAGGTAAGGAGAATCATATGCCCGCATCGGCCATGCCTCGGTTCTGGTCACGCAGTGGAGAGCAGCGACAGATTCCTCCAGCGTTTGTGGCACCGGTTCGCGCGGCAACCACCGGTGCAACCTGTGTCGGGTGCTCTCACACGCATTGCTTAATCGCTCCGCTTGCTATCGGGATAAGTAGCGGCGGTGTCTGATCAAGCGCGAGATGCGTCTAGGAGGAGATGGAGTGGAAAACTCAACCGATCTGTTGACGCCGATTGCCGTAGCTCCAGCGCAGGTAGAAAAAGAAGAGAAAAAACCAGCGGGCACGGAGACACCTGAACAGAAAGATCTATTCGTCCGCGCTCAAAGACGGAAGCTCCCCGACGAAAGGAAGTCCATTACGCACAAGTTTTCGATTGGCGGCCACCAGGGTTACATCATTGTTGGCATGTACGATGAAGGAACACCCGGAGAAGTCTTTATCAAGATGGCGAAGGAAGGTTCCACGCTGTCAGGGTTCATGGATGGCCTCGCACTTTCGATCTCCGTTGGCCTGCAGTATGGCGTGCCGCTCAAGGCGATCGTGGACAAGTTGACGAACACTCGTTTTGAGCCTTCAGGATTCACCGAGAATCCAGCCATTCGTTACTCGAGTTCCGTGCTGGATTACATTGCGCGCTGGCTCGGCGGTAAATTCATCTCATCGGAATATCTCAAACCCAGGACTTCTTTGAGCGAAGAAGAAGTGGCCACCCACGCGACTGGGGCATCCGCGGTCGCAAAGCCGAAGACTGCTTCTCCTCAGGGGCGCCCTCCATCCTCATTGGTGTTGCCTGGAGACGCACCGTCATGCTCAACTTGCGGAATGCTCATGGTCCCTAATGGAAGTTGCTACAAATGCGTGAATTGCGGCGGCACGAGCGGGTGCTCCTGATTGGGAGTAGAGCTTACGATGAGCGAAGCGGCACCACAAACGTGCTAACCTTCATCTTGTATTGTTAGTACGAGTGTGCTAACGTATATTCATGAGGAGGGACACCGTGGCGAAAGTAAAGGTTGGAGTGCGGCACAAGAAAAGGGAGCATGCTGTCGCGACGGTAAGGGATGCCGGCGTGTACCACGGCAGGCAAGCAAAGACTGGCAACTCTCTCGGGTTGCGCTTCGAGCGAGCCCTGTTCCATAGCCATCCTGAATTCAGCGGTGAAGTTGAGGCCCATATCATTGGACCGGGGCGCATGCTTGTGGTTGCCGATCCCGAATCAAAAAGAAAGAGCACCGAAGAAGATCCCGTGCTTTCCTCGTTCATGAGCTTTCTAGCGGCCGACATGCGGCGCTCTCCCGAACACATCAAACCGGTCGATGCCGGGGTCATGGCGCGAATTGGCACACTTGTGAGTAATGTGGATACCACTCCTGAGGAAAGTTTGGGAGACGAGGCGCTGATCTAAATGGAAGTGAACGGCTGGCGGCTGTTCCAATATCCGCTTTTTGAGAACCAGCTAAAGAGACTGACGGAAGCGGTGGAACAGCTTTCGATTACACAGCCGGATACCTACAAAGAACATCCCAAGACCAAACTTCTGGCGACGATTCATCGCTACGTCATGGAAAGCATTCCTCGAAATCCCAACGCTCCCGAGTTTCGGCAAGGCGATACATTGGGACCCGACAACCGGCACTGGTTTCGCGCAAAATTTCATCAGCGTTATCGCCTGTTCTTTCGATTTTCCACCAAGGATAGGGTGATCGTGTACGCCTGGGTCAACGACGAATTTACTCTGCGAAAAGCCGGTTCGAAGACTGATGCTTATGCGGTTTTCAAGTCGATGCTGACTGCAGGCGATCCGCCGCGCACGCTTGAGGCTCTGCTGAAGCGCGCAAAGGAAATGAGAGGGAAAGTGAAAAGAAGTAAAGCTTTACCTGACGACAAGGATTGAGCGAGTTTTTGCTCGCTCCGTTTACGGTAGCCGCACAGCCGATCCTCTTAACGTTTCGATCAAACGTTTCCAAGTAAACCCAAACAACTCATCCTGCTCAAACCGTCGTTGAGTGCCGACCGCGTGGGACCTCGTCTATAGCACTCCCGTAAGTTTGGTCCACGCATTTTTGTTCTCACACTTCCTCCGTGCGAGTAACAAGCGCTAAACAGCTAGATGTCCTGTTGTTTGGAAACTGAGACGGAGGTGTGTCCAATGGATTTGTTCATTGAAAAGTCCGATCTCTTGAAGGAACTGAGCTTCGTGCGCAGCGCAGTGGAAAAGCGAAACACGATTCCTATCCTTTCTCATTTTCTCCTGGAAGCCGAAGGGTTAGAACTGAAGATCACTGCGACGGACCTGGAGATCGGGGCCCGCACAACCTGTCCCGCAAAGGTAAGGACCAAAGGAAGCGCGGCCATTCCCGGGCTCCGCTTCCTGGATATTGTCCGGTCCGCGCACGGGGGTGAGATCCGTTGTCGCGCGCTCGAGAACAACTGGGTGCAGGTCACGTACCAGCGCTCTTCTTTCAAGGTTGTTGGCTTGGGGAAAGACGATTTTCCGAAACTGCCCGATGCTCCGAAATCCATAACCAAGCTGGACGCCAAGCTTCTCGCAGACTGCGTGGAAAAGACATCCTTCGCCATGTCGGCCGAGGAAAGCCGGTTTGTTCTCAATGGAGCTCTGTTGAAGCTGCATCCTGACGGCGTGACCATGGTCGCCACCGATGGGCATCGATTGGCCCTTGCCGAGCGGAAGCATCACTTGCCCGACCTGAAGCAAGAAGTCGCTGTGTTGGTTCCCCGAAAGGCGCTTCTGTCTGTTCGAAAACTTGCCGATGAACACGAGGAAGGGACAACAATCGAGATCTCACAAGACGATTCACACGTATTCTTCGCGCTTGGGTCACGCCTTCTCACTGCGCGGCTGCTCACTGGGCAGTTCCCGAATTACGAGTCCGTGCTGCCAAAGAAGAATGGGAAAGTCGCGGAGCTGAATCGCGAAGCCCTTGAGGCTGTCGTTCAGCGGGTCTCTTTGTTGGCGGATGACCGCCTACACGGGATCCGGCTGGCACTCGCAAAGAACCGGCTGGAAGTCTCCGCGAGTTCGACCGAATATGGCGAGGCGAGGGAAGTTGTGGAAGCTCGGTACGGGCACGAAGGCGTGGAGATCGGCTTCAACGCGGAATATTTGCTTGAAATTCTCGGCGCCGCTGGCGCAGCGACTTCAATTCAAATGCAAGTGAAGGACGCACAGAGTGCGGCCGAGTTCCAGCCGTCAGGTAATGGCCAGGGTGAGTACACATATCTGTTAATGCCGCTTCGCCTGTAATCTATCGCCGTCCCCTGTGGACGGCGGACCCCAACAAAGAAGGAGAATTCGTCGTGACGCAAGATCAGGAACGGAAGATGGAAGTGCTCAAATTCACGGACCAGTTGCGAGCTGCTGGCATAACAACAGTGATGGTTAGCTACAGTGGAGATGGCGACGAAGGGCGTGCCGAACCGCCTCAGTTCCAGGACTCCGCAGACAACCCAATCGACGACTCGAGCTTGCCGGAGGGCCTCGATATCCGGAAACTCGGTGACCTGCTAGAAGGCTTCGCGCCCGAAGGATATGAGGACGGCGAGGGCGGACACGGGACGATTACCTTCGACCTTCAAACCGGCAAGATTCGCGTCGAACACAACTGGTATGAAATCGTCAGCAATCCCGCCGAGCCTCGGGAGATTTGAGTCATGGCCCATCCTTTGGAGCACGCGAAGAACAGTGCGCGAAAGTTCGGCGGTGCCGCCGAAGACTACCTGCCCATCCACGAGTGGTTTGACGAATCGAAAGCCATGCTGGCGGATGTTCGCCATCGAGCGCTGCGGCATCATGCCGAGGGAATCTTTTTGGCCGAACGGATATTCGGGATCACGATCCGTAACAGCCAGGGGAAAAATGTGCCTGTCCGGTATATCGGCGAGCAGCATG
>WNGO01003216.1_pt1 | contig 14715 bp, 11 predicted proteins | sample 5400511 | NCBI WGS metagenome assembly WNGO01 (sample SAMN13153380, study PRJNA577476) | soil metagenome | isolation source: 20 cm soil or saprolite under Garry oak tree replicate 2 | place: USA:California | collected 2016-06-15 | reverse complement strand
GAGAACCGGCAGCGGCAATGAGATCACGATGCGCCACAGGGTGAAGTCGGTGCCCATGATCGGCAATTCCCAGGCGACCGCGCGGCCGTAGCCGATCAAGGTCCAGCTTACGACCATGGCGATGGTGGCGCCGAAATCCGCGCCCACCGCGAGCAGCGCGCTCGCCACCGGATAGGCGGTAAACGGCCCGCCCGGCAGGATCGCCCCGAACGCCGTTCCGATCAGCAATCCCTTCAGCCCGGACTGCGGCCCGAGCGATCGCGACACTTTCTCGTGCGGCAATATTTCCGCGATGAATGCGCCGAGCAGGCAGCCGGCCAGCACGCGCGGCAGGATACCGCCGAACAGCGAAAGATCGCTGGTTAGAATTTCGGTGACGCCCACGATGCCGTCGCGCCGATAGACCAGCGCAGCGCTGACCGCGACCAGCACGGCGATCACGATCATTGACCAGCCAATCGGCTTGCGACGACGTACGGGACGCCGCTCGCCTTCGGCGGCGTCGTCGACGGGCGCCGGATCTTTTTGGGGGAGTTCTGACAAGAGAATGGTCTGGCGCGGTGTGAGGCTGGATTGGCTTAGTCTCGCCGGCAAAGCGATGCAAACGGAAGCGCGTCAGGACCTATGCGCGCCTCATGGATGCCCATGCGGGATTGCCACGCCAAGCCTCATGTGAAATGGCGGACCAGCGCGAGGCTGGCGAACAGGCCAGCAATCGAAAACACCACCGAACCCAGCACATAAAAAAGCGCGAGCCCGATTGCGCCGCGCTCGTAGAGCAGCACGGCATCGAGCGAGAACGCCGAGAAGGTGGTGTAGCCGCCGAGAACGCCGGTCATCAGGAACAGGCGCCACGGCTGCGACGCTTCGCCCCTGAAGGCGAGATAGCCCGCGATCAGGCCCATGACGATCGAGCCTGATATGTTGATGATGAAGGTGTGATAGGGAAAGGCCGTTCCGAGCAGGCGCGGGGTAACGACGTTGACGAGGTGACGCACCATCGAGCCAAGACCGCCGCCGATAAAGACCAGGAGATAATTCATCCAGAGCTTGTCCCAGATCGGCAGGACGGAATCACCCTGCTGGTCGCAGGTTTTGCCGCAAGCTCGCGGTCCCCGCAAGGATTGCCCAGCGGTATGCGCAAACGAAAAGGCGGCAGCCAGGATGCTGCCGCCTCAAGATTCGGCGCCGGGAAAATCTCGCCTTTGCGGTCAGGCTTTCGAGAACAGCTGGTCGACATACTCCCAGTTCACCAGGTGATCGATCCACGCCTTCAGATAATCCGGCCGGCGATTGCGATAATCGATGTAGTAGGAGTGCTCCCAGACGTCGACGCCGAGGATCGGGGTGGCGCCATGAACCAGCGGGTTCTCGCCGTTCGGGGTCTTCGAGATCTCGAGCTTGCCGTTCTTCACCGACAACCACGCCCAACCCGAACCGAACTGGCCGACACCGGCGGCGGCGAAATCGGTCTTGAATTTCTCGAACCCGCCAAGGTCCTCGGTGATCTTCTTTTCCAGGCGGCCCGGTAATTTATTGCCGCCGCCATTGGGCTTCATCCAGTTCCAGAAATGCAAATGGTTGTAGTGCTGGCCCGCATTGTTGAAGAGCGGCGCATTCTTGCCGAACGAGCCTTTGACGATTTCCTCGAGGGACTTGCCCTCGAATTCGGTGCCTTTCAGCAGGTTGTTGCCGTTGGTCACGTAGGCCTGATGATGCTTGTCGTGATGATATTCCAGTGTTTCCTTGGACATATGGGGCTGCAACGCATCATGGGCGTAAGGAAGGGCGGGAAGCGTGAAGGTCATGGGGTGATGTCCGAAAATGATGGGAGACGTGGCTTAACGGCAACCCTTATAGAAGGTTCCATCGGCCTTAAACACTTGAATTTGGGAAAACGGCGGTTACGGCGGCACAGGGTTTTCACAGAGGGGTGTGACAAGAGCGCTGCGCGCTGGAGAAAAGTGGAATGACCATCGAGATCGAGGTTTTGAACGGGGACGAATCGTGGCCCATTGCAAAACCGCTGTTCGAAGCGGTGTGGCCGGCCGATGTGGTGCAGAAGCTGCCCTGGGGCCACGTCAGGTGGGCCCATGCAGACCTGCGCGTGATGATCGAGACGCCCTCGGACGGCCTTGCCTGTCATGCCGGTGTTTACTTCCGCAACATAACCTGGAATGGACGCAAGCTTCACATCGGCGGCGTCGGCGGTGTCTCGACCCGCGCGGACTGCCGCCGCCGCGGTTATGCCAGCATCGCACTCGACGCCGCGATCCAGACCATGCGCGATCGTGAAGACGTCCAGTTTGCGCTCCTTTTTTGTGAGCCGCACAATTTCGCGTTCTATCAATCCCGCGGCTGGCATCCGTTTGCCGGTGAAGTCTATGCCGAGCAACCCGATGGAAAAATTCGCTTCGAAGCGATGGCGCCCTTTGTCCACGACATCAAGCGCGCGCCGCGGCAGGGCGTCATCGACCTCTGCGGCCTGCCTTGGTGACCATGCGTCGGGTCAATGATCCGCTGTGGATACAGCATTGCGCGAATCCGGTTTGCTGCTATTTGAGGCGTGCATTTTTTGAGGCCCCATGGCTTGCCGATTCGGCGTCATCATTGGGATCTTGACGGCATGGTTTGCAGCGGCGCCAGCCGACGCGCAGAGCGGTGGAGAGGCGAGCGGCATCCGGCTGACGCAGGCGGGCGACGAAGGTGCGCGTCAGCAAATGCGGCGGAGGAATTTGCGGGGTCGTGGTTTGGCTGAAGGACCCGATCAACCCCGCCACCGGAAAACCTCACCTCGATGACAAGAATCCCAATCCCTCGCTCGCCAGGCGTCCGATGATCGGGCTTCCGCTGTTTGCCGGCATGCAGCCCTCGGGCCCGAACAGATGGTCGGGCCAGATCTACAACGCCGACGACGGCAACAGCTATGCCAGCAACATCTCGGTGTCGGGTCCGGACACGTTGAGAGTCGAAGGCTGCGTTGGCATGCTCTGCGGCAGCGAAACCTGGACGCGATCGGTGCGCTGAAGGGACGCGATCTCCTCATCCTGTGAGAGCGAGCGCATTGCCGGGAATACCGACCTCATCCTGAGGAGCTTGCAAAGCAAGCGTCTCGAAGGACGGGGCTGTACGTTCCTTCATGGTTCGAGACGGCGCAAAGTGCGCCTCCTCACCATGAGGAGCGAACGCATCAAGCCGGCGTCGCCTTCAAGGCGGTCGCCGCCGAGGCATAGCCGCCGCGCGCGCCGTCGATGAAGTGCACGTGATCGCTGCGCAGCGCCGAAGGCGTAAAGCAGGTCATCATCGCCGCGTCCTGCCGGTGCAGGCCATACCGCACGACGCCCGTGGAAGCAGCCCGGGCGAGGCGCTGCGTCAGCGCGTTCTCCAGCTCCGGCGTGCAATCGAGGATCATGCGCAATCCGTCGTCGTATTTGCGGAAGTCGGAATTCTCCACGACCTGCTGCACATAGGTCTTCGGCACGAAGCCGCCGACCCTGATGCCGAAGCGCATCACCAGATAGGCAAACAGCGTGTTGGCGAGCACGAAAGCGCGGCGCTTGAACAGCGGCCCGCCGCGCGCGGCGCGGGCCTCGAATTCGAAGCCGGCAGGCGGCCATCTAAGCGCCGGACCGCCAGGGGGTACCGGCCGCCCCGCGTCCGGACTGCGCTCGACCAGCGCGATGATGTCTTCGATCAGCTTGCGAAATCCCGCTGGATCGGCGCCGCGGGCAGGCACCACCAGCACGGAGAGGATGACGCCGTGCACCGAGGGCATTTCCTCGAACCGGCACGAGAGCCCGGTGAGGTCGGGCTGCGTGCCTGATGGCGCGGCCGGCACCGCGAACTCGCCGCGCTTCATGGCGGCTTCGGCCCAGCCGAGGCCGCCGCCGGAGAACATCGCATAGGACAGATTTGGCGATGGTCCGAACCGGGCGACGCGAACATCCAGACCCTGCGCCCGGATTGCCGCGACCGGCACCAGCGCGACCCGCATCACCAGGTTGAGATCGTCCTTGACCCAAATGGCGGTCGCCGCCAACGCATCGCGGGCATGTTCGAGATCGTCGGGCGACACCGCAAAGCTCGCGCCATCGCCGCCGAACACGAACGGAAATTCGCGGCCTTCAAGCGCGTTGGTCACCGCCGCGATGACAGCGGCGCCGGCCATGTTGACCGCCTTGTAGCGCGCTTGCGCGATCGCCTTGGTCGATTCCACGATATCGGCAACGCCGATGGTCCAGTCATCCGGCAACGGCGAATACAACGCCGGGTCCATCAGCTTGCCGAAGCCGCGAAAGACCGGAATGCTGCCGTAGAACTTGTCGCTGCCGTTGGCCGTGGTCATTGCTGCAAGGTCACCTGGTTCCTAAGCCTCCAACAGATACGCTGGTTTTGAAATTCGGGTTCGCGGCCGCGCGCAAACCAATCGTGACCCACATCACATACTCGGCATGAACCGCGACTAGTTTGCCTGCAACCAATCCGCGAACAGAATTATTGCAGGAGAACGTCATGAGCTTTTTCAAGAAAATTGTATTGGGTGCTTTGCTTTTGGCCGGCCTGGCGGGGGGCGGACCGGCGAGGCCGGCTCACGCCGAAGCCATGGATCGGCCGGCCAATGTCGGCAATCCCGTGGGCTTGAGCGGCCCGGAACAGCGCATCGCGCTGGTGATCGGCAACTCGAACTATCAAAACGTGGCCCGGCTGCCAAATCCCGCCAACGACGCCAAGGCCGTCGCCGAACTGCTCAATACCGCAGGCTTTGAAGTCATTTCGGCCACCGACCTTAATCACAATCAAATGATCGAGGTCATGCAGGACTTCTCCGCCAAGATCGCCGGCCGCGGCGCCAACACCGTGGCCATGGTGTATTACGCCGGCCATGGCGTGCAGCTTGCCGGCGAAAATTATCTGGTTCCGGTTGACGCCAGGATTTCTTCCGAGCCCGATCTGATCGACGGTTCGGTCCGGCTGGTCGACGTGATGGCGACGCTGGAGGCGATTCCGAGCCGGATGCGGATTGTCATCCTCGACGCCTGCCGCAACAATCCATTCGCCTCGCTCAATGACGCGGGACGCGGGCTTGCGATCGTCGATGCGCCGAACGGTTCGATTATAGGCTATTCAACGGCGCCAGGCACCGAAGCGCTCGACGGCGTCGGCAACCACAGTCCCTATACCGATGCATTCCTGCGCTTGGCGCACGAGAAAAACGTGCCGATCGAGCAATTGTTCAAGCGTGTCCGTCTCGAGGTGAACGATCTAACCGATGGACGGCAGACCCCTTGGGAAAGCTCGTCGCTGACCAGCGATTTCTACTTCTTCGGTGATACCGCGGTTGCGGCAAGCAGAGCGCCGGCCCAAATGAAGACCGCCTATGCGGCTGACAATCTCCCGTCGCGTTCCGCGCGCCAGGCCTATAATTACGTATTGGCTGAAAATTCCGTCGACAACTATCAGGAATTCATCCGCCTCTACCCGCAGGACCCGCTGTGCGACCGCATCCGCTTCCTGCTCGGCAGCCTGCTGCAGGCCAACGCATGGCATCATGCGGTGCTCGCGAATTCTCCGATTGCCTACAAATCGTTCTATGACAAGTACTCCAACAGCCCCTATGCGCAGAGCGCCCTGAAGTTGGCGGAGCAGCCGAAACTCGTTCCGCTTTCGCAGCCGACGCACATCATCGCGCCGCCCTCGATCAAGCTCGGTGGTGGTCTCGGCATCTCGAAGGGTAATCCCGGCTTCAATCCTGGCGGCCTGTTGCAGGATCATGGTCCGCAGCAAGCCAACGGTCTGCCGGGCCTCGGCAAGATCGGCGTAGACAAGCTCGGCAAAGGCGGTCAGATCGTCACGCTGAATTCTCCCGGCGCAACCACGTCTTCCGGGAACAACAGCGGCGGCTTGGGCAAGCTGGGCGTGGACAAGCTCGGCAAGGGCGGTCAGATCGTGACGCTGAATTCTCCCGGCACAACCACGTCCTCCGGGAATAACAACGCCGGCTCCGGCAAGATCATCGATCTGCCGCGCACCGGTGTGAACAAGATCGGCACCGAGCAGAATTCGAGGCTTGGCGGAGGCATAACCCGCTTTGACGACCGGCCTGCGAAATCGTTCCCGCAAATTCACGGCAATCAGCTGGGAATCTCGCGCTCCAACATCGATACGCCGCCGAAGTTCAGGCAACAGCTGGGCGTCACCAATAGTGGCGGCAACCAGCGCTTTGCATCGACGCCGTTCCATGCTCCCGCATTTCAATCGCAGGCTCGAATGGGCGGCTCCGGTGGCTTCGGCGGCAAGTTCGGGCGGTAGGAAGTTTGGCGGCGTTCAGGGAATCAGCTGGCCAGACCGAGTCTGGTCCCGCTGATTTTTCGACCTCATGGGCTGAAGTGTTTGAGCAACCTGAGGCTTGATCTCAGCTGGCATTTTCCGGCACCGTTTTGCAGCCGATTTCATTCACGGCTCTTGGTGAGAAAATATTGGCTGATGTCAGCCTTGGGTCCGTGCACGTAGCGGGCAAGCCACCCGTCGGTAAGGTCAAGATGCCCGGAAAATACCGGCTTGCCCTCAAGCTTGTTTTTCTGCTGCCAGGCGCGATACCGATAGTGATCGTAGACGTCGAAGACATGTACCGCGTATGCCTCCGCCAAGGCCTGATTGCCGCGAAAGATGGCAAGATTTTCGTCGTTCTCGTAGGAAGCCTTGTAGCCCAAGTTGTGACTGCCGGTGGCGACGACGCAATCGGCCGAAAGCGGATCTATCACGACGATCTTGTCATGCACGATGGCCGTTCCGAGCTTTAGAATTTCCGCCTCAAAATCGCCCATCGCCGTGCCAGCACCCAGATTGGCCGCCCGAACGATGTGGGTGTGGCGCTCGTCGTAGACATAGGGCTTGCGCGCCGCAGCTTCCTCTGGCGTTTCGTCGCCCTCCTCGCCGTCGTCCACGCTCTTGGCTTGATAACCGGGCATGGCGGTGGGATCGCTGATCGCACCAACGACAAGCAGGTCCGGATTTGTCTCGCCGGCTGCGCGCACTTGCTCGATAATGCTGTAGAGACCCCCGCGCGAGGGAAGGAATGCCAAAAAGAACACGGCTTGCTTCGCCGCGTCGATCAGCGAGAAAAGCTCGGCGAGGTCGGGCGGCGCCTTCTTGATATTGCGCCGGGTGGCGATGGTATTCGGCGAGTACCACAGTCTCGCGTTGCCCGACCTAAGCGATGCCGGTTCGGAATGCTGGTTTGCCTCGCGCAAATCGCGTCCTTGCACGTTCGATTTTCCCGGCGCGGAGGCCGGACGGGGATCGGCTATCTCGTCGTCGTGCAGTCGATGCCAATAGCGCAAGTAAGCCGCCGCGATCTCGTTGTTTTCAAGGATGATCGAATTATTGGTCTGGCCGCAAAGCCCGAGTGCCGTCCAATTGGTACTACCGGTCATGACCGCACGCGCGACACGTTGGGTATCGACATAAACCGCGAACTTGTTGTGTCCGATATGAGCGTTGTTGAACATGCGGTTTTGGACGGTGACACCGTTATCATGCAATTTCTTGCGCGCCGGGGCGTTGCGAGAGTCCCATGCCCCGGTGTCACGATCGGCGCTGGAATTGGACAGGATGATCTCGATCCGAGATTTGCTGGCAATCAGCAGGTCGACAAGCTCCGCGTCATCGAGTTCATAGAGCGCGAGATAAACCTTTCCACCTTTTTCATTGGCGCGGCCGATCAAACGCTCCAGGAAGCCCAGCACGTCGCCGTAAAGGTATTTGCGAATATCGCTGGCTGGGTCCTCGACCTCGGCCCTAAGTGTATCGGGGTTGAAGTCCTTGTTGTTGTCCTCAAGCGCGTGTCGAAGCCACTGACCGGCAAGAATGCCGTTTGTGAATGCGGCGTGGACATCGGCGTAGTCAGAGGTCACGAAAATCTCGTTGGTCTCGACGGCCGCGCCAAGATAGCCAAGCGGTATCTCATTCCCGGTATAGGTTTTCTCCTGCCGGACCGGCACCCGCTCCAGGCCCTCGGCCATTCTGCCGACGGGCCGTATGCTGTATTTGACCCGGACGTTGTCATCACGGCGTTCGGCGCGGTCCCGTCGGCGCCGCAATGTCAGATCCCGCCAGTTTGTCTTTTGGACCGGCCAGACGCCGGTATCTTGCTCCTTCCATCCCTCGTTATCTTGTCCCTTGAAGGGGACCCAGGCGGCAAGGCCCCGCTTCTCCCCCGTGCCTCCGAGGTAAATCCGGACGATATCGAAGCCAAGGCACCCCGGAATCAGACCATCGACGTCCCAAGAAAGGAGCGCTACCTCGTTATTGCAGAGCGCGACTGCCTTGGTGATTTTGCTCATGGTGACCTCCGTTGCATTACGTCAAATGCGATGCGCGGTCGGGCCACTACTCTGATCAATCATCGGAGGAGGCGTTCGCAATTTCTAAGAACGAAGGCAAAGACCGACCGGAAAGCTGTGAAATCAAAGCAAGTGCAAAATGAGAAAAGCTGGGGGTTCTCTTATCCGAGCACGGAATTCATTCCCGGAATTGGGAAACAGAACCGTCACGAAGAGAGTGGCACAGACCTATCAACCTAGAGGCGATCCTACTCCAACGATTTCGCGACGACTGTGAACTGCTTCACACCCGTCGCCTTCGAGCTATTATTTCCCGAGAAGGGGCCTTGCTTACGCCATCCCCTGCAAGACCAGACGATTGAGGCGCGCCGCAAATGCGGAAGGGTCCTCGGGCAATTCGCCGTCGAGGATTTGCGCCTGCTCCAGCAACAGCAGCGCCAGGTCGTCCGTTGTCGTCGAACCTGCTTCGGCGTTGGCGATCGCGGCCACCAATGGATGGCGCAGGTTGATCTCCAGGACCGGCTTGCTCCTGGTCCCGCGATTATGCTGCGACAACAGGCGCTCCAGCTCCCGGTCAGGCCCGTGGCTGCCGGCGACGAGACAGGAAGCGCTGGTGGTCAGCCGCGTCGAGGCCCGCACATCGCTGACGCGCTCGCCGAGGCTGGACTTGATGGCCGCGATCGTCGTCGCCTCGTCGGCAGCGGGCTCAGGCGTTTCCTTTGCATTCTCATCGAGCAGCGGAACGAGGTCGAAGGTCACATCGCCCTGGCTGAGCGACTTCAGCGGCTTGCCTTCGTAATCGAGCCGCGCCGAGGTCCAGAACGCGTCGACCGGATCGGTCAGCAGCAGAACCTCGATGCCGCGCGCCGCCGCCGATTCCAGCCTTGGATTCGACTTCAGCCGATCAATGCTGTCGCCGGCCAGAAAATAGACCTCGGTCTGGTTGGGCTTGAGGTCCGCGATATATTGCTTGAGCGACCGCTTCGCGCCCGCTGTGGTGGTGAACCGCGCTAGCGCCAGCAATTTCTCGCGCCGCTCAAAATCCTCGTAGACACCTTCCTTGATGACAGAACCAAAGGCATCCCAAATTTTCGCAAAATTTTCCGGCTCCTTCTCGGCGAGCTGCTCCAGTTCGCCGATCACGCGGCCGGTCACGCTTTTGCGGATCTGCGCCAGCTGCGGATTGTTCTGCAGCATCTCGCGCGAGATGTTGAGCGGCAGGTCTTCGCTGTCGACCACGCCGCGGATGAATCGCAAGTAGGCCGGCAGCAGGTCGGCATCGTCGGTGATGAACACCCGCCGCACGTAGAGCTTCACCTTGCCCTTGCGCGCCGGCTCGAACAGATCGAACGGTTTTGCCGACGGCGCGAACAATAGCACCGCGTAGGAATAGCGCCCCTCGGCGCGATAATGCAGCGTCATCGCCGGCTCGTCGAAGGCGTTCGCGATCGCCTTATAGGCCTGCTTGTAATCTTCCGGCGTCAGTTCCGATTTCGGCCGCTGCCACAGCGCGCTCGCCGAATTGATCTGCCGCGGCTCGCCTTCCTCGGATTTAAGCAGAATCGGAAACTGGATGTTGTCGGAATAGGCGCCGACGATGCGCTCGATCTCGTAGGTCTCGAGGTATTTCTTTGCCTCGGGCTTGAGGTGCAACACGATCTCGGTGCCACGCGCGATCCGTCTTGCGGCTTCCTCGCTCGCCGGCGCGATCTCAAATCCGGACCCGCCAGACGACGACCAGGTCCAGACTTCATCGGAGCCGGCGCGGCGGCTGGAGACCATGATGCGGTCGGCCACCATGAAAGCGGAATAAAACCCGACGCCGAATTGTCCGATCAGGCCGGCGCCGTCCTTGGCCTCGGCAAGCCGCGCCACAAACGCCCTGGTGCCGGAGCGGGCGATGGTGCCGAGATTGTCGATCAGCTCCTGGCGGTCCATGCCGATGCCGCTGTCGGCCACAACAAGCGTACCGTCGTTCTTGTCCGGCGCGATCGAAATTTTCGGCGGCTCTCCGTGATCAGTTCGGGCCGGGCAATCGCCTCATAGCGCAGCCTGTCGCAGGCGTCCGAGGCATTCGAGATCAGCTCGCGCAGGAAAATGTCGGTCTCCGAATAGACCGAATGCACCATCAGGTGCAAAAGCTCGGAAACCTCGGCCTGGAACGGTTGGGATTCGACTGGTGTATCGGGGGTCGTCATGTTTGCTCAATGCATGATGCAGAAAACGTCGATATAGCGCGGCGGTTATGGGGATCAAGTGAGAAGCTAACCGGGACGGGCGTTCCTAAACCAGGATTGAGTCTTGCCGATGCGTATCTTTTTTGGTACAGTGTGTTGTGAATGCCGAAAGCCTCAAGCCTGTCCCTCTGGCGTTTTGGCGATCGGCTAACGGCCGGGAGCCGGTGCGGGAATGGCTGAACGAATTATCCCGCGGCGATAAGCGGACTATCGGGCACGACATCGGCAAAGTGCAATACGGCTGGCCAGTGGGTTTGCCGTTGTGCCGTTCCTGAGCGGCGGCCTGTGGGAGGTCCGCGCGTCGCTGCCGAGCAAGCGCGCGGCGCGGATATTCTTCGGATTTCATGATGGCATGCTGGTCGCCGTGCACGCGATCATCAAGAAGACACAGAAGACCCCGGCGGAAGATCTCGCGCTGGCGAGACAGCGATTTAAGGAGTTGCAGTCATGGCAAGGAAAAACCCGCACATAGGTTCGAGCTTCGAGAGCTGGCTTGAAGAGGCCGGTATCCCCGAGGAAGCGACCGCCGCCGCGATCAAGGCCGTGATCGCGCGCCAACTCGCCAGTGAGATGAAGAAAAAAAAGATCACCAAGCAGCGGATGGCCGAACTGATGAAAACCAGCCGCGCGCAAGTCGATCGCCTGCTCGACCCTGACAATGGCAGTGCTACGATTGAAAGCCTTCAGCGCGCCGCGAAAATTGTCGGGCGGGAGTTGCGGCTACAGTTGGTGTGATGCTGAGGGAATGCCGAACGCGACGTTAGTACCGGAGTCCCGGTAACGTTTTGGAACATGAAAAAGCCCGCCGTCGGCGGGCCAATTCACTGATATTCCTACCAAAGCTTGGTTGCGGGGACACGCAACCACCGATACCGACATTCGCTGATGGTCGTCATTTGACGAGCTCGCCCCCAGGCCTTTTTGGCCTCTACCCTCCGAAGCGGCTTCCGCCCTTCGGAAAAGATCAGACCTTCTGTGGTTTTCGACGGCCTGCTCCGCCGAAGCACATCGGTCGGTCGCTCAGCGTGAGCAGGCGCTAACGGTTCCCACTATCAGAAACTGCATATCCCATACTCAGACCTCCCCAATGACGACCTCGGATAGTAATCGGAGCGGCAGCGCTCTTCATCAGGACGACGTTTCCCCCTCCCATGTCGCGACGATAGCACTGCAGGAGGTATGGCTTCTTGTTCTTTGCCGCCGCCATCCTCACAGCGTCCTGAAGTAACCGGCGGTTTCGGCAGTTCGCTGCATTCCAGACGATGTCCGGTCCTTGAGGCTGGCAATATCTTAAATTGTGGGTGGGAATAAAGCCGTTCCGGTCGATAGCGACGCAGAAGAACACAGATGGGCTAGATTTCAGAATCGGTTCTTGGACCGGCGGCAGCATCAAGTCGGCGAGTTCGACGAATTTCGTCATGTACTGTTCGGGGTTGCTTCCCTTGATCAGCACATAGTTCTCGTCGAAGCAGCCTTCGAGGTCTATGCGGCCTTGGTCGATCGCGGCTTCGAACGCGCCAGATACAGCTACGCTTCCCTCGATCACCCGCGTTACATGCGGCCAATCCGCGGAGGTGGTGATACAAGCAACCTGGTTTGCGAGAGCAGAGACCTGCCCATCAATCCCCTGAATTGAATTCGTCGTGCGTTCCACCAACGAACTATAACCCAGGGTCGCATGACTCAAATTGTTGACGGACTGGGTTACGTCGCTCACACGAGAAAGCTGATTACTGCTGGCGATCCCTATCTGTTCCAGTTGCCCGCTCACCGAATCCACCGATTTCACGATCGTTTCCAGCACCGTGCGCATCTCTCCTGCGAGACCTACACCCGTCCGAATCCGGTCGCCGGATTGCTTGATCGTGGCGCTGACATCCTTCGATGCAGCAGCCGACTTGACTGCCAAGGCCCTCACCTCTTCCGCGACTACTCTAAAACCATTTCCCGATTCGCCAGCTCTCGCGGCCTCGACCGAGGCATTCAACGCCAGCAGATTGGTCCGCGCCGCGATATCGTTAATCAGCACGGTGAATGCGGCTACGGATTTGGAGGTCGCCTCAAGCTCGCTCACCGCGCCGACAAGGCGGTTCGAGACAGCTATGGCGGCCTGAGCGGCTTGCTTCGCTTCGCCGACGAGAATTCCGGCGCGCTCCGCGGACAGCGCGTTCTGATTTGCAATCTGCTTTAACTCCTCGGCATCTGCCGCTGTCGTGCGCAGCCCGTCGGTCTGCAACTGAGCGGTTTCGGCCAGCGTCTGCGCATCCAGCGTCAGCGCCACGGTTGAGGTCGCGATCTGGTTTGCCGCGCGGACGATCGTGACGAAGGCATCGCTGATCGTGCCCAGGCCACGTCGCGAGGCAGAGGTCGCGGACGCATAGCGCCCTCTTCCAGCGTGCTCAAATCCCAAGGCCAGTTGTCCCTCGCTCATACGCGCGAACAGGCCGTCCACTTCATCCATGGCGAGCCGAAAGCCGGCAAGACCTTGACCGAATTCCTCCAGGACGCGTTGGTCGGGGGTCCCGTCGAGTTCCAATTGCCGAGGCTGCAATTCGCCCTGCGCAATCGCACGACAGGCTTCGCCGATGAGGTCGATCACCCTCTGTTTTTCGGCCTCCCTCATCTGGGCCTGACCGAGTTCAGCCAAGCGCGAGCGAAGCAACCCAAATAGGCGGAACGCGGCATAAACAGAGACTGCGGCAACGGTTGCTGCGCTTACCAGCAACCACTTGATTCCGGCCGCCCCGAGGTACTCATTCATCAGGAAAGCGAGCGCGATGGCGGAAAACGTCGAGATCATAGCCAGCGCCACGAAAACCACGATTTGAGGCGCTGCGAGAAACACCCTCTTGATCGTCTCGGGTCCGGAGGCGACTGCGTCGCGATGCACTGCTCGACCTTCCAACCAGCTCGTGATCGAGCAGTTCGACCGCCGCGACCAAGATCCGCCGCTATCCTACTACGAACCAGGTTTTAGGTGACAGTAAAGATAGGTTCCAAGAGTCGCACATCTCATGCCTGTGGTTCTATTCGAGAGACTAACGGAAAATGTTGGGGGCGTCGATTGCCCATAAAATAAGAACCGGGCCAGACTCATGTGAGAGCCAAAGATCGCGTGGGTAACCCTGTGAGTTTTGGTTCGGGGCAGTTCGTAGAAGGCCCTAATTCAAGGCGTTAATGGCAGCAGTTCGATACCGGCCAGGCCCTAGAGTTTCATTCCTAGACCAGTGAAGTGGCACGATGGCGGCTGTACCGCCGCTCTTGTGGAAAGCGGAAGTAACGCGGACATCGTCAAACCAACGCGAATGATCCACCTCGAAAGTAGCGCCTGCAGCGCTCCAGCCTTGCCTTATTCATCGGCTTTCTTTCAATCAACATTCGACGACGTTGACGGCCAAACCGCCCAGGCTTGTCTCTTTGTACTTGGACTGCATGTCCTTGCCGGTTTGACGCATGGTTTCGATCACCGCATCCAACGACACGACGTGAGACCCGTCTCCCTGAAGAGCCAAGCGAGAGGCGTTGATGGCCTTGATGGCCCCCATGGTGTTGCGCTCGATGCAGGGAATTTGAACCAGGCCTTTGATGGGATCGCAGGTGAGACCGAGATTGTGCTCCATGCCGATCTCGGCGGCGTTTTCGATCTGCTCGTTGGTCCCGCCCAGCGCGGCGGTTAAGCCCGCGGCCGCCATCGAACAGGCCACGCCGACTTCTCCCTGGCAACCCATTTCAGCCGCGGAAATCGAAGCGCGTCTTTTGTAGAGCATTCCGATCGCCGCCGCCGTGAGCAGAAAGGTCCGCGATCCGTGTCGCGCAGCGCCCTCGCAAAACGTCTCGTAATATTTTAGCACCGCGGGAATCACGCCTGCGGCGCCGTTGGTAGGCGCCGTGACGACGCGTCCCCCTGCTGCATTCTCTTCGTTCACCGCCAGCGCATAAAGACTGACCCAATCGAGGACAAGAAGCCGGTCGTTGGACACCGCGCGCGTATTGAGATCGTTGTAGAGCGCCATCGCCCGCCGTTTGACTTTGAGGCCGCCCGGCAGGATTCCGTCCTTGGTGCAGCCTCTGTCGATACATCGCATCATTGCATCGCGGACATTATCCAGGAATTCGAAGGTCTCGTCGTCACTCCG
>WNGO01001578.1_pt1 | contig 14717 bp, 9 predicted proteins | sample 5400511 | NCBI WGS metagenome assembly WNGO01 (sample SAMN13153380, study PRJNA577476) | soil metagenome | isolation source: 20 cm soil or saprolite under Garry oak tree replicate 2 | place: USA:California | collected 2016-06-15 | reverse complement strand
CCCGGTCGAAGGTGCGCACCCCCTCGACGGTGACGTTGGGCCCGTCGGGCACCACGGCGTAGTAGTTCAGCGCCGCGCTCCACGACGTCGCCGGCGGGAGGCTGCCGATGGTCTCGCCCCCGTGGAAGCACGTGTTCGCGCCGCCGCCCACGCGAATCGAAATCGGCGCCGCGGTCCGCCACTGCGCGGCCGAGGCGTCGATCCCCGTGTTGTCCGCCAAACTGGTGTTCGCGAACGCCGCCGTCTGCACCCCGCTCACCGTCTGCGTCTGGCTCTCCTGCGCCAGGCACGACGCGCTCGCGACGGTTTGAGTCTGGATCACGGGCCGCACCTCCCGTTCGGTCTCGCAAGCCGCAGCCACGACCAGCACGGCGAGCAGGAGTCGGGTCATCATTACTCCAAGTGGGTCAGGGTTGGTTCACGTATGCCGGCTAGGCTGTGCGGACGGGCCACGGTGTTGCATGGATCGCGCCATTTGCTGGGCCCAGGGACGCCGGTCGGGGGCATGGCAACGCGCTCGCCATCGCGAGGCCTGGCGGCCGAGCCTGCAAGTGGGCGCCGATTCCTCGCCACACTGTGGCGTAGCCGCAGCACAGGGCGACGGGGTGGGTTGTAGGGCCCGTCGCGCACTGCAACGGACCGGTGCGGTCAGTTGCGGATCGTCACTTGAATCCCGGCCGACTCGGTCGTGTTGCCGGCAGCGTCGCGCGCGATCGCCGTGAGCGTGTACACGCCATTGGCCGCGTCGCGCGAATCCCACGCCAGGGTGAACTTCGTGACGGGCGACTCGAGCGTCACGTCGCCGAGCGTGCGACCCGTCAGGCGGAACCGCACGCCCACCACGTCCTCGTCGTCGACGGCGGTCGCGGTCAGGTGCACGACGCCCCGAAGGAGCGTGGGTGCGGCGGGGGACCACAGGGAGACGATCGGAGGCGCGACGTCCTTCGTCAGCCGGGGGTGATCCGCCTTCCACTGCGCCACGGCCCGGTTCCAGTACTGCAATCCTGGCGCGCCGGTGAGCAGCGTGAAACACCCCGGCCGGGCCGGCAGCGGTTCCGGAAACGGACCACCCCCCAGCCAGATCATCACGTTGCCCACGCAATGCCGCAGCTTGGCGGCGGGCGGCATGATGACGTCGTTCTCGATCGTGGGCCCATCGATCAGGAAGATCGTGTCGTACAGGTCGATCCGGGGCGAGTTCGCGCCCCATTTCCAAAACCCGCCGTGCCCGGACCGGTGGTAGCCCTGGTCCATCGCCTGCATTCGGAACAGCGAGTGCCGCACTGTCACCACGTTGGCGCTGCCGTCCTTCACGCCGGTGTAGGAGCGCGCGCTGAACCCGCTATAGCATCCGTCGAACAACGAGTTCTCGATGGTGCCGCCGTTCAGGAAGTCGTTCTCGACGCAGTCGTCGCGCATGTACTTGAAGTACACGTCCCGCCAATGCCAGTCCACGTCGCCCTGCTGGTCCATCGTCACACCATCTCCGGTGTCGAAGATCCGGACGTTCTCCAGCTGAAAGAATGCGCCGTGCGCGTCCATGCCGTAGCTCTCGTGCATCGTGACCCAGGGCGTGGCCGGCGACAGCTGCCCGACGATCTGGCCGCCGTGCCAGCAGATCCGTGAGCCGCCCTCTACGAACACCAGGATCTTGGGGGCCGGGCTCAACCACTGAGCGTCGCCGGCGTCGAACTTGGTGTTATCGGCCACCTCATAGGCGCTCCACGGCAGCGTGTGGAGCCCACGGAGCGTCTTGGTCGGCCCCGGTTGCGTGAGACACGAGCTGCCCCTAGTAGACGAGGCCGGAGCCGCCTGACGGGCGTCCACCCTCCCGAAACCCGCCGCGATCAGCGCGGCGACGACCGAGGTGAACCTGACTGTTGCGTGCACGCCTCACTCCATTTTTCGTTTGCCTACCCTAAACATCAACAGCATTGGTGGTTACCACCATGCCCTCAGAGCATGCGTCGTGCACCAGGCCCTCTCGAGCAGCCACTCGGAGCGAGCCACCATGGGTCTGCAACCACGTATGATCATCGGGGCGTCGCTGGCGATCGGAGCAGCCGCTTGTCGCGACCCCGCCCCCGCACCACCCGAGAACCAACCCCCCGTAGCCGTCGCCGGCGGCCACTACGCGGGGCAAGATACGATCCATTTCGACGGCAACTCGTCACACGACCCCGACGGCGACCTGCCGCTCGTATATCACTGGGATTTCGGCGACGCCGGCACAGACACGGGCGCCACCCCGGCGCACCGCTACTCGGCCGACGGCAGTTACACTGTGACGCTCACCGTGACCGACACCCGTGGCGCCGCCAGCCCGGCCGCGAGCACGACGGCGCATGTCCAGGCCACGCCGCTCGTGGTGCTCGCTGCGGGCAACATCTCGAGCTGCGGCTCCAACTGGGACGACCTCACCGCGCGCATTCTCGACACGATCCCCGGCACGGTGCTGACGCTCGGGGACAACGCGTTCCCCAACGGTTCGGCGACCAACTACCAGAACTGCTACGATCCGACCTGGGGCCGTCACAAGGCCCGCACCTACGCCACCCTGGGCAATCACGAGTACGACACGGGCGCGGCCGACGGCGCGTTCGACTACTTCGGGGAGCGGGCAGGCGCGCGGGGCCAGGGTTACTACAGCTTCAACCTCGGGGCGTGGCACGTGATCGTGCTGAATTCCAACGGTGCCTTCGTCCCCTTCGCCGCCGGCACAGCGCAGAACCAGTGGCTTCAGGCCGACCTGGCGGCAAACACGCGGAAGTGCACGCTCGCGACCTGGCACCACGCGCGCTTCTTCTCTTCGAGTGAACCGGGGTTCACGTCGTCCGCTCCGATCAAGGTCTTGTGGGACCGCCTGTACGCCGCGGGGGCGGACGTGGTCCTGCATGCGTACCTGCACCATTACGAGAGACTGGCGCCCATGACGCCGGACGGCGCCCTCGACAGTGCCCGCGGCATCCGGGAGTTCATGGTGGGCACGGGCGGCGAGAGCATCGGCATGCCGACCGTGATCGCGGCGAACAGCGAAGTCCGAGGAGCGGCCTTCGGTGTCCTCAAACTGAGCCTGTACGCCGACCGCTACACGTGGGAATTCAAGCCCATCGAAGGGGAGACCTTCACTGACGCGGGCAGCGGGACCTGCCACTGATTCCGCGCGAATTCAGTTGCTGACGATCACCGTGATGCCGGCCGACGTGGTCGTGTAACCGGCGGCATCCCGAGCCCTCGCGGTGAGCGTGTACGTCCCGTTCACCATGGCGTGGGAATCCCACGGCAACGTGAACTTGGTTGCGGGCGATTCCGCCGTCACTTCGGTACCGATGTCCTGGCCGTTCAGAGCGAACTGGACTCCGGCTACCGCCTGGTCGTCCACGGCCGTCGCCGTCAAGGACACGGTCCCCGTGAGTGTCGTGGTGTCCGCCGGCGCGTAGAGCGAGACGATTGGCGGACCGAGGTCCGCGGCCGTCGCGGGATGCGCCATCTTCCAAACCACCACCGCGTTATTCCAGTACTGCAAGCCCTCGGCCCCCGTGAGCAACGTGAAGCAGCCGGCGCGAGCCGGCAGCGGCTCGGGGAACGGTCCCGACCCCAACCAGATCATGACATTGCCGACACAGTCTTGCAGCTGATCCGGCGGAGGAACGAGCACGCTGTTCTCGATGTTCCGGCTATCGGTGCGAAACACCGTGTTATACAGTGAGATCTTGGGAGCCGCCGCGTGCCACTTGAAGAAACCCCCGTGACCGGGATGCAAGTAGCCCTGGTCCATGTCCTGAAGCCTGACCAGCGAGTTTCGCACTACCACCAGATTGTTGCTCCCGTCCGGAGTCGGTGTCGTGTACGGTCGCGAGCTGAAGGCTTCGTAGCAGCCGTCGAGCAGCGAATTCTCGATCGTGCCGCTGTTCAGAAAGGCGTTCTCGACGCAGTCGTCGCGAATGTACGTGAGGTAGACATCCCGCAGAGTCCAGTTCGCATCCTCCGCCGCGTCCATGCTGACACCCATGCCGTAGTCGAACACGCGGAGCTTCTCGAGCCTGAACGAGCGCGCGTGCGGGACCAGCCCATAGGTTTTGTGCATCCGCTCCCACGGCGTCGCGGGCGGCAGCGCCCCGATGACCCCACCGCCGCTCAAACACAGGCCGGCGTTACCGCCGACCTTGATCACGATGTTCGCGGAGGTCAGAAACTGCGCGGTGGAAGCGGCGATCCTGGCGTTGAGCCCGAGCGTGGTATCCACGAAGGCAGCTGTTTGCACCCCGCTCACCGTTAAGAGATCACCCGGCTGCGTCAGACAGGAGACTCCCGGTGCGGGCAGCGGGGCGATGACCGCGATCTCGGAGTGGCCGTGGACGTCGTCACTCGTGGCCGTGATCTTTGCCGTGCCGCCCGTGAGTGCGGTCACTATCCCCGCGGGCGTCACGGTCGCCACCTGCACGTCGTCGCTCGTCCACGTCACCGGCCGCCCTGCGAGCGCTCGGCCGAGGGAGTCCTTTGGCGTGGCGTTGAGCGACAGGGCCTGGCCCGAATCCAAGGTCGCCGACGCGGGCGTCACGTCCACCGCCGCCACTGGAGGCGGGGGTGGGGGTGGAGGTGGAGGTGGAGGTGGGGGCGGCTGCGTGAGGTCAGGGCCGGTGCAGCCGGCGAGCGCGAGCGCCAGCACGACCCCTCGAAGCACCTGTCGGCTGCGTACGCTGACTCGGAACGTCGTGGAATCACTCAAGCGCACACCTGAATCGCCGCGCTCTGCTGGGATGTCGCTGGTACATGTAGTTTCCTCGCCACATCCGGTGCGGAGACCACGACACGAACTCCGCTACACCGTGTGACGGAGCTGCCGCACCGCGTGGGGCCCTTCACCCCCACGCGTGCGCCTCACCCTACACCCCTCTCGCAAGTCCCACACCAGCGGGTCCCCGCGGCAGAACGCCAAACCCCCCCCGCGAGGGGAGGGGTTGGTGTCCGCCAACGTCGCCCGGCCGTCAGTTACTGATCGTGACCGTTACGCCGTCCGAAGTGGTGGTGTGGCCCGCGGCATCCCGTGCCTGCACGGTGAGCGTATACGTGCCGTTCGCGGCTGCATGCGAATCCCACCCCAGCGTGTACTTCGCCGGCGACCCGGCCGTCGACACCTCCGGCCCGATCGACTGGCCGTTCAGCTGGAACTGCACCCCGACGAGCGCCTGATCATCGACGGCCGTCGCCACCAGATTCACCGTCCCGGTCAAGGTGCTCGACCCGGAGAGCCCGGGTGACCACAGCGACACGATCGGCGGCGCCAGGTCCACCAGCGCGGGATGCGCCGCCTTCCACTGCGCCACCGCCCGGTCCCAATAGTCCCGCCCCGCCTGGCCCGTCAGCACGGTGAAGCAGCTCGGCAACGGCTCCGGGAAACTTCCCGGCCCGAGCCACACCATCACGTTGTTCGCGCAGCTCTTCACCTTGCCCGGCACCGGCGCCATGTAGAGACCCGCCGCGTTGTGCTCCGCGGGCAACTGGTCCGCCCGGAACACGGTGTTGTTCACGACCAGCATCGGGCCGTTATCGGTATTGGGGCTCCCGCCGCCGCTCCACTTCCAGAAACCGCCGTACCCCGGCGTCGGAATCCCCGGATACAGCTTGTCCATCGCCTGCACCCGGATCAGCGAGTTCTGCACCGTCACCGTGTTGGCCCGGCCGTCCGGCGCGTTCGTACCATAGGCGCGCGCCGACATGAAGTCGTAACAGCCGTCGAAGAACGAATCGTCCACCAGCCCCGAGTTCAAGAAATCGTTCTCGATACAGTCGTCCCGGATGTAGGTCATGTGGGTGCCGCGCACCGTCCAGTTCGCATCCCCCGCGGCGTCGAAGGTGATCCCGTCGCCCCCGGTGAAGATGGTCAGGCCTTCGACCACGGGGCTCGCCCCATGGACATCCACGCCGTACATGAGGTGGTAGCCGTTCAGGGCGTCCTCATACGGCGTCGCGGGGGGGACCGTGCCGAGGATCTGCCCGCCGTGCCAGCAGAGGTTCGCCCCCGAGCCGATGAAGCCCCACACGTCGGGCGTGTTCAAGAGCCACTGCGCCGCCGTGGCGTCGAACTTCGTGCCGCTCGCGGCGCCGGTGTTCTGGTACGGGCTCGTCTGCATCCCCGAGAGCGTGATGAGCGACCCGCTCTGCAACAGGCACGACCCCGTCGTGGGTGGGGGCGGCGGGGGCGGCGGGGGCGGGGGCGGAGGGGGCGGCGCCGGCGTCGTAACCGTCACGCTCGCCGTGCCGCTCTTCCCTTCACTCGTCGCCGTGATCGTCGCCGTCCCGGCGGCCACGCCCGTCACGAGCCCGCCCGTCGAGACCGTGGCCGCGCTGGCGTTGTTCGTCGCCCAGCTGATGCTCCGCCCGCTGAGCGCCGTCCCGCTCGCGTCCTTGGGCGTCGCCGTGAGCTGCACCGTGGCGCCGACGAGCAGCGTCGGCGCCGGAGGGGCCACGCTGACCGACGCGACGGGAACAGGCGTCACCGTCACCGTCGCCGTGCCGTTCTGCCCTTCGCTCGTCGCCGTGATCGTGGCGCTACCCGCCGCAACGCCCGTGACGAGACCGGTCGTCGAAACGCTCGCCACGCCGCCGGCGCTCGACGCCCACGTGACGGTCCGCCCCGACAGCGCGTTCCCAGCCGAGTCCTGTGGCGTCGCCGTCAACTGCACCGTGCCGCCGACCGGCACACTCGGGGTCAGCGGGCTCACCGCAACGGAAGCCACCGGGACGGCCACTGCCGTCACCGTCACCGTCGCCGTGCCGCTCTTCCCCTCGCTCGTTGCCGTGATCGTCGCGCTGCCCACCGTAACGCCCGTGACGAGACCGGTCGCCGACACGGTAGCCACGCCGCCGTCGGTCGTCGCCCAGCTCACCGTGCGCCCGCTGAGCGGATTCCCATTGGCGTCCCGCAGCACAGCCGTCAGCTGCGCCGTGCCGCCGATGGCCACACCTGGCGCGCCCGGGCTCACGGTCACTGTGGCGACGGGGGCGACCGTGACGGCGACGGCCGCCGTGCCTCTCGCCCCCTCACTCGTCGCCGTGATCGTCGTCGTGCCCGTGGCCAGGCCGGTCAAGAGCCCCGTGCTGGTCACCGTGGCGACCAAGCTGTTGCTACTCGTCCACGTGACGGTGCGACCGCTCAGCACGTTGCCGGCAGAGTCCGCCGTAGTGGCCGAGAGCTGCAGCAGCTGGCCCACCAGCACGCTCGCCGAGGCTGGGGCGACGGTCACGGTCGTCACGGGTACCGGGGTCACGCGCACTACGGCCGTGTCGACGACTGCGGCCTGGTTCCCCTTGGCGACGACCTTCACCGTACCGGTGTCCGCGGTGGCCGTGTAATGCCCATAGTGCCGGCCGCCGATCGTGCTCATCGCGGTAATCCGGCCGCCGCTGGCGCTCCAGTCCACAGCCACGGTGGCGGTGTCGCCGGTGCTCGTGAGGCCGACCGCCATGAAGTCGGCGGTCTGGTTGGGTCGAATGGTCAGGACTTTGGGAGAAACAACGAGGCGCGAGAGCGTACCTGCTGGATCGGTGAGGCCGATAGGCTTCTCGCACGCGGCCAGCGCCGCGGTCGCGAGGAGCAGGGCGGCGCTTCGTATCCGCGCCAGGCGCTGGGACAGCTTGAACGTGAACGGCATAGCTCGCTCTCTCCGGCCAGATGCCTAAGCACGAAAAGGCCGCCAGCATCGACCGTTGGTCGATTCGCTGGCGGCCCGGCGGGCATGGCAGTCACGCCGAAGCCCCGTAGCTCTGCGTCGCCGTCTTTAGACGGGTTTGCTCTGAGCAGCGTCCAAACTGGCTGTGCCTTGGGGGACGATCCCCCGGAACCAGGGCTGTGTCACAACAACACGCTCTGGTTGCGCCCACGCTCCACATGCAGCACAGACGCGACGGAACACATAGTAAATGGGCCGCCGCTGCTCCGCAAGTTTGGTGTTTTTTCGGTTTTAGGGGTTTGTGCGAGCCAACTGTGGACTTCGTGCCACGCTGAAACGCGTCAGTCGCCGGAGATCTGGTCCAAGTCGTCCAGCCCGATGAGGACGTCGCGCGGCTTACTGCCGTTGGCCGGCCCGAGGATCCCGGCCAGCTCCAGCTGGTCGATGATGCGGGCTGCCCGGCCATAGCCGATGCTCATGCGCCGTTGCAGCAGTGACGTCGAGCCGATCTGGTTCTGGATGCAGACCTCGGCGGCCTGGCGGAACAGCGAGTCCCGCTCTCCGGTCCCAGGCTCCCCGCCATCGACGGCGTCCTCGCCCCGCTCCTTGGCCTCTTCGATCGCCGTGATTTGCTCCGTGATTTGCTGTTTGGTCCGTTCCGCCGCCTCCGTCCGGTGGGTGCGATACCACTCCATCAGGCGCTCGGTCTCGTCGGTGGAGATAAACGCACCTTGAACGCGCAACAAATCGCTCTTGCCCGGTGGGAGGAAGAGCATGTCGCCGTTTCCTAACAAGGTCTCTGCACCGTTCTGGTCGAGGATGGTGCGACTGTCCACCTTCGCCGATACGCGGAAGGCGATGCGGCAGGGGAAGTTGGCCTTGATGAGCCCGGTGATGACGTTGACTGAGGGCCGCTGGGTCGCGAGCACGAGGTGGATCCCGATCGCGCGCGCCTTTTGGGCGAGCGTGGCGAGCGGCGTCTCGACCTCCCGCTGTACCGTCAGCATCAGATCCGCGAGCTCATCGACGATGAGCACGACGTAGGGGAGGATGCCGCCCGTATACTCGGCGTCGAAGGGGAGCTCCTTTTGCGGCCCCGGCTGGTCCCCCAGCATCGCGCTCGGTCCCTTGAGTGGCCTCTTCTGCTCCACCTTGTGGTTGAAGTCGATGATGTTGCGCGCGTGGTTCGCATGGAGGAGTCGGTAGCGGCGCTCCATCTCCTTCACGGCCCAGTTGAGCACGCTCGCGGCTCGGCGATTGCTGGTGACCACGTCGTGGCCGAGGTGCGGCAGGGATGCATACATCGAGAGCTCAACCATCTTCGGGTCCACCATCAGGAGGCGCAGCCGGTCGGGGGGGTGCGTGTAGATCAGGCTCGTGATGATGGTGTTGATGCACACCGACTTTCCTGATCCCGTGACACCCGCGATGAGCAAGTGCGGCATCTTCGCGAGGTCGGCCACCACCGCCTCGCCCTCGAGGTTTTTTCCCAGAGCGATCGACAGCGCCCGGGTCGGGCGACGGTACTCGTCGCCCTCGATCAGCTCGCGCACGTGCACCATCCGGGGCATCGGGTTGGGCACCTCGATGCCTACCGCGGCCTTCCCGGGAATCGGCGCCACGATGCGCAGCGACGGAGCCCGCATCGCGAGCGCCAAGTCGTCGGCCAGGGCCGCGATCCGCCCAACCTTGACGCCGGAACCGGGCGCGACTTCGTACTGCGTGACGACCGGCCCGACCGTCCGTCCGGCGATCGAGCCCTCGACCCGGAACGTCTGCAGCGTCTCGATCAGCTTCCGTCCCATTTGCTCGATCTGCGCCAGCCCAGCCTCGCCGTCCTCGGCGGGCGCGGGATTCAGCAAGTCGATGGGAGGGATCAGGACACCTTTCGGGACCAGGGCCGGGCGGATCGAAGGTGGCGTCTTGAACTTCCGGGATTTCGGGGAAGGGGGAAGAGTGAAGGGGGCGTCGGGCTTCTTGACGTCTCGCTTCTCCCCCTTCCCTCTTCCCCCTTCCCCTGCCTTTTCCCGGCTTCTGAGCACGACCAGCGGATGCCACCCCACGGTCAGCAGGCCGAGGGCGGAAAGGGCGAACAGCCCGACCAGCACCCCCCCCGCCGTGCCGACCGCCTGGTGCACGCCGTGGGCGAGCGCTCCGGGCAACAGGCCCACGAGCTTGGCGGTGGGGCCCCACGTCCGATAGTCGGGCGCGAAGCCGGCTCCGGTGACGGTAGCGATCCCGTAGGGGAGGAGCACGACGAGCCCGCCGCCCAGCGCCGCCGCGCGGGGCGCGGACAGGGTGCCGAGCCGCTGGAACGCCGCCAGCGCCCACCCGATGCCGAGCACAGGCAGGAGGCTCGAGCCCGCGCCGAACACGCGCCACAGCAGGGAGCCGATCCGCTCACCCCAGCTCCCCGTGATGGGCAGGCGGAGCAGGGTCAACCCGAGGAACAAGCCCACGACCAGGGCGCCGATCCCCACGAGCTCCTGGCGGGCCTTCGGCATCATGTGATGCGGCGGTTCGCGTACGTTGGGACCACGCCGAAGCGATCCGCCTTGGCGGCGAAGGTCACGTCCTCCACGAGGTCCGCCTCGGCGAGCTGGAGGGCGGCTTCCGAGTCCTCGAGCGCTTCTTTCCAGCTGGCGAACTGTTCGGTCAGGACGAGCGCCGCCCGGGCCGCGTCGTTCAGGGCCACCTGGCGGATCCCCTTCTTCGCGGCCTTCACGAGACGGCCGGCGGTGTAGGCGTCCTCGATGGCGAACTGCTTCTCCCGGCCGGCGCAGATGACCACCAGGTCGCCCCGGGCCGCGAGCAGCTGGCGGGCCTGCTCGCCCAGCGCGCGGAAGTTGGCCGGCGCGCCGACCAACACGGGCTCGCCCCCCTGCGCCGCTACCAGCGCCGGCGTGCCATTGGTCGTGGCGAGCACGATCGTCTTCCCGGCCACGGCGGCGGGCGTCATCTCCCGCGGGGAGTTACCGAGCGCGAAGCCGTCGATCTTGACGCTGCGCCGCTCCCCCGCGAGCAGCACGCCGTCCTTCTCGAGGTGCGAGGCGAGCCGCACCGCTTCCTCGGACGTGGCGGCGGGGATCACGGCCTTGGCCCCGTTGGCCAGGGCGGTCACGATCGTCGTGGTCGCCCGCAGCACGTCGATCACGATGATGGCCCGGCCGCCCAGATCGCCCGCGCCCAGGCCGAGGGGGGTGAAGTAGACGTCGATCTTCATGCGGGCTGGAGCAGCTGCGGCTCACGCTCGAGGAACTTGGTATCCACGCGGCCCGCCACGAAATCGGCGTGGCGCATGACCCGACTGAGAAAGGGGATGGTCGTGGTCACGCCCTCAATGATAAACGAGTCCAACGCCTGGCGCATGCGCGCCAGCGCTTCGGCGCGCGTATTGCCGTGCACGATCACCTTCGCCAACAGAGAGTCGTAATACGGCGGCACCGTGTAGCCGTCGTAGATGTGCGTGTCGACCCGCACACCGGGCCCTCCCGGCGGATGGTACGCGGTGATGGTGCCGGGGCTCGGCTGAAAATTGCGCGCCGGGTCTTCCGCGTTCACGCGGCACTCGATGGCGTGTCCCCGCAGGCGGTGCCCGTTCATGACGAACGAGAGCGGGTCCCCCGCCGCGACCCGGATCTGTTCTTTCACGAGATCGAAGTTCGTGCACATCTCCGTCACCGGGTGCTCCACCTGGATCCGCGTGTTCATTTCCATGAAGTAGAATGCGCCGTCCTCGTCGAGCAGGAACTCGATCGTCCCCGCCCCCACGTAGCCGATCTCCTGGGCCAGCCGGACTGCCGCGTCCCCGATGTCCTGGCGCAGCGTCTGGTCCACCGCGGGGCTCGGCGCCTCCTCGATCAACTTTTGATGGCGCCGCTGCACCGAGCAGTCCCGCTCGCACAGGTGCATGATGCGGCCCTGGGTGTCGCCCATGATCTGAATCTCCACGTGCCGCGGCCGCGCGAGGTATTTCTCGAGGTACACTTCGTCCGATCCGAACGCGGCGAGTGCCTCCTGGCGCGCGAGGCTGAACGCCTGGCCGAACGACTCTCCGTCGGCGGCGACGCGCATCCCCTTGCCGCCGCCGCCCGCCGCCGCCTTGATGATCACCGGGAAGCCGAGCTTCTCGGCGAGCTTGAGTCCCGCGTCCGCGTCCTCGACCGGCCCCGGCGAGCCCGGCACGGTGGGCACCTTGAGCTTCTGCGCCAGCTTGCGCGCGGCCGCCTTGTCGCCCATCTGGCGGATCTGGTCGCCGCTCGGCCCGATGAACGTGATGTTCGACGCCTTGACGATGTCGGCGAATTCGGCGTTTTCGGCGAGAAACCCATACCCGGGATGGATGGCGTCGGCGCCGGTAATCTCGGCCGCCGCGATGATGCGGGGAATGTTGAGATAGCTGTCGCGCGACGGCGCCCTCCCGATGCACACGTCGTCGTCGGCGAAGCGCGTGTGCAGGCACTCGCGGTCGGCCTCGGAATAGACGGCCACGGCCTCGATGCCCAGCTCCTTGCACGCACGGATCACCCGCAGGGCGATCTCCCCGCGGTTGGCGACCAGCACCTTCTTGAACATCAGGGCGCGAGGTCGCCGCGCTGACCGGCAGCGGCGGTGGAGCCGCCGAACGCCCGGCTCTGCCCGGACTCGACGCCCGACACCTTGAGCGCGAACTCGCTCGGGTTGGTGGCGTAAAAGATCGCGCTCTCGTAGCTGATCACTCCATCCTGGTACCAGTGAAACAGCGACTGGTCGAAGCTCTGCATCCCATATTGCACCGAGCCTTGCGCGATCAGATCCGGAATGTTGAGCTGCTTCGTGATGTCGCGGATGTTGTCCTGCACCGCCGCCGTGTTGATCAGCACCTCCGACGCCGGCACCCGCCCCTGGCCGTCCTTCTTCGGGACCAGCCGCAGCGACACCACCGCCGCGAGCGCGGTCGACAGGAGGTGGCGGATTTCGTCGTGCTGGTGCGGCGGGAAGAACGAGATCACGCGGTTGATCGTCTGCGTGCAATCGGTCGTATGGAGCGTGGAGAACACCAGATGCCCGGTGTCCGCCGCCTTGAGCGCCGTGTCGAGCGTCTCCATGTCGCGGATCTCGCCGATCAGGATGACGTCCGGCGCCTGGCGCAGCACGTGGCGCAGCGCCGCGTTGAACGACAGCGTGTCGTTCCCCACCTCGCGCTGCGAGATGTTCGCCAGGTTGTCGCGGTGCAGGAACTCGATCGGATCTTCGATGGTGATGATATTGACCCGCCGGCTCAAGTTGATGTGGTTGACCATCGCCGCCAGCGCAGTCGATTTGCCCGACCCCGTCACCCCGGTCACGAGCACCAGCCCGCGCGGCTTGATCGCGATCTCCTCGAGCACCGGGGGCAGGTTCAGGTCCCGGATCGTCTTCACTTCGTACGGGATCGAGCGGAACGCGAACGCCACGGTGCCGCGCTGCTGGTAGACGTTGGTGCGGAACCGGCCCACGCCCGGCACGCCGATCGCGAAGTCCGCCTCCTTGTGCTCGGCGAACTCCTTGACCTGCCGGGGCGTCATGATCTGCTCGGCCAGCGATTTCAACTCCTCCGGTTTGAGCGGCGCGGTGTCGAGCGACAGCAACTCGCCGTTCACCCGGACCGTCGCCGGGCGGCCCACCTTGAGCAGCAGGTCGGACGCGTTGCGCTGGACCATCTGCGTGATGGCCTGCTTGAAGTTGAACGTGGCGCCGGTGGCTGCAGGAGCGTCAGGCATGAGGGTCCACCCGGAAAAGAGGCTGTCCAAACTCGACCGGCTGGGCGTTCTCCACGCACACCTCGCGCACCAGCCCGGCGACTTCGGCCTCGATCTCGTTCATGATCTTCATCGCTTCGATGATGCACACGACCTGCCCGGCGGCTACGCGGCTCCCCACCTTCACATAGGGACCCGCCCCCGGCTCGGGCGCGGAATAGAAGGTCCCCACCATCGGGGACTTGATATCGACGAGCTGCGCCTTCGCCGGGGCTGCCCCCCCCCCCGCCGCCGCAGTGGCGCTGCCCGGGACGAGCGTTCCTCCGGGCGCCTGCGCCACGACGAGGTGCGAGCCCACCCCGCCCCCCCCTGCGTTGGTCCCGTGGCCCACTTTCGTGACCCGGATCGACGACCACCGCCCGAACAGCCCCCGGCGCACCTCGATCGCCCCGAGCTCCGGGGCGTCCTTCAAGATCTGAACCAGCTGCGCGATGATGGCGAGGTTCATAGACCCCAAAATCTACACGAGTTCGAGAAGTTCCGTGCGGCCGTCCGACAAGAGGACCGGTCCCGTGGCCGACAGATGCACGTCGTCTTCGATCCGCACACCGCCCTGCCCGGCGAGATACACGCCCGGCTCGATCGTCACCACCGCGCCGACGGGAAGGGGGTCGGCGTTCGTCTTCGACAGCCGCGGCGCCTCGTGCACTTCGAGTCCCAGCCCGTGCCCGAGCGAGTGACCGAACGCCTCCCCGAAGCCGCGTGCTGCGATCAGGTCCCGCGCGAGCGCATCCGCGTCGCGCCCCGTCATCCCGGCGCGGACACACTCGCGCGCCCGCCGCTGCGCCTCCGCCACCAGCTCGTACAATGCTCGCTGCCGCTCCGTCGCCCGCGCGCCCGCGACGAGCGTGCGCGTGACGTCGGCGCAATAGCCGTCCACTTGCGCGCCGAAGTCGAGCAGCAGCCACTCGCCCTTCGCGACCGTACGGCGGCTCGAGCGCGCATGCGGCAACGCCGTCCGCGGGCCCGATGCCACGATCGTGGAGAACGGATGCCCTTCGCTGCCGAGCCGCCGCAGCGCCCCCTCGAGCACGCCGGCGACCTCGAGCTCCGTCATCCCCACCCGCACCTGCGGCAACGTGTCCCGCAACGCCGCGCCTGCCAGCTCGGCCGCGCTGCGGATCGCGGCCACCTCACCCGGTCCCTTGGCGGCACGCAACCGCTCCACCAGATCCTTGGTCGCCGTCCAGCGCCACGCCTGACCGGCCTGCGTGAAGCGCTCGGCATCCTGGACCGTGAGCGCGTGCGCCTCGTACCCGAGCGC
>WNGO01001577.1_pt1 | contig 14719 bp, 15 predicted proteins | sample 5400511 | NCBI WGS metagenome assembly WNGO01 (sample SAMN13153380, study PRJNA577476) | soil metagenome | isolation source: 20 cm soil or saprolite under Garry oak tree replicate 2 | place: USA:California | collected 2016-06-15 | reverse complement strand
AAAGTTGAAGCGTTGAAGCGGAAAGGACGTTGTCATTCTGAGCGAAGCGAAGAATCTCTGATTGTTCCCTCTGGCGAGGCTAAGGCTATAGCCAGAGATGTTTCGCTCCGCTCAACATGACAAGCATTGGCTTCCAGCCGCTTTAACGCTTCAACCGTTTAACGTTCATGAAACATCGACAATTGCGCGTAAACGAACTCGTAAAGCGTGAGCTGAGCGCGATCATTGCGCGCGAATTAAACTTCGAAGGCGTGCTCGTCAGCGTTAACGCTGTTGATGTAACGCCCGACCTGAAGAACGCGCATGTGTTCGTAAGCATTCTCGGATCGGCCAACGGCGCGAGTGTAATTGATAGATTGGAAGCACATCGTCCCGCGCTGCAAGCCGAACTTTCTCGCCACGTTGTTTTGAAATACACGCCCCATCTCGTTTTTCATCTCGACGATTCCATCGAACGCGGCGCACGCGTGCTCGAGATTATGCAGGACCTTGAAAAACGCAGCGGCGAGGACGAGTGAGCAACACCACGTTCGACCAAATCGGCAAGGTCCTGCGCGAGCATCAGCATTTCGCGGTTTTGAGTCATGTTCGCCCGGATGGCGACGCGTTGGGCAGTCAGCTCGCGCTGGCCCTGTCGCTTGAACAGCTCGGCAAACATGTTCGCGTGTGGAATGAAGACGGCATGCTCGAAAAGTATTCCTTCCTGCCGCGTGCCGAGTTGTTGACCAAACCGCCCGCCACGGCAGAAGACTTCGATGTCGCCATTGCGCTCGACACCGCAATTCAAAATCGGCTGGGAACCACGGTTGCTGCTATTGGCTCCGCAAAGATTTGGATCAACATCGACCATCATCCCAGCAATCCCGGCTATGGCGATTTGGTAATCGTCGATCCCAGCGCCCCAGCCACGGGAGAAATTATTTTCAACCTGATCAAGAGCGAGGGCCTTCCTCTGAATCATGATATCGCAGAAAATCTCTATGCCGCGATCTCCACTGATACAGGTTCCTTCCAATATCCAAAAACCAGCGCGCGCACGTTCGAGATCGCCGCGGAACTCGTGCGCTCTGGCAGTCTCGACGTTGGAAAAATAAGTCAGCAATTATACGAGAATTATCCCCGACGCCGACTGGAACTGTTGCGCGAACTTCTTCGAACCACGCGTTTTACCGCGGGCGATCGAGTGGCAAGTTTTAGCCTCAGCCTAAAAACCGCCGCGGAGCTGGGTGTTCTTCCCGAAGACAACGAAGGTTTGATCGATCATCTCCGGGCAGTTCGCGGCGTGATCGTGGCCGTCTTTTTTGAAGAACTCGCCGAAGGCAAAGTGCGCGTGAGCATGCGTTCGAAGGACGAAGCGGTCGATGTTTGCGCTATTTGCCAGAAATTCGGCGGCGGCGGACATACACTGGCTGCCGGCGCGCGCATTCGCGGAGGTCTTGCCGAAGTCGAAGAGAAGGTTCTGGAGGAGGTTCGTGAAGTCCTTAAACGCAGCTCCTGACGGCGTCCTTCTGGTCGATAAAGCTGAAGGCATGACCTCGCATGATGTGGTTGCGCTGGCACGGCGAAAGCTCGACACCAGGAAAATCGGTCATTGCGGCACGCTCGATCCCATCGCCACTGGTTTACTGCTGCTCACCATCGGGCGTGGCACAAAAGTCCAGGATTTGCTGATGAGCGAAGATAAGGAATACGCCGGCACGTTTGTGCTCGGCGTGACGACCGACACGCAGGATCGACAAGGCGAAGTGACTCAGCAGCGGCCGGTGCCCACACTGGATGAAAATCAAATTCGCGCCGCGTTTGAAAAGTTCCGGGGCGATTTTTATCAGTTGCCGCCAATGGTTTCTGCGAAAAAGCACGGTGGCGTACCGCTCTACAAGCTGGCTCGCAAGGGCAAAGTAGTCGAGCGAGAGCCGCGACTGGTGCACGTCTATCGCTACACAATCGATCGGATCGCGCTGCCGGAAATCGATTTCAGTGTTCTGTGCAGCAAAGGCTTCTATGTGCGCACCTATGTGCATGATATCGGCGAGGTGCTCGGCTGCGGGGCGCATTTGAAATCGCTGCGTCGCACGAAATCCGGGCGGTTCGATGTGGCCAACGCCATCACAGTCGATCAAATCAAAAGCGTAACGCGCGAAGAAATTCTCGATCGGATGCTAAGCCTTCCCGAAGTTTCCAGGATGCGCGGGGCGTGAGAAGAATGACGAAATCCGAATGTCGAAGTTCGAAGGAAATCCGAATATCGAAACCCGAATGATCCTGCGCCCAGCACGTTTTTTTATTTGGTGCTTCGTCATTATTTCGTTATTCGCCTGCCGCGCCGGAGCTCGGCGAAGGCGGGTCACTCGTCATTCGTCATTGTTATGATGCAAATCCTGCGCTCGATCCCAGAGCTCTCGCAATTGCGCGGTCCGCTTTTTCTGGCCATCGGCGTCTTCGATGGCGTGCATCTCGGCCATCAGGCAGTCATCTCGACTTCCGCAGAACACGCCCGGACGGCAAACGGAACGCCTGTGGTGGTGACATTCGATCCGCATCCGGAAAAGGTATTACGGCCAGAAGGCGCGCCTCATTTGCTCACCGCTACGCCGCACAAGATCGCCTTGATCCGCGACCTCGGCGTGGCGCATCTTTTGATCATTAAGTTTGATAAGCAGTTTGCCGCAACCGAGCCCGAAGACTTCGTGCAGCAGTTGGTGGAGCATTCGAAACCGCTGCGCGAAATTTGCGTGGGGCACGAATGGTCGTTTGGAAAAAACCGGCGCGGCAATCTCAAACTGCTCAACGAGTTCGGCGCACGCTTCGATTTCGGTGTTGTGGGAATTCCGCCTGTGACCGTCAACGGCGAGCTGGTGAGCAGTACGACGATTCGTCAAGCCCTTGAAGCAGGTGATCTCGCAAAGGCAGCGCAGATGCTTGGCCGCGAATACACGATTCTGGGGACGGTTGTGCGCGGCGACGATCTCGGAAAAAAGATTGGATTCCCAACCGCAAACCTGAGCGCCCACAACGAACAGTTTCCGCCAAACGGCGTCTATTTCGCTGAAGCGAAGCTGGACGGAACTGTTTATCCAGGCGTGGTGAATCTTGGTTATCGGCCAACTGTGAGCAGTAAATCTGAGCGCATTCTGGAAATCCATCTGTTTGATTTCAAGCGCGACATTTACGGAAAAGACGTCGAAGTGCGATTCATCCGCTTTCTCCGGCCGGAGAAAAAATTCGAAAATGTCGAGGCGCTCACTCGCCAGATAGGTCTCGATGTTAGGCAGGCCCGCGAGTTATCCGCGGCCTAATCGCAGCGCCGTTTCAAAACCGTAGCCTCGCCACATCGCGTACTTCCGGCGTTTTCCGAACGGCAGCGATCACTGCGAACGCGCCAACCACAAGACCGCAACCGAACGCGAACACGAGCAACAGCCAAATCGGGAAGTCCGACAACTGAATCATGCCTTCGCGAATGAAACGGCCGCCGCCGGAAATTAAGTAGGCAACTCCGCTTCCCAGTATTCCCAGACCGAGCAGAATCATTGCGCGCAGCCATCGCGGCTCGCGTCGCGCTGCGGGCAAGCTGGCCATGACGCGGGCGGTGAAGCCTTCGTCGTCAATGTACGGCATCGCTTCACGGAGTTGTCGGTCCAGCGTTTCGTCGTCGGTCATTGCTTTCATTATATCAATTTGGTCCCCATGCGGCTAGTGTGCGTTTCAGTTTTTCCCGCCCTCTAAGAACGTTAGTCTTTACAGTCCCAAGAGGAATCTCCAACACGCGCGCAGCTTCATCATGCGAGAGTCCGTTTTGACAGCAAAGCACAACAGCCGTGCGCTCGTTCAACGGGAGTAAACTCAGTGCGTGCATAAGATCGTGTCTCAAACCGGCATCGACAGTCTGCGGATCACGCTCGGCCTGTAGTTGCTCCTCATCCACGCCCACAAGCTCCTTGCGTTTGCGCGCATCCTCGCGAAAACAATTGTAAGCGATGCGGTAAAGCCAGGTGGAAAATCGCGCTTCACCGCGAAAACTCGCGAGCTTCTTGTACGCGCGTAAGAAGGCTTCCTGTGCGAGATCGTCAGCCAGCGCGATGTCGGTGCGGGTGAGCTGCCGAAGCAGCCCACGCACGCTGGATTGATGCCGCCGGACGAGTTCACCGAACGCGTGCTGATCGTCATTGGCAAGAACTCGCGCGACAAGGTCCGCATCGGTCAGCTCCACGTGACGATACTACGATACAGGCGGGGGAGGAGGAACGTCGTTCTTGCGTTCCAATTTCCACACGATGAGATAGCCGAGCCCGATCAGAAATGGAATCAGCCCTATTGACCAGACGCCCTCTTCCCAATTGTTCACAGCGCCAAAGAAGATCATCGCTCCGAGCCCGATCATGGTCCAAATGACTCCGCGCCGCACATCCGAACGCCGTCGCACAGCCCGAATCTCAGGCGCAAGTAGCTCCGCGGGAACAGGCTGACCTTTTTCCACCATCATGCGGATGGTGCGCTGTCGCATGCGGCTCCCTACCAACGCAAATAGCCCGATCACAATGACGATCAGGACAGGCGCGCCGAAGATGGACAGAAAGACGATCGCCACGATCGGGATGGCGATAAAATCACGCATCTTTCGAAGATCGGCATCCTCGTCACTCTTATCGCCTGTATCGATGGTGATTCCGTGGTGGCCGCGAAGCTTTTTCTCCAGTTTCTGGTGAATTCTGTCGGCGAGATCCGACGGCGAGTTGCTGACTGCGGCTGTCGCCGCTGCCATGGCCGCATTGACGGTTGCCGTTGCTATGGGGGTTGCTGCTGGAGGGCTGGCGACCGGGGATGCTGGCGGGACCTGCGCAAACAGGCTTATCGCCAGCGCCATAGGGCAAATGCAAAGGAGGATTAATTTTTTCATGATGATGTTTTGCTCATAGGATGCGCTCAGCACCCATTTTGGATTCAACGATTTTGTGCCTCCGGGAGCAATTAAAGGTTGCGTCTGGCGGGTCGCTGGACATTATTATTCGCTCTTAAAAACGCGGGTGTAGCTCAGTTGGTAGAGCACCACCTTGCCAAGGTGGACGTCGCGAGTTCGAGCCTCGTCACCCGCTCTCCCGTGATTGGTTATGTTCCCTCTATATTGGTGTTTATTCATTTAAAAAAGTCACAATTAGGAAGTCAGATTGTTTACTGACCTTACACGCATCACCTTCCATGAAAAAAAATCGAAAAAAACAAAAACAAGACTGTTTAGTTGGTCGTTTCTTCCATTCGATCGAGGGCGGTAAGGTAGACTGGCAAGGTGTGGTCATTGGGCGCATCTCCGAGGATCGCTACTTGGTTCAGCTACTCGAGTGGCCGATGGGCGAGCCCTCCGTTCAGCGGATTGTGTCCGTATCAGAGATGTCTCCCTGGCTCTTTTACAACGACGCCGATGAAATGGGACATTCATACGAACACGGCCCAGCGTCCGGCATGAAGAAAGAAACGTCAGAACAGATTCGTGATTATTGAGGTCTGGCGATTTCAACTGTAGCGGCGCTCTGTGAGCGCCGGTTCGCCACTTCGCAAACGCCGTTGCAGAAAACAGAATTTGCGCGCCTGAACGCTGCCAGATACGTTCCGTCAGCCTTGGCGGCTTCGGTTTTTCTGCATTCCACGCGGTTTAATCATGAGCCGCGAGACAGAAACCATGCAGAACGAACAACTTGCTTACGTCGCGGTTACCCCGTATTCGATGCGCAAATCGCGCACCGGCGGCATCGTTGGCCGGTTGATTTCTCGCACGGGACTCGATCTTGTTGGCGGACGCATGTTTGCGCCGAGCGCAGAATTGGCGAGGCGCTACGCGGACACGATCGTGACGGAAACCGAACCCGACCATCGGGCGATGCAGGAGCTCATTCGCGAGTATGTCCTGAAAAATTTCACCAGCGAGGAAAATGGCCGGCAAGCTCGCGTGTTATTCCTGATATTTCGCGGACCGGACGCGGTGGAAAGGATTCATCACACCGTAGGCCACATCCTGCACGAGCGGACCAGCGGCGAAACAATTCGTGACACGTATGGCGATTACATCACGGATGATTCAGACAAAGTAACCTACTTTGAGCCCGGTGTGCTGGCGGCTTTCGACGCAAAAGCGGTCGAACGCGATTTGAAACTTTGGGCGGACTTTTCTGACTCCGACGGGGGGATCCTGGATCGCAGCGTCCGCTTTCCCGAGAACGCGCAAGTCGAAAAGACACTTGTGCTAATTAAACCGGACAATTTCAGATTTCCAAATCTGCGCCCCGGCGGAGTGATTGAAGTATTTTCGCGGTCCGGGCTCACCATCATTGGTTTCAAAGTCCACTGCATGAGCGTGGCGCAGGCGGAGGACTTTTACGGGCCTGTGCTGCCAGTTCTTGAGAAAAAACTCGGCCCAAAAAGCGGTCGCGAAAACTGGGAAAGCATTATCGAATTCATGGCTGGCCGAAAGCCAAGCGAATGTTCAACGACAGAACGTAGCGCTTCGGGCACGGAAAAATCGATCGCCATTGTTTATCAGGGTGTTGATGCGGTCCGAAAGATTCGCGACGTGCTTGGCCCGACCGATCCGGCCAAAGCTCCGCCGGGATCGATTCGCCGAGAATTCGGCCAGACAATCATGATCAACGCCGCGCATGCGTCGGATTCGCCGGAGAACGCGAAACGCGAAATGGCCATCATCCAAATTGATGAGAATAATTTCAAACCTCTGATTGAAAACTTCTACCGTCGCCAATAGTTTGCGCTCCCATTTTGAATAAACTCACCACCATGGAAATTTCTGAACGCGCCGCTCAACTGACTCCTTCGCTCACTCTCTCCATCGATAGCAAGGCCAAAGCCATGAAGGCTGAAGGCATCGATGTGTGCGGCTTCGGCGCGGGCGAACCGGATTCCGACACGCCCGAACATATAAAAAAGGCTGCTATCGACGCATTGGAGGCTGGCTTTACCAAATACACGCCGAGCGCTGGCATTCCGGAGTTGCGGCAGGCAATTGCGGAGAAATTCGCGGCTGACAACGGACTAAGTTATCGGGCCGCCCAGATTATCGTAAGCAACGGCGCAAAGCATTCCTGTTACAACGCGATTCTCGCAACGTGTCAGCCCGGCGATGAAGTCATTATTCCGGCACCCTATTGGGTCAGTTATCCGGACATGGTCAGACTGGTGGGCGCCGAACCGGTAATCGTTCCCACCAGCGAGCGCAACGGCTGGAAAATGCGCGCCGAAGATTTTGAAAACGCAATGACGCCGCGTACTAAGATGTTGATCATGAACAGCCCCGGCAATCCGACGGGCTCTGTTTACACGCGCGAAGAACTACAGGGAATCGTTGATGTCGCCGCTGAGGAAGACATCTACATTTTGTCCGACGAGATTTACGAGAAACTCGTTTATGACGACGCAAAACACGTGAGCATCGCGTCGCTTTCCAAGGAAGCGTACGACCTCACAATTACCGTTAACGGATTTAGCAAATCGTACGCAATGACAGGGTGGCGGCTCGGTTATCTCGCCGCGCCGGAGGCGGTGGCCAGAGCAGTGGATTCGATTCAAAGCCATACCACTTCGAATCCATCGTCGTTTTCGCAGTATGGCGGGCTTGCCGCCTTGAGAGGTGATCAACAACCGCTCGCCGACATGCGCGAGGAATTCGATATGCGTCGCAATTACATGTTCGACCGCGTCTCAAAGATTTCGAACGTCACTGCAGTCAAACCGCAGGGCGCGTTTTACGTCCTGGTCAATATCAGCCAGCTTGGGCTCACTTCTCAAAACTTCGCTGATCGTCTCCTGAGCAAAGCCAACGTCGCGGTCGTCCCGGGAGCCGCTTTTGGCGACGATCGAACCATCCGACTCAGCTACGCCACCAGCATCGACGTAATCAAAAAAGGTCTCGATCGTTTCCAGGATTTTTGCCGGACGCTGTAATTGCAGATTGCAAATTGCCGATTTCAAATTCGGCGTTGTTGCTGCCAATCTACAATTTGAAATCTGAAATCTGCAATGGGTTTCCTTGCCCTCATTCTCCACGCGCACCTGCCGTTCGTTCGACACCCGGAACATGAGCACTTTCTCGAGGAAGACTGGTTCTTCGAGGCGGTGACGGAGACTTACATTCCTCTGCTGCGGATGATGCACCGCCTGGTGGACGACTCTGTGCCGTTCAAACTCACGATGTCGCTCACGCCAACGCTGTGCGCGATGCTTCAGGACCAGCTTTTGCGCGAACGTTACGTGCGGCATCTCGATAATTTGATCGACCTCGCCGCGCGTGAGCAACAGCGGAACCGCAAACATCCGCAGCTTCGCGAGCTCGCCGACTTTTATTTCAACCTGTTCTCGGAGACCCGCCGTGTCTTTATCGATGAATGGAAAGGTGATCTGCTCTCCATCTTTCGCGAATTGCAAGAGACAGGCGCAATCGAGATCATCGCCAGCGCCGCCACACACGGATTACTCCCGATTGTTCAACAGCAATCCATTCAAGCGGCGCGCGCGCAGGTTTTGATTGGCCGGGATGTGTATATCAATCTTTTTGACGCAGAGCCGGCCGGATTCTGGCTGCCCGAATGTGCTTACGCGCCCGGCTTGGACCCAATTTTGCAAGAAGCAAATGTTCGCTGGTTTGTTCTCGACACTGACGGCCTGCTATTTGGAAAACCGCGTCCGCGCCGGTCAATTTATGCGCCTTGCTTTACGCCAGCGGGGCCGGCGGCTTTTGCGCGCGACAGCGACTCAAGCCGGCAAGTCTGGAGCGCCCGGGAAGGTTACCCGGGAGATCCAGTTTATCGGGAATTCTATCGCGATATCGGTTTCGACCTTCCGATGCAACATCTGGGTCCGGTCGCCCGAGGAACGAGAAAATTTTCCGGTGTGAAATACCATCGAATCACCGGACGCGGTGACGGAAAACAGTTGTACGATCGCGCGGCAGCCGAGAATGCGGCGACGACACACGCGAGTCACTTTCTGGAACAGCGCCGAGAGCAGATTCGCGAAATCAGTGAATTAGGTTTCGATCCGATTGTTGTCGCGCCATTTGATGCGGAATTATTCGGGCATTGGTGGTTCGAAGGCCCCAGTTTCCTTGAGCACTTCATTCGCCAGGCGGCCAGTCAACGGGATTTTTCGCTTACCACGCCGAGCGAATATCTGGCGGCCCATTCCACACAGCAGATCGTTGAACCCGCAGCTTCAACTTGGGGCGAGAACGGCCATCTCGCGGTGTGGCTCGATGCAAGCAACGCTTGGATTTATCCGCATCTGCAAGTCGCGGTCGAGCGGATGAGCGAAGCTGCGCGCAGGCACACAGAGAACGCCAGCCCGCTTGCGGATCGTGTGCTCAAACAACTCGCTCGCGAACTTTTGCTGGCGCAATCCAGTGATTTTGCATTCTTGATGAAAACCGGGACCGCGCGTGAATATGCAACGAAGCGCATCACAGATCACCTTGTTCGATTCAATCGGCTGCACGATCAGTTGGTCACAAATGGCGTCGATGAAGAATTCCTGCGCGACTGCGAATGGCGCGATAATCTTTTTCCAAACGTGAACTGGCGCTATTATGTTTGAATCGCGGATCGCGAATTGCGGATCGTGGATAGCAGCGGCATGGCTCGCCATCGGAATCGCCACCGCACAGGAATCACCAAATCCGATTGCCTCGGCAACACCGGAAGAATCCCCTGCTCTTTTGATGTCCCCCGAAGAAACCATCACGGCTCCGCCTGCTCCAGTGCAAACACCTGCGGCCTCACCCGCGAGAAGCGTCCGCGTCAGTTTTGTTCCGCCGCCATTGGAAGGAACGATCAGTCTTGGCATTTATGACACCACTGGCAAACTGGTGCGCGTTCTACATCAGGAAGCGCAACTGAACGAATTTACGATCGGCGCCGACGCGCTGGTAACTCAATGGAACGGGAAAAATGACGCTGGTGAAGATCTACCCGCCGGAAAATATCGAGCTCACGGTTATCTCGTTGGCGCTCTTAAAGTCGAAGATGTGGGCATAGTCGCAGACTCTCCGCCTCAAGATAGCCAGGGAGCCAGTGTAAGGGTGAAACTTATGCCAAATCCGCTACGTAACGACAAACGATCCGTAATCGATATAGTCGCAGGGTTTGATGGCGATGGAAGTTACTTGAAAACGGCAGACGGCCTGCCGTTGTTCAATGTGAATGAGTCACCGAATTTGACTCGTGTGATGGTTACAAAGGATGGCGAGAAGTCTATCCAGATTTGGCAGGAGGATGGAGCGGGTCTGCATCGCTTCCGCATCTCGAATATTCAGAAAATGATGGCTTTTGATTGCGGCGAACTTGAATTGAAATGACCTGTAGCCGCTGAAAGAACGGTGCTTGACACAAGCACCGCTACAACGCAAGCGATTGCTGATTACACATGCCATCGACGCCCGAGTTTCAACAGACCGTTAGTAAAACCGCCAGTTTTAGCGGCACCGCACTGCACACGGGTGAAAAGGTCACCCTCAAACTTCACCCGGCGCCAGTCGATCACGGAATAAAGTTTAGACGCAAGGATTTGCAGGACGAGCCGACGATCGATGCGCGGATCGAAAATCTGAAGACAGTCGAGCGCGCCACGACAATCGGCGAGGGATCCGTTCGCGTGCACACAGTCGAGCACGTGCTGGCTGTGCTCTCGGCGATGGGCGTGGACAACGCCATTGTGGAAATGGACGCCAACGAACCGCCAATAGGCGACGGCAGCGCGCAGGCTTATGTGGATCTCATCAAGAAGGCCGGCGTAACCGCCCAGGAGGAGCCACGAAAGTTTTTCGACGTTCGCGACACGATGCATGTGGAGTCCAAAACGGGCGCGTTAATCGTTCTGTTGCCGGATGACAAGTTTCGCATCTCGTGCACGCAAGCCGGACCAAACAATCGTTTCGCGCAGTTTTTGTCCATGGAAGTCACGCCCGCAGGCTTTGAACGCGAGATCGCTCCAGCCCGGACATTCGTTTTTTACGAAGATGTTAAGCCGCTGATGGACAAAAATCTCATCAAAGGCGGCAGCCTTGAGAATGCGATCGTCGTGCGCGGCGATGCGGTGTTAAGCAAGGAACCATTGCGGTTCGCTGATGAATTCGTCCGGCACAAAATCCTCGATATTATCGGCGACCTCGCTCTGGTCGGACGTCGTATTCGCGGTCATGTCGTGGCGGTGAAACCTGGCCACGCCGCCAATGCAGACCTCGCTCGCGCAATCACCCGCGAGCAGACGCGCAGGAGTGCCGTGGCCACTCCGCGAACAATCCCGAGCGGCGACGGAGGACTCGATATCGACCAGGTGATGCAGATTTTGCCGCACCGTTTCCCGTTTCTGATGGTCGATCGCATTATCAGTTTCGAAACCGAAACCAAATGTGTCGGCGTCAAAAGCGTCACAATTAATGAGCCGTTCTTTCAAGGCCATTTCCCCGGTCACCCGGTGATGCCGGGCGTGATGCAGGTGGAAGCCATGGCGCAGGTCGCCAGCATTCTGTTGTTTAAACTGGCGAAAACCACCAGTCGCATCGGCTATTTCATGAGCGCGGACGAAGTGAAATTTCGCAAACCAGTTTTGCCGGGCGACACCATCTTTATCCATGCCGAGCTTACCAAATCGCGCGGCGAACGCCTGGCGAAAGCGAAATGCCATTGCGTGGTGAACGACGCGATCGTCTCCGAAGCCGAACTAATGTTCACGTTCCTTGATAAATGACGAAGCCCGAATGACGAAGGACGAAGGAATTTCAAATGACGAATGACAAGAGTTTTTTGCCGTCGAGATTCGAGCTTCGAGTTTCGTCATTCATTCGTCATTCGTCATTGGTCATTCGTCATTATGTCTGATGTGCAGATTCATCCGACCGCGATTATCGATCCCGGAGCTGAAATTGGCTCGGGAACAATCGTGGGACCGTACTGCGTAATCGGCCCCGACGTGGTGCTCGGTCCAAATTGCTGGCTTCAACATCACGTCACGCTCTGTGGGCCGACGAAGGCCGGTGCGAAAAACAGATTTTACGCCTACTGTTCCATCGGCCAGCAAACACAGGACTTAAAATATCGCGGCGAACCGACGTATCTGGAAATCGGCGAGGACAACACATTTCGCGAATTCGTCACAGCAAGCCGCAGTACCTCAAGCGAAGGCAAAACGCGCATCGGCAACTGCGGAAACTTTCTCGCTTACAGTCATATCGGTCACGATTGCACCGTGGGTGATCACGTCATTTTCTCGAACAACGGCACATTGGCAGGGCACGTTCAGGTCGGAAACCACGCAATGATGGGCGGGCTCACAGCAGTCCATCAATTTTGCCGGATCGGGCGGTTCGCGATCACTGGCGGCTGCTCAAAGATTGTGCAGGACGTTCCGCCGTTCATGATCGCCGATGGCAATCCAGCCGAAATTCGCGGGATTAATCTGGTCGGCTTGGAACGCAAAAATTTCCCGCCCGAAAGCGTGAAACTCATCAAAGAAGCCTTTCGGCTAATCTATCGTTCCAAATACAACAGGCGCCAGGCAATCGAAGCGATGCAGAAGGAATTACCCCAGACGGAAGAGATCACCGAAATCATCCAATTCATCCAACAAAGCGAGCGTGGAATTATTCGCTGAACTGCAGATATGTGAACGCGAGAGTTGAAAGTTGATTGTTCAGGGTTTGAAATCTCCAGAAGCCCGAACTGTCGACTCTCAACTAAAGACTCTCAACGCTCGCTGATGCCCGCTGTCCTCACTTTATTGCGAATAAAAAATCTCGCGCTCGTCGAGGAGCTCGAGTGGCACATCGGGTCGGGGTTTATTGCCGTCACGGGTGAAACCGGCGCGGGAAAGTCGATCATCATCGGTGCGCTGCAACTTTTGCTGGGCGAGCGCGCGGATAAATCGTTGATTCGCACGGGGGCTAATCTTTGCACGGTGGAAGCGGTCTTTAGCGGAGACGATCTGCAAAAATTGAATCCACAGCTTGTCGAAGCAGGAGTCGAACCGTGTGAGAACGATCTGATCCTGAAGCGGACTCTCTCCTCAACTGGAACCAATCGACAGTTCATCAACAGTTCGCCAACCACATTGTCGGTCCTGAAAAATCTCGGCGATCAGCTCGTCGATCTTCATGGCCCCCATGATCACCAATCTTTGCTGTCGCCCGAGACGCAATTGAGCTTGCTCGATTCGTTCGCGCGCGCTGGGGAACAGCTCGAGGAATATCGGAAGCGTTATCGTCAACTGCAGACGCTCGTCTCTGAGCACACCGCCCTGAACACCGCGGAGACAGCGCGGGAACAGGAGCTTGATCTGCTTCGGCATCAGATTACTGAAATCAAATTGGCGGATCTTGTTGCCGGCGAAGAAGAAGAGATCGAGAAGCGGTACAAATTGGCAAGCAACAGCAAACGGCTGATCGAGCTGGCTAGCGCGATCGCCAACAAACTTTCAGAAGCAGATGGCTCCGTTCTCTCTCAACTCGCAGAAACACAACGATTGCTCCGCGAACTCGAGAAGATCGACAGTTCGATCGCGCAATTTTCATCGACGCACGCGGCTACTGTGGTTGAACTTTCTGAAATCGCGCGGGCGCTCTCCGCTTACGCAGAGAAGCTCGATCTCGATCCGCAACAGCTGGCCGCTGTCGAACAACGCATCTCGCTCTTCGAAACTTTGAAGCGAAAATATGGCGGCTCGATTGCTGAGGTCATTGCGCTCGGCGAGCGGGCGGCGGAGCGGATGCGCAAAATCGAAGGGCGAGACGCAGAACTGGAGCGTTTGGCGAAAGAGATCGAGAATGTTCGCGCGCAAATGAACCGCGCCGGTGAAGCGCTTCGCAAGTCGCGAATAAAAGCTGCGCCTAAACTTTCCGAAAATATCCGGCGCAATTTGCGCGATCTTGGATTCCGCCAATCGGAATTCGAAGCGAAACTCAGCGCACTCGATGAGCCGCGCCCGAGCGGACTCGATTCGGTGGAATTACTTTTCTCGCCGAACCCCGGCGAACCGCTCAAGCCGCTTCGCACGATTGCGTCAAGCGGCGAAATCTCGCGCCTGATGCTGGCCATCAAATCGTCGCTCGCAGCGCATGATGCGATTCCATTGCTCGTGTTCGATGAGATCGACACGAATGTCGGAGGCGAGATCGCGCACGCAGTTGGCGCTAAGATGCAAACATTAGGGCGCGATCATCAGGTGATTTGCATCACGCACTTGCCTCAGGTCGCAGCGGCTGCTGTCGCGCACTTGATTGTGACGAAGGAGGTCGTGCATGGACGCACGTTTTCGAATTTGCATGAAGTCAGTGGCAAGGCGCGCCAGGAAGAAATCGCCCGGATGCTTGGCGGCAAAAGCGATTCGGCACTGAAGCTGGCCGCGAGTTTGTTGAAGCAGAGTTAATCACTACGAGGGACACGAAGATCACGGAGATGGAATTTGATGAGTTATCGCAGCGTATGATCGGATGCGCGATTGAGGTACATCGCATTTCAACGTCACGAAACTGCAAAACGGCCTTAAACGTTTCGTCCTATGAAATGCTTCGTGCTCTTCGTGTCCTTCGTGGTGGAAATTATTTCATCACCGAGCCGAGAGGCAGGATGACTTTGCCGAAAACTTCGTTCAGCACTTGCGCGAGGCCTGCGTAGATCGCCGAAAATCCGCAGAAAATGCCTTCGTAGCCGGTGAAATGCTTAAAGTCCGG
>WNGO01001573.1_pt1 | contig 14730 bp, 7 predicted proteins | sample 5400511 | NCBI WGS metagenome assembly WNGO01 (sample SAMN13153380, study PRJNA577476) | soil metagenome | isolation source: 20 cm soil or saprolite under Garry oak tree replicate 2 | place: USA:California | collected 2016-06-15 | reverse complement strand
ATCCAAGGCGCATGGCCGAGCGCCTTAGTGCAGGGAGCAACGGGGGGGCTACTCAACGCCTGGGCAGGTTTTCCGACAAGTTGTCCTCCCGGGAGCTTGTGCGCGCCGGTGCCAGCCTCGTATCAGACACTCCAATCACAGCAGGGAAATTTCCCAGTCTTTGAAGGGACCAGTATTTACTCGCTCCGCCTCGATCACAACCTGGGTACGAATCATCGTCTGACGTTCCGTGCCAACGTCAGCCCCAGCACTGTCACGGGGATCGAGGTAAGCGGTCAAGATCAGCCGATTGGACTGAACGCCTACTCGCGCACCTCGCAGACAACCTATCGCGACGTCGCGGGAGTGTTCCAGGATACGTGGACGATCGGCAACAACAAGGTGAACGAATTCCGATTCCAGTACGCAAGACGCGGATACTCCTACTTCTACAACACGCAAATTCCCGGAGGGTCTGATCCGGCAGTCAACATTACCGGGTATGCCTATATCGGCCGTGAGCCGTATTCCTATATTCAGCGGACGGAACAGCGGTACCAGTTCACCGATAATTTCTCATGGACCGTGGGCCGCCATAACATGAAGTTGGGTGGCGATTTCAATTATTTGCCATTAGACGCGACGTTTACAGTGAACTATGGCGGTGTCTACGACTTTGGAACTTTCAGTGCCGGCTCCCTCGGTTTTGTCTGCAACCCGCAAACAATTCCAACGTGTCCCAGCACTGTCCCGGCTTTTCGCGATCTTAATGCTGTGCAGTCGTATGGCGCAGGACTCCCGCAATCGCTTGTGCAGGGCCTAGGCAGCCCCTCCGATTCTTTCAAGAACATTTCTATCGGCGCATTCTGGCAGGATTCGTGGCGCGTGAACCCGCATGTGACGCTGAACTATGGAGTGCGCTATGACGCTGAGATTCCGCCGACGTTCAAGCCTCCGCAAGGACTTGCCCTCGCCGCCTATAACACCCTCGGGCTGCAAAAGGGAATTCAAACCGACAAGAACAACATTCAACCTCGCATTGGTGTAGCTTGGGATCCTAACGGGGATGGCAAGACAGTTGTGCGTGCGTCCTACGGCATGTTCTACGATCATCCGTTGCTAGGACTCTATTTCCTGGGTGATGCTTCCGACGGTTCCTCCAGCGGTCAACTGGCTTTCGCGGGAACCGGTGGTTGTGCCTTCAATCAGTTTGATCCCGCCGCTGGAAATCCCGCCAACCTTAACGCGATTCCAATCTTTCAAGGGCTGCCGATCAATTCCTCCCCAAGCGGACCGGGCGGAATCTGCGCAGTATCGGGCAATCCTGCTGTTGCCTCCGCGCTCGGTTATCTTCCCAACCAGCAGCAGTTCCAGTCACTAAACTTTCCTCAGTCAATCTTTCTCAACCAAAACTATCTGAATCCGTCGACGTTCCTGCCACTCGGCTTCCAACCGTTCGGCTATCCGCAGGCGAAGAATTTCGTTTACGCCTACTCGCAGCAAGCGAATGTCAGTATCGAGCGCGACCTGGGCCGCGGCTTCGCGCTCAACCTGGCTTACAACTTCAATGGCGGACGACATCTGAACCGTCCCATTAATGCCAACACGATTCGGGGCGATCTAATGGTGGCGAACTTTGAAGCGGTGCTTTATGACGCGGCGGTCATCAACAACCCCGCGATCCTTTCGGCTCCGGCGAGTCCATTCACCGTCAGTGGATGTAACGCGGGGGGTGGACCGTTTCAGCTGAAGCCCTTTGTTGATTCGTCACTGATGAACTTTTTCCGGCCTGGGGGTCTGAATCCCTCGATCATCGGTGCCTATGCTTCGATTGGAGATCCCCTCGGTTGTATCTCGCAGGCTGCAACTTTGGCGCACACCCTCGGTTTCAATAACTGCGATCCTGCCAGCTTTGGCGGATGCGTCCCCTTTGGCGACATGGACGCTAACTACTCTAACGGCAGCTCGATTTATCACGGATTCAGCGCCAACCTGCGGAAACGCTTCGCCGGCCACTATGAATTCCTGGCCTCGTACACGTGGTCGCATGCGATCGACGATTCGACCGATCTGCAATCCACGCTCACACCGCAGGACAGCTACTATCCCGGGGTCGACCGCTCGACATCGCTCTTCGATCAGCGCCATCGCTTCGTGTTCAGCGGCGTCTACCAGACCGGCAAACTGGGCGGAGGATTCGCCGGCAAGGTCTTCAGCGACTGGACTTTCGCTCCTCTGGTCGACATCGCCTCAGGACGTCCGTTCAATGTGCTGACCGGCGGAGGCGACAACCTGCAACTCTCGTCGCTGACCAGCCGTCCCAACGTAACCGTCGATCCAGCGTGCAGCACAGTGTATGCATCCAAATTCTCGCCCAGCGGCCACTTCCAGCAACCATGCATCAACGGATTCGTAGCTGCTGGAATTGTCCCGACACTGCTGCAACTCGATGGCAATCTGGGCCGGAACGCAGGAATCACACCTTGGACGGCATTCGGAGATCTGCGCGTTTCCAAGCGTGTGTACTTCACCGAGCGCCTCAGCGCCGACTTTATCGTCGACATGTTCAACATCGCCAACAGGAACAACACTGCGGCTGTGAGCCCGCTCTTCACCAATGCGGGACAAGCTACCGCCGCCTACGACCCGCGGCAGTTCCAGTTTGCGATGAAGGTGAACTGGTAGGAAGCAGACGTTAGACGTCGGACATCGGGCGTCGGACCTCAGGAAAGTCAAAGTCCCCACCCTGTCTCGCGAAAAACACACGTGACAAGGGTGGGGCACCGTCAACTTTCTATCGTCCGCAGGCCGAGGACTGCGTTTCAGAACTGCGCTGCTACTCCTAGCGTCGGAGTGATGGGCAAACCCTGCAGCGTCTTCACCAAAACTTTGCCGGTGTTTGGATCGATTCCGGATTCGTACGCGAACCGGCCGTTGTAGTGATTGGTTAGATTCAATACTTCGCCATACAACGTGAGCTTCCATCGCTGGAAGGCCCAGTCTTTATCCGCGCGAACATCGAGCCTTTGGTAAAGGCCGAGCCTGGCGGTGTTGATCCCGGTCGGGATGAACTGCCCACTGCCGATCTGCGCAAAGGTCCCGCTCGGCACCGGATATCCCGATCCAAATAAGAACTTGCCGCTGAGATTGAGCGTTGGGCGCAGACGGTAGGTGGCGAATACACTCAGCGAATGCCGCTGATCCTCAAGCGTGGAATAGTAAAAATTGGAATTCGACAACTGCGAAAACGGCAGAAACGGCACCGCGATCTGATACTCGCGCTCCCTGGCGGCCAGCAACGTGTATCCGATCCATCCTGACAAGCGATTGGCGCTGCGCCTTTGCAGGATTAGTTGTGCACCACGCGCATAGTCCCGTTTGAATGTGCCTCCCGAATCCGGCTGCAACACCGGGCACGATGTGGAGTCCAACTGGCCGGGAGGAGTCACGCCCACAGAGAAGAAGCCTCTTCTTTCGAAAACCTGGAGCCGGACTCGCGTGTTTTCGCCAAGCCTTTGTTCGACGGCTGCGCTGTAATGCTCCGACTTCACTGGAAGCGGAGCTTCGGCTACGCATTCTCCCGACGGCGGGCCGAAGGAGAAGTTGGAGAATTGCGAATACTTTCCAACGGCGAACTGAAGCTCCGTGTTGCGCGCCGCTCGCAGCGCCAGCGAAATCTGTGGAGAGAACTGTTGCGGCAGATATTCCTGAAACCGCTCCCAGCGCAGGCTGCCAAGAATGTGCAGCCGCCCATGGAGCAATCCGGAAGCCTGCTCGACGTATCCGGTCTGGCGCAATCCTGACCCGGCGTACGAGAACGGCTGCAGTTGGCCACTGGTTGTGATGCCAACCTGATATTCACTGTCGCGAATTCGCCGTTCGGATAATCCAGCCTGCAATACGTGATCCTGTGCCCATGCCCACGAGACTCCAGCGCCGCCCACCCACTCCCGATGGTCAGTCTTGGTGAGCAATGTGCTCACGTTGTTGAACAGCTCGTCGGGCTCGCGAATGTAGGCAGCGCGAGTGTCCAACAGCAAGCGCGGGCTCAGAGCCCAACGCCATCCCGCGCGAGCGAGCGTGAAATCGCTGTTACCGCTGGCGTATTGGACATCCTCGAGTACCGCCTGATCGTTCATCGACATGGTCGTGTGTCCGTCGGTGACAAAGAGATTCACGTTCTGCCGAGGAGTGAGGTCATAACTCACCTTCAGGTCTGCATCTTCGAATCCCACGTTGGCGGCGTCCTGTATCCGGCCATGGATCAGATAATTGATGTAGCTCTTGCGCGCTGAAGCCAGCCACGATCCCTTTCGAGAACTGTTGAACCATCCTTCGCCGAGAATTTCACTGGCGGCGATTCCGGCGGTGATTCGGAACAGCGGCGCGCTGCGGCTGCCGTCACGGGTGTGAATGTCAAGGGCTGCGCCGTCTGCGTCTCCATACCGTTCGGGAAACGCGGCGGGCAGCAGCTTCATCTCCTCCACCACTTCGCTGGTCAGCACACCTAGCGAGGCTCCCTCGCTGAAGTTGCCGATCTCATGAAAGGGATTGAGCACGACCACATCGTCGATGTAAACGCCGACATTGGGGAACGCCGCGCCCATCACCGAGAATTCTGCGAAGAACTCGTTGTTGCCCTCTGCGGAAACCCCCGGCAGGGTCTGCACGGCGCGAAACGGATCGTCGGCAAACACCGTCGAAGCCTCGCGGATCTCCGAGCTGGTCAGATTCATTTCCGTGATTGCCGGGGAATCGGAAACCTGGAAAAGATCTCCGCGGACTTCCACTTTGTCGGCATGATGGAAGTTGTCGGGGACCATAGTGATAGAAAAATCCTTAATATCGGCATCGGTCGCGAGACTAAAGGGAACGGTGAGGAGCCGATAGCTGACCGCATTCAGCCGCAGAATGTATTTTCCGGGAGCGAGGTTTGGGATCGTGAACTCACCGGCGGGCGAGGTGATGACGCTAACTTTTGTTCCAAGTACCGAGACTTGCACTTGTCCCAATGCTTCGCCGCCAAGCGCATTCGTAACTTTGCCCCTGATCTCAGCCGCACGACTGGCGATGGACGCGAGAATCAGGAGGGCACAAGGAAGAAAACGCATAAATCTTTTCTAAGCAGTCGAGCAGGGGCACGGACAGAATACACTCTAGCCACGACGGCAGGGTTTGGAAGTTCAGGCTTCGATCAACAGATTTGGGCTCGGCTCGAACGTTCATAGCCGCTCCGGATTGCGACGAAAGTTTCCGGTCTGAGGTCCGACGCCTGAGGTCTGACGCTTGCCACCCAGGCCGATGTTACACTTTTCCTTCACCCATCCTTGGCGCTAGCCCCGGAGTTCGTTCCTCCATGTCTGAAACTCAGATGCCAACCCAGCGGACGCGTGTAGTCCGCGAACCCGAGCGCGGTGTTTATGATCGCGCCGCCGCGTACCGCATCCTCGACGAAGGATTTATCTGCCACGTAGGCTTCTCGCTCGACGGCCAGCCGTTCGTGATTCCGACATCTTACGGCCGCAAAGACGCGAACCTTTATATCCACGGATCGGCGGCCAGTCGCATGTTGCGCCAGATGAAGGAAGGCGTTGCTGTGTGCGTGACCGTGACTTTACTCGATGGACTGGTGCTCGCCCGCTCCATTTTTAATCACTCGATGAATTATCGCTCGGTGGTGATCCTCGGGAAGGCTACGCTGGTGGATGATCCGGAAGAAAAGCTTACCGCGCTGCGCGCTCTCTCCGAACACATCGTGCCGGGTCGCTGGGACGATGCGCGGCAACCGAACGAACGCGAACTGAAGGCCACGTCGGTTTTGCGGGTGGCGATTGAAGAATTTTCGTCGAAGGTGCGGACTGGACCGCCGATTGATGATGCGGAGGACTTAGCGTTTCCTACGTGGGCGGGAGTGTTGCCGCTGGAGATAAAGGCGCGGGAGGCGATTGGTGATGAAAACTCATTGGCAGGAAAGGCTGTGCCGGAATATGTAAAAGGCTACACTCGCAAAGGGTAAGTGGGGATGAAATGTGGGGACAGCCGCCCTCGGCTGTCCGCCGGGCGCAGCCCGGCCGCTGTCAGCTCAGAATTCGCCCTTTGTCTCCAGATCCCGGCCGGCCAACCGCCAAGCTTCGCTCGGCCGGACAGCCGAAGGCGGCTGTCCCCACTTGGACTGTTACGGCACCAGCAGTAATTTTCCCGCCAAGGTGCGCGCTTCCATGTCGCGATGTGCTTGTGCTGCTTCGGCTAGCGGATATTTTTTGGCAATCCGCACTTTCAGCTTTCCGTCGGCAATCATGCTGAACAGCGCTGAGGTTCGCGCCAGTAATTCTTCGCGCGTCGCCGTGAAGTGCGCCAGCGTTGTGCGCGCCATGTAGAGCGATCCCTTCTCTGACAGCTTTGCGGGGTCCACCGGAGGGACTGCGCCGCTCGACATGCCGTAGACCACGAGCATCCCGCGCAGTCGCATCACGTTCAGATTCTTCTCGAAGGTCGCTTTGCCAACTCCGTCGTATACAACTTCTACGCCCTTGCCGCCGGTGAGGCGTTTCACTTCCGTCTCGAAATCCTGACGAGTGAAGACGATTACCTCGTCAGCGCCAGCCTCGCGTGCCAGTTGTGCCTTTTCGTCACTTGATGCAGTTCCGATTACGCGCGCCCCGATTGCGTGCGCCATCTGCACGACCATCAAACCAACGCCGCCGGCCGCGGCGTGTACCAGCGCCGTTTCGCCGGCTTTGAGTTTGTGCGCGTCGGTGACCAGATAGTGCGCGGTGAGCCCGTGCATCATCGCAGCGGTTGCTTGATCGTCGCTGATCGCCGGCGGTACCGGCACCAGATGCTCCTCGGGAGCCGCGACGTATTCTGCGTACGATCCCAGCGTTCCACTCCAGGCTACGCGGTCGCCGACCTTGAGCGCCTTCACCTGTGGGCCGACCGCAGTGACCATGCCCGCGCCTTCCTGGCCGGGAATGAATGGCAGCGGCGTGCGCAGACGGCCGTCGCGGAATTGTCCATCGATGGAATTCACTCCCGCGACGTTGACCTTGACGACTGCCTCGGAAGCCTTCGGTTGCGGTGGGGGTACCTCGGCGAGTTCCATTACTTCGGGCCCGCCAGTGTGCTGCACCCGGATTGCTTTCATGATGGTCCCTTTGTCCCGCTTTCTCAAACGGTTGTCATCGTCCGACAGGTTGCGGGACGAAGGACCAATGCACTCGTCGGCAGCACCGACGCTAGTCGCGGGTACACAGGTCCTTCGCCGCCAAAGGATGCGGCTCAGAATGACAAATAAAATTACGGGATCAACAGCAACTTCCCCGTCGTCTTCCGGCCTTCCAGTTCGCGGTGCGCGCGCTGCGCCTCGGCCAGCGGATAGGTGTGCTGTATCCGCAGCTTCAATGTTCCCGACGCGATCATCGCAAACACAGCGCCCGACCGCGCGAGCAGTTCCTCGCGCGTGGCAATGTAGTTTCCCAGGGAAGGCCGGGTGAGAAACAGCGAACCTTTTTGCGTCAGAATAATGGGATCAAGCGGAGGCACGGCGCCGCTTGATCCGCCAAACAATGCCATCATCCCGCGCGGGCGGAGAACGTTCAGTCCCTTTTCAAACGTGGTCTTGCCAACCGAGTCATAAACAACGTCGACACCGTTTCCACCCATCACTCGCTTGGTCTCGGCTTCAAAATCTACCTGCGAATAAAGAATGATTTCGTCGGCTCCCGCCTGGCGCGCTAGCTTTGCTTTCTCCTCGGTCGAAACCGTCGCGAGTACGCGGGCGCCGATGTTGTGCGCCATCTGCACCAGCAGCGATCCCACTCCGCCAGCAGCTGCGTGCACCAGCGCTGTCTCGCCACGCTTCAGTGGATACGTGTCGTGAGCCAGATAGTGCGCGGTCATTCCCTGCAGCATTGCCGCCGCAGCCTGCTGATCGGTCACACCGGGCGGAATCGGCACCAGTCGGTCCGCGGGCACGGCTACATATTCCGCGTAAGAACCCAGTGTCGCCGTCCAGGCGACGCTATCGCCAATCTTTACGGACTTCGCATCGGAGCCAACGGCCACGACTTGTCCCGCCCCTTCTTGCCCGGGAGTAAATGGAAGCGGCACCTTGTAGCGCCCCTCGCGGTGATACACATCGATGAAGTTCACGCCCGAAGCGGCCAACTTCACGACCGCTTCATTCGCCTTGGGCTCGGGAACCGGCAACTCCACCAGTTCCATCACCTCGGGCCCACCGGTTTGCTTGACTTGTATGGCTTTCATGGAAGTTTTGGATTCTCTATCGTAGCCGAGGATTCCGGGAACGGATTGCAGATTTCAGATTGTAGATTGCAGACTAAGAATCCTAACTCTCAATCTGCAATCTCAAATCTGCAATCTGAACTATTTTCGCTTCAGCTCCGCCGTCCAGTTCTGAATCATCGTCAGCGGCAAAGCGCCCGTGGCACCGGTGGCAATGTTCAGCATGCGCTGGCCATCACTGGAGAGCGCCCACTGCGCGCTCGCGTTACTGGGAGAAAAGTTATACCCCTCAAACAGTGCGCGAACCTCCCCGAACTCGAAGCTCGACCCGTGCGTGTTTGTCTCGACCGACATCATCCGGCCGGTGCCCGGGACCTGGAAGATGATTTCCTTTCCATCCCGTCGCCAGCGCGGCCGGAGTCCACCTGCGTTCGAGACCTGCCACTTGGCTCCCGTCCATGGAAAGGGAGCGACGTAAATCTCCTCCCGGCCGGTTTCGTTGGAGTTGTACGCGACCCATTTCCCGTCGGGAGAAAACTGGCCGAACGCCTGATCTCCCGGGCCTGCGATGTAAGGAAATGGTTTGCCGTCGCCGTATAAAGGGAGAACCCAGATATCCACGCCTGTCTTCTGGCCAATGGTCCCCAGGTCATAGATCAGGTAGCGGCCGTCGGGTGACCAGTCATCGAGAAACTGCTGAATACTCTGAGTGGCGCCGAGATTTACCAGCTTGCGCTCATTGCCCGAACCGTCTGCAGCTTTGACGACGATGTCGCGGTTATAGACACTGGCGGGATCGCCGGCCATGAATGCGATTTGCTTCCCGTCCCGCGACCATATTGCACTCGAGTAAGTTCCATTTCCAAAGGTGAAGCGGGACCGGCTATTGTGGACCAGGTCATAAATCCAGATCACGCCTGCCGGATCGCCAATCGTGACCGCAGCTTTTTTGTCGTCGGGGGAGAGTTCGACCTGGTAGTAGGACTCCTGCCCGGGGATGCTGGCGAGTTCTTTCCCGGTGTGATCGAACCACGTTAGCCGCATCCCGGCGGCCGTCGTACCCGGTTGGTAGATGAGAGTGCCGGTGTCGGATGCGTCGAACGTCCCTCGCCATACCGTTCCGTCGACCTGCACGTCGCCGCTCAGAGCGACTGCTTCGCCGTTAAATTTTCCCGACGACCCGTCGAAGGGCTGAGCCATCAAGGTACCATCCCGGACGTACAGCAGATGTCCGGAGGCGTAGATGGCATTGGACGGACTCGCGAACAGGAACTTGTTTTCCTTGCCGTCGAGCGAGGCCCAGAAGACGGCCGTATTCGTGATTGAGGCTTCGGCATGGTTCGCAGCCAGATAGAGGAAGTGCTGGCCGTCGGGAAGGAACCATGGCCAGCGGTGAGTCGTGAATTTGTCCGACAACGTAGTGACGGGCGTCGGAGTTCCTCCCGTGGCGGAAACCTGGAAAAGCGCTTCCGTAAATCGCGGAGAGAATATGATGGTGCCATTTGTGCTCCAGCTTCCGCCGCGCCCTACGGGCGCATCACAAATCGTAAGAGCTGCGCCGCCCGCGATGTCCGTCCTTTTCAACTTGCCATCCGCGAAGAAAGCGACGGAGCGGCTGTCGGGCGACCAGAAGGGGAAGCCCGCTTTTTCGGTACCCGCGATCAGTTCAGGCGCGAGCTTGTCGAGGGGACGCACAAAGAGCTGATTCTTCCCGTCAGACCTGGCCGCGAACACAATGTTCTTGCCGTCGGGAGAGATCACCGGCGGTCCGCCGTTGTCACCGACGAAATTGAACTGCAGCTTCTCTGGGGCAGCGATCTGCGTGCGCACCACCGGCTTGTTGCCTCCCGAGAAACCGAGCACCAGGCTGAGAACGACGACGGCGATCACGGCCATCGCCAGGAACATCCATGCCAGCCACTCGCTCACCCGGATGCCTCGAGGCAGTGCAGGTCTTGCAACAGGTGGCAGCGACCCAGATCCTTCCGCAATCCATTTCAACTCGCTTGCGAGATCACCGGCGTTCTGCCAGCGTTCGTCGGGATCTTTCGCGAGACACTTCCTGATCGCGCGCTCGAGCGCTGCCGGGATCAACGGCTGAAGTGTCCGGATGGGGTCGGGCTCTTTCTCTAGAATCGACGCCGCGACCGAGACCAGCGTTTTGCCCTCGAACGCCCGCTTGCCGCTGACCATCTCATAGAGCACAGCGCCCAGACTGAAGATGTCGCTGCGCGCATCGGCTTCTTTGCCCTCGACCTGCTCGGGCGCCATGTACTGAAAGGTTCCGACGATGGTCCCTTGCTGTGTCAGTGGAGTGGCATGCGAACTGGTGAGCGTCGCTGTCAGTTCGGACGAGACCGCCCTCGGTGAAGTCATTCCCTTGGCCAGGCCGAAGTCCATCAGCTTCGCGCCCGACTTAGTGAGCATGATGTTGCCGGGCTTCAGATCGCGATGCACAACGCCGCAGCGGTGGGCTGCCTGTAAGCCCGTGGCGATTTCGGCGCCGTAACGATGCACCTGCTCAATCGGCAACGGCCCGCGCCGCAAACGCTCGGCCAGCGTCTCGCCCTCCAGCAGTTCCATGACGAGATAGCGAATGCCGTCGTGGGTGCCTACATCATGAAGCTGGCAAATGTTGGGATGGTTTAGCGACGAGATGGTGCGGGCTTCGCGTTCGAAGCGCTCGCTGGCATCGGCCTTGTCGGCCAGATGCGGAGGCAGGATTTTGATGGCAACGCTGCGGTCGAGCCGCGTGTCGCGGGCGCGGTACACTTCGCCCATCCCGCCGGCGCCCAGCGACGCGCCGATCTCATACGGTCCGAGCTTTGTGCCGAAGGAAAGCCCCATGGTTGCGCTCGGATTATACAGCCCATTCAAGGGGACGCTTCGGGACTGGCGTCAGTCGCGTAGCTTAGCTGGGTTCGCGCTCTTCGAGCGTGGCGAGGAACGCTTTTTCGACGTAAGGAAGTAGCCGCCGGCGGAGGATGAACTGCTGATCTTGCATATAACGTCGAAGGGCAGCGGCCGCCTGGCGGATGTCCTCTTCGCCTTCCGAATCTCGGAGGTTATCGCAGAGCTTCTTGAAATAGCTTTCGTGCACCGAAACTTAGAGTCTCAAATCCCAAAAAGTGTTGGATACAGTAAGTGCAGCAGTTTCTATTGCATAGAGGAACCGAGGGGCGGGGCGTGACAAGTAAGTTTCTGCAATCGCCGGGAGGCTAAAGGCCTAATGACCGCGCATGGCTTTGCGATAGGCGATGACGTTCCTATTGTGCTCTTCGATGGTCCGCGCGAAACGGTGATGCCCTTGGGCGTCGGCTACGAAGTAGTAGTAGTCGGTTCGGGCGGGGTGCATCGCAGCTTCAAGGGAGCTGCGTCCGGGATTGCAGATAGGGCCGGGCGGGAGTCCGGCGTTGCGGTAGGTGTTGTATGGAGACGAGAAGCGCATGTCGGCGTGGTGGAGCGCTCCCTGGTATGTTCCAGCCAGCAGTTCGGCGTAGATGATACTGGGATCGGCGTCAAGCGCGATGCGTTTGTTCAGGCGGTTGAAGTAGACGCCGGCGACCTCAGGGCGTTCGGCGGGGACGGACGTTTCCTTTTCGACGATGGAGGCCATAGTTACGAGCTCATGCAGTGGACGCGATGGATCAGTTCCTTCAGTCATACCTAAGGCGGAGTTGGGAAGCAACCCGGCTTGCGAGGCGGCCTGGCGGAACTGCTTGACCATGGCTGCGGCCATATCGTGCATCGTCATCATGCGGGTAAATTCGTAGGTTTCGGGAAAGAGATAGCCTTCGAGGGATTTCGCGGCGGGATCAAGATCGGCGATGAGCGCGGTATCGGACTGAGCTACTTTCAGGAAATCCTCGGCAGAACCCAGGCCGGCGTCCTGGACGGCGTGTGCAATGTCGAACATAGTGTGGCCCTCGGGGACGACGACGGTGTGGAAGTACACATCGCCCCGGCGGAGACGCTTCTGAATGTCAATAGTGTTGGCAGGCTTGTCGAACAGGTACTCTCCGGCTTTCAGCGAGCGGCGGCGGCGAAAATAGTGCCAGATGATGAAAGCTTCTTTACTGCGGATTATGCCAGCGCCCTGCAATTCGGTGGCAATGCGGCGCGTCGAGTATCCGGGGTGCAGCATAACAAATGTTTGGCCGGTTGGTTCGACCGGGGAGAGGACGGCCCAGGCAAACCAACTGCCTGCGCCGATGATCGCAATCAGAATTAGCCAGACGAGCTTTCTCACCTTAGGGACAGTTTAGACGAGGTGGGGGAAGATCCGGGCTGACGTTGGTGATACGGCTTTTGGGTGAAGGGGCTGGAGTACCCGAGGAACTCACCACAGAGGGCACAGAGGAACACTGAGGAAGTCAAGAACCCCCACGCTGTCGCACCAAAGGCGACAAGGGTGGGGCACCCTCGTAATCGGTTCGATCTAAAGGGGTCTGCCTCAACAAGGACACTAGTGAAAGTGAGCCAAGACGGTTTTGAACCCTTTGGAATCCGGTATACTCAAATGATTCTGAGGCACTGTTCGTACATTCATGAGACTTAAGTCGCCCTTCTTGTCCCTAACTTTGTTTCTGGCGCTGTTGCCTACCACCGGGTGCCTGTTTCGCACGCGTCCGGTCGAAGACCGGTATTCGAAATCACCCTTGCAGGAATCAACGCAGCAGGGCCTGATCGATGCCATCAATCAGCAGGCGGAGGCGATCAGCACGCTGAAGGCTACGGTCGACATCGACAGTTCCGCCGGCGGGATGAAAAAGGGGCACGTCACCGACTACAAAGAAATCCGGGGATACGTGCTGGCCAAGAAACCGGACGAATTGCACATGATCGGACTGATGCCGTTCGTGCGAACGACGGCGTTCGACATGGTGAGCGATGGGCGGGACTTCAAGCTGTGGATTCCGCCGAAGAACAAATTTGTGGTCGGGGAGAACCAGGTGGCGACGACGAATCCCGATCAGCCGATGGAAAGCATCCGTCCGCAGAATATTTATGAGGCGCTGCTGATCCGGCGTATCGACCCGAGTAATGAAATTGCTGTCCTGGAAAACGGATACGAGACCATGCACGATGCCAAGGGTCACCGCGTTTTGCAGGAGGACTATGAACTGACGGTGATCAAGAAATCGGGCGAGGGATGGATCCTGGAGCGCAAGATCATTTTCGGGCGTACGGATTTGAAGCCGCACCAACAGTTCATTTACACCGACGATGGCAAGGTGGCCACCGACGCCCGGTATGCCGAGTACAAGGATTACAACGGAGTCAGCTTTCCCTCCCGCATTGAGATCTTCCGGCCGCAGGAGGAGTACGACATTACGTTGAACATTCTGAAGCTGGATATCAATGTGCCGCTTCGGGACGATCAGTTCGTGCTGGAGCAGCCAGCCGGGGCGCAGGTGGTGCATCTGGAGCGTCCGCAGTCGACGTTGGTAGTGCCGCTGGAGAAACAGCGTCCGGACCATCAGTAGCTTCTTGCAGTAGCTTCTTGCACGCGTGAATCTGTGAGTCAAAGTCAAAATCCCCACCCTGTCGCACAAAACGCGACAAGGGTGAGGCACCCGCTTGAATTCCTATGATGAACAAGATGGTGGTGGCGAATCTGGTGCACCGGCCGACGCGGTCGTTGATCACCACGAGCGCGGTTGCGCTCGAAGTGGCGATGATCCTGCTTGTCGTCGCGGTCTTCTACGGCTATCTGACCGGGTCCAAGGAGAGCCAACTTGGCGTAGGAGCGGACGTAATGGTCACCCCGGCATCGTCGGCAATGTTGCCGGGCATGTCGGGCGCAGCTATCCCGGTGAAGGTGGGAGGCATCCTGCAGAAGATGCCCCACGTTACCGTCGCCGCACCGGTAATCTGGGCGTTCAGCCAGAAGCCTTTGGAGATCGTTTACGGCATTGACCTGGCGACCTACGATGACCTCCCTCCCAAGTTCGTTTATCTCTCCGGCGGTCCTTTCCAGGGTCCCAATGACGTGATCGTGGATGATTTCTATGCCGGAATGAATCACAAGAAGGTCGGCGACACAATCGAGGTGCTGAATCATTCTGTCCGGGTTTGTGGCATCGTTCCGCACGGCAAGGGCGGACGGAAGTTTCTTCCGCTAACCACCATGCAGGAAATAATCAGTTCGGAAGGGCGAGCGTCGGTCTTCTACCTCAAACTGGATGATCCAGCGAGCATCGATGCGGTCGCTAAATCGATCAAAGAACGGCCCGGTATGGAGCAGTATACGGTCCGTTCGATGGCGGAGTACTTGTCGATGATGACGCCGGACAATCTGCCGGGTTTCAATGTGGCGATTGAGATTGTGATTGGAATCGCCGTCATCGTTGGGTTTCTGGTAATTTTTCAGGCGATGTATACGGCGGTCATGGAGCGGACGCGTGAGATCGGGATTCTGAAGTCTCTGGGTGCGACGAAGTTGTACATCGTGAATGTAGTGCTGCGGGAGACGTTGCTGCTCGCGATCGTGGGGATCATCGCGGG
>WNGO01001572.1_pt1 | contig 14732 bp, 14 predicted proteins | sample 5400511 | NCBI WGS metagenome assembly WNGO01 (sample SAMN13153380, study PRJNA577476) | soil metagenome | isolation source: 20 cm soil or saprolite under Garry oak tree replicate 2 | place: USA:California | collected 2016-06-15 | reverse complement strand
TGATCGGACGTACTCGCGCAGGCACATCCCGACGAGGAGCGACGCCAGCATGTAGACGGCGAGGCGGAACCCGAGCGCCGTGAAGTTGCCGAGCGCAAGCATCCGGTTCACGCTCCCTCCGGAGGGAACCAGTCGTGGATCAGCGGCGGCGGCTCCGCCGCCACCCCGGTGACCGTCATCGAGGCCAGCGTCCGCACTGCCGCCTGCTCCGCGGCGTCCCGGCTCCGAGCGTGGATCTCACCGATCGGTTCCCCCGCGTCGATCCGATCACCGATCTTCGGTCGGAAGACGATACCCACGGCCGGGTCCACCTGCTCGCCCTTGCGAACCCGGCCCGCGCCGAGCGCGCTGCTCGCGACCCCGATGGCCTCCGCATCGATCGTCGCCAGGATGCCGGTCCGATCCGCGAGGAGCGGCAGCACCAACGGCGCTCGCGGCAGGATCGACGCCGGGTCCTCGGTCACGCGAGGGTCGCCGCCCTGCGCTTCGATCATCCGAGCGAATCGCTCCGATGCGGTCCCGTCCTCCAAGGCCGCCGCGGCGCGGGCGCTGGCCTCGTCGAAGGGGATCCCCCCCGCCCCCTCCAGCGCCCGCGCCGCGAACCAGATCGAGAGATCACGGAGCCGGTCATGCCGGGCGCCGCTCAGCACTTCCACGGCCTCGATGATGTCCAGCGCGTTCCCGATCGCCTCCCCGAGCGGCTGGGACATATCGCTGATCGCCACGCCGCAGGGGCGCCCCTCGCCATGGGCCAGTGCACGACACGCCTCGGCGAGGTCTCGCGCACGCGTACGTTCCTTCATGAAAGCACCCGACCCGGCCTTCACGTCGAGCAGGATCAGGTCCGAGTCGACGGCGAGCTTCTTCGACATCACGCTGGCGGCGATCAACGGCACGGACGGAACCGTTGCCGTCGCGTCGCGGAGCGCATAGAGGGCTCCGTCGGCCGGCACGAGGCGAGATGTCTGGGCCGCGACCGCGCAACCGACCTCCCGCACCTGCTTCGCGATGCGATCGGGCTCCAGGTCCGTCCGGAGGCCCGGGATCGACTCGAGCTTGTCGAGCGTCCCACCCGTGTGACCGAGCCCGCGTCCGGACAACTTCGCGACCGCCAGCCCGAGAGCCGCAGCCAGCGGTGCGAAGACGAGGGTGACCCCGTCCGCCACACCGCCGGTCGAGTGTTTGTCCACGGTCGGTCGCCCCAGGTCGCCGAACGTCACCGTGTCGCCGGAGGCGATCATGGCCCTGGTCATCGCGAGCGTCTCGCCGTCGTCCAGACCGTTCAGCAAGGCCGCCATCAGGAAGGCGGCAGCTGGCCCGTCGCCGATCTCCTCCGTGGCGTAGGCGAGGACGAATCGCTCAACGTCGCCGGGAGGGAGGGATCGACGGTCGCGTTTCGCGGCGATCGTCTCCCGAGGGTCCCAGTCCGTCACCAGAAGGGTGTCCTCGGTCGATGGCTCGTGATGAGCTGAGGCTCGACCACAGGCTCATGGTTCATCCGCGAGGGCTGCGCCTCGAACCCTCCATCTCGACGAGAGCCGGCCCTCACCCCGGAAAGCCGATCAGGTCCGCGAACCCCTCTCCGACCAGCCCCTCGACCTCGACACCCAGCAGCTGGGCGACCGTGTGCCCCAGATCGCCGAAGGTAGCGCGCGTCCCGATGTCGTGCGGCCCGGCCGGCAGCCCCGCGCCCAGCAGCGGTGTTCGCTCGCGGGAGTGATCCGTGGAGGGGGTGGTCGGGTCGCAACCGTGGTCCCCCGTCATCAGGAGCACGCCGCCGTCGAGCGCATCGATCACCTCTGGCAGACGCCGGTCGAGGGCGTGGATCGCGGCCGCGTAGCCCCTCGGGTCGTTGCGGTGACCGTATTTCGAATCGAAGTCCACCAGGTTCGAGAACACGAACGCCGGCCCGGGCTTGCGCAGGAGCTCCACGGTCAGATCCAGGCCGTGTTCGTTCGAGTCCGAATAGACGGCGTCGGTGATCCCCTGCCGGTCGAAGATGTCCTGGATCTTGCCCACCGCCACGACCGGGATCCCTGCCGCGTTCAAGCGGTCGAGCACGGTCGGGCCCGGCGGCGGAACGCTGAAGTCTCGCCGCTCGGGACGCCGCTCGAAGGCGCCGGGCGGGCCGTGGAACGGACGCGCGATCACCCGCCCAACGTTGTGCTCGCGCGTCAGGAGCCCACGCGCGAGCCGGCACCACGCGTACAGCTGCTCGAGCGGGACGACGTCGGTATGGGTCGCGACCTGGAAGACCGAATCACCGCTCGTGTAGACGATCGGGAAGCCCGTCCGGAGGTGCTCTTCGCCGAGCTCCTGGATGATCTCCGTCCCCGACGCGGGGACGTTCCCGAGCACCCGCCGGCCGATCGCGTGCTCGAACGCCTGGATGATCTCCGGTGGGAACCCTTCGGGGTACAGGGGGAACGGACGGTCCAACCGGATCCCCATCATCTCCCAGTGCCCCGTGGTGGTGTCCTTGCCGGCTGAGATCTCGGTCGCCCGACCGTGCGCCGTGCCGGGCTCCGCGCGTGCCGCCACGCCCTGGATGTCGGTGAGGTAGCCGAGACCGAGGGACTCCAGGGTGGGCACATCGAGACCACCAACCTCCCGCGATGTGTTCCCCAAGGTGTTCGAACCCTCATCGCCGTAGGTTGCCGCGTCCGGCGCGTCACCGACCCCCCAGGAATCGCAGACCAGCAGACAGACACGGGGGACCCGCTGACGCGGCGGCGTCATCCGGCCAGCTTCTTGCAGTCGATGCAGAGCAGCGCCCAGGGGATCGCCTCGAGTCGCTCCTCGGCGATCGGGCTCCCGCATCGCTCGCACGTGCCGTACGTGCCGGCGTCCATCTTCGCGAGGGCGCGGTCCACATCGTGCAGGTTCGAGCGCAAGGCCCGGACCACGGCGATCACTCGTGCTCGCTCCTCGGTGCTGTGCGAGCGATCCGAGAAACCCGTGTCGGCCTCGAACGTGACGCCATCCGATGCGGGATCGGCCCCATACGTTTCGATCTCGCGCCGGAGGTCCGTCTGCTGCTGCGTCAGTGCCGCCCCCAACCGCTCGAGCATGGCCCGGTCGAGCACCCTCATCGCCCCTTCCCCGTGCCGCCACGCGCCCGCGGGTGCGCCGCGTAGTACACCTCGCGGAGGTGCTCCCTCGTCACGAGCGTATAGATCTGCGTCGTAGCGACGCTCGCATGACCCAGCAGCTCCTGGACCACGCGCACGTCGGCTCCCCCTTCGAGGAGATGCGTCGCGAACGAGTGTCGCAGGTCGTGGGGTGAGACGCGACGACCGATCCCCGCCCGTGACGCGTACGCGGCCAGGAGCTTCGCGCACGCCTGTCGTGACAACCGGCCACCTCGCGCGTTCAGGAACAGGGCGCCACGGGTGCGCTGACCCGTCAGTCCCGGGCGGGCGCGGGTCAGGTAGGCGCTCAGGGCGTCCTGCGCGTGGCGGCCGATCGGCACCTCTCGCTCCTTCCCGCCCTTGCCCACGACGCGGACGAACCCGCCTTCCAGATCGAGATCGTCCACGTCGAGCCCGGTGAGTTCCGAGACCCGCACACCCGACCCGTAGAGGAGCTCGAGGATCGCGCGGTCACGCAGTCCGGTCGGCGTGGAACGGTCCGGCGCCTCGATGAGGCCCCGGACCTCCTCGATGCTCAACGGATGAGGGAGCGGGCGGGGTATGCGCGGCCGGACGACCTCGCTCGTGGGGTCGTGCGGCGCGATCCCTTCACTGACCAGGAAGCGATGGAACGAACGGATGGCCGAGAGAACGCGCGACACCGACGTCGCCTTGTAGGGCGCGGCGTCGGGGCCGTGCGTGGATGCCGACACCGATGCGATGAAGGATCGGACGGCGACGTCGTCAACCTGGCCGGCCCGCGTGACCCCGCGCGCCTTCAAGAAGCGGACGTAGCGTCGGAGGTCCCGTCGGTAGGCGGTCAACGTATTGGTTGCCAGGCCACGCTCGACCGTCAGGTGGATCAGGAACCGTTCGGCGTCCCGGTCCAGCTCGGAGTCGCTCACGCGGAGGGTGGTTGCGCGGCAGCGAGCAGCAGCGCGAGGGTGGTCATGGCGTCGCGGACCTTCCCGGCGTGCGCGGCCGCGACCATCTCGGTGAACGGTCTCCGCTCGACCTGGATACCGGATTCGGATGGCCCCGTGGGCGCGTCGTCGGTCCATCCGACGAACAGGTGAACGTAGTCATCCGTCGTCCCGGGTGATAGGTACAGCCCGCCGAGGAACTTCGTGTCGCGCGACCGATATCCTGTCTCTTCGGACAGCTCGCGCTCGGCACATGTGAGCGCGTCCTCGCCGGGGATGTCCAGCAGTCCGGCGGGAACCTCGAGCAGCTCCTGCCGAACCGGGACACGGAACTGCCGGACCAGGACGACGTCGCCGTTCGGCGTGAGCGGGACGATCGCCGAAGCGGCATGCTTGCGAAGGATCTCCCACTCCCCGACCCCAGGCCACGTCTCGGAGACGACCGTGAGGTAACGGCCCGCGAACAACACACGAGCGTTCGTCGGCTCGGGCATCCGGCCGCGGCTCAGCCGGTCACGACGATCCGGTCACCGGTCCGGATGCGGTCGCCCCGATATGCCGCCGCGGCACCGACGAAGTCGCGGAACAACGGATGCGGTCGGGTTGGCCGGGATCGCAGCTCCGGGTGGAATTGACCCGCCACGAAGAACGGGTGATCGGGGAGCTCCACGATCTCCGCGAGTCGCCCCTTCTGCGATGACCCGCTGATCACCAGACCGCCGCTCGTGAGGGCGTCGTGGTACGCCGGGTTGACCTCGTATCGGTGGCGATGGCGCTCCTCGACGACGTCGGCCCCGTATGCGGCGGCGGCGCGTGTTCCAGGCTCGAGGTAGCAGGGCTGGGCGCCCAGGCGCATCGTCGCGCCCAGGTCCGTGACGTCCTTCTGTTCGGGGAGCAGGTCGATCACGGGGTACGGGGTCGCCGGATCGAACTCGCTGGAGTTGGCGCCGGCGAGACCGCAGATGCTGCGGGCGATCTCGATCACGGCGCACTGAAGCCCGAGGCAGATCCCGAGGAACGGCACCTGCTCCTCGCGGGCGTATCGCGCTGCGTCCACCTTGCCTTCGACACCTCGGACACCGAACCCACCCGGGATCAGGATGCCGTCCATCGGCCCGAGCGCCTCTTCGGTCGCGTCGCCGCCGAGGTCGTCCGACGCGATCCAATGGATCTGGACATCGCGTCCGTGATGGATCCCCCCGTGCCGGAGCGCCTCCATCACCGAGAGGTAGGCGTCACGGAGATATACGTACTTGCCAACCACGGCGACATCCACCGGCTCCGTTGCCGCATGCACATGGTCCACGAGCGCGGTCCACTCGGAAAGGTCGGGGGTGGCGACGATCTCCAGGTGATCCGCCAAGAGGCCGTCCAGTCCCTCCTTGTGCAGCACGAGCGGGACCTCGTAGATGGATGGGGCGTCGGGGGCACTGATCACACCGCCGATCGGTACGTCGCAGAGCAGGGAGACCTTCTCCTTCAGGTTCCGGCCGATCGGACGATCGGAACGGCAGACGATGGCGTCCGGCTGCAGACCGAGCGCTCGAAGCTCCTTGACCGAGTGCTGCGTCGGCTTCGTCTTCAGCTCACCCGACGGTCCGATGTAGGGCATCAGGGAAACGTGCACGAAGGCACAGTGTTCGCGTCCCACCTCGTTGCGCAGCTGTCGGATGGCTTCCAGGAAGGGAAGCGATTCGATGTCCCCTACGGTGCCGCCGATCTCGACGATCTGGAGGTCGGCCTGTTCCGCTTCGGCAAGCGCGCGGACCCTCGCCTTGATCTCGTCGGTGACGTGGGGGATCACCTGGACGGTCTTCCCGAGGTAATCGCCGCGTCGCTCCTTCGCGAGCACCGATGAGTACACCGAGCCGGTGGTGAAGTTCGAGCCACGATGGAGATCGGCATCGAGGAAGCGTTCGTAGTGCCCGAGGTCGAGGTCGGTCTCGGCTCCATCGTCCAGGACGAACACCTCGCCGTGCTCGAACGGGTTCATCGTCCCGGGATCGACGTTGACGTACGGATCGAGCTTCTGGAGGACGACCTTGAGCCCGCGGGAGGCGAAGAGCCTGCCGAGGGAGGCGGTGGTGATGCCCTTCCCGAGTCCGGAGGCGACTCCACCCGTGACGAAGATGTACTTCGTTCGCTCCCTCACCACGGGACCCGACTGTAGCAGAGGTCGGCGTGCCGTCGCGTGCGATGGATCGACAACTTCGTCGATCGGTGGCTGCGTCGTCCCCCCGCGCTCACGTGACCGCCTGGCGGGAACGGGCAGCCTCAGCCAGCAGCTCTTCCGCATGCGAGGCACCGTGCTCGGAAACCTCGAGACCGGCGAGCATCCGTGACAGCTCGGGGATGCGCTCCCGGTCCTCGAGCACGTCGAGCTGCGCCACGCCCTCCTCCTTCCGGACGCGGACGTGCTGGTCGGCGAAGCAGGCGATCTGAGGCAGATGGGTCACGACCACCACCTGGCGCGTCAGTGCGAGACGGGCGAGGCGACGACCGACCGCGAGCCCGGCCTGGCCCCCGATCCCGGCATCGACCTCGTCGAACACGAGCGTCGGGACGTCGTCGAGATCCGCAAGCACGCTTCGACACGCGAGCATGACGCGCGACAGCTCTCCCCCACTCGCGGCTTTGGCGAACGTCAGCCACGGCTGCCCGGGCCCTCCTCGGAACCGAAGCTCGACCCGCTCGGCACCCGACGGGCCAGGTTCGGGGAGCGTTCCGAGCGCGACCTGGATCGCAGCGTCTGGCATCCCGAGGTCCTGGATCTCCTCGCCGAGCGCATCGGCGAGGGCCGTTCGTGCCCCCATCCGGCCGGCGGTGACCTGTTCCGCGAGCGCGATCACCGCCGGGCCGAGCGCCTCCACTTCGGCCCGCAGCTCCTCGAGACGCTCGTCGGCCCCCGCGAGGCTCAGGATCCTCGTCGCGGCCTCATCGAGGAACGCGACCACCTCGGCATCCCCCGGTCCGTACTTCCGCTGGAGGCCCTTGAGCTCCCCGATCCGTTCTCGGACCGACGCGAGGCGGGCCGGATCCAACGCGAGTCCCTCGCGGTACGCACGAAGATCGCGACCCAGTTCAGCTGCCTCCGCGGCCAGGGCCTCGGCCCGAGCCGCCAGGCCCGCGGCGGCGGCGTCGAGTTCGACGATCGATCCGAGGCCTCGAACCACCGAGGCGGACCCTTCGGCGACGCCGCCTTCGGCGACGAGGATCTCTTCGGCGGCCGCGGCGAGCTCGAGCAGCCGTTCCCCGTGCGCGAGCCGGTTCTCCTCCGAGCGAAGGGCATCCGTCTCGCCGGGCTCCGGCGCGACGGACCGGATCTCCTCGACCTGGTAGCGGAGGAGATCGAGCTCGCGTTCACGATCGCGCGCATCATCCTCCAGCCGCCGGAGCGCCCGTCGTGCTGCGGTGGCGCGTTGGTACGACTCAGCGTAGGCGGCGACTGCCGCCAGATGCTGGGCACCCGCGTATCGATCCAGGAAGGACGTCTGCGTGGCAGGGTCGAGGAGCCGAAGGGAGCCATGCTGTCCGTGGATCTCGATCAGCCGGGCGCTGACGTCGCTCAGGGCCGAAGCGGTGGTCAGCTGCCCGCCGATGCGAGCGCTGCTCTTGCCGTCGGCGGCAAGGCTGCGCGCCAGGATCACCTCGCCGTCTTCGACCCAATCCACCGACACGTCGTCTGGCGCGACCGGGTTCGACGCCCATCCGTCCGGGACCTCGAACCGCGCCTGGACCCGGGCTGCCTTCGCGCCGGGTCCAACGAGATGCGCGCCACCCCGCGCCCCTCCCGCGAGCGCGAGCCCGACCGTGAGCATGGTCTTGCCCGTCCCGGTCTCGCCCGTGAGGACCGTGAGCCCCTCGGTCAGCTCGAGATCGAGGTCGCGGATGACACCGAGACCGCTGATGTGGAGCTCGCGGAGCACGCGCGCATCCTAGCGTGGGCCACCGACATCGCCGGCAGGCATCGAGATCCCCGACGGGGTCTCGCTGGGATCTCCGGGGAGGTCGAACTTGTCGCGCACCCGCGACAGGAAGCCCGGAGCGTCGTCACGTCGGACGAGGCGAGCCGGCCGGTTCGATGCGCGGATCCGGACCTCGGTGCCGACAGGGATCTCCTGCGTCTCACGTCCGTCGGCGGAGACCAATCCCGGCTCATCGCCGACGACCTCGAGGCTCACGACCCTCTTGGCGCCAAGGACGAATGAGCGATCGAAGACCATGTGCGCAGCGATCGGCGTCACGATGAGACAGGCAACGTCGGGAGACACGATCGGCCCTCGCGCGGAGAACGAATAGGCGGTCGATCCCGTCGGCGTGGCGACGATCACGCCGTCGGCTGAGAACGTCGTGACGTATTCGCCGTCCACAGCCACCTGCAGTCGGATCAGGCGATGCCGGGCGCGCTTCTCCACCATGATCTCGTTCATCGCCCACTGCGGCGGGAAATGGTCGCCGCCGCCGGGCTCGGCCACCACCGCCAGCCGCTCCTCGATCGCCGCCCGACCCTCGAGCGCCTCGCGGATCAGCGGCGCCGCGTCGGGCGGCTCCACCTCGGTGAGGAACCCGAGCCGACCCACCTTGACGCCGAGGACCGGCGACCCGGCCTGCGCCGCCACGTACGCACCGCGGAGGAACGTCCCGTCACCGCCGACGGCGACCACGAGGTCGACGTCGGCGGCGCCTCCGTGGAGATCGGTGCACGAGATCCCGTCGTCCTCCAGCGATGCGCGGAGTGCCCCGGCGGCATCCACCGCCGCCGGTCGCCCTTCATGGATCACGAAGCCCACCGAGGTCATCGCAGGAGCGCCTTCCCGTCGCCGACCGCCGCCTCCACGTCGATCGCGGCAGGCGGTGATCCGGAGACGAGGTGCACGGGGAACTCGACGTTGCCCGCAGGCCCCGGCAGCGGCGAGGCCATCACGTTCAGCGGTTCGAGCGCGAGCGAGCGCGCGGTCGTCATCACCTCCGCGAGAGCGCTGCGCCACACGTCCGGATCGCGGACGACGCCACCACGCCCGACCTGCGCTCGTCCCGCTTCGAACTGCGGCTTCACCAGGACGACGAAGGTCCCTCCCGGGGCCGCTACTCGAGCTAGTGAAGGCAGTGCGAGACGCAGCGAGATGAAGGAGAGATCTGCCACCACGAGGGCGGGGATGTACGGGAGCATCGGAGGCGCGAGGTCGCGGACGTTCGTCCGCTCCATCACCGTCACCCGCGGATCCATCCGGAGGCTCCAGGACAGCTGACCGTACCCGACGTCGACCGCGATCACGCGCGCCGCTCCGCGCTGCAGGAGACAGTCCGTGAACCCGCCCGTCGAGGCGCCGGCATCGAGGCAATCACGGTCGCCGGGATCGACCGCGAAGCGATCGAGCGCCGCCGCGAGTTTGCCACCGGCGCGTGACACGAAGGGCGGTGCGGGGCCTGAAAGCTCAACGGAAGCGTCCACGGCGACGAGCGAAGCCGCCTTGGTCGCGGTGATCCCCGCGACGCTGACGCGACCGGCGTTCACTGCCTCCTGCGCCTGGGACCGACTGGGCGCGAGCCCGCGGCGCACCAGCTCCGCGTCGAGGCGCCGGCGACCCATCGTCGAGGCTCGCTACGCGTTCCCGCTGGTGGTGGTCTTCTTCGCGGCGGACTTCGTGGACGAAGCGCGTTTCGCTTGCGTTTTCTTCGCGGCCGCGCGGCGACGGCCCGAGGCCGTCATGCCTGCGGAGCGCTCGAGCTCGCGGACCCGCTTGCGGAGGGCATCGAGCTCTTCCTGGGTCGCGACACCCATCTGGCGCACCTGGACCTTGATCTCATCCTGGATCGCCGAGCGGAGCCGCTGGCGGTTGCGCTGAGACCACTCCATCAGGTCGGCGGCGGTCTTCGCGACCTGCTCTTTCGCGGCGCCCGGCTCGAGGAAGCCCTTCGCGAGCTCCTGGGCGCGGGACGGCGTCAGGTTGCCGATCGTCGCCTCGAGCGCCTTCCGCATATCGTCGACCCTGGTCATCGTGGTACCTCCGTCGGTAGGGGTTCGCGACCAGCATACCGATGGTGGCCATCGGCCCGTTCCCTCAGCCGTGCTCGACGAGCTCGCCGAGACGCTCCGCGACGTAGGTCGGCGTGACGGTCGCGGCCCCGAGGTCGGCCCTGCTGGTGATGCCGGTGAGGACGAGGAGCGAGTCCCATCCGAGCCGCCGCGCGCCTTCGATGTCGGTATCGAGCCGATCGCCGATCACCAACGGCCTGCCGCCGCCGGCCCGATCCAGAGCCGCTCGGAAGATCGGCGCGTTCGGCTTTCCGATCACCTCGGCGCTCACCCCGGTGGCCGTCTGGATCGCCGCGAGGATGGCGCCGGCGCCGGGGAGCACGAGCCCATCTTCGACGGGGTACGACGCGTCGGCGTTCGACGCGACGAGCGATGCTCCGCGCTGGATCAGGACGCTCGCGGCGGCAAGCCCCGCGTAATCGAACCCGCGGTCCCAGCCGACCACGACCGTCTCGGCGTCGGCGGCGCTCGTGTCAACCACGGTGAGGCCGGCTGCGACGAGCGCCGTTCGGAGCCCCTCCTCGCCCAGGACGTAGGCGCTCGCGACCGCGCGACCGCCGAGCAACGTCGCGGTCGCGAGCGCCGACGTTTCGATCTGTTCCGGCGCCGCTCCGATCCCCATCCCGGTGAGGTGCGCCGCGATCGCTTCGGGGGTCCGGGAAGAGTTGTTCGTCAGGAAGGCCAGCCCCTTCCCGAGGCTCCGCAGGGTGGCCAGTGTCTCGGCGGCCCCGTCGATCGGCTCCGCCCCGCGATACAGCACGCCGTCGAGGTCGAACAGGAAGGCGTCGTAGCGGTCCGCGATCATCCAGCGCCGGTCATGATCGGCGGGCGCCGGACAGTCGCGAGACCACCTGTTCGTAGTGCGAGACGCCCGGAGCCAGCGCGTTGGCCAGCTTCGCATGACCGAGCGCACGTTGGCGTTGGCCGGTACGCTCGCACGCCAGGGCGAGCGCGAAATGCGCATAGTCGTCGGAAGGGTTCAGGGCTACCGCCTTCGTGAACTCCCGCCTGGCGCGTGTCGCTCGACCGGACATGAACAAGGCTCGGCCGAGAGCCTCGCGGATCGACGCTTTGTCGGGCTCGAGGAGCTTCGCACGTCCGAGGATCAGGGCCGCGGCGTGGGGGTGGCCGTCGTGGAGCATCGCGCTTCCGCGCGCGAAGAGCTCGTAGGCAGGTGCCGGCTGTTCGTGCCTGCTATACAGGGCAGGTGCCACGTCTGTTCCCCTTCCGCGGCCTGCGGTACGACCCTTCCGTGGCGGGGCCCTTGGACCGGCTGACGGCCCCGCCCTACGACGTTATCAGCGAGTCCGATCAAGAGGGACTTCGGGCGCGGAGCCCGTACAACATCGTCCACGTCGACCGGACAGAAGGTGCCGGGAACGACGGAGCCTCCAGCTATGCCATCGCCGGTTCTCTCCTCGCCGACTGGCGGGCATCGGGGGTTCTCAGGCCGTCGGACGTTCCGAGCTACTACGGCTATGAGCTGCGCTACGCGTTGGATGGGGTCCGCCACCGGCTCCGCGGGATCGTCGGCGCCTTGGAGCTGGAGCCATGGGGCGGAAACGTCCTGCCACACGAGCACACGATGCCCGGTCCGATCGAGGACCGGTTGCGACTGCTCCGTGCGACGAGGACGCACCTGTCGCCGATCTACGGCACGATCTCCGGACCGTGCGCGCGTCTGAACGAGCTCCTCGACCGCACGGTGGATGGCGATCCGATCGCGAACGTCCGCGACCACGAGGGCGTCGAACACCGGATGTGGGCGATCGACGGTCAAGAGGATGTGACGTCGTGGCTCGCCGACGAGCCGCTCCTGATCGCGGACGGCCACCATCGGTACGCGACCGCCTTGGCGTATCGCGACGAACGTCGCGCGGCCGACGGCCCCGGGCCGTGGGATCGGATCCTGACCCGGGTGGTCGACGCGGGGAGCGAAGAGGTTCCGGTCCTCCCATATCACCGCGTCCAGATCGACGGGGAACCGCCGACCGGGGGCCGGCCGGCGGCGGATCTGGCGGGCGTGCTCGCCGACACGGACGATCTCCAGCTCCGGTACGGAACGGTGACGAAGGTCGCGGGTACGGTCACGTACCGCGTCCATCGTCTGCGGGGGCATCCGCCCACCGTCCTCGCGCTCCATGAGCAGCTCTTGGACCGGGTCGCACCGGGCGACGCCCTGCGATTCACGCACGTCGCCGCTGCCGCCGACGCTGCCGTGCGGGATGGGTCGGCGATCGCCGCCTACCTGCTGCCGGGCACCACAACCGACCGCGTGCGCGCCGTGATCGAACGCGGCGATCGACTTCCCCGGAAGTCGACCTTCTTCTGGCCCAAACCCAGGACGGGGATGATCCTCATGCCCGTCGACGGGCCGATCGACGTGCCCGGTGACCGGCTCGTCGATCGATGACGGTCAGCCCGTCGGGACCGGTTCCTCCAGCTTCTTGATCCCCGACGCCACCACCTCCGTCAGGCTGCGCGCACCGGCCCCGCTCCGATAGAACCGGCGGATGAGCTGCCCGTGCACCAGCACCCGGTCGCCCTTGGCGATGCCATCGAGTGCCTGCACGCCGACCGTCGCATGCCAGGCGGCGATCGGGAGGGGGAGGAGGCGCTTCCCCGCCTCCGGAACGGAGAGCCGGAGCTCGGTGACCTCGTCGCCGGACGGCATCCGGCGCTGCACCGGATCCGCGGCGACGCTGCCCGCCAACACCACGACGTTCACCGTAACCATGGCTCCCCCCTTTCGATCCGCACCATAGCGGCCGTCACCGACACGCCTGTGCGACACTTCGTCGACGTGGGCACCGCGGCAACCGACCATCCGCTCGCCGCCGACGCGATCCGCACGATCGACACCGGGATGGCGGCGCAGCGCGAGCTCAACGCCGTCTACCTCATCGGATCCGACGAACCGTGCCTCGTGGAGACCGGTCCCGGTGCCGACGGTCCCGTGGTGCTCGCCGCGCTGGATGCGCTCGGGATCGGCGCGGCCGAGCTCGCGCACATCGTCGTGACGCACATCCACATGGATCATGCCGGCGGCGCCGGAGCCCTGCTCCGACGGTACCCGAACGCGACCCTGTGGGTGCACGAGCGCGGCATCCAGCACGTCGTCGACCCAACGAGGTTGATCGCGAGCACAGCGCGGACGTATGGCGAAGCGCGCATGCGTGCCTTCTACGGTGAGACGCTGCCGTGCCCCCCCGACCGGGTTCGGTCGGTCGCGGACGGCGACACCATCACGATCGGCGATCGCGGTCTCGCGGTCGTCTTCACGCCCGGACACGCGACGCATCACGTTGCGCTCCAGGAATCTTCGACCGGAGCGATGTTCACCGGTGAGGCGATCGGGTCCCACCTCCCCTGGGCCGACTGCTACCGGCCGGCGCTCCCCCCTCCGGAAGCAGATCTGGAGGCCGCGATCGAGAGCATCGCGCGCATGCGGGAACGCGCTCCGACCAGCCTGCTGACGTCGCACTACGGGGTCGTGGCCGATCCCGAGGAAGGCTTCGCACGTGGGGAGGAGCGGATCCGCGCCTGGGCCGAAACGGTGCGCGCGCGCCTCGTGCGCGAACCGGGAACGACCACCGATGTCCTCGAGCGCGAACTCGTGGTTCAGGCGCGAGCCGAGTACGAGCACGACTCGGGTCTCCCCTTCGATATCGGCCGCTACGACGCGATCGGCTCGATCCGGATGAACGCCGAGGGGCTCGCCCGCTATTGGCGTAAGCGCTGGGAGCGTGAGGCGTCGTCCGCGTGATCCGACCCGCGAGGCTCGCCTCGCTCGATCAGGTCAGGCTGGCCAATCGCTCCGCCGCATCGAAGGCGGACTGATCGTGACGCACGACTTTCCGGAACTCCACGGCGGCTTCTCGTGGACGGCCCGCGCGTTCGAGGATGTCGCCCTTCACGTACCAGAGCCGAAGCGTGTAGGGCTCGGCGATGTCGTCACGCGTCTTCGCGCGACCGATGAAAGCCAGCGCCTCGGCATACCGGCCCTCGTCGGCCAATGCGGAAGCCGCCACGATGACGGCCTCAGCCTTGACCTCGTGCGGGACCTTCTTGTCCCGGAGCGCCTCGTCGGCGAGCGGGACCGCCTCTCGGGGCTTCCCGACGCCTCGGAGGGAGTCCGCGATCACGTGGTTCTGGTCGTTGCGCCCGGACATGCGCCGGTAGGCCTTCAGCTCCTTCAGGGCGTCTTGGAACCGGCCCTGTCCGTAAAGCGCGAGTCCGAGCACCTCTCGGACGGACGAGGAGCGCGAGGCCAGCACCTTCGCCTTCGCCGCCTCGCTGACCGCGCCGCCGGCGTCTCCGCGATCGAGGAGCTCGATCGCGCGCGAGAGCCGCGCGATGGCATCCCGCTGGGCGGTGGGTCGGGTCGAACGGCGCACCTCGTCGAGGACGTCTGAAGGCAGGTCGACGTGCTTCGGTGGCGTGCCGTGCGGACGACCTCCGGCGCGCGGCTGTAAGGACCTGGGCACGTGTCCGAGGCTAAACGAAAGCGAAGGGGCCGCCCGCGCTTCGCGCGGGCGGCCCCTTCGAACGACGTCTCGGCGGCGACCTACTCTCCCACCCGGTCGCCCGGGCAGTACCATCGGCGCTGGAGGGCTTAACTGCCGGGTTCGGGATGGGACC
>WNGO01004230.1_pt1 | contig 14745 bp, 16 predicted proteins | sample 5400511 | NCBI WGS metagenome assembly WNGO01 (sample SAMN13153380, study PRJNA577476) | soil metagenome | isolation source: 20 cm soil or saprolite under Garry oak tree replicate 2 | place: USA:California | collected 2016-06-15 | reverse complement strand
TTCTATTTCGCGGCTGCGCCGGAACAATTCGAGCCGATCCTGAAAAACCTGAAAGCGGCCGGATTGAACAAAGCGACGGAAGGCAGTTGGGCGCGCGTCATCATTGAAAAACCGTTTGGCCGCGATCTCGCTTCCGCCCGCGAATTGAATCGGGTCGTACGTGACGCTTTCAGCGAAGATCAAACTTACCGGATCGACCATTTTCTCGGCAAGGAAACAGCGCAAAACATCCTGGTTCTTCGTTTCGCCAACGCGATCTTCGAGCCGATCTGGAATGCACGTTACATCGATCACGTTCAAATTACGGCGGCCGAAACGTTGGGCGTGGAAGCTCGCGCTGGTTATTATGAAACCGCGGGAGCGCTCCGGGACATGGTGCAAAACCACATGCTTCAATTGCTCTGTCTCGTGGCCATGGAGCCGCCGACCGACCTCGGTGCCGATAGCATCCGCGACGAAAAAGTGAAGGTCGTGCGCTCGCTTCGCCGCTACGCCCCGCAGCAGGTCGGAACATACGTGGTGCGCGGCCAGTACACAGCCGGCGCGGTTAGCGGGAAACCGGTGGTAGGATATCGCGAAGAAGAAAAAGTAAACCCGAATTCGGAAACCGAGACTTACGTTGCACTTCGAATGCTGGTCGATAATTGGCGCTGGTCGGACGTTCCAATCTACGTACGCGTGGGCAAGCGCTTGCCGAAGTCTGCCACTGAAATCTCGGTCCATTTTAAAAGGGCGCCGATGGTTCTCTTCAATCGCGATTCGACTGCGCTCGATCAAAATGTATTGGTCATTCGAATTCAACCCGACGAAGGCATCTCGCTGCGGATGATGGCCAAAATTCCGGGAACGAGTCTGCGGATCGAGCCGGTCAAAATGGATTTCCATTACGGAACGAGCTTCGGCAAAGCCAGTCCGGAAGCGTACGAGCGTCTGCTGCTCGATGCGATGAGTGGTGATCCCACGCTTTTCGCCCGACGCGATGAAGTCGAAGAAGCATGGGCGTTTATCGATCCGATCGAACATGCCTGGTCACAGAAGGAAAATGCACCGCCACTTTCCTTTTACCCGGCCGGCTCATGGGGGCCAGAGGAAGCCGACGAATTGCTCGCGAATGACGGCCGGACCTGGAGGAGATTATAAGATGCCCGCGGAAACGTACTCGGTCGGACTCCCGGTTGAAATTGGACAAATTGACCGGGAGCTAAAAAAACTTTGGGCGGAAGGCGAAGGTGCGATGACGCGCGCTTCGCACATTAACCTGGCCGTTTACAGCGAGGAGCCTGGGTCGCTTGCGCGTAACACGGAGATCCTTTCGCAGATTACCGAGAACCACGCTTGCCGTGCAATTGTCATCGGAGCTGATTCATCGACGAAACAGGATCGGGTGGAGGCGTGGATCAGTGCGCACTGCCATATCAGTGGCAGCGGCGCGAAACGAATTTGCTCGGAACAGATTTCATTTTTGCTGGAAGGTGCTTCGGTCAAACTGCTGCCCAGCATCGTCTTCTCTCAGCTCGATTCGGACTTGCCGCTTTACCTGTGGTGGCAATCCGATTTTGCCCAGCCGATGGACTCGCAGCTCTGGGCTTGGATTGACCGATTGATTTACGATAGCCAAACGTGGCGTGATTTCGATGGACAGATGCAATTAGTCGAAACGGCCCAACGCGAAGCTAAGCAGCGGATCGTGCTCTGCGATCTAAACTGGACGCGGCTCGTCCATTTTCGGCTCGCTTTCGCGCAATTTTTTGATCATCCCGCATCACATCATCATTTTGATGAAATCGAGAACGGCTCGGTTGTTTTCGGACGCGGTTATCGCTCAACGGCGATCCTATTCGTCGGCTGGCTCGCCGCTCGACTCGGCTGGGAAATCTCCCAAGCTCTTACATCGGAAAGACTCGACTTAAAAAATCGAGCGGGCAAAAGCCTCCGCATCGATTTGCAGGAAAAAGAAGGTCCAGCGATCAGCTCGTTTATGGCGCAGTCAGGCGGGCTCGAGTTTTGCGTCAACATTGCGAGCTGCGGGGATTTGCTGGAAGTTTGCCGCGGCGCTCGTGGAGAAAATCATACGCATCAACTGCTTCCATCCGGAGAAAGCGATCCGGTCGCGTTGGTAACCGAAGAATTGATGCGCGGCGGGCCGCATCAGGTTTATTTGAGCGCAATCGAGAAAGTTCGCTCGCTCTTATAGCTCCCGCTTTTCGCAAGCGGCAGAAAAACCTGCTGCCGCAAACCGCAATATTTACGAGATAATCTCGCGTAGTGCCCGCACGCTCCTGCTGATCGAGAAGAGATCGATCGCACGTTGCCGCCCAGTTTGACCAAAATTCTGGGCCAATATTCGGTCGGTCAGAAATCGCCTCGTGGCATGGGCGATAGCGGAAGCGTCCTCGGGGTCAACAACGAAACCGGTTTCGCCAACGCCGACCATCTCGCGGACGCCGCCAACATCAGTTGTTACTACAGGCAGCGCAGCAGCCATCGCTTCCATGATCACTGTCGGCAGGTTATCCATCGCGCCATCGGGATCCACTCGGCAAGGCAAGGTGAGGATCGTTGCCTCGGCCAGCCGGCTGATGATGGCGCGTTGCGGCTTCGGGCCTGCGAGAGTCACGCGATCGGCAAGTTGATGCTGATCGATCCGCGCCTGGAGTTCATGCTGCAAAGGCCCTTCGCCGATGATTTCGCATTGAAAGTCCAAACCTTCTCCGCGCAAGATCGCGCAAGCGTCGATCAAGATATCAAAACCTTTTTTGCTGATTAAGCGACCGATCGAAAGGATCAGGGGCGGCTGATCGAATTTAGCGGGCTGAAATTGCTCGACATCGATTCCGTTGTAAACGCGGTAGACCCGGTTCGCTGCCTCGGAAAATTCTTCACGAATATAATCCGCTCCGAAGTTGCTCACGGCAATAATCGCGCCGGCTGAGGAGAGAATTTTATCGAGCCCGATCTCGAAATCATTCGGCGTAAAAATATCGTTGGCATGAACGGTGACGCTGTAGGTGATGCCAAAGAATTCACGGATCCAGAACGCTGTTCGTGCAGCCATTCCGGCGAAATGCGCATGCACGCGCGTGACGCCCAGTTCGCGTAAGCGTACACCGATATAGACTGCCTGATGAAGTCGGAGCGAGTCGCGTCTGCCCCGCCATTCGCGCAGTATTTTTCGGGCCGGTTTGGGAACTTTGCGCAACTCAGCATCGACCGCCTTGGCAAACTCATCTCCTTCCGGCAAAACGTGGACGACTTTTAAAATCTCGTTGTCCCAGGATTGCTCTGGACCGAAATCGGGTGAGCGGAGCGAAAAGACCGCCGGTTTTTCGCCTTGCCGAAACAGCTCTGCGACTTCGCGATAACAAAAGGTTTGGGAAAACTTCGGGAACCGCTCGAAAACGTAGGCCAGCACCCTCGGATTTAACGCTGTAAACCTCCTTTGCCAACGGGGAAGGGGGTGCGAAATCGGGTCTCCTTTTCACTTGAGATCGTGCTCTGCACGACTTCTGCTGTACAGACCTGGATGCCTCGGCGGGATTTCTTCTCTTTTTGCACGACCTTGCGTCCGGTGGAACTCAAGGCGCTGGGTGAATTGTCGCGTGTCCGGCACTTGCAAAAAGGCGAAATGATTTACCAATCCGGCGACATCGCCGATGCCATTTACAGTGTTAACCGAGGAGTAGTGGAATTGACTAGCCTGGTCAGTGGTTCCTCTGACGAACGCACTTACCTTTCCCGTGGGGACATTTTTGGATTGGCCGAAACGCTGGCTGATCTGACCCGATCACATTCGGCCCGCGCGCAGGAATTGGTGAGCGTTCAGTGTTTTGAGCGTCAAAATTTTACCGCAATCGCGCGCCGGGTACCCACGTTTTTCATGTTTCTGTGCGAGCAGATGGCCCTCCGACTGCAACAGTCAAGTGCGATCACCGCGACCAGCGTCTGCCAACAATTGCGTGGTGATCTCGCTAATTTTGATCTCGTCACTGTTCACCAGACAATCATCAGCTCGGGACAAACCGGCGAGCTCTGCGTCTTAAATGAAAGCGGAGAACGGATTGCGACCTTCTTTTTCGAAAACGGCTCTCCCCGAAGCGGTCAATTCCAGCATCTAACCGGTGAAGAGGCTTTTTGGCAGCTATTCCTCTGCGAAAATATTCCGGGAACGTTCTCGTTTTCGGCGGGAGCCCGGCCCATCACCGATTGTTTGCAATCAGCCGAAATCGAAAAGACGCCCCACGACCTGCTCCTTTTGGCAATGCAATACCGTGATGAGCTGGCGGAGCTGAAGAAAGCCATGCCCGACCCGCGGACTCCGCTCCAGCGATTTGCAAATGAGTTCGAATGGCCGGGCGATGCCGACGAGCGATTACAAGGATTGGCGGAACGAATCTGGCGCTTAATCGATCACCGTCGCATCACGATCGATCAACTGTTCCGGCAAAACTCCGTGTGCGAATTGAAAATTTACCGCGCCATCGGGGAGATGTTGCACACCGGGCAAATTGCAATCGTGGACGAGACGGCACATCTGGCAAAAGCATCATGAAAAGAACCTTCCTTCTGGTGGTATTGATCGCGCTGGCAGACAGCGGTTGCTCGTATCTCACCAGCAGCGGGCGGCAACAGGCTGCCTATGCTCGCTATGTTCGGCGTTCGAGTTACACCCGGGTCAAAATGCAGAAAAAATTCCACTCCCACCATTTAAAGATCCCATCGCCCGAGATAAGCGAGCCAACGATGACGGCCAGATCCGGACCGGAATCAGTCACGGCCGGCACCGAAGCGGTCTCGCCGTAGACGCCACTATCTGCGCTCCACCGGGATCGGCCGGCCGGTTTCGTCCACTGCGACATAGACGAAAACTCCGCGCGTGACCAAAACCGGATCCGCGTGTTGCCGAAAACGCTCAACCCACACCTCAACGGGAATTTTCATGGAAGAGCGCCCGATTTTTTCCACCCAGGCGTAACAGGTCACCGTATCTCCAACGCCTACCGGTTGCAGAAAGGATAGCCCTTCCATCGCCACAGTTACCACGCGCGCCTTTGCCGTCTTTCCGGCAAGAATCGCGCTGCCCAGGTCCATCTGCGACATGACCCAACCCCCAAAAATGTCGCCGGTCGGATTCGTATCCGCCGGCATGGCAATGGTGCGAATGACGACCTCGCCTTTAGGTTTTTCCACTTCCGAAAAAATTAGCGCCAGCATCACGCCTGACGCACGCTCAAAAAATCAGCATGCAATCTCCGTAGCTGAAAAAACGATATTGTGCGCGAACCGCTTCCTCATAGGCATAGAGGACAAAATCGCGACCTGCAAACGCGCTCACCAGCATGAGTAATGTCGAACGAGGCAAATGAAAATTAGTCAGGAGCACGTCGACCGCCCGAAATTGAAAGGGTGGATAGATAAAAATATTCGTCTCACTTTCGATTGCGCGGATTTCGCCAAACCGGCGATAAACCGATTCCAAGATACGAACGGTGGTGGTTCCGACCGCAACGCGCCGGGCCGCATTTCTGATCGCATGGGCTGCCTCGTCTGAGAGGCAAAACGGTTCGGGGTGCATTTGGTGTTGCGAGATGTCATCCGTCTTCACCGGACGGAACGTTGCAGTGCCAACATGTAAGCTCACGAAGACATGAGGAATGGAGCCCAAAATTTCGGGCGTAAAGTGTAGGCCGGCGGTGGGCGCGGCGAGAGAGCCGTCGGATTGAGCGAAAACCGTTTGATAGCGCGTTTCGTCCTCGGCTCCGTTGGATCGCGTGATATAAGGCGGCAACGGCATCAATCCGCCACGTTGAAAATCGACTTCATCGGAGAGCAAGACCTCGCGCGAGCCATCAGGAAAATATTTTCCTACTTCCACCCGTACGCCTTTGATCGAAACTGCCATGCCCGTGCGAAATCGCCGTCCCGGCTTGACCAACACCTTCCACCGATGCGGTGTGAGTTTTTGCAAGAACAGGAATTCGATTCTGCCGTCGTCAGAAAAGTGTCGCGCCGGCAGGACGCGTGAGTCGTTCAAAACAAGTAAGTCAGCGTCTCGAAGGAAATTTTTGATGTCGATGAATCGGGCATGCTCAATCGTCTGTTGGTCACGGCGGAGGACGAGCATGCGAGAGTCCTCCCGGCGCGGGAGCGGATGTTGCGCGATTAATTCGGCCGGCAACTCATAATCATAATCTCCCAGCCTCGTGCTCATCGTCGTACCATGAAAGGATTTGCCGATATCCGCAAAATTGAGATGATCGCGCTGTGCTTGAGCCCGCGATCTCCCTGGTTTTGACGAAACTGAAGGAAATCCGCGACTCGCAGGAACGGAGGCCTCGCGTTTCAAGAGACACGCTCCTGCGATTTGTGGAGAGCCGATTGCAGGGATCACAACTGGCGCCTGGCAAATCCGAACTGCTGGAGCTGCTAAATTCTCGTGTTTCTTCCTGCACGAAATGTCCACACCTAGCCCGATCGCGCACGCAAACGGTTTTTGGTGTTGGCAACCCCGATGCCGAATTGATGTTCATCGGGGAGGCGCCGGGAGCGGATGAAGACGCGCGCGGCGAGCCATTTGTCGGACGGGCCGGCCAACTGCTCACCCGCATCATCGAGACGATGGGACTTACTCGCGGCGACGTTTACATCGCCAATATTTTGAAGTGCCGGCCGGACATGCCTGATGGAATATCGAGAAATCGACCGCCGACACCGGACGAAATGCAGACATGCATTTCCTACTTGCTGGAGCAGGTAAGGATTATTCAGCCACGCGTGATCGTGGCGCTTGGGGCAACGGCAGTGGAAGGTTTACTCGGTGTACGGCGCACGATGCGCGAGCTACGCGGGCGCTGGCATTCGTTCAACGATACGCCGCTCATGATCACGTATCATCCGTCCTACTTGCTGCGCAATCCAATGCTAAGTGAAAAACGGAAGGTGTGGGAAGATATGCTCGCTGTGCTTGAACACCTCGAAAAACCGATTAGCGAAAAGCAGCGAAAATATTTCCTTAGCGCAAGCGATTGAACATCGTCCGCAGGTGATTGGGATTGGCCAACGTGATCGCCACCGATCCAATCATCGCGCGTACTTGCGAACGCGGCACTTTTACTCGCTCGCGCAAAGAGTTCAGGCCCTGGACTTGAAGCAGCGCCAAAGTTCGTGCCCCAATTAATGCCGGCAGTGAAGTAGCAACCCGTACACGTGCCGGTCGAATCGAGACGGAATAATCGATTCCAGCATTTAACCCTGCTCCTGCTTCATTAATCCAGGATTGGTAGATCGGATGAAACGCGGCCGGCTGTTGTTGAAGATCGTCCACCGTAAGCCCGGCGGCACGCAATTGATCCTCCGGAAAGTAACACCGGCCTTCGCGCAAATCGTTGCCTGCATCTCGCAAGATGTTGACCAGCTGGAGACCGCAACCGTATTGCCGACCGAGTTCGAGCATCTCCGGTTCGGGCCCATTAGCGAACGGAAGAAGCTTACGAAAACAAAGGCGTGTCCAAAACTCGCCAACACAACCGGCGACGAGATAGGCGTACTCGCGCAATTCTTCCGCATTAGCGAGAGCGGCCAACCCGCTGCGCCATCTTGTCAGATCGAGGAGTTGACCCCGTGTAATCGTTTTCAGCAGAACGCGAACGTCTGTTCGATCTTGCGCTGTTAACCGCGCGAGACCGCGAAGAGAAAGTTCAACCGACTCGATTAGATTTCGCTCGGCTTCGTTCTTCTGAAGTGGAGCAAATGTTTGTTTCAATTCGGCGGCGATCCCGTTCGCGTCGCGTTGGATCGCGTCCGCCAGTGCTTGAAGCATTCTGATTCGCAGATCGACATCAATCGCACCTGTATCTGCAATCGTATCGGTGGTTCGAGCAAGCAGATAGGCGAGCGCCACTGGTTCGCGCAGTGTGTGCGGCAACACGCGGATCGAAACGTAAAAGGATCGAGAAACGGGCCGCAACAGAGTCAGTTGACTCGCGTTCACGGCGGAACGTTTCGGATTTCAATTCGATCCACGTTGGCGTTGCCGAGGCCGATTTGCGCAGCCGCTTCCACGTGGACCGCCCGTTGGGCAAGGGGCGGCAAACTGGCACGTTGGCGCCATTCGTCGATTTTTTTCAGTGCCACGGTATCGATGGCGACAGGATCACGGCTGGCATAGATGGTGGCGTGGTGGAGTTGAAAGTTCGGATAAGCCACCGGGCCGCCAGCGTATTCGGCGATCAATCCGTCCATGATATTGAGGACGACTTTGTTTGAGATCACCGGCTCTCGGTAAATTTCAGCAAGGCTGGAAGCCCCAAACCGTGGGTTTTGTGTGAACCGCCTCCAATTATCCAAGTTCGGAACGGTCATATTATAAATGCAACCGGCAATACCGTTTGTTTCGCTGTCGCTCATGACTGGAACGTTGATGACTTTGGTGACCTCGCTCGTCAGCACACGCGCCAAGTGACTTACGCTGCTGGTGTTTTCTGTGTCTGATAGCAGCACCACCGTGCGTCCGATGTATTCGTAGTCGCCCCAAATCAATTTGCCTAGGATCGGTGCACTTACGACGACTTTGGGATCATAGCCGTCGCGAGGTGCGATGCTGACCAGCCGATAAGGTTCCATTTTGTAACCAGCCTCAGCCGCACCTCCGAGGCTGCGATCCCACACAATGATGCTGTCGCGCCGATGCCCCGCGGCAGCGAGCCCATCGACAATGGCGTTAACGATATCGCGATGGGTGGTAAAGATTTCGCCCCCAACCGCCGAAATTTTTATTCCGATTTTGTCTTTCGGTGAAACGAGCGAGTTCCAGGCACTGGCGATGTCGGGCTGGTTCGTGACCGCTGTCACTAACCGATTCACCATCGCCCGCACGATCGTGGGATCGGTCTTGTAACTTTTGATCGCTGCCGGATTGTGGGCGACGCAGACAACCGACGGCGTGGTGGCCGGTTGTGCTATCTGCGCTGATGCGATTTGAACGGCAACAAATATTTGGCTGAGAACAAGCAGACGCACGAAGAAGATCAGTTTATGAACAGCGCTCCGGCGCACAACTCAGACGCGGTTAGACATTACTGCGTTTGTTCGCTCAAACTTTCGACCTGCGTCGAGTGAGCGAGTGGACGATCGAAGCCAATCCGGGCAGCGTTTCCGCGAAAAAGGCGGCAGTCCTGCGCCACGGAGGTATCACGCGCATCAGCCTTGGCACACAAAGTTGGGAAGACGATTTGCTCTACCTGCTAGGTCGCGAACACAATGCCCGGCAAGCGGAAGAATCATTTCGCATTTTTCGCGAGGCTGGGTTCGAAAATATTGGCATCGATCTAATGTTTGCCCTGCCCGGGCAAACCGAAGCGCAATGGCGCGCCTCGCTGGAGAGGACAATCGTGCTCGAGCCTGAGCACATTTCGACTTACTGCCTGACCTACGAAGAAGACACCGAGTTTCTAGCACGCTTTGAACGTGGTGAGTTCCACGCGGAGGACGACACGGAAGCGCGATTTTTCCAGATCGCGATGAGCATGCTCGAAACTGCCGGCTACAAGCACTACGAGATTTCTAATTACGCCCGACCTGGCTTTTACTCACGGCACAATGAAGCGTACTGGCGCGGGGCGGACTACATTGGGCTTGGACCAAGCGCGTTTTCCACGCGCGGAAATGAGCGCTGGCAAAATATCGAGGATCATCGCGAATACGCGCGACGTTTGTCGGCCGGTGAATCGCCGACTGCCTCGATCGAAAAACTGACGAGAGCGATGAAACGAGCGGAGCAGATCGCCCTTGGTTTGCGTTCATACCATGGCGTCCCCGCGAATTTGGTTGCTGCCAGCAATACGAACGATCTGGTCGAAGCAGGGTTTGTTGCGTACAGGAACGGCCGCGTTGTTCTCACCCATGCCGGCAAATTGGTAGCGGATTCGGTGGCGGAAGAGCTCCTGTAGCAACGCTCTTCGAGCGTCCAAAAAACGCGCTGATTCCAGGCCGGGGTTACAAAACATCAACGCCGCCGTAACGTCTTTGCCGTTGAGTAAAGTCCTCCACTGCAGCGAACAAATCTTTGCGGGTGAAATCGGGCCAGAGCTTCGGAGTGACATACATCTCTGTGTAGGAAAGCTGCCAAAGTAGAAAGTTTGAGATGCGCATTTCTCCAGAGGTCCGGATCAGCAAATCGGGATCGGGGTAATAACGCGTGTAAAGATGTTTGCTAAACATCGCGGCATTGATCATCGCTTTGTCGATGTGGCCGGCCTCGATTTCGCGCAGCAAGCTGCGAATGCCGTCAATAATCTCGTCCCGACCCCCATAACTGAGCGCTAGGATTAATGTCAGACCGGTATTATCGGCGGTGCGCTCAATCGATTCGTGCAGCCGCTTTTGGCAACTATCCGGCAAATCAGTCAGTCGGCCGATGGCTTGGAGCCGGACATTTTTCTCGATCAGTTCGGGGGTTTTATCTTTCAGGAATTTTTCGAGTAATCGCATGAGCGCGAATACTTCACTCTTCGGCCGCTGCCAGTTTTCGGCCGAGAACGCGTAGAGAGTGAGATACTGGACCTTTAACTCCCCACAGCCTTCGACGCATTCGCGCACCGCCTCGGCGCCTTGTTCATGCCCTTTGATCCGTGGCAACCCACGCTGCTTCGCCCATCGGCCATTACCATCCATGATGATTGCGATGTGGCGCGGGACAATTTTTACCGCGGCCGCCATCGCTTAAACCACGATCGTCTCGGCGCGTGTTGGACCGACACTGACGATCGACAATTTTGCGCCGGTGAGCTGCGAGATACGACTCACGTAGTCACGAGCAAGTTTTGGCAACTGCGAAATTCTTCGCGCCGATCGGGTGGACTGCTTCCAGCCGCGCATCGTTTCATATATCGGCTCGCAATTGATCCACTGGGTGGAATCGCAGGGTGGGACATCAAGTCGTTTGCCATTGAGACGGTAGCCAATGCAGACCAAAATCGGGTCCACCTTATCGAGTCCATCGAGATTCGTGATGGCGAGCTCATCGATTCCATTGATCATGGTCGCATAGCGTGTGACCACGGCGTCGAACCAGCCACAACGCCGCGCCCGCCCCGTGGTCGCACCAAATTCACGTCCCATTTCATGCAGCATTTTCGTCACCCGAGCGTCTTCCGTTGGCAACGGTCCTTCCCCGAATCGGATGGTGTAGGCCTTCATCACGCCAAGCACGCGGTCCATTCGATGAGGCGGAACCCCCGTGCCGGTGCAGGCGCCGCCGGCAGTCGTGTTCGAAGAAGTGACGTAAGGATAAGTGCCGTGATCGATATCGAGAAATGTCCCCTGCGCCCCTTCGAACAAGATCTCGCGCCCGCGCTGCAAAGCCCGATGCAAATAAACAACGGTGTTTGTGACGTGGGGGGCGAGCATCTCGCCTGCCGCAAGATAACGTTCATTGACTTCGTCAAAATCGATCGGCTTCGCTCCGAGAGCGCGCAGAATGGCGTTGTTCTCGCGCATCTTGCCTTCGAGTTTTTTACTAAACAACGACGGCTGAATTAAATCGGAAATCCGCAAGCCGGTACGCGCCGCTTTATCCCCATAAGCCGGTCCAATTCCCCGCTTGGTGGTACCAATCCGGGCGCGGCCTTTTCTCAGCTCGCGTTGCTCATCCAAGGCGCGATGGTAAGGCAAAACCAGATGTGCGGCGTCGCTAATGAGCAAGTTGCGATCGATCCTGACTCCGAGATCTCGCAGGCCGACGATCTCATCGACCAGAGCAACCGGATCGATCACGACCCCGTTGCCGATCACACAGACTTTGTTCCGGCGCAGAATGCCTGATGGAATCAGGTGCAAGATGTAGGTTTTGCCGCGGTGAATGACCGTGTGACCAGCGTTATTCCCTCCCTGACTGCGCACGATGACGTCGGCGTCCGCCGTCAGGACATCGATGATTTTTCCTTTCCCCTCGTCACCCCATTGCGCGCCGATTAAGATGGTGTTCGACATTGGTTTCGAAACTGGGCAAAAAATTTTCCCGACGCATCCTGCCGGACGCACTCGGGATCCCACCCGAGAATAAAAGCGCCTGCGTCAGACGCAAGGCCGATTGTTCGAGGCGGGAGGCCGAAAAAAGAATTGCCGTCGAAATCTTTATTTCGTAAACCTCTCCCTATGCGCACCATTCTTCTTGTTATTCTTGTGCTCTTGCTGATCGGCGCTTTACCGACCTGGCCATATAGTTCCGGCTGGGGCTATTACCCGAGCGGCGGTCTCATTCTATTGATCATTATCGTTCTCCTCCTGGTTCGGGCATGACGTAATTCTTCCTCCTGTTCGTCTGGTTACAGGTAAACCAATAGATTCCGGCGGAATCCTTAGGCGTTTTGATGGTTTTTTGTTGGATTATGAAGAGATTAGCCATTATTAGGCCGGTCACCCCTAAGTCTCCGAAAGGATCCCCCAAATCGATGGCTCAAAACCGAACGATATTATTGGCGTCGCTTGCCGTCCTCATATTGCAACTCGCTCTGCTGTCGAAAGCCAGCGCCCAAGCCGAGTTATCACTGTCGCAAGGCTTGTTCTCTGTGTTAGTGACCGATAATGGGCCCGGCGATACGAATCCGACGCTTGGCGCTATTACTTTCACCGGCCCGGTTGGAAATTTCAGCGGCACATTCAACGCCGGGACGACGAAGCCCTTCGTCGGAAGCGCGCTGCAACCGCAACTGAGCCTGATCTCCACTGGGATTACGACTCAGAATCAGAGCGGTACTCTCACCATACTGTTTGGAGACATCGGCTTTGGACCAGTGACTAACGGAAATCTGACTGCTCAAATCGGCGGAATGGGACCGGTCTCGGGTCAGGTTTCTTACCAGACATTTATGGACACGGGAGACGTTCCCCTGGGGCTCGGCATCGGACTGACCACTCAGCAGCCACCTGGCGGAACCATTTTCGACAGCGTAAGCGGCAACGTCACTTTCGGGCTCAATACTTCCCTAACGCAGCAAATAATTATTACTCAGGGGCCGGGCGCAGTTACTGGGCTGAATTCGACACTTCGGATTACCAGCGCCTTGGCGACACCGGATACCGGTTCCGCAATCACTCTCTTTGCAACCGCTTTGCTTGCACTCGAGAGCTGCCGAAGACGATTACGCACTGCGAACTGATATCGTCGTCTGCGGCGTTGTCACCTTAGGCCGGAACCACGCGGACGACAGGCAGCGGAAAGCGCAGGCGTAATTCGTCCTGCAAATAGATTTCCACGTGATGCAATCCAAACTGCTGAAATTGGACGCCGCCGAAGTAATGCACGTTGGTGGCATGTCCCTCCATCTCTTTTAACTCGAATTCGACCTCGGCTTGGGCAACGACATGTTGCTCGTCTACGCCAACGATGCGTGAGCGCTGCCGAAATTTGCCGGCACCGCTGCACCAGCGCGACCAAATGCAGAGCCGCATGTAATTGATGGGCAGGGCGGGCGCTGGCACGACATTGACGACACCAACAAGTGTCTGCATACCGTTGAATTCATGGCGGACATCCTCACACAGGACGCAACTCTGTAGATCGGGCAGGATGATCTCGGATTCCATCCGTCAAACTCCACCGCGCCAGAGCAGCCAAAACAGCACCGTAGCCAGAGCGATGCGGTAAATCGCAAATAGGCCGAAACCGCGCGCGCGCACCCAGTTCATGAACCAAGCCACGACACCAAGTGCGACAATAAAGGAAACGACAAACCCGATCGCGAGCACAACCCAATTGTGGCCTGTCATGACGAGCGGCGCGAGATTCTCTGTAATGTCAGCGTGACGATGCGGCAGAACCGTCTTCAGCAAATCGTAACCGGTCGCCACAACCATCGTCGGCATCGACAAAAAGAAAGAAAATTCCAACGCCGCAGAGCGCGTTAAGCCGGCGATCTCGCCCGCCGCGATCGTCGACATGGACCGTGATGTTCCGGGAAAGACCGCCGATGCGATCTGGGCGAAACCAATCCAGGCAGCTTGCGGCAGGGTCATATCTTCCATCTGCTCCACTAGCGAATGGCGGCAGAGTGCATCGACTAACCACATGATTACGCCGCCAATCAATAAAGCCCAGGCCATGACCCAGAGATTTTCCAGGTTTTGTCCGATCTGCTTTTTCAAAAGAAACGCCGGAATCGCAGTGATAACGAAAGCGATCAGGGTAAGCCCCAGCGGATGGGTGAATACATTGCGATCCCCACCCTCGCCACGCGGAAAGGTCGAAAGAAATTTTAAAATCCGGTGCCAAAAATAAACCGGGAGAGCCAGGATCGCTCCAAGCTGAATGACGATGGTGTACATCTTCCAATAGGCATCATGTAGATCGAGATGTAGCAATGCTTCGACGATCCGTAAATGAGCGGTCGAGCTAACCGGCAGAAATTCGGTCAGCCCTTCCACCAGCCCCAGCAAAAGTGAGAGAAGAACGTCGTTCATCCGGCGCCGCTTCCCTCAACCTGATTTCTCTTGCAAACGGCCGATGATTTGGCTCTTCACCGGGCCGAAGCTAGAGCCCGCCAGTCAAAGCGCAAGCAGCATCCGATTGGCGACTGACTAAGATTCGATCGTCGAATTGGAGACTAAACTTTTCGCCCGAATTTCTTCTCCAGCTCACCAAGCGAGATCTGGATCATGGTGGGGCGTCCGTGCGGACAGCAGTAAGGCAGCTCGCAGTCGAGGAGATCGCGGATGAGCTTTTCGATTTCTGGGTAGCGTAATGGATCATTG
>WNGO01001569.1_pt1 | contig 14745 bp, 14 predicted proteins | sample 5400511 | NCBI WGS metagenome assembly WNGO01 (sample SAMN13153380, study PRJNA577476) | soil metagenome | isolation source: 20 cm soil or saprolite under Garry oak tree replicate 2 | place: USA:California | collected 2016-06-15 | reverse complement strand
AGACCGATGCGCGCGGCGGCGTATGCGACGTTGGCCTCGGACCCGGCGACGTGGACGTCAAAGGCCGGCGCATCCTCGAGCCGGTCCCCAGGGCGAACCGAAAATCGCAGCATCGCCTCCCCGAGCGTGACCAGCTGCCGAGTGGGCAATGCGCGGGCGCCTAGAAGTAGGTCAGCACGGCGTCGATCACGTTGTAGTCGTCGTCGATCACCGGGAGCAGGCGCCACTTGTCGAAGGCGGTACAGGGGTGCGAAACGCCGCAGCCGACAACATCTCCGACGCGAAGGTCCTCATCAGCCCCAAGCTTCAGGTACGCGTGCTGGTCGTTCAAGGCGCTGATCGAGGCCCCAGCGCGGAGCTTGCGGGGCGGCTCCCCCGCTCTTTTGGCCAGGCGGGGCACTGGGAGATCGAGATCGTGGGGAACGTCCCGCTTGCCGAATCCGAGGAGCGCCAGGCCCGGCTCCGGGATCGACAACACGACGCCCCAGGCCTCGAGCGCTTCCTGCAGCGGACCGGTGTCGGCGAGCCGGCTGCCGAACGGCGATACCTCTTTGTAGTGGACGGCGTCGTGGGTCAGGTAGCACCCGCTGCGGAGGACCATGCGCACGGGACGGCTCAGCTGCCAGGGCTTGCCCAGGTCCGCGATCGCCCGATCGAGAAAGGCGCTGCCGCCGGCCGTGACCGTCACCTCGGGCATATCGAAAAGCCCGGCCCCGTCCAGCTCGACGACCAGGGCCTTCATCTCGTTCAGGAAACCGTCGACCCTCGTGAGGTCGGCGGCCATGTCTGCGCCACCGACGATGCCCTCGAACCCCTCCACCCCGGCCAGCGAAAGGCGCGGCGACGCCGCCACTGCATCCGCCACCTCGCGCGCCTGCTCTCGAGTCCTGCTGCCTGTGCGGCCGCCGGCGAGACCCAGCTCGAGCAGCACGGGCAAGCGACGCTCGAGCGTAGCCTCTTCGAGCACCCTTTCGAGCACGCGCACTTCCGCCACCGAATCGACCAGGCAGTAGAAGTCGAAGTCAGGATCGCGCCGCAGCTCGTCCGCGATCCAACGGATCGAGGCGGGCTCCACGAGCTCGTTCGCAAGAATCACCCTTTGCGCTCCGAACGTTCGCCAGACACGGACCTGCCACATCGTCGCCGCGGTCACTGCCCATGCCCCCGCGTCGAGCTGCATCTGAAAGAGCTGGGGCGACATCGCGGTCTTACCGTGAGGCGCCAGGGAGATGCCGTGGCGTTTGCACAGAGCGGCCATCGCGTCGATGTTGTGGCGCAACGCTGACTCCTTCAGGACCATCGCCGGGAACATGAAGTCGCCGTCGAGAATGTTCCAGCGTCGCTTGGCAACCTCACGGATGGTTGTGGGCGACGACGCCGGGAACGCCTTGTAGCGCCAGTCGATGCGCTCATCGAGGATGGTCTCGAGGTCGAGTGACCGTGCTTTCGAGGTCGAGGCCACCGCTAGCCCCCTCCCCCCATCTCGGCCAGCGCCTCGCGCGCGGTCATCACCCGACCGTACTTCATAGCGAGGGTCTGCAGGCTGGCCCGGTGCAGCTCTGGTGCGTACGACGAGACCGCATCCGACAGCAGAACGGCCTGGAAGCCTTCGTGAAACGCGCCTCGAGCGGTGTCCTCCACGCAGATCTGGGTCACCGTGCCCGTGATCAGCACGGTGTCCACATGGTGCGCGTTGAGCAAGTCGGTCAGCCGGGTCCGGTGGAATCCGTTGTACCCGTACTTGTCCACCTGATGCTCATTGGAACGTGGTGCCAGCTCGTCGATGACGGCGATGCACTCCCGCTCGCCTTCGATGTCGTCATAGGCACGTTTGATACCTGGCCAGCAGCAGCGGGTAGGTGGCGCAATGACCGGCGACCACTTCCACATGAGCGTTGGGTGTGGTCCCGCGCAGAACCGCGTAAACACGATCGGCCGGCGCCGCGCCCGGAACCATTCGAGCAGCTCCAGATGCACGTCGATGGTCTCTCGGGCGTCGGGCACCTCGAGTGGCGCCCCGACCCTGACGAAGTCGTTCTGCATGTCCACCACGATCAGCGCGGAGCTGTCCTGGTGCAGCTCGAACACGATCAGCAAGCTAACATCCCCGGCATCGAGACGTCCGCGTTCGCATTCGCCGGCGACCTGGTGGACGAGGGGATGGCGACCGTCCTGGACAACATCTCCGGCCGCGGAGGTCTGGGCGGGGTCACCATGGCCGCCGCCTATCACCACGGACGAGACATCTTCCCCCACAACCCGACGCACAAGGTCCAATTCCTGGAAGGCGGCGCCGTGTTCTTCCAGCCTGATCCCAAGCGGTACAAGGGCGTCGGCCTCGAACCGGTGGTCAGCAAGCTGGCGCAGCGATCCGATGTGCTCGCCGATCTCTGCCGTGAGGGCGACGCGCGAAAGCTCCGAATCCGTGCCTGGACCGTGTATCTCCACAACTACACCCTCGGGGACGCACATCCAGAGTGCGCGTGCCGAAACGCTTTCGGGGACCGTCATCTGACCGACCTGTGCCCCTCCAACCCGCAAGTGCGCGCCTATGTCACAGCGCTCACCAGCGACATCGCATCAAGGGGGGTGGCCTCCGTCGTTGCGGAGTCGCTCCACTTTCACGCGCTCGAGCACGGCTTCCATCACGAGCGCTACTTCATCGAGCTCGGCGCATTCGGCCGCTACCTGCTGGGGCTCTGTTTCTGCGACCACTGCCTGGCCGCGGCGGAAAGGCGCGGGGTGCAAGCCAGAACGCTGCGCGAGGAAACGCGGCGCGAACTCGAACGGCGTTTCGCGAGCGCGCCGGCGCCAAACGAGGGGGAACTGGCCCAGGCCGACGTGGCCGCTTTCGCCGGAGGCGAGCTCGGGGGCTACCTACAGACCCGGGCCGCCACCGTCGCCTCGCTTGCCGGCGAGGCCGCCAACGCGGCGGCCAACGAGGGCGCCACATTTGCCTTCATCGATCTCTCAGGAGCCGTCAAGGGCTACGCCACCGGCCGCCCGACGGGTGACGCCGCGCCCACCATCGCGTGGCAGTTCGGGATCGACGTCGCCGCCGTGGCCGCGGCCTGCGGCCAGGTCGAGGCCATCGGCTACGCGGCCGACCCCGACCGGCTCCGCCTCGACCTCGCCGCCTACGGGTCCAGCGTGGGCAGGTCGAACCGGCTGTCGGTGATCCTGCGCCCGATGGCGCCGGATTGCGATTCCGCCGACAACCTGGCCCAAAAGCTGGGGATCGCGCGTGATGCCGGCGCGGTTGAGGTGGGCTTTTACCACTACGGCTTCATGCGCCTGGAGTCGCTCGACCTGATCCGGTCGGCCCTGGAGCTCCGCTAGGAACGGCCGACGATCTTTCCCGGCAGCCTGCCGGTAGGGACTCCGTCGTCGACCACGACCTCGCCGTTGACTATCACTTGAGCGATTCCGGCCGGCGAGACGCGGCCGTTGTCCCAGGTACTCAGGTCCGCGAGGGCATCGGGGTCGAAGACGGTGACGTCGGCGGCGCGACCGGCGACCAGCAGGCCGCGGTCGCGGAGCGAGAAACGCTCGGCGGGGAAGCCGGTGATCTTGCGCACCGCCTGCTCCAGCGTGAGCGCGCCGCTTCGCACGTACTCGCCGGCGATCCTCGCAAATGTGCCGAAACCACGCCGGTGGGGCCGCGTGCCCATGTAGATGCCGTCGGTCGACCCGATGTAGAGCGGATGCGCCAGCGTGCGCCGGATCAGGGCCTCGCCGTCGACGGAGTCGGGCCAGTGGTACACGGCGAGGGCACGCCCGGAGTGCGTGGCGAGGAGGTCGAACAGGCAATCGACATCCGCCTGCCGCGCCTCGCGCGCGAGGTCGCCCAGGCGCCGGCCCTCGAGCTCCTCCCCACCCTCGACCGAGCTGAGCATGATCTCCCCTCGCTCGCGGATCCGCTCGGCGGTCTCGGCGCGCAGCCGCCCCCGTTGGGGCGGATCGGTGAGCTGACGCATCGATGCGGCGTAGCCGCCGGCCTGGGCCCACTCGGGCAGCATCATCAGCAGGTGGGTGCACGCGGCGGTATACGGGTACATGTCGAAGGTGACATCGACGCCCGACGCCACCGCCTCCTCGAGCAGGCCCGCAGCCGTGTCGTCCACCGCGAGATGGGAGATGTGAACCTTCACGCCTGACCCGCGTCCGACCTGAAAGCTCTCTTCGGAACCGCGGGCAAGCCGGCTCCAGTAGCCGCGCTGATGAGGCGCGTACACCCCGCCGGCCGACGCAACCACGCGGCAAAGGGCGGTGAGCTCGTCCACGGGAGACAGCGCGCCGGGCTGATATTCAAGGCCCGCGGACATGCCCACCGCTCCCGCGTCAAGCCATTCGACCAGGCTGCTCGTCATCGCGGCCATCTGCTCAGGGGACGATCGCTCCGCTCCCCACCCCATCGCCCCGGCCTTGATCGCAAGGTGAGGCGCTTGCGGCACGAGATTGTTGGGAATCCGGTCGCGGAAGATCGCGAGATAGTCCGCCACCGTGGTCCAGTCCCAACCGATATCGGCGTCGCCGTAGAAAACCTGCAGGTAATCCTTCACCTCCCTCAGCCGGTTGGGCTCCAGCGGCGCCCAGCTGAAGCCGTCAGGCGACATCAGCTCGGTGGTGACCCCGTCGCGAACACCCGCGAACTGGTCGACGCCCCCAAGCCGAGCCAGCTCGGAGTGCACGTGCACGTCGATGAAGCCCGGGGCGACGACCATGCCTTTCGCGTCGATGACGCGCCCGGCCGCGGCGCCCTCGATACGGTCGACCGCGGCCAACTTGCCGTCAGCGATGCCGACGTCGAGGCGCGAGCGAGGCGAACCAGTGCCGTCGACCACATCGCCGCCGGCGATGAGGATCTCGAACTCCATTTCGACTAGGAGTCCAGCTCTTCGCTTCCCGCCTGGGCCAGCAGCTCCCTCGTCATGCGGTGGCTGCCGGCCAGCAAGCCGCCGTCGACCCGGAGCACGGTGCCGGTGATCCATGCCGCCTCGTCCGAAGCCAGGAACATCGCCGCGTTCGCGATATCGTCAGGCTCACCCACGCGTCCGAGCGGATACCACTTGACGAGACGCTCGAAGACCACGGGGTCGCGGTCGATGCGCTCCTGCCAGATGGGCGTCCTGATCGTGCCGGGCGCGATGGCGTTGCAGCGGACGCCGAAACCGCCATAGCGGACGGCGATGCCCTGGGTGAGGTTGATCATTCCGGCCTTGGCCGCGCTGTAAGCCTCGTTGCCGAGAGCTGACAGACCATTGACCGAGGCGATGTTGACGATCACGCCAGCATGCCTTTCCATCATCGAGGGCAGCACCGCCTTGCTGCAGAGGAACGCGCTCTTCAGAACGACGGACACATCTCGATCCCACGTCGGCTCGTCGATCTCCAGCACGTCGTCGCCGTCGGCGATGGCAGCGTTGTTGACGAGAATGTCGACGGGACCGAGGCGCGAGGTGACCTCGCCAACCATCCTGGAGACGTCGGCGCCGACGCTGACGTCAGCCTGCACCGCGACCGCATGACCCTGTGTCTGCGCGACCTCGCCGGCGACTTCAGCGGCTCGTTCTCCATGCCAGTCGATGACCGCGACCCTGGCGCCCTCGGCGGCAAATCGTTTTGCCATCACCTTGCCGATCCCCGAGCCGGCACCTGTGACGATGACGACCCTGTCCGTGAACCGCCCCGCCATCAGTCGCTCGCGGCCAGGACGGCGTCGACCTCGATCTCGAAACCGGGCAGATCGGACTGAATGGTCGTCCGCGCCGGCATCGGGTCGCGGAAGAACTCCGCGTAGATCCTGTTCATGGCCGCGAAGTTCGACATGTCTCGCATGTAGACGCCGACGCGAACAGCATCGGCAAGCGATCCGCCGGCTGCGGCGGCCACGGCCTGGAGATTGTTCAACGCCTGGCGCGCCTGGTCCTCAAATGGACCCTCCACCTTGGAGCCGTCCGGCCGGAAGGGAGCCTGGCCGGCGAGGAACACGAAGCCGCCGCTCCGGATCGCTTGCGAGTACGGGCCGCCAGGGGTGGGCGCTGCGTCGCTGCGGATCGGGATGCGTTCGGTCATGAGAGCACCGGCAGGATCACACGGCTCGGATGCGACGCGTCGTGGAGGACGGTCTGGATCGCGACCCGGCGATCGCTCAGCCGCTCCGTCCCGACCGGGTTGCCGGTGTTCAGGTTGCGGTCCCAGTGCGGGAAGTGGCTGGAGGAAACCTGGACCCGGATCCGGTGCCCGGGCTTGAACAGGTGGGCGCACGTCCCGAGCTCCATGACGAACTCGGTCGCCTTGCCGGCCGGGATCGGCCGGGAACGATCCGTGCCGCCGGCGAATCGCGCTCTCTGGATCGTCTCCTGGATGTTGATCGAGCGGCCGGCCTCATCGACATCGCAGAGCTTCACGACCCAGTCGGTGTCGGGCTGGTTGGTCGCCGCGAATAGATGCGCCACCACCGCGCCGGCGACCAGACGCTCCTGGGTCAGCGGCTCCGAGCTGTAGACCAGCACTCCGTTCCATGACTCGACCGGCCGCTGGTCCATCGGCCCCATCGGCGCTACGAAATCCAGGCAGCAGGACCTGCCGCCCCGACTCAACGAGGGGGCGGCCGGGTCATAGGAATAGGTGTCGGGGTCCTCAGAGGAGCCGGGCGCCTCTTCGGAGAGGTAGCCATCGCCGCTGATCGAGTTGGCGCGCGTGCGCGCGCGAAGATGCAACGCCCACGGCTTCGATGCGGGAGGCCAGTCCTCGAGCCCCTGCCAGCGGTTGGCCCCCGACACGAAAACCCGGACTCGCTGCCCCTTTGCCGGACCGGCATCGCGCAGCCACTGGTCGAAGAAGGCCAGCTGGAAGATGTCGACCTGGTTTTTGGCCTCAGGCCCGAAGTCGACATCGCCGAAGGCCGGCATCCACGGCATGTGGTACCAGGGACCGACGACCAGGCTCGTGTCGGGGGACGCCGGACCGCGGCGGATACCGCGGTAGTTGGCCATCGTGCCCTCGAGGAAGACGTCGTACAGGCCGCCGACGGCCATGGTCGGCACGTCGATCGAAGGCAGCATGTCGGTCACATCCCATTGCTTCCAGTAGTCGTCCTTGGTCTCGTGCGCCAGCCAATCGGCAAAAAAGCCGCCAGGCGAACCGGGGGTGAGGTTCGGTATCGCCGACAGCGGAAGCCACCAGTAGTAATCGTTGACCTTGGCGTACTGGGCGGCGAGCAGCGGCTCCGAGTCCGGGTCGCGGCGACGGGCCACATCGCCCGCGAGAAATGTGGCCCACGACGCATTGAACGCGAGGGCGAAAGCTCCGTTGTTGTACGCCCAACCCTCGTAGAGGTCGGGGCTGGTCATCGCGGGGACCATGCAGCGAAGCCCCTCGGGCTTGCGGACCGCGATCTGGAGCTGCGTGTGGCCAGGGTAGGAGAAGCCGTACATCCCGATGCGGCCGTTCGAGAACGGCAGCGAGCCGAGCCATTCCATGGTGTCCTCTCCATCGTCCGCTTCCGACTCGAACGGGATGAACTCACCGCCCGAAGCCCAGCGTCCGCGGACGTCTTGCGAGACGACGGCGTACCCATGGCGCGCGTACCACGACGGATGCGCGTAGCAGAGGTCTTCTCCCTGGCTCTTGTCGTACGGCAGCCGGATCAGCAGCACAGGGTGCTTGCCTCCGCCAGACGGCCTCCATACGTCGGACCGCAGCACGGTGCCGTCGCGCATGGTCGCCTCGAGGGTTTCCTGGACGATGCTCTCGCTCATCAATGCCCTCCCCACGCTCTAGAGAATGCCGTACTCCTTGAAGACCTCGCGGATGCTCGCCCCCTTGCGGAGGACATCGCGCATCTTGTCCTCGCCCGAGACTTTTTCCATGGCCCTGGCGACGATGTCGTCCTCGATCGCCGCGGGCACGACGACGCACCCGTCCGAGTCGGCGACGACCAGGTCGCCGTCCGCGACCGACACCCCACCGACGGGGATCGTGCCCCGGATGGAGATCACCTCCAGGCGGCCCTTGGAGTCGGCGGGCGAGAGCCCGGTGGCGAAGACGGGAAACTTCATCTCCTCGATCCCCCAGCTGTCCCGGCTGAGGCCGTCGATGACCACCCCGCGACCGCCCTTGGCGCGGGTATGCGTGCTCAGCAGCTCGCCCCAGAGGGCGGCTCGCACCTGGGCCTGCACCGCCGCGACGATCACCTCTCCCTGACGGAGGCCGTCGAGCATCTCCATCAGGAGGTGGTAGGGCTGCGCGGGCAGCTCGCTGACCTCGACCGCGAGCATGGTCGCCGCGCGACCGGCGATCTTGGCGCCCGCATAGAGGGGACGCACCTCTGGCCGCATGACCTGCCGGCGGTGGCCGGCCTCGTCGAGGATGTCGGCCAGCACTGACGAGTAGAGATGCTCCGAGATGCGGTCGAGGTACTCGGCGCCGAACCGGGCAGAGTCCATGCCTCTCCTTTATCTATTGTGTGGCGCGTGGCGCTCGCACGGCGGCCGCCAGCTTCGTCGCTTCCTGGATCACGGCTTCCTGGTGCGGTTGGAGCTCCTGGCCTCCGAACGAGGCAAGCAGGCCGAGGAGCGGATCCGCAAGTTCCGTCCGCATCCCGGCCAGCTCCTCCATGATCGCCAGTCCGCAGTACGGAACATAGGCCGGCGAGTAACCGCCCTCGTGGCACATCACAAGCCGGCCGCCACAGACCTCACGCGCCACCCCGAGCATCAGCTGGGTCAGCTTCCGGTAGCCGTCGCTGGTCATCATCATCGAAGCCAGAGGGTCCATGGCGCTGGCGTCGAGACCTGACGCGATGACGATCAGCTCGGGCTGGTAGGCACGCAGCGCCGGCACCACCACCCGCTCGAAGGCGGCCGCATAGGCGCCCACGCCGGAGCCCGGCGGCAGCGGGACGTTGATGTTGTATCCCTCGCCGGCGCCGGACCCGGTGTCGGTGATCGCTCCTGAATCTGGCGGGTAGTTGTTGTCCTGGTGGATCGAGATCGTGAGCACAGTGGGGTCGGCGTAGAACGCGTGCTCAGTGCCGTTGCCGTGATGGACGTCCCAGTCGACGACGGCGACGCGGGAGAGGCCGCGAACCTGACGGGCGTGAATGGCAGCCAGAGCGACGTTGGCAAAGATGCAGAAGCCGCGGCCCATGTCGCGCTCGGCGTGATGTCCAGGGGGCCGCACCAGCGCATAGACGTTGTCGACCTTGCCGTCGAGCACGGCATCGACCGCCGTGATGCAGCCGCCCGCCGCCAGCAACGCGATTTCGTACGAGCCGGCACCGAACGGCGAGAGCTCTCCCGCGTCGCCGCCCCTTCTGGAGCTTTCGTCCTTGATGCGGTCCAGGTACTCGCGCGTGTGCAGCCGGAGGATCTCGTCTTCGGTTGCCGCGCGCGGCTTCAGCGGGACCAGGTGGTCGAGCAGCCCGCTGACCTCGAGCAGGTTCCGGATCCGCCGCTTGCCTTCGGCGTTCTCCAGGTGCCCGAGCGGCTGCACGGTGAGGCCGGCGGGGATCACCCAGGCGCCGGCGCCGGTGTCGTGCCACATGTACAGCTCGTGCCAGACAAGTCCGGTGGTCAGCTCAGGCCTCCTCCCTCGTGCGGCGCCGTCGGCGGAGCCTCGATCGGCGGTGGGGCCGATTCAGGAGCGAGGTATTTGTCGTAGGCGTTGCGGATCAAAGGCCACAGGCCCTGCGGCGCGAAGACCGCGATGAACGCGAGAATCAGACCGAGAAACAGCGCTCGGTAGTCGCCGATCGCGACCAGGTACTGGTCGAGGCCGATCACGATTGCCGCGCCGAGGATGGGTCCGCCGAAGGTACCCCAACCCCCGATGACGATCATCGCGAGGAGGTCGATGATGCGCGGGAAGTCAAACACACTGGTCGAGATGCCTCCGTTGTAATGCGTCATGTATCCGCCCGCCAGTCCGGTGAAGAAAGCGCTGATCGCGAACAGGACCAGACGAATCCGGAACTGGTTGATGCCGCGGCTGACTGCGTATGTTTCGGAGTCTCGCAGCGCGGTCACCGCCACGCCCAACGGAGAGTGGATCACGCGCCAGATGACGAACGTCGCAATGGCGAAGATCAGCGCCGCGACGTAATAGAGGTAGATCGTCCGCTGATCGCCGACGGCGTCGCCGAACTGAAACGTGCCCACCGACACAAGTCCGTAGCCTCCGCCACTGATAAACCGAGGGCCGGTGACGGCGAAGACGCGCGCGAGCTCGTGGAAGGCCAGCGTCAGGAGGACGACGTACACGCCTCGCAGGCGTAGGGTTGGCAAACCGATGCCGAGCGCCGCCAGCACGGCGACGACGGGCGAGAAGAGGATCGCCAAGAAGGGATTCCAACCGAGGCTGTGCACGAGGACACCGGACGTCCACCCGCCGACCGCGAAGAGGGCGACCTGGGCAAAGGAGTAGATCCCGCCGTAGCCCATGATGAGGTTCCACGACTGGGCGACCACCGCCTGCATGAAGAAGAGGATCAGCAGCGTGAGCAGGTAGCCGCCGATCGAAAGCCGGGTCAACGCCCACGGAGCCAGCAGCCCGGCCAGCATCACTCCGCCCACGGTGTAGAGCGAAACCCGGCGCCACGGCGCCGCCGACTGGTCGAGCGACGGGCGCGCCGGCGCGGCCGCCGCGGCGCCTTCCACGCTCACAGGCGCCTCACCTCGCCGATGCCGAACAACCCGTTCGGCCGGACGATCAGCATCAGGATGATCAGCAGGAACACTCCGGGCTGCGCCCACGCGACGCCGTAAAACACCTCGACGAAGGATTCGAAGATGCCGAGAACGAACCCCGCGACGAGAGCGCCACGGATGCTGCCGAGCCCGCCAAAGATCGTGACGATCAGGGCCTGAATCATCGGGTTGAAACCGGAGTTCGGGCTCAGGAAGAAGAACGGCGAAAGGAGGACGCCGGCGACGCCCGCGAGCGCGCCGCTGATGGCGATGACCGTGCCGTACGTGCGCTCGACCGGGATCGACATCAAGCTCGCCGCCTCCTGTTGCTGCGAGACCGCGCGGATCGCCATTCCGTGCCGCGTGTAGGTGAGGTAGACGTACACAAGCGCAAACAGAGCCAGCGAGGTGCCGATAACCAGCAAGCCCTGGTTGGAAATCTGCACCCCCGCGACGATGAAGTAGCCGGACAGCACCGCCGGCACGACCTTGTACTCAGGGTTGAAGATGAGGAGCGCGGCAGCCGAAACCGCGATCGAGATTCCAACTGTGGCGATGATCGTCGCGTTGTCGAAGCCTGGCTTGCCGAGCACCGGCCTGATGAATGCGATGTGCATCGCGTAGGCAAACGCCCCCGCGGCCAGCACGCCGATCGGGAGCGCCACCAGGATGGGCAGATGAAGGCGGGAGGTCACCCAGTAGGCCGCGTAAGCACCGACCACGAAAATCGCGCCGTGGGCCAGGTTGAGCAGGCGGACCGCACCCCACACCAGGGTCAGCCCGAGCGCCATCAGCCCGTACACCGAACCAAAGAGGATTCCTCCCCACACCGCCTGCACGGTCTGGGTCATCCGAGATAGCTCTCCAGCAGCGCTTTGTCCTGCAGCATCTTCGCGGCCGGGCCCTCCCGCACCAGCACGCCTGTCTCCAGCAGGTAGACCCGGTCAGCCAGTCCGGCGACGTGGTTCGCGTTCTCGTCGGCAAGGAGAATCGCCATTCCCGACTCCTTGACCCGGCGAATGCTGGCGTAGATCTGCTCAGTCGTCAGCGGAGCCAGTCCCAGGGAAGGCTCGTCGATGAGCAGGATCTTCGCCTTTGACATCAATCCGCGGCCGAGTGCGAGCATTCGACGTTCGCCCCCTGAGAGCGTCCGGGCGAGCTGGCGCCCGCGCTCCTTCAGCCAGGGAAAGAGTTCGTACACACGCCCCAGTCGCTGGTTGCGTTCGCTCCACGTCGCCCTCTGGTATGCGCCCATCACGAGGTTCTCGAGCACCGTCATATCGGGAAACAGCAGGTCGCCCTGCGGGATGTGAACCACGCCCGCGGCCGCAATCACGTCTGGCCGCCAGCGCGTGATCTCCTTTTCGTCGAGCAACACCGATCCCGACCTCGGAGGGAGCAGGCCCGTAATGGCGCGCAGCAGGGTGGTCTTGCCGTGGCCGTTGGGCCCGAGCACGATGACGCCCTCGCCGTCCTTGACCGAGAGGTCGATGCCGTGCAGGACCTCGCTGCCCGCGTAGCCGGCGATGAGCCCTTTTACCTCAAGCATCGGTGGCCTGCGGATCGGTGGCCTGCGGATCGGCGGCCTGCGGATCTGGTGCTATCGGTCGCAGCGCGCCCAGGTAGACCTCGATGACCTTCGGATCGCGAAGCACCTTCGATGGAGGACCTTCTGCGATCTGCTGCCCGTGGTGAATCACCAGAATCCGATTCGCGAGGGCCTGCACCGCCTTCATCACGTGCTCGATCATCAAGATCGTCACCCCTGTACGCGCGACGGTACGGATGAGCTCGATCATCTGCGAGCGCTCGGCCGGATTTAGCCCGCCGACCGGCTCGTCGAGAAGAAGAAGCTGCGGTCGCATCGCGAGCGCGGTTGCGAGCATGAGTCGCTTCCGGGCGAGCACAGTCAGCTGACCGGCGAGCATGCGCTGGCGGCCGGCGAGCCCGCAGAGGGCAAGTGCGTCCAGCGCGAATTCCCGCGCCTCGGTTTTGAACCAGAGCGTGGGGTGCTCGGTCTCACGGCCGAACGTCCCGCCGACAAGTACATTGGCGAGCACAGTCTGGCTGTCGAAGGCAACGGTGGTCTGGAAGGTGCGCGCGAGTCCGAGCCTGCAGATCTGATGAGCCCGCAGTCCTTGAATCTCGCGGTCCTTGAATTTGATGGATCCACTGGTGGCGGGATTCACGCCGGAGATGCAGTCGAAGAGCGACGTCTTGCCGGCGCCGTTGGGCCCGACGATCGAATACACCTCGCCGGGCTCCACGGCAAAGCTCAGGTTGCTGACCGCGAGCAGCCCTCCGTAGGCCTTGCTGACCTTCTGGCACTCGAGGATCGGCATGATTGAGCCTTCTTTGTCGGCTTCTGGGATTACCTCATCCAGCTCGGCAGCACGAAGGTGCCGCTGGTGAACGGCGTCGGCGATACCACTTTCTGGACGCCGTCCTGGATCTGGACGATGATGTGCGGTTGCCCGATGGAGGCGTCGGACGTCCCCGCCGGAAACTGCTTGCCGGTGTGGTCTTCGAACGAGATGGAGCCGGTGGTCCCGCGCCAGATGACGGACTCGGTTGCCTTCGCGACCTTCTTGTAGTCCTTGGGGTCACCCGCGGCGGCAACCGCGGCGGCCCAGACCATCACCTCGTCATAGCAGCCACCGGCATTGGCCCACCCAGGCTGGGCTCCGAACTTCGTCTGGTAGCGCGCCCTGAAGTCGTTCCCGATCTTGTCGGGAAGGAGGCCGAGCACCGTGGCCCACACGATGCCGTTGGCGGCAGGCCCGGCGAGGGTCAGGTATTCGGGCACCGATGGTCCGTACTGCTGATAGACGAGCGTCTTGGTCGGGCTCGCGGCCCAGGCCTTGGCCATCGCGGCGTCGTCGGCCGGGGAAAAGTCGCTCGTGAAGAGCACGCTTGGCTTCGCCTGCTTGACCTTGGAAAGCACGGGTCCCCAGTCCGGCACAGAGCCTTCGGTGACGCCGTCGTTGGTCAGGACCTGCCAGCCTAGCTGCTTGATCTGGGTCTCGAAGCCGGTGGCGATGACGGTGCCATAGGCGCTCTTGCCGCTGATGATCGAGCAGGTCTTGGTCTTGGTGTTGAGAAGCCCCTGGTTCAATGCCCCGTCGACCCAGAACGCGAAACCCTGTCCGTACCACGCTTCGGTCGGGTCGCACTGGAAGATGCCCCAGTACTTGCTTGGGTTGCCCTTGTAGCGCTGGACCCAGGCGACCTGGGTGTTGACGTTGTAGTAAAGCGCGCCGGCGTTGGCGACGATGTCGAACTCGGGGCCTGACGCGAGGTGGTAACCGGAGAAGATGACGTCGGCCTTCTCGACGCTTGTCGCGCGGTTGAACGCGGTCGTGATCTGGTCTGTCGACGAGTCCTTGTCATCGATCTCGACGTAGTCGAGGTGATAGCCGATCAGGCCGCCGCGTGCGTTGATCTCGTCGACCGCCATCTTCACGCCGTTGGCCATCTCCTTGCCGTCGGACGCGATGACACCGCCGGTCGGATAGATGCCGACCACCTTGACGCTCCCTCGGGAGCCGGCTCCAGAGCTGGTCGATGACTTGGGGGCGAGCGCGCTGCCCGCCACGCCGCCGATGAGGAGTCCGCCGACGGCGCCCGCGCCTCCCGCGAGCAGCTGCCTCCGGGTTATCTCGCGCTGACTGATCGAATCGCCCGCCACTTTTATCCTCCCTGTAATGACGTGTTCTTGGACTGCGTTGGTGCCTGTCCCCCCAAGGCGGCGCTACACCTTGTAATCGACTTTCACAGGTGCGCCGTTCTTGGCCGCTGACTCGTCGATGGCGAAGCAGACCGCCATCGATCGATACGAATCGTGGATTGACGCATGAGACTCGACGTTGTTCTCGATGCAGTCGATGAAGTGGGCGATCTCAGGCACGAACGGGTGGTGTGTGACATCGCCCGAGGAGGGCTCGATGGTCGGAAAGGTCCAGTAATCGAGCGATCCGGGATAGTGCTTCTTCGAGTAGACGCGGTTGTTCTGGATCGTGCCCTCGGTGCCGAAGAGGCGGACGTTGAAGATGTA
>WNGO01001672.1_pt1 | contig 14749 bp, 14 predicted proteins | sample 5400511 | NCBI WGS metagenome assembly WNGO01 (sample SAMN13153380, study PRJNA577476) | soil metagenome | isolation source: 20 cm soil or saprolite under Garry oak tree replicate 2 | place: USA:California | collected 2016-06-15 | reverse complement strand
TGTCCCGTAACGCGTGCTCGTAGTGCAGGTGGAAGTTGAAGTCGTCCTCACCCAGGGCGAACTGATCGGACGCCCCCTCGAGCCAGCGCTCCAGGTCGTGCGCGAACGCGGCCATCGCCGCCGCCGCCGCATCGGCCGCTGCCGCGACGCGCTCTCCCAACCCGGCCGCGACCTCCCGCACGAGCGACAGGCCGCCCTGGTTGACGCGCAGCGCCGTCTCCACGAACACTCGCACCGGCTCGACCAGGGCGGCCCGGGCGTCATCGAGCAGCCGCGGCACGTCCTCCAGCCGGCCCACCAGTGAGACCGCTCGCTCCTCGGGGCTCCGGTCGCGCCGGCCCAGCAGGAAGTGCAGCCCGCCGAGCAGGTGCGAGAGCCAGAACCCGGGATTCCTGGCCTGGGGGCGCTCGCGCTCGAAGCGCCGCAGTGTCACGCGGATCTCGTTCAAGAGGGCCGTGCGGTCGATTTCGTCGTCCAGCACGGCGGCGGTGGTCTCTTCGAGGGCGGCGGCGAGGGACTTGAGCGCGGCGAGGTGCGGGGCCAGGGCGCCCGGGCTGAAGCGCCCGTAGCGGTCGTCGTACGTCTTCACCCCCGCCTGCGTCGCGCCGACCGGATCGAAGTGCCATCGCAGATCGAAGTAGGATCGCTCGATCTCGCGGAACGGCGCTAGCGCCATGCCGCCCGCTTGAGCAGCCGGTGGCACTCCGCGTCGGACAACACGCGGTCGGTACGCTTCGCCGCCTCGAACAGCGCGCGGCACGCCGCCTCGTCCTCCGGATCGTAGCCGTGCGTCTCGAGCCAGTACTTCACGTTGGAGAGTCCCGAGACCGGGGAGATCTCGATTTTCTGCTCGAGCCCGAATTCCTGCGCCGGAACGGAGCTGTAGACGCGGTCGGCGAGCCACGCGTGTCCCTTTTTCTTCGCCTTGATGATCGCCGCCGCGTGCACGCCCGTGCCGGTGCGGAACGCGTCCTCCCCCATCACCGGGTAGTTCACGGCGATCGGCACGCCCACCGCGTCCGCCACCAGCCGGCAGTACTGCGGCAGCTTCGAGATGTCGTGGTGATGCGCGCCCAGGAGCTTCAGGTTCACGATCAACAGGTCCATCTCGGCGTTTCCTACGCGCTCCCCCACCCCGAGCGCCGTGCCGTGCACCCGGTCCACGCCCGCCTCGATGGCCGCGAGACAGTTGATCAACCCCAGGCCGCGGTCGCGGTGACCGTGCCAATCAATCTTCACGCGGTGTTGCTTGACGATTTCCTGCCTGACGAAGTTGATCAGCGATTTGACGCCATCCGGCGTCGCGTGTCCGACGGTGTCCGCCAGGCAAATCCGGGCCGCGCCGCAGTCGATCGCCGCCCCGTAGAGCGCTTTCAGCGCCTCGGGCTTCGCGCGGGTGGTGTCTTCGGTGACGTACATGACCGGCAGGCCGTGCTTCACCGCGTAGGTGACCGCTTCCACCGTGGACTGGACGATGCGGTCGAGGGTCCAGTCCTCGGCGTACTGCCGGATCGGCGAGGAGCCGATGAACGTGGCGGCCTCGATGGTGATCCCCACTTCGTGGGCGACGCGGACGATCGGTTCGATGTCCGCGATCACGGTGCGCGCGGCGCAGTTCGGCGCGATGGGCAGCCTGGCGTCGCGGATCTCCGTGGCGAGCGCGCGCACCTGCTCCACCACCCGCGGGCCCGCCCCCGGCAAGCCGATGTCGGCTGCCACGATGCCCAGGTCCGCCATCAGGTGGAGCAGCCGCTTCTTGACGTCGAGCGCGGGGTCGCGCACGGAGGGGGACTGCAGGCCGTCGCGCAGCGTTTCGTCGTTCAGGTCCACGCGGACGCGCGACCAGTCGAAGGCTGCCCCGCTGCCCACGCGGTTCCAGTCGTAGATCAGCTCGCGCTCGTCCATGAGCAAGTGTTCACCCACTCGCCCCCCACCGTCAAGCGGGTTAGTGTGAAGGGCCGTGGATCACGCTGTCTCTCGCCTGCTCGCGCACGAGCGCATTCGCGCGGCGCGCCATCACATCGAGCGCACCGATGAGGTGACGCTCGCCCGCCAGGCGGCGCTCTCGGCCATCCCCGCGCCCACCGGTGCGGAAGGCCGGCGCGGCGCGCACCTGGCGGAGCTGTTCCGCGAGATCGGCCTGTCGGACGTATCGATCGACCACGCCGGCAACGTGCACGGGTGGCTTGGCAAGAACGGGAGGCGGGAGGCGGGAGAGGTAGGCGGGCCCGTGGTGCTGGCAGCGCATCTCGATACCGTGTTCGGCGCCGAGGTGGACGTCGCGGTGGAGCGTCGTGGTCAGCGGCTCGAAGGCCCAGGCATTTCTGACAACGCGCGTGGCCTCGCCGCGCTCGTCGCGGTGGCGGAGGCGATGGTCGCGGCTCGCGTGCCCGTGGCGCGGCCCATCCTGTTCGCGGCGACAGTCGGTGAAGAAGGGTCGGGGGATTTGCGGGGGGTGAAATACCTGTTGAACGGCAAGCACACGGCGCCCTTACTCCCCACACCTGCGGCGTTCATCGCCCTGGACGGCGCCGGTCTCGACCGCGTGATCCATCGCGCCCTCGGCTCCAAGCGCTATCACGTGACGTTCCGCGGACCCGGCGGCCATTCGTGGGCGGCGTTCGGCGTCGCCAACCCGGCGAACGCGGTAGGCCGCGCCGCCGCCCTGCTCGCCGATCTCCCGCCCCAGCAGACGCCGCGCACCACCTGCGCCGTGGTGCGGCTGGGCGGCGGCACCGGCCTCAACTCGATTCCGCAGGAGGCGTGGCTCGACCTGGACCTGCGCAGCGAGGATCCCCGCGCCCTGGCCCAGCTGGACGTCACGGTGCGCGCGGCGCTCGAGCGCGCCGCCGACGACGAGAACCGGCGCCGCACCGCCGGCTCGCCGACCCTGCGCGTCGAGGTCCAGCTCCTGGGGGACCGGCCATCCGGCATGACCCCGCGGGCGCACCCGCTCGTCCGGGCCGCAGTCGCCGCCAACCGCGCGCTGGGACGTGACGCCGAGCTGGCCAGCGCGTCGACCGACGCGAACGTGCCGATCGCCCTCGGCATTCCTGCCATCGCCCTCGGCGCCGGCGGCAAGGCGGGCGACGCGCATCTCGCGACCGAATGGTTTGAAAACGTCGAAGGAGCGCTCGGCATTATCCGGGCGCTCCTCGTGACGGCGGCGATGGCGGAGGTGGACTAGAGCCATGACCGCCGCGTGCTGCAACCTGAGACGGAGGCACCACGATGACACGCACCGGAAGATGGCTCGCACTTTTGCTGGCGGCAACGGCTTCGGCCTGTAGCAGGCTCCCCGAGGCCGGACGCACAGGAGCATTCGTCGTCGACACGCTCCCCGATTCCACCTCGGTCCCCTCGAGCTGGGGGAATCTCGTGTCCGTCACTGTCAATCCTGCGTTCACCGACGTGTTCCAGCTCTGGTTTCAGGATCCCGGGGGCAGGATACACTTGGTCGTCTACGACAACCGTAGGGTCCGGTTGAGTCCGCGCGCTGTCGTGATCACTCGTCGATAAGGGAGGCTCAGATGATCGGCAAGCTCTCGAGCGTCATGAGCCGGGTTCTCTTCCTGGTCGCTTTCCTCCTGGCCGGCCTCGCGGTGTGGGAGAAGCTGCTCAACGCGTTCGGCTTCACCATGCTGCGCGGCTACGCACCGTCGCGCCTCTTGGAATACGCGGCCGTGGCCGTGCTGTTCGTGATCGCCCTGCAGTTGCGAGAGATGAAGGAGCTGCAGAAACCGCGCCTCTAGGCGCCGTGCCCTCCCATTGCGGACAGCACCGTCAACGCTTCCCGTGGGTGGCGCGTCGCGCGCAGCTGGGACGAGTACACGTGTCGCACGACGCCGGTCTGGTCGATCACGTAGGTGACCCGGCCCGGCAGGAGACCCAGCGTCTTCTCGACCCCGTACAGCCGCCGCACCGCTCCGTCGCGGTCCGAAAGCAGCTGGAACGGCAGGTCGTAGCGCTGGGCGAACCGCCGGTGTGACCGCACCGAATCGGAGCTCACGCCAACCACCTGTGCGTCCTTGGCGCTGAACTGCTCATAGCTGTCGCGAAACGCGCGCGCCTCGATCGTACAGCCCGGCGTCTCGTCCTTCGGATAGAAGTAAAGCACGACATTCTTCCGGCCGACGAGGTCGTGCAGCCGCACGGGCGCACCGGTCTGATCGGGTAGCGTGAAGTCCGGCGCGAGGTCTCCGACACTCACCTTTCGATCTCTCTTCATCGACTCTCCTCTCAATGAGCGGCGGCACCGCCCGCCGTCGCCTTGCTCTTATGCATCAACAGCAGCAGCGGCATCGACAGGACGAAAACCGCGCCGAACAGCAGGAACAGCTGCTCGAACGAGAGCATCAGTGCCTGCCGCGTGACCTGGCCGTCCAGGATCGCCAGCGCCTTCGCGTCGGCGAGCGGCGCCGGTGTGCCCGTCGCGATGAGCCGCGCCACGATGGCGCTCAGCCGCTCGCGCGCCAGCTCGCTGTACTGTGTCACGTTGGCGATCAGGTCTCCGCGGTGGATCGCCGTAAACCGCTGCACCAGGGTGGCCGAAATGGCGATCCCCACGCTGCCGCCGAGCTGCCGCATCAGGTTGAAGAGCCCGGTGCCGTTCGGGATCTTGCTCATCGGCAGGTCCGCCAGGGCCAGGTTCGTGAGCGGGACGAAGATCAGCCCCAGCCCCACACCGCGGAAAATCAGCGGCCAGAAGAAGTCCGCCATTCCGCTGTCGGTCGTGAAGTGCGCGTGCTTCCACATCGATAGAGCGAAGATCGACACGCCCGCCAGGATCGACAGCCGCCCGTCGAACTTCCCGGTGAAGCGACCCATGGTCGCCATCGTGAACGCGCTGGCCAGCGCCCCGGGGAGGATGACGAAGCCGGTCTGCTCCGCCGTGAAGTTCTGGAGGTTCTGGAGGTAGACGGGCAGCACGAACACCGTGGCGTACAGACAGATCCCGAGCACGCCACCGAACACGACGCCCACCGCCAGTTGCCGGCTCTTCAGGATCCGCAGGTCCACGACCGGGTGCTCCGTCGTGAGCTCGTGCCACACGAAGGCGACGAGCGACAGGACGCTGATCACGGCGTACGTGGTGACCTCGCGCGAGTCGAACCAGTCGAGCCGCTCGCCGCGCTCGAGCATGACCTGGAGCGTACCGATGCCGGTGGCGAGCAGCAGCAGCCCGATGTAATCGACGCGCTCGGCCTTCTGCTGGAACCGCGAGTTCTGGATGAAGCTGAGCGACAGCGCGAGCGCCAGCATGCCGATGGGAATGTTGATGTAGAAGATCCACGGCCAGCCGAACGCGTCGGTGATGTAGCCGCCGAGCGTCGGGCCCAGGGTCGGTCCCACCATCACGCCCACGCCGAAAATCGCCATCGCGGTCCCGAACTCCTCGCGGGGGAACTCCTCGTACAGGATGGCCTGCGAGGTGGAAAGGAGGGCGCCGCCCCCCAGTCCCTGGATGATTCGCCAGAACACCAGGGCGATGAGTGAGTGCGCGTTGCCGCAGAAGAACGACGAGACGACGAAGATCGTGATCGATCCCGCGAAATAGCGCCGTCGGCCGAAGTACGCCGACAGCCAGCCGGTGATGGGGAGGATGATCACGTTCGCCACGATATAACCCGTGGACACCCAGGCGATCTCGTCCAGCGTGGCGCCCAGATTCCCCATCATGTGGGGGATCGCCACGTTCACGATGCTCGTGTCGAGCAGCTCGAGCACCGACGCCAGCGACACCGTGATCGCGATGATGTAGCGATACCGGTACCGGTCGGCGTCGGCGCCTCCGAGCGCTGGCAGTGCGGCGGTGGCCACGATGCGCCTTACTTGGTCGTGATGGTGACGTTCGCGCTCATCCCCGGACGCAAGGGCCGCGCGGGATCGTTCTTGCCGTCGAGCCGGATCCGCACCGGGATGCGCTGCACGACTTTGGTGAAGTTCCCCGTCGCGTTGTCGGGGGGGAGGAGGGAGAATCGCGCCCCGGTCGCCGGCGCCAGGCTTTCCACATGCCCGCTGAAGTGGCGGCCCCCGTACGCGTCGACGGTGAAGTCCACGGGATCGCCCGGCTTGACGTCTGCCGTCTGCGTCTCCTTCAGGTTCGCCGTGACCCACACGTCGCTGAGCGGCACCTCGCTCATGAGCGGCTGGCCGGGCTGCACCAGCTGCCCGATCTCCACGGTCTTCTTGCTCACCACCCCTTCCGACGGGGCGATGATGCGCGTGTAGGAGAGGTTGAGCGCCGCTTGGTCGCGCGCCGCGCGGGCCGCGGCCACCCGAGCGTCCGCCCCGAGCAACGCAGCCTGGGCGGCGGCCAGGGCCGCGTCCGCCGCGCGGGCGGCCGCTTCGGCCGCATCGAGCGCCTGCTTCGGGACGATGTCCTTCTCCGCCAGCGGCTTGATGCGCTCGAGATCGGAGTGGGCCTTTTCGGCGTTCGCCTGTGCCTGTGCGACCTGCGCTTCCGCCTGGCCCACCCGCGCCCGATTGCTTACGCCTGCGAGCGCCACGGCGAGGTCGGCTTCGGCCTGCGCCAGCCGCGCCTTGTAGTCGCGGTCGTCCAGCACGACGATCGTGTCCCCCGCCTTCACCGACCGATTCTCATCGGTCCGCACCTCGAGCACGTAGCCACCCACCTTCGGGAGGATGGGGATGATGTGGCCGTCCACCTGGGCGTTGTCGGTCGACACGTGGTTGAGGCTGTAGATCCAGCGCCGAACCCCGACGGCCACCAGGCCGAGCAGCACGGCGCCCATGATAATGAAGATCGTGCGCTTGCTGCCGCCCGATTTGACCGGCTCCATCGGTTGCTCGGGGGCCACAGGAGAGGCCCTCCCGGGCCGCTGCGCAGTCTCGCGTTCGATCGTCGTAGCCATGTCGTCACTCATCGGTGTGTGCGGTTAGTGAAGGGTCCGGGCCACGCCGGCCGCGCGCGCCAGGGAGATCCGGGCGGTCGCGGCGGCGAAGCGGGCGTCGATCTCGGTATCGCGGGCGCGAATCAGGCCCGCCTGTGCGGTGATCACGTCGATGTTGCCGGCAACGCCCGCCTTGAAGCGCTCGCGCGACTGGCTGAGCTCACTCTCGGCGAGCCGCAGCTGCTCGCGGGCCACCGCCTGTTGCGCCTGGGCGGAGCCCAGATCGAGCAGCGCGGCATCCACCTCGGCCGCGATCTGCCGGCGCAGGTCGGCCTCGCGCACCTGGGACTCGCGCACGACCGCGTCCTGCTCGTCGAGGCGTGCTTCGCGTCGGAAGCCGTCGAGAATCGGCACGCTCACCTGGAGTGTGACATCGCGCGTGGCGATCGAGTGCGGCACCGTTCGCCCGTTCACGCCGTAATCGGCAGCGACCTCGAGCCGCGGGAGCCGCTCCGCTCGAATCGCCGATCCGGTCTGGCGAGCTGCCGCGGCGCGGGCCTGCTCGGCCCGCAGGTCGGGCCGGTTGGTGAGCGCGGCGCTGACGGCCGAGTCGCGCCGCACGGGTACATCGGCTGCGCCGAGCGAGGGCGCGAGCGAGTCCGTGAACGCGAGCGGTGTGGCCGGATCGAGGCCGAGCGCGCGGGTCACGTCAATGCGCCCGCGGTCGAGCTGGTTCTGCGCCACGAGCAGGAGCCCCTGCGCCGTGGCGAGCTGCGCCCGGGCCCGCGTCACGTCGATCGCCGGGCTCACGCCCGCCGCCCGCTGTGCTTCCGCCAGTCCCACGAGCTCGGCGGCAATGGCCGAGTCCGCTTGCCGGGCCGCGACCACGGCCTGCGCCCGCACGGCGCGGACATAGGCGACCGCCGCCGTGAGCACCGAGCCCTCGACGGTCACGCCGCGCTCCGCCCGGCTGCCGTCGGCCTGCGCACCGGCGGCGCGCATGCGCTTCACGCTCGACCAGTCGAACAGCGTTTGGGTCGCGCTGAACCGCGCGTCGTAGGTGTCGAACGGGCCGACCAGCTCCGGCACTGCGGGCTGGAGCGTGCCACCCGGTCCCGTCGGGACCGGCGGGAAGTCGATGCCGAGCGATTTGGAGTTGAACGTGCGGTTGAGCCACGAGCCTCCCACCGAGAGCGACGGCAGCAGGGCAGAGCGAGCCTGCCGCACGCGGGCGTCTGCTTCGTTCGTGCGCAACGTCGCGAGCGCCACCACCGGCACCTCGCCGGACGCGAGCCGCACGGCGTCCGCGAACGACAGACGGAGCGGCGGCGGCGGAGCGGGTGCCTGCGCCGCGAGCGGGGCACCCGTGGCGGCGAGCCAGGTGAGCACAGCCACGAGCCGGGAGCTATTGCTGCGCGATACCATGGAGATACAAGTCGATGTGAGTGTCGAGGTACTTCTTGACGTCGAACCCCTCCGGCATGCACGACGCAAAGGCGCGGCGCGCGATGACCGCGTGCATCAGTGGCGTCATGGCCAGCTTCGCGGCCACCATCACGTCCACCGGCCGGAACTCGCCGCTCTTGATGCCGCGCTCGATCACGCCGGCCATCAGTCGGTGCCCGCGGGTCACCACCTCTTCGTAGTAGAAACGCGTCAATTCCGGAAAAGTTGCTGCCTCGGCCATCATGAGCTTCGGGACGCCGGCGACCGCCGTCTCCCCCACCAGCCGCCAGTACTCCCGCACCAGCTGCTCGAGCAGCTCCCGGGCACTGCCGGTGAACGACTGCGCCAATGCCTCGCCCTGGGCGATGACTGGCACGAGCGTCTCGCGCACCACGGCCTTGAACAGGGCTTCCTTGCTGTCGAAGTAGAGGTAGACGGTGCCCTTGGTGACGCCGGCCCGGCGCGCCACGTCGGCGAGCTTGGTCGCGGCAAACCCACGCTCCCCGAACACCTCGAGGGCGGCGGTGACGATCTCCCCCGGCCGGGCGTCCTTACGGCGCTTCCAGCGGGGCTTCGGTTGGCGCTGCGACGGGGTGACGGCGTGGCTCACGGTGCTCGATCCGGTCTCAGGATTAGTTACTGAACGGTCAGTAAGTAACTTTGGTTCCGGAGGCCCGTCAAGGGCCTGGCAGGCTACGTAGGCTACGCGGTAATCTTTGGTAAGTTCCGGCGGTTCAGTTAGTTACGTGGCACGGCTGCGACGCTCACGATAGAACGCGATCAGTCCGGTTCCCGGCGGCGTCGCGCCCACCTGGCGGAGCAGCGTGACGAGCTGCCCCCGGTGATAGCTCGAATGATCGACCGCGTGGCGAAACATCTCGCGGAATGTGTGCAGATACTCGCCGCCGGTACTCGGCTTTACCACCATGGTCTCGTCCAGGCGCCGTTCCGTGAGCCCGGCCAGGAACGCGTCGCGCTCCGTTTCGATTGCCTCCCAGCGCGCGCGCGCGGCGGCGAGGGTCGTCAGGTCCCTGCCCTGTGGGACCGCGGGATTCGGCTGCGCGAGCCAGCGGCTGAGCCACAGCTGTTCCGCCCACACGATATGGCACAACGTACCGTGGAGTCCGCCGTGACTGCTCTTGAGGTCGCGGAAGTACGGTTCGGCGGGGAGCGGCTCGAGGGCCGCGAAGAACCGCCGGTTGGCCCACGCGTTGTAGGCGAACAGCTCCCGCACTTCGGCGACGGTCATGCGCGTCCCCTCGAGACGAGTGTCCGATGGTAACTTACTGCGCCAACCCGACCCGGACACGCCGTGTCGCCACCGATCGATCCCCGTCCCGTGACACTCGAAGGCCGACACGTCCGCCTCGAGCCGCTGTCGCTCGCGCATCACGACCGGCTTTGCGCGGTGGGCCTCGACGCGGAGCTGTGGCGGTGGGCGCAGACCACGCTGGCGACGCCGGCCGACATGCGCGCCTACGTCGAGACGGCGCTCACCTGGCAGGCCCAGGGGACGGCTCTTCCCTTCGCCATTGTCGCCCGAGCGAACGGGCAGGTGGTGGGAAGCACGCGCTACGCGAACATCGAGCCCACCGACCGGCGCCTCGAAATCGGGTGGACGTGGATCGCGCGAGCGGCGCAGCGCACCCCGGTGAATACCGAGGCCAAGTATCTGCTGTTGCGCCACGCATTCGAGGTGCTGGGATGCATCAGGGTAGAGTTCAAGACGGACGTGTTGAACGAGCGCTCGCGGGCGGCGCTGCTGCGCATCGGCGCGAAACAGGAAGGTGTGCTGCGGAGCCACATGATCACCGCAAGCGGCCGAGTGCGCGATTCGGTCTACTTCAGCATCGTCGCTGCCGAGTGGCCGGCGGTGAAGGCCGGGCTCGAGGAAAAGCTCGGCCGACCGGCGTGATTACTTCGCCGGCGCGACTTCCCCGGCGTCCATCACACTCTGCTGCACGACCTTGCCCTCGATCTTCTGATCGTCCCCCACGAGCGAGTCCTTCACAGTGCTCCGCACCACCCGCACGTTCCTGCCGAGGATGCTGTTGGCGATCGTGCTCTCGGCGACGAAGCTCCCCGCCTCGATCGACACATTCGGCCCGACGGTGGCGTCGTGGATCATCACGCCGTCCTCGATGTAAACGGGAGGGACGATGGTGCAGCGTGGGCACGGGCCCGACGGAATCCGCGCCCGGCCACGCTCGAGCAGATGCTGGTTCGTCTCGAGCAGCGTGTCCACCTTGCCGCAGTCGTACCACCCCGCAACCGGCGCGGTGAGCAGCCGGCGGCCGCGGTCCACCATGTACTGGAACGCGTCCGTGAGATAGTACTCGCCGCCCTTCCCCGGCGGCTGCCGCAATACGTGCGCGATACCGTCGAACAGCGCTTTCCAATCCCTGACGTACTGCAACCCGATGTTCGCAAGCCGCGAGATCGGCGTGCTCGGCTTCTCGACGATGCGGGTCATGTAGCCTCCCGCATCCGTCACGATCACGCCGAACCGCTGGTAGTCCTCCACTTCCTTGACCCAGATGATGCCGTCGGCGTCTACGCGGTTGACGAGCGACAGGTCGGCTTCGAATACCGTGTCCACGAAGATGATGAGCACGGGGGAATCCACGTACGGACGCGCCAGGTTGATCGCGCCGGCCGTGCCGTCCAACGTCTGTTGCTCCACGAATGTCGCTTTGACGTCGTACCGTTCGACGATGTACCGCTCGACCACGTCTTTGAGATGTCCCGTGATGACGATGAGCTCGTCGACGTCGAGGCCTTTCACGGCGTCCATCACGTAGTCCATGACCGGTCGCCCGGCGACCCGGACGAGGGGCTTGGGGACGCGCTTCGTGAGCGGCAGGAGGCGCGTTCCTTTCCCAGCGAGCGGGACGATGACTTTCATGTCACACCCGCCCGTAGCGGTCTTTGAGTCGCACGACGTCCTCGATCTCGGGCGTCGAGGCTTCGAGCAGGTCGCTCGGTGCCACCGCCTCGAACTGGTGGATCAGCTTGGGCTCGATGTGGAATGCCGCGCCCTGCGCCATGGGCCGCTCGATCAGCGTATCGCCCCGCTGGATGCGCAGGATGATCTCGCCCGTGAGCACGTAGATCGATTCATCCTTCTTGTTGTGGTACTGCAGCGACAGGACGTGTCCCGGCTCGATGTGCAGGATCTTGCCGACGTAGCGGTCGGTCCGGGCCCAGATCAGCTCGTGGCCCCACGGTTTCTCCACCCGATAAGGGAGCTCGGTCACGGAATCCTCGGAGTGCGGAATGCGGAGTGCGGAGTGCGGAGTATAAAGGCAAGCGGCGTGGTGAACGACCCAACCCTGCGACTCCGCATTCCGCATTCCGCACTCCGCACTTGTCTCAAGTCCCCCCCTGCAAGCTCAGCCGCAACGAAGACGGTGAAGTGACGCATGCGGTGACACACACCCCGCACCCCACGCAACCTTCGGGCCGCAGCACCGGGTGCCCGCCCGCGTCCATCGCCAGGGCCCGCTCCCCCACGGGGCAGGCGCGGGCGCACACGCCGCAGCTCACGCCCTGAAAGGTGATGCAGCGCTCGGGGTCGAGCTCCAGGACCCCCATGTGGATCTCGTCCCACCCCCCGGTCGGCGGCACGAGGGCGCCGGTGGCGCAGGCGTGCGCGCAGGGCATGTCCGCGCACACGACACACGCCTGGATAGCGGGATCGATGATCGGCGTGCCCGCGGCGAGGCCCGCGCCCGGCGGGGCCTTGATGATTGCGTGCACCGGACACACGGGCATGCAGTCGCCGCAGCGCGTGCACGAGGCGAGGAAGGCAATTTCGTCGGCCGCGCCGGGCGGCCGGAAGTAGCGCCGCGGCGCCACGCGCTGCTCCGTGCGCTCCGCCACTTCGCGCGCCAGCTTGATCATCGCCTCGCGGAAGAACCCGCGCCGATCGCTCGCCCGCGTGTCCATCAGAAGCTCGGGCTCAGGCTCAGCTGCCACCGGAATGCGAGCTTCCCCTGTCCGGGCTCCGGGTCCGCGGCGTAGCTCGAGCGGCTCACCACCAGCGGCAGCTCGATGCGCATGGTCCAGCCCAAGTCGCGGATCTGGTGGCGGGTCACGAGGCCCACGCCCCCATCATACAAGGGAGTGTACCAGCGGCCCGGGGTCGCAGGAGGGACGGCCAGCGTGTCCACGAGCCCGCCGTCGGCGAAGCCGGTGAATGCCACATCCCGCAAGATACCGCGGTCGCGCCGCCACACCGAGCGGGCGAGCTCCAGGTTGGCGGTCAGTGCCCAGCGGCCGCCCAGGTCGCTCCGGAAGCCCCGCAGGTTGCCGTTGCCGGGCGCGTGATAATGAAAGTCCGGCCGCACAAACAGGGCTCCCGCGCTGCGCAGCAGGGGGTTGGTGAACGTCTCGTAGGGGTCGGCGCCGGCGATGGGAACGCGGCGCTGCGGCACGGGGACCGAGCGGCCGGCGTAGGCGCCGCCGAACAGCCGCACGCCGATGGTCGTACCGAGGGCGAAGGGCGCCCGCACGCTCGCCTCGCCCGCGAAGCGGCCGAAGCCCTCGACATCGTAGCGGCTCGAGGATCCGTACCCCGGGCCCGGTTTCGAATACACGACCCCACCGCGGGCGCCGAGCCGCGCCCGCACGAGCGCCGACCCGCGCTGTACGGTGGTGGAGACCCAGGGGCCTGCCTCGATTGTCCCCGCGTCCTCCCACAGCCGGCGGTCGAGATAGCCGACATTCGTCGTGGCCATCCAGAGGGCTTCGAAGCCGACGTGGGGATCGGCGCCGAAGCCCAGGTGCTCCCGCAGCGCGCGGTCGACCGAGAGCGCGACACCCGCCCGACCCTCCACGTACCATCCGGCGAGGCTCGTCTCGGTGCGCGGCACGAGATGGCGAATCGGGTTGGCCCAGCGGCCGTAGATGCCGACGCGGTCACGGCCCCCGCCCCGCTGGGTGCCAACCGACGCGAGCTGCAGGCTGCGCTCGTAGCGGCCGAGGTAGTTAGTGCGGTTTCGGACGCCGAGCGTCGCGCCGCCGAAGTCGTTGGACCAGGCGACCGGGAGCCACGCGCTCACGAGCTTGTCTCGCCGGGCCGTCTCGCGCGTCGGGTCGTCCACACGCCAGTCCACCGCCGCCCGGCTTACGAACGGGCGCTTCTCGCGGTTGTTCAGCGCGTTGTAGTCGTGCGTGCGGCCGCGCGGGTCGAGGACGAGGCGGCCCGGCTTCCTGACGGTGGTGAACTCGACGCGCTCGATCGCGGCCTCGCCCGTGGCGCGAGCGTAGATAGTATCGCGATCGCCGATCTCGACCGGCATGCGGCCATCGCCCTTCCGCTCGATGGTCACCACCGTACGCCAGCGCCGGTCCGCGAGCCGGTGTCGTTCCACACGACGCAGCCGATAGTCGACGAGCGGGGTCGCATGCAGCCACTCGCCGAACAGCCATTTGAGATCCTGCTTCGATACTTCCTCGGCGACACGGCGGAACGCATCCTCATCCACGTGCTTCAGGTGCCAGCGAGAGAAATATGCACGCAGCACGCGCCGCATCGTCTCGTCGCCCAGCACGTAGCGCAGCTGCTCGTAGAACAGCTGCGCCTTGGCGTAGACCATTTCCTGATAGATCAGGAAATCGCGAAACTGCTCGCTCACGGTCGAGACCGGCTCGCTCCACCGCTCCAGGTCGAGCCACAGCACGCCGGGCTCGAGCCCGTCGTACGCCGGCGGGCCCCCGTGCGTCTCGAAGAACCAGCCCTCCTGGAAGTCACTGAACCCTTCGTCGAGCCACCCTTCGCGCCACTCGTTGTTGGCGAGCTGGCCCATGACGTACTGGTGGCCCGTCTCGTGCACGATGAGGCCGAGGGACGCGCTCCCATCCATGATCATCATCGGAAATTCGGCGCCGCCCTCGATGCGATGCACGTTGGTGAGCTGAGGCCACTGGTACTTCCCGAACAGCGAATCGAGCCAGGCCAGGGCCACGATCGTGTTCCGGACGGCGATCCCCTGCCCCCAGGTAGCGCGATCGCCCGGCTGGTACAGCACGCGCACCACGGCGTCGCCGTACCGACCCTGGTCGTAGATGTAGTCCGGGTTGAGGGAGAAGGCGAAATGGTGGACGTCTTGCGCTCGGAACCTCACGCATTTCCGGCCCGGGGCGACCTTCAGCGTCGCACACCGGGGAGAGGTGAGAGGGGAGAGGTACCAATCGCGCTGATAGTCGACCTTGAGCGCGGGGTCGGCTTTTGCTTTTTCCCAGCCCGGATCGCCCTCCACCGGAACGCCCGTGGCGCCGATCACCTGGTCCGCCGCGAGGTCGAGCATGACGTCGTAGGTGGCGAACTCGCCGTAGAACTCGCCCCCCGGGTAAAGTGGGTGGTCTTCCCAGCCGTAGCGGTCGTACACCACCACCTTGGGATACCACTGCGCGAAATCGAAGCGCCGGCCCTGGCGCCCCTGGCG
>WNGO01004149.1_pt1 | contig 14753 bp, 9 predicted proteins | sample 5400511 | NCBI WGS metagenome assembly WNGO01 (sample SAMN13153380, study PRJNA577476) | soil metagenome | isolation source: 20 cm soil or saprolite under Garry oak tree replicate 2 | place: USA:California | collected 2016-06-15 | reverse complement strand
CTGCGCCGCCGTCGAATGTAATCGCGCAGAACGCCGAAAGCTCGGGCTCGCATTTCCTCGTGTCTGCGCAGCTCACCCGAAACCGCAAACCAAGGGTTCAGGTAGGGCTGAATGGTTTGGCGAACCATGAATTCCTGGACGGTCGAGATAGCGAGGCTGATGAGTTCGATGTCTTCCTCTTTCAACCGGGCGCCAAACAGAGATCGGCCCACCATCGCGAAGGTAATCTTCATCATGTGGGGGTAGATATCGACAGGGCCGATACGCGATTGTCTGTCGAATTCCCGCAGCGACTCGGCAAGGGAGTCCTGCATGATGGAAGACAAAATTTCGAGTTGCTTTCGTTCAAAGCCCGTCTGGATGAGCCGCCGCTGCGTGCGCCATGCTTCCCCCTCAGTGGTGAGAAGGCCCTTGCCCAGGAAATGGCCCATCCGCTTCACTTGAATCTCGGACTTGTGGTAATTCTCCGAATTCGTCTTCAGCACGTGCTGAATGACGACGGGATTGATGGTGACAATCGCCTCCTTGACGCCGCCAAAATAGAACCGGAAGGTGTCGCCGTGAAGTCCTATGTACTTCGACAGCACTTGTACAGGATTGTGGGCCATCGCGCGCGAATCGAAGAAGGAGCGAAATCGGGAGACGGCGGGGACGCTTGGCGGCAAGGTCACGCCTCGCTATCCAGACGCGTATCAACAACAGCCGAAAATCCCGCGTACTCTGCCTGAATGGATCGTCTAATCATCTGTAAATTTAGATACCTGAAAATTGATCTTCGTTTCCCAATTGCTTCAAAAGTAGCAGATGATGTTTGATCGCCCGTCTCATTGTGGGATGTTGCCGATACGGAACGCCATACTCCTCGGCGGTCTCCTTCACAATCCTGGTCAGCGAAGCATAGTGTGTGTGGCAAACAAAAGGGCACAGATGATGGACGATATGGTGATTGAGCCCGCCAGCAAGCCAACCGACCAGTGGCTTAGTCGTCGCGTAGTCGGCCGTTGTCGCGAAAATGTGATAGATCCCGTTGTCAAACTCGCTGCGGCTCATTGGGAAGTACGTACTGTCGACGGAGTGCGTGGTCTGGAAAACGAGGGCTACGCTCAAGCCGATGATCAAATGGGAAAGCAAGAAAGCTAAAGCGACCAGCAAAGGCGATTTCCCGAGCAGCACGACCGGCAAGATGAGCATGTAGGCGAGGTAGAAGCCTTTACCCGCGAACAGGATGACGTATTCTCGCACCGGATGCTTGGTCTGTTTCAGATAATCGTGGGACGGGAAGAAGAAGCACTCAAAGTCCCTCAGGAATACATAATCGAGAGAAAATAGTGCGTAAAGGAACAGCGCATAGATATGCTGGAACCGCTGCACACGCGCGCGGCGTTCGTGGGGTGTAAATCGCAAGACTCCCCGTCCCGTAAGTGCGTCGTCTTCACCGTGGAGATTGATGCAGGAGTGGTGGCCTCGATGATGGAGGATCCGCCACATGTACGAACTGATTCCGCACACATCGAAAACGTAGTTCAAGGCTCTGTTTACAGACCGCACCGACGAGATGGCGTTGTGGTTGCTGTCGTGAGCGATGTTCAGCAAAAGGAATGTCTGTGCGATGGCATTTAGAAGGTAGAGGCCGACAAACCTCCATGAATCTGGCTTGAGCGTGTAAAGAGCAATCCAACTGCCCGCCAGTACCGCCAGTCCAACCGCGATTTTGACCCACATGGTACGGTCGGCTTTAGGAGAAATGTTCCCGTCGGAAAAGAAATCGTCTAGCCGGCGGCGCAAGACTTTCGGGAACGAAGGGGCACTCGCCGGTTCGAAAACAGAGTGCCGCAACGCAGCCTCAGATGGAACAAGATCATCAATCTCCGGGTTCAGACTAATAACCGCCTCGTCTCGGACGTAACTGGTGCAATGATGTCAGGTCGACCGCATGCATTTCGCGGCCGAGATCGCCCAAGGTCGACAAAGCCGGCGGCGGATTTCAGTTGCGCAGCCACCGCCATCTGGCGCAGGCATTAGAAATCGATGTTAGCCCTAAAACTTAAGCGAGATCAAGGGAATTTCGAATCAACAGGAGCCAACGTAACGATTCATGTTCTCGGTACGACAAGGGGTGTCGTGCTCCTTCACAGCTTCCCAAATCTCTGTTAACATCACACATCTCTGATAACATCACCGCTCTGTGGGGTATGGAACCAAGAAGCTTTGAGTCGGACGATCCGACGCGGGGCGGGGGTTCGTTCACTGGACCGAGACACGCACGGTCTTGGGAATGGCTGTGCCTCTGTTCTCGAAGTCGGTCTGCCCTTGCGCACGGGGAGCAGTTAGACTTTTGTTCTCTTAATAACGGAATCTTCTCATTCAACGTAGGAGGTTAACGAATGGCGGTGCACCGCCATGAGACCGATCCGAATCTATGATAGCTTCGATTTTAGGCAAGCTGGATAGTCTAGGGGATCAGCACCCACACAGAGTTCTCTATTCCTACATTGATGTGAACGGCAATCCGATAGGAGGCTACTCCTACGAGTCGTTTCTCCACCGAACCAAGGTGATCGCCGGACATTTGCGCAAGCACCACGGTTTCTCGTCGCAGGACCGTCTTCTGCTCGCCTACCCGCCGGGGCTCGAAATGATTTGCGCGTTCTTTGGCTGCGTGCGCGCCGGGTTAATTCCCGTGCCCGTCTATCCCCCGAACTCTCGTGGTTTTCAGAGTGCCCTGTACAAAATGGTCCACATCGCAAAGGACTGCCAGGCGGCGGGCATTCTGACGAGCAAAGACTACCTCGGAACCCTAAGGACAAATCTTGCCAGAAGTGGAGTTTCGGCATCCGGAGTCGACGTCGACTACATTTCCGGTCTTCCTTGGGTTGTGACTGAGGACTTCGTCGATAAGGTTTCGGACGAAACTTTCAACGGCGCTTCAAAGATTCTGTTTCTCCAGTACACGTCGGGGTCGACTCGAGATCCTAAAGGCGTGATGGTTACGCACGAGAACATATTGCATAACTGCCCGCTCGTGATCGACCATCCCGATCCGGTAGTCGTATCCTGGCTTCCCCAGTATCACGATATGGGGTTGATTGGGTGCTACCTTTATCCGGCGCTCACGGGCGGCACGACCTACGGCTTCGCTCCAAACGATTTCATTCAGCGCCCCACCCTGTGGTTCGACGCGATCAAGACTTATGAGGCCAGCGCTTCGGCCGCCCCAAACTTCGCCTACGACTATTGCTTGCGTGCCGGGAGGGTTTCGAAGGAAAGTCTGGCGGGTTGCGATTTGAGCTCACTCAGGTTGCTGATGGTAGCGGCGGAACCCGTCAAACCGGACACGTATACGCGGTTTCTGGAGGCCTTTCAGCCTCATGGACTCAAGTCGGAAAGCTTTTTTGTCGCGTACGGACTGGCGGAGAATACTCTCGCGGTGTCGCTTGGTGGCCGCAATATTATCTCGGTCAACAAGAACGCTGTTGCACGGGGGAAAGCCCGCATGACTACGGAGGTTTCGGAAATCGGCGCAGCCACCCAGATTGTCAGCTGCGGCACTCCGTTGCCGGGCCTCACGGTAAAGATCGTGGATCCAGAGAAGCACATCGCTCTGGAGTCGGGTCGAATTGGCGAGATTTGGATCGCCGGGGGCAGTAAGTGCCCGGGATTCTGGAACAATCCGGAACTGACGTTGAAGCTGTTTCACGCCAGACTGGTGGATGACAGTCCTTACGACGATGGCTACCTTCGCACCGGCGATATGGGTTTCTTACACGACGGCGAACTCTTTGTTTGCGGCCGTATTAAGGACATGATTATTATCCGCGGGCAAAACTACTACCCGCAGGATATCGAAGCAGTGGTCGAGAAAGCGTCCGGCTTGATCCGTTCAAATTGCGTTGCCGCGTTTCAGATTAATGAAGACAGCGAACCGGCACTAGCGATCGTCGCAGAGGTGAAAAATCCAAAGGCGCTGCCCGATGCGTTGAAGATTGCGGCCGCCGTGCGGAATTACCTCAACGTGGAAGTGGCGCTGATTTCTTTTATAGCGCCCCGTGCCATACCGAGAACCAGTTCGGGCAAGATCATGCGCCACAAAACGAAGCATATGTGGTTGCAAGGTCAATTTACCGTTCTGTCTGAGTTTTCACGCGAAAAGGAGGTTGAACCGTCCGCATCCGGTGCTGCAGGCCAGTCGCCTTTCGACGTATTGAAAGCCCGTTACAACCTGACCGGCACGGAATCGTACAACCTCCTCGAAGCAGGGCTGGATTCCATGGATCTTGTTGTGTTCATGCACGAGATCAAGGAACTCTTAAAAAATAAAGACGCCGATATGCTGGCCAGGCAGGTGGATATCGGTCTCATTCAGCGTGTCAGCGTAGCCGAATTATTTCGACTGGCCGAACAACTGGAGCATGCTCCCGAAGAAGCCCTGGTTCCGCTGCGGCAATCCTTGGCGGCTTTCCGCGAAGAGCAGCGCGCCGCGGAGCAACTGATGATGAGCAACGACACGAAGCTCATCTTCGAACATCCGGCTCCCGCGTTGTTGCCCGAAACTCTGCCCCTAAGTAACGTTCTGCTCACCGGCGGTACCGGCTTCATCGGACCGTTCCTCGTGAAAAGCCTGCTGGAACAGACGCGTGCCAACATCCACGTTCTCGTCAGGGCGTCCGAGGAGTGTCTGGGCAAGCAAAGACTGCGGGCGGCGATGGAATCGATGGGGCCGTGCCCGGCGGAACTGATGGAGATGTTCGAGGCGCGCGTGATTCCGGTTTGCGGAGATCTTGGCCAAAAAGGGCTGGCATTGACGCCTGAGGACTGGGATTTCCTGGCAAATGAAATCGACACGGTGTTTCATAACGGCGCAACCGTAAATTACCTGCTCAATTACGACCGGATGCGTGACGCGAACGTGCTGGGGACGAATGAGGTCTTGAGACTGGCGTTCGAAGGGCGGCCCAAGAGCCTCAATTACGTCTCGACTACTTTCATATTTGGTTGGGCCGTTAAGAAAGTTCTCTACGAGACCGACTTCAACGAGAATATGGAGCTTCTCGATTTTGGATACAGCCAGTCCAAGTGGGTATCGGAGCAAGTGGTTATGGACGCACGCCGCCGAGGGCTTAATACTCGGATCTTCCGGCCTGCGCTCGTGAGTCCCTCCATTACCGGCGGAGGCAACAACTTCGACATCGCTGTGCGTTTAGTGGCGTTCATGGTGAATCACGGCATTGGAGTCGATGCCCTGAACCAGGTGAGCTTCGTTCCCGCAGACGTCACGGCGAACAATATCGTTGCGATTTCCGCAACTCCCGGCACGGAGAACAAGACGTATCACGTTGTCAGGGACGACTACGCGAACATGCTGGATATTACCGGTCTCATCACAAAGGCGACCGGCCGGCAATTTGAAGTCTTTAGTCTTCCCGACTTCGTTCCCGAGCTGATCCGGAGATGCAGGAAAGAAGATCTCCTCTTTCCATTGCTGGACTTTCTGGTGAACTCGGTGGACAACATCTCGGCGATGGAATTCAAACGCTACGACAGCACCTGCTATCAGGCAGCTCGAGATGCTTCCGCATGGGGCAAGCCGGATCCGTCTCTCGAGGACACGGTCAATGGCATCCTGCGATTCATGCAGCGAAAGGGAATCATCTCGGTTGCGACTCCTGAGTTGAATGCCGTGGGTAACTGCCGCTAGTCGTTTCCCCCGCACGCATGCATCGGGCATGGCACAGTCATTACCGTTTCCGAAATGTCATTGTCTCTTTTACTCGCTGGCCCGTTTCCAAAGTGCCGGTCGTGGTCAGCGTCATCTCGGCTCCGTCGGCGGAGACCACCCACCGATCCGTTTGAGTGACTTGGTCACCTCTCCGGTAAATCGAATCGACCGTGTGTGAGTCCACAAGTTGAAGGGTCACGGTATCGTTAGTGGAGTTTTTCAGATCGTATTCCTTACCGTCAAAGTGGGCGCTGTAGCTGAAGTCACCCGAGAAGTGGACCCCATCCTTCCCAGCGGGCTCGATCTTGAGCGCCATCCCTTGCCGCAACCGAGTCTTACTTGGATCCTGTGTCCACTCACCAGCAAATGGGTCATTGGCAGACTTCTTTCCCCCAGTCCGGGTCCACACGGTGAGTCGGTCGTCGCGGCCCTTCTGTGAAGTCCTGCTCGTTAATTCCTTACCATCATTCGACAGCTTGTCATGAATCGTCACCACTACGGCTCCATCCTTTTTCTCTTTGATCTCGACTTGATGCTTGTCGATCCTCCGTAGCTCGATTTGATTAAACGCCGGAATGCCTTGTACGGACGCTTCATGGCCGTCCAACTTCGCTGCAAAATCGAGGTGTGTGTCGCCTGACATCACGACGTGCACTGTTCCGTGTAGAGATGTGATGGAGAGTTTATTGGGGGGATCGAGAGAAGACTGGGCAGAGATGAGCGTCCAGGAGCCAATGCGGGGGTCTGCAGCACCAAGTTGAAGGGCGGCAAACATCCCGAGCAACGCGAGTTTGTGCAATAGTCCTCCTGGAAGCTGTACAAACAATAATACGAACCCGTTCGAAATGGGAACCCCGTCCGCACGGGTTAGTCGGAAACACAGCCTTCAAATAAAGTTTGGCCGAAAGTCCGAATGGCCTCCGCGCGGGATGTGAATCTCTTTAGTAACGATTTGAGTAATTGGGATTAGCCCGCTTCATGATTTCGCGTGACACTATGAATCTCATGCGTGTGCGCCGTTTCTGGCTGTCCGGGGTGGTCCTCGTCGCCGTCCTCGTGCTAGTTCCATTTTCCTTTCACGCCGAGCGCCATCTTGAGACTGCAACGCGCATCGAAGGTAGCGAAGCGGGAAAAGTTCCGCAGGAGTTGGCCACTCGCTTTCGTTCGCCATTCGTTGACCGCGTGGTCCTGGTGATTCAGGGACTCCCTCCTGTGGACTCTGAGGAGGGCGAGCAAGCGTTAGCAACGGTTGAAAAGGCGCTGCAAGAGGAACCCGGCGTATCCGGAGTTGTTTCCCGTCTTGATTTTCACGATCAGATTTTCCTGGGCAAGGGAGGGGGAACTTTTGTCCTGGTAGGACTCGCCTCGACCGAGGGGCCCGTAGAGTCGCTCGTCCCTAAACTTCATGAGTTGGAGCGCTCTCTTCAAAACCAATTCCGGGGCCGCTATCCAGGGGTGAAGCTCGAACTGACGGGAGAGACGCCACTTAACTTCGACATTCGAAAAGCTAGCGCCGACGACGTGCAACACGCCGAGAGTCTCGTGATTCCTGGCACACTGGCGCTTTTGTTGCTGGCTTTCGGAAGCCTGGTTGCGGCCCTGATTCCAGTAGCCGTTGGTCAGCTTGCCATCGCCAGCGCTCTGGCGCTTGCAGGGTTCCTGGCTCGGCGTTGGCACCTGTCCATCTTGGTTCAGAATCTGTCCACGATGCTCGGGTTAGGTTTGGGAATCGACTACGCGCTCCTGATGGTGAGCCGCTTCCGGGAAGCGATCGCCACCGAGCAAAACGGAGTCAAGGCGTCGGCCATCGCGGCACGTCAGGCTGGTCGTACTCTCCTGATTTCAGCCGCGACCGTGGCCATCGGATTCCTGGCCCTTTTGACCGTCCCCATCAGCGAAGTCCGTTCCATCGGTGTGGCGGGATTCCTGGTTGCAGGAATGAGTGTGTTGCTGGCGAATACCCTCGTTCCGGCAGTGCTGGCGGCTCTCGGTCCGCGAATCAATTCTGGGCGGGTACCCTTTATTGCAAGTTGGGATGAGCATCGGGCAGCCCGTACGGAAAACCGTTGGAGGCGATGGGGCAAAGTGATTGTTGCACACCCCTGGCTCGCCATCTTTCTGGCAGGCGCCCCTTTGCTTCTGCTCGCCTCGCAGGCCGCCCGCTTCGATACCAACGTCCCCAAAGGAGATTGGCTGCCGTCACAGGCGGAATCGGTTAGCGCGCTACACGCCCTTGAACGAATGGATCGGGTTGGCATGGTGTACTCATTGCGCGTGATTCTCGAACTCCCAACCGATTCCATTGCGCAAACGGACGCGGGCTGGAACGCACTGGATCGTTTCAGCAGGCGGCTCGCGAGCGACCCTCGTTCCGACCACGTGATCTCTCTCACATCGATTGCGGCGAGTGACCGCTCTGGCCTCGGCAACCTCTCGCGTGAGACGCGTCGATCGTTCCTGAGTCGCGATGGGCGAGCGGCCTTGATTGAAGTGTTACCCGCGACTTCCGTTTCCCTGAACGACCAGGTCGACTGGGTGCGGGAGCTGCGGAAAACTGGCGCACCAGTTCTCACAGGAGTACCAGGCGCCACGCTGCGGGTTGGGGGAATCCCTGCGCTGACTGCCGACTATCAGACCATCGTCCGGGAGCGGTTCGTTTCGGTAATCGCGCTGGTGGTGGGAGGAACGCTCATTGCGCTTCTTGGCGGGTTCCGATCGCTTTTCGCTGCCGTGAAGGCCATTGCTCTGAACCTGCTCTCGGTTGCAGCCGCTTTTGGAGCCTTGGTTCTGGTGTTTCAGGACGGACACGGATGTCGCTTTTTCGGAGTTCCCGAGGGAACCGGTAGCATATTTCCTATCGTGCCCATCGTCGCTTTTGCCATCGTTTTCGGACTGAGCATGGATTACGAAGTGTTTCTGGTCGCGCGAGTCCTCGAAGCGAGGAGGAGCGGTCTGAGTGAATTGGAGGCAATTCCCGAGGGGCTGGCCAAAACCGCAGGACTGATTACGAGCGCCGCCGCGATCATGATTGTTGTATTCGCGGCATTCACTTTCGGAAACTTCCTGGTGGTGAAGATGCTCGGATTTACGCTGGCGGTAGCCGTGTTAATTGACGCAACTCTCGTTCGCATTGTGATTGGACCCGCGCTTCTTCGTGTTGCCGGCGACTGGAACTGGTGGCCTGGAGGCCTCACCGGCGCACGCAATGCACCCGGGGTCGCCAACGACGAATAATGCAAAACGATATGCGCAGTTCAACCCATTCGGAACCTGTCCGTTTTGAGCCGGCGCTAATTTGAAGCCCGGCGAAGGGTCGCTCTGGAGAGGTGGAATTGACACCTGGGCCGGATTACCCTCGTAACGACAGATATTGAACGGAGCTTGTTCAATCGAAGACCGGGCTGCAACCTATTGGCAGAGGCATTTCTGAGGGATATGGCGCCGGCAGACTCATCTTCGTTCAAAGCTAAACTTGTGGGCAAGCGTGTGGTCGTGAAAGTTTCTCTTTTCAGCCGGGCCTTCCCCGGCACAATCGCCGCTACGGATGAAACCGGATTCTGTTTTCAGAGTGATGAAATGGAGTGAAGGGAACGCGTCGCGAGAGTTACATACAAAAAGTTAGGTGGCGCGGCGTTTAAAACGCCGTGCCACCAGATTGAAGAGATTGGAACTACGGTTACGCTCCGGCACCTGCCGCTCTGACGAGAACCTCAGGACGCAGAGCTTCAACCATCGCATTGAAGTACAGACGATAAGAGCGGTGGATGAAGTACATCACCGGGAACACCGCAAGCGCCAGCCCCCATCCAAGATGAGGTGTCATCGCCTGGACCATGGAAGTCACGCCCGCGCTAACCACGTAGTACGGGAACGAAAGTTGAGCCAGGCTCAACCAGACATGACCGGCGGACTTCGCCTCACTGACGGCAACGATCCCCGCCACGGGCGCGGTTTGTCCCAGGAACAGACTAACGGTTGCCAGAGCCAGCCCTAGCGTGGAGGATTTCCACAGTATCGGGCTTTGAGCCAATGCATGGAAAACCAGGCTTGCCGCGGAAGTGGCAAAAACCATCATGCTCAGGTTGAAAGCCATATGCTGTGGGTTGAACTTAGCGTCTTTTCGAGGCCAGCATTGCACCATCGTTGAGATGCAGGTAATCACCACCGCCTCGACTGCACTCAGATTCACAGCTGCGGTCAAAAGAAACGGCAGGTTGACCGACATGTTCCCGTTGATTCCGGGCAGCTTCACTTTCATTCGCGAAGTTGCCGCAGCCAGCGCCAGAACAGCTAGCGCGAAATACGCATGCGGAGTGTGACTCGCGAAACTCGCGTACCCGGCGACGCTGAGGCCTGCCAGCATCATTGCTCCGATGAACGTCTTGGTTTGCCGTGTGGTATTCATGGTGTCGTCTCCCTTCTTTGTCATTACACGGTTAGCTATTGTTCATCGTCTCCGGCGTCGGAGAAGGCGCTATTGGCGTTGCCCACCGACGAACCCCAGACCACGCTCGTGGCTGAAGCGGTGCCGGTGCTTGATCCCCACACGACGCTGAATGCGCTGGTGGTGTTGTCGTTCCAGGGAAGCGAACTACCCCAGACGACGGACGATCCCCACACAACGGAACTACCCCAAACCACTGAGCTGCCCCAAACCACGGAACTGCCCCAAACCACTGAAGTACTGGCTACGCTGGAGTTCCCATATACGATCGAAACCGTGCGAGTGGCAGGGTTGTACGACGCCGAGGGCGACAGAGCCGCTCCGACATTGGAAGGAGCCAGGTCCGTATTGGTCATTGCGTCCTGAACATCCAGCAATCCCGAACCGACCGAAAACAGGTCGTAGAAATCAACGAAGGAGTACAACAAGTGAGGTACATACGCCGATGTGGAGATCAAACCCATCTTGTGGGCGGTCTTCATCAAGCGAGCTTTCACTTGATCTGGAGTGAGTGTGTTTTGCTCCTGCAACATGAGCGCGACGGCTCCGGCGACGGCAGGAGTCGCCATGCTGGTGCCGCTCAGCCGGAAGTAGTCAGCATTGCCGTCGGTTCCGGTGATCAGGTCACTCGAGAACTCTGACTCCAGAGTCGCTCCTGGAGCGGCAAGAGAGACGATTCCGTGTCCAGGCGCCATGATGTCAGGCTTCACGACGTGGTCGTAGGTCGTGGGCCCCTTCGAACTGTAGCTGGCTTTGGTTTGAGCGGACAGCGCGGCGGATCCGTTGTTCTTGGTTGCTCCGACAGTGATCACGAATGGGTCATTGCCGGGAGCGGTAACCGTTCCGAAACCGTTGCTTCCGTATACGCTCAAGCGGCCATAGTTGCCGGCGGCTACCACCACAACGATGCCGTTGTTCCAGGCTGCTTCTACCGCCTGGCACAGAGGATCCAGCGTGTAGCTCACCGGAATTCCGCGGCCAAGCGAGAGGTTGATGATGCGAATGTTGTACACATTCTTCAAAGCGATCGCCTGCTGAATGGCCGCGATGACTGTACTGTCGGTACCGCCGCCGTTAGCATCCAGCGCGCGAAGGTCGACCAGAGTTGCGGCCGGCGCGACTCCCTGATACTGCCCGCCCGAAAGATAACCGTTGCCCGCGATGATGCCGGCGACGTGCGTGCCGTGACCGTACAGATCATATTTGGCGCCGCTCGAATTGCTCGTTGCGGTCCCCGTGAAATCCTGGTGATAAACGACGCGCGATGAGGAGTGCGTGGCGTCAAAGAGATCTGGATGGCTGTCGTTGATGCCGCTGTCAATAACGGCAATGCCGACACCGGCGCCGGTGAAGCCGGAATTCCATGCCGAGGAAGCGCCGATGACGTTGTCGGTAATGTCGTCCATCACATTCATTGGGTGGTCGATGGTCACAGACTCGACATTAGGATCGGCCTCTAAGGCGGGCAGAGCGCTCACTGGAATCGTGAAAGCCGCCCCCTTAATCATGTGAAGCTTCGTATGAAGGCGTGCTCCGCGGCCCTGCATCGTGGCATAGTGCGCCGACGTGGGAACCTGTTTGTACTGCACGATCACTCTCACCGTCTGCGTCTTCGCAGATCCCTGCTTTGCCTTGGATAGCAGACCCGAGAGTTCCGGAGCGATGCGCGAGAACCGACCGTTCGCGGTCGGATTACTGAAGCGCTGTCCGAATGCCATCCCCGTGGCCAACACCAGGACCAATACCGAGCTGAGACGCTTACCCCAAGCCGCACTGTGTCGTTCTTTGCGGCCCTCAGCTCTCTTTCGTCGTGTGGTCACCATTGAAATCTCACCCTTTCTGCTCTACGTGGGGGAAAGATTGAGACTACGTACCGATGTGCTAGTTGCACGGCGACAGCCAATCATTTTGTGTTAGGTCACTGAAAACAATGAGGTTGTTGGATCGCTGTCGAGGTCCGGTTGGGTCAATCTGTCCCGCGGAGGGGGCACGGGACAAGTTGTCCCGAAGTACAGGTAGAAGATTCGCCGGCGGGACGATGACCTTCGGATCAGTAGGGAGGTTACCTGACCATCGAGCGCCGCTCCTGAGATGGAACCCTGGTTCAGATGAGATGCAAAACGCGGAGGAGAACTTAACGACCTGCCGCTTTGGCTGCAAAACTGGCGTGCGGCATTCGGGGCATTGCGGCCAGCAGACGCCGGGTGTACTCGTGACTTGGCGTGGTCAGAACCTGCTGCGTACTGCCGGACTCTACGATTTCGCCCTGATGAAGAATGGCGACCCGGTCGCAAATTCCAGCGACCGAAGCAAGATCATGTGAGATATAGAGAATGGCCATCCCCGAGTTCTGGTTCAGCTCGCGAAACAGTTTCAGGATTTCAGCCTGAGTGATCACGTCGAGAGCACTAGTGGCCTCATCGGCAATGAGGAGTGCAGGCCGATGAACCACCGCCATAGCGATCAAGACTCGTTGTGCCTGGCCGACACTCATCTGCGCCGGATACTTACGCAGGAAATCGTCGTCCGAGGGCAAGCTGACACTCTCCAGCGCTTTTCGAATCGTCGAGTCGCAGTCGTTGGATGATCCGGAAGCGTGGGCACGCCAGGTTTCTCGAAGCTGGGTCCGGATCTTCAGGGCTGGATTGAGCGAGGAGAGCGGGCTCTGCAGCACCAGGGCGATCTTTCGCCCGCGCAAATTGCGCAGCTCTGCCTCACGAAGAGTCAACAGATCAGATCCTTCAAAGAAGATCGAGCCTTGAGCGTCCACCCTTTTGCGATCGATCAGTCCAAGAACGGCCATTGCCAGCGTGCTCTTACCAGATCCGCTTTGACCAACTAAGCCTAGAATTTCGCCGCGTTGAACTTCCAACTGCACGTCGCGCAAAACAGGCGGTTTATTGCCATATTGCACCGAGAGGTGCGCGGAGAGGAGAGCATCGCGTTGAGATTTATCAGCCAAGACTTTGTCGTCGCGGAACGATAGCTTTCGATTGCTGCACTCTTACTTCAACGAGAGCCGCTCCGCGTTCCAATAGGTCTGTGGAACGAGAATCACAGGGCTCGCGTTTTGCATATTGGCGGAAACCGCCGATAGAGCGTTGCGGTTCACCAGGTAAATGAAAGGCGCCTGCTCGACGGCGATCTCCTGTACGCGGTCAAAGCTTTCCTTGCGCTTTTTCGGATCGGCCGCTGAACCTTGCGCCCGCATCAGGTTGTCGATCTCCGCTTCCCACGTAGTCTCAGGACTCTTTTCCGCTGGGTTCCACTGATGGTTCTCCGAAGAACTCAGCCACACATTCATCTGTTCGTTAGGATCGAGACCCACGTTGGTTAATCCCAGCAAGATCGCTTCGTAGTCGAAAGTCTGAGTCATGCGCTCGATCAGAGCAGGGAAGTCGAGCGTTACAACGTTTACGTGGATGCCGATTTTCTGGAGATCTTCCTGGATCATGGTTGCCATGCGTTCGCGGACCTTATTGCCTGAGTTCGTAATGATCGAGAAGATGACTTCATTTCCCTGCATGTCCTTCAGCGCGCCGTTCTCCAGGTGAAACCCTTCCTTTTGCAGCGCTTTGAGCGCCGCGTCGGGCGAGCATGCTTCCGGTTTCAGTTTGGAGTTGAACCAGAATTTGTTCGCTGGAGATACAGGTCCCACCGCCGGTTGCGCGTGTCCTCGAAACACGACCCTCGCCAGATCGCTGCGATTGATCGCTTGAGAAACGGCGCGCCGGAACGTTGCTGAGCGGAACCAGTTCTTCTTGTACCCGGGGATGGGCGCCTTAGCCACCTCGTTGAACCACATTTGCTCGCTGTCGAGAGATGGTCCTGCATCATGCGCCACGTTCTGCGAGGTGGACGCGAGCTTGTCGAAGTATTCGCTATCGAGAGCGTTGATCAAGTCAATTTCGTTGCGCTTGAAGCGGAGCATCTCCACGTCGCGGTTCGGCTGAATGTCCAACTGTATGGAGTCGAGGTAAGGTAGCTTGCGGCCTTGTTGGTCGGTTTTCCAGTAGTTCGGATTTCGTTTCAAAAGGACCGTCGCGCCCGGTTTGTAATCGGCGACCATGAAGGGGCCGAGAACCGCCATCTCTTTCTTGGGCGAATGCGCGGAGAGGATCGCAACCTGATCAAATTGACGGTCGAGCCCGGCTACAGGGGCCGGGAACGTGATGGAGATTTCGGTCGGAGATACGATCTTCGTTTCCACTTTGCCGGAGCCGGACCGAAACGCGTCTCCCGTGGCCGAGTGAAGTGCGGGATCCATCAACCGCTGGATCGTGTAGGCAACATCTTCACTGGAAAAAGGTGTGCCATCGGAAAATGAAACTCCGCTGTGCAGCTTGAAGGTGATCTGCTTGCTGTCTTTCGAGATCCTCCACGACGTCGCCAGCCCAGGCTCAACCGCTTGCGTCTGGCGGTTCAAACGGACGAGCACGCCGCCGGTCAGATACCGGATTGCCACTGAGGCGTCGTCTTCCACCTGGAGCGGGTCGAAGGTCTTTGGCTCCGAACGCAGACAGAAACGTAGTCGACCCTGCGCCAGTGCGCCGCCGGTTAGCGCCGCAAGGTAGATCGCTGCAACGGCGATCG
>WNGO01003243.1_pt1 | contig 14760 bp, 9 predicted proteins | sample 5400511 | NCBI WGS metagenome assembly WNGO01 (sample SAMN13153380, study PRJNA577476) | soil metagenome | isolation source: 20 cm soil or saprolite under Garry oak tree replicate 2 | place: USA:California | collected 2016-06-15 | reverse complement strand
CAGTGTTGGCAGCCGTCCGGTATTGGTCCTTTAACAAGTTGAGCACGCGTTCCAGCACCGTCGAGGCCCAGCGGCGTTCGTAAATCAGCTCGGCTGTTACTGGGTCGGCGGGTTCCATCTCGACCCGGTTCTCAGCACGCAGTTCGTCCAATGGGACGAGCCGTTGTCCTTTCCCCCGCTTGATCGCCATCGCGCGACGCTGCTCGTCGGCCAGAAAATATTTCAGCGCCCCGAGCAGATAAGAACGAAGCCGACCCTTTTCCTTACGGACAGCATCGAGACTTCTGCGCTCCAAAAGCTGCGCAAAAAACCCCTGGGTAATATCCTCTGCCTCCTCTGGCGGAAGCAGAAACGCGAAAATAGGTCGCCAATAAATGCGGCAAAGCATTTCGAGCGCTTCATGTGCCGCCGGCGATTCGCCTCGCGCCTCCAACACCACGCTCCAATGCGTGGTCGTGAATGCGACCCCGCCATGCTGTCCCGGAGTTGCCGCCTCAACCGCGGTCAATGACGTCACATCATCCTTCGGGGGACTCACGATTCCATAGAAAGGAAAACTCGCGCCAACATCAAGCCTACACTCTCGTCTAGCGCGGCTGCCTGCGACGCCATGCGCGGCATGTTCGACCTGATGAATATCTGTGGCGAAGTCGTCATTGGTGAAGGCATCAAGGACGAAGCGCCTGGAATTTTCAAAGGCGAACAGCTCGGCACCTGGATTCCCGGTTCGCCACAGTTTGATATCGCCATCGATCCAATCGACGGAACAACCAACATTTCCAAAGGTGCACCGAACTCGATCAGTTGCATCGCAGCAGCGAGTCCGGAGGAAGGAGTAAAGGTGGCGCTGCGCGATGTGCCATCGTTTTACATGTCGAAGCTGGCTTACGGGCCGCGCGTTATCGATTACATGAAAAAGCGCGGCGATTCGCTTCACGTGGAGATGCCGATCCCGGAGATGCTGGCAATCGTTGCACGCGCGGTGGACAAACGCGTCCAGGACGTGGCGGTGATGATGCTCGACAGACCACGGCATAAGGAAATCGTCGAACAAATTCGTGGGGCAGGCGCGTCGTTGCGGATGATCGGCGACGGCGACATCGCCGCCGCCATCGCGCCGTCGCTGCCCGAATCCGACGTCGATCTTTACATGGGCATCGGCGGTTCTCCCGAAGCGGTGCTGGCGGCCGCAGGAATCAAGTGTCTCGGTGGCGATATGCAATGCAAGATGTGGCCGCGCGATGAAAAGGAACGAAAGAACTTGATCGACGCCGGTTACAAGAAAGATCTGGACCGCGTCTTTTCAGCCGACGATCTGGCTAACGGCCAGAACATCCTCTTCTGTGCGACCGGGATCAGCGACAGCGCGTTGCTGCGCGGCGTGCGGGCTCACGGCGGCGTCACAGCCGTTACGCATTCGATCCTCATGCGCGCCAAGAGCAAGACTGTGCGTTTCATTCGAGCAAGGCACAATTTACAAACCAAAACGATCCGGCTCCGATCCGATAATCGCGAACACTTGATCTAAGATTTCGGCTGTATTCCGAATTTGGTCAGCTCCGCGACGGTTTTTTCCATCGGCAGACCGACAACGTTTGTGAATGAGCCGTCGATTTTTACGATGATTTCGGCGCCGCTCCCCTGCGCGGCATAAGCGCCGGCTTTGTCTAGCGGACTCACTTTCGCAAGATAGTTCTCGATGGTTGCCTCACTCAGCCGGCGAAAACGAACGCGCGAGACGTCGTGAAAAACCGCCGATCTTCCCGATGTCTGTTGATAAATTGCAACAGCAGAACAAACTTCGTGAGTTCGTCCGCTTAGCCTCCGGAGCATCTGGGAAGCCTCACTCAAGTCCGTCGGTTTACCGATAATTTGATTCTCCAGTGCGACCAGCGTGTCGGCCGCCAGGACGACAGCGTCGGGCCGCGCCTGCGCGATAGACATTCCTTTTCGAATGGCGTTCCAGAGCGTTAGTTCGCGCAATGTGAGAGCGGCATCGAACTTTTCTGCAACGCGTGGCTTGGCGATTTCAAAATGAAATCCACCCTCCGAAAGCAATGCAGCGCGCCTGGGCGAAGAGGATGCCAGCACTAGTGAAGGCACGACATAATAACCGTAGAGGCAATCGTCCTGGCTGCAAGAGTCGGGATGCTTTCGGGCACTCGTGGGCCTGCTACAGAACCATGCGAACCACGATCAGCGCAAAATAGAATCGGCAGGATAAATCACGCCATTCTTGATAACAGCGTCGATATCGGAAGCGTGCGCGATGTCGTCAACCGGATTCGAATTGAGAATGATAAGATCAGCGAAATAGCCGTTTTCAATCTTGCCGATATGCGCGCCAACGTCGCCGCCGAAAAGTTTCGCCGCGTTTGCAGTTGTGCATTGAAGAATCTGCATTGGCGTCAGTCCGGCTTCTTTCATCAACTGAAATTCACGGAAAAGCGCAGGGCCATGAATTGTGCCGATGTTTCCTGCGTCTGTTCCCGCTGCAATCGTGATGCCTGCATCTTGCAGTCTTTTCAAATTCGGTAGCGCGATATCGTAGGTTTTTTTGATGCGATCCAATGTTTCATCCGGTTTAGCTAAAGCGGTCTTGATTCGGTCAGGTAATTTATCCTGCGGAATCTTGGTGACATCGAGCGACGCGATCACTTCCGGATTGCCCCACGTTTTCTCCTCCGGCGTGAGATTCAACTGATGCGAAAACGTCCGGCCATACCGCTCAAATACAACAAGCGTCGGACACAAAATCGTATGTCGCTCTTTCAGTAGCTTCACAAACGCGTCATCGACTGGCTTGTCGGTCACACTGTGGACGAGCACATCCGCGCCTTCTTCCACTGCTGCCCGCGCCGTTTCCAATTCCGTGGCGTGCACTGCGACACGAATCTTGTGCGTATGACTTTCTTCAATCGTCGCGCGCACGATTGGCCGGAAACTTTCGACCGGGTGGTCCTTGTCGACGATGTACCAAATCTTGACCAGGTCGGGTTTTTGTTCGGCCAGTTTACGCACGAACTGCCGCGCTTGATCTGGCGTATCGATTTTGACGATCGGCGGATCGCCAAGATCGAGTTTTTCGCGTGAGACGCTGGAGATCAACGGGCCGGCCACCGCCACACGCGGCGCTTTCTGTGTCTGATCCGCAGTCTTGCGGACCTCGAAATTCCAAAATGGTCCGCCAACATCAACCACGCTGGTAATGCCGCAGCGCAGATAGCGCGCGAAAACATCGTTCAAGTGACTCTTCACCCACGCGACTTCGTCCTTGTAGGAGCGAACGCTATTCAGATCGGCGCCGTCCGGTCGCGTGAACAGATCGCCAGATTGAAAGAAATGAATGTGAGTGTCGACGTAACCCGGCAAAATGAACTTGCCGGAGCAATCGATCTGTTTCCCGAGCGACGCCGCGTCTTGCTTGCCGATCGCAACGCGTTCGATCTTGTCGCCGTCAATTACCACTGTCGCGTTCGGCAATACTTTGCCGTCAGCCGGGTTGATCACCGTTCCGCCGACGAGGGAAATTTCTTTAGCACGCGCCGATAACGAGAAGATCGACAAGGCAATGGCGAGAAATTTCGTTTTGTTATTCATAAGAATGGAACCCAATCTGGCGTTTTGGCTTTTCCGGCGGAACCATTAACTCGCGAATCGCATCGAAAACAACCTTGAACTGTTCGTCATACTTTTTCTCCAACGCGTTCAACTTGCGAGCGAGATCGGCATTGGAAAGAAGCATCTCCCGCAGGCGTACAAATGTCCGCATGATCGCAATATTAACTTGCACCGCGCGGGCGCTGCGTAACACGCTGGACAACATCGCGACGCCTTGTTCGGTGAATGCGTAAGGCAGGTAACGGCGTCCACCCCGGCGGCTCTTTGAGGTTTCAGTTTGAAACCTCAAACCCGAGGTTTGCTTTGCCGCATTCTCATTTGAGGTGCCAATTTGAAACCTCAAACCTTCTGCTTCGGCCTGCGTAAGCCGAAACATAAAATCGTTCGGAAATCGTTCCGTGTTTCGTTTTACCGCGAGGTTGAGCGATTTTGTCGGCACGCCATAAAGCACCGCCAGGTCGTAGTCCAGCATCACCTTTTCGCCGCGAATTAAATAAATGCAGCGCTCGACCTGAACCGTGAGCGTGTCCGACGGCATAAATGTCCGGCGCCTATTCTTTCGATTCGGGCACGGCTTTCTCGGCGGCTTGGAAGCCGACCTTCGAATGTGTGCCATCGCAAAACGGTTTCTCAGTCGATGCACCGCAGCGACAGAGCGCCATCCTTTTTTCGACAGGAATCCGGTCACGATGTAAGGACCATTCTTGATTGTCTCGATTGTTACTTGAGCCATGCCTGCAGTTTAGTGTCATTCCGACCGAAGTGGAGGAATCTCTGATTATTTCTGAAAGATTTAGAGATGTCTCGACTCCGCTCGATATGACAACATAGGAAACGCTCAAGTCATGAAAACATTTATTGGCATTTTCCTTCTCTTTGCGGGCTCAATGTTCGCTCAGACCGCCCCGCAAAAACATCCATTCACGTTCGAAGACATGATGAAACTCAAGCGGGTCGGCGCGCCAGTGCCATCACCAGACGGCAAATGGGTCGTGTTCGATTGCGAAGATGTCGATCTGGCAGCGAATACGAAGACTTCGCATTTGTGGATCGTGCCGGCCAGTGGCGGTGAATCGCGGCGATTGAATCCAACGCCGAATCATGAGGAGCGGCCGCGATTTTCGCCAGATGGAAAGCGGTTGATCTGGACCTCAAAAGCAACTGATCCGACACAAATCTGGATGTGCGATTTCGATTCCGAGAGAGGTCAGCTTGTCGGCAACCCGCATCAAGTCACATCGATTTCGACCGGCGCCGACGGCGCGATCTGGTCACCGGATGGGAAAAACATCGTGTTCGTGTCGGCGGTTTATCCGGATTGCAAAGATGATGCATGCAACAAACAGCGCGACGAAGAGCTTAAAAAAAGCAAAGTAAAAGCGAAAATTTTCACGCGCTTGTTCTATCGGCATTGGAACGCATTCACTGAATTCAAGCGCAGCCATCTGTTTGTGGTGGGCGCGGATTCGCGGGCCGATCGTAGCACAGACATCCTGTCTGTGGGGCCGGCGGGCATCTCGCCTGCCGAATCGCAAACACCAGGCAAGATGCCCGGTGGCCCCACAGGCCAGAGGCCTGTGCTACAAAATGAGCCGCGCGATCTCACGCCGGGCGATCACGACGTTCCACCGTTCTCGTTAGGCGGGCAGGACATGTATGCGATTTCGCCCGACGGCCAGGAGGTCGCGTACACGAGCAACATCGACGAGGTCGAAGCGACCAGCACGAACAACGAAATTTTCATTGTGCCAATCAGCGGTCCCGCGACTGCGGGAAAGAAAATTTCCACCAGTCCCGGTGCGGACACAACGCCGCTGTATTCACCAGACGGAAAATATCTCGCCTGGCGTTCACAAGCTCGCGCCGGCTTCGAAGCCGATAAATGGCGGCTCCTCGTGCAAGATCGACAATCGGGGAAGAACCATGATGCGACGAAGAAGTTCGATCGCTCAGTTGGCAGCTTCACGTGGTATTCCGACTCAACCACGCTTTTCTTCGCGGCAGAACGCAGCGGCGAGTCGCCGATTTATGTTACAGCAGCCGACGAAATCATAACGCGACGAGGAGGAGAGCCGTTCGAATTTGGGACGCTCCATGCGGACGACCTCGTAGCGACTAGGCAGAGACTGTTCTTCTCGAGAATGTCCATCAGAGGGCCGAACGAGATTTGGACCGCTAATTTGCCTGAAGAGAAAGACGCGATTGTCACGACAGCCCCTGGTCCACCCCGCCCATACAATGCTACGCCAGTCACACACATGAATGATGCGCTGTTGTCGCAGATCGACATGCAGCCATTAGAATCGTTCACGTACAAAGGCGCAGATAACGACGACGTGCAGGGTTTCCTGGTCGAGCCGCTGGGATTCGATCCGAACAAGAAATATCCTCTAAAATTTTTGATCCACGGCGGACCGCAAGGGGCGTGGGGAAATTCGTGGACGTATCGTTGGAACGCGGAGTTGTTCGCGGCGACAGGAAATTACGTCGTGGTGATGATCAATTTCCATGGCTCGACCGGTTACGGGCAGAAGTTTACCGATTCGATCAGCGGCGATTGGGGCGGCAAACCGTATGTCGATCTGATGAAAGGACTCGATTACGTGGAGAAGACCTACCCGTTCATCGACAAGAACCGCGAAGCCGCGCTGGGCGCGAGCTACGGCGGTTACATGGCCAACTGGTTGTTAGGCCACACGAACCGTTTCAAATGCATCGTGTCGCACGATGGCACGTTTAACGCGGAATCGGCGTATGGCACTACGGAAGAGATCTGGTTCATGAACTGGGAATTTGGCGGTCCGCCGTGGAAAAAACGGGATGTTTACCGGAAATGGTCGCCGCACGAATACGCGGCGAATTTCAAAACGCCGACCCTGGTTGTGCACGGTCAGAACGATTATCGGCTCGATGTTTCACAGGGGTTCGATCTATTCACGACGCTCCAAGTGCTGAAGGTGCCGTCGAAAATGTTGTATTTCCCGGACGAAGGTCATTGGGTGCTTAAGCCGCAGAACAGCCAGCTTTGGTACAAGACCGTGAACGATTGGGTCGATCAATGGTGCAAGTAATCCTCTGTCATGTCGACCGATATTTCCGATTTCAGAAACAATTAGAGATTCCTCGCCTTCGCTCGGAATGACAAAGAAGGCGCGAATGGACGCCCCGCTTGACTTTTTGCGCAGCTTGCGCATTAAGAACGCCATCGAAAACCCTATGTCTCGTAATCTCTTTCGTATTTCGCTGCCAGCTTTCTCAATTGGCCTGCTTTTCCTCATGACCGGTTGTGGCGAGGATCCGCGCTTTTCTGCGCGGACGCAGTATCTAGGTGGCGTTTACGGCAACGCTGAGGGTGGTCCCCCCCGCGACACTGTCTCGTATTGGGATGGAGACAACGCAAGCGGAAGCCCCTCGGTCAAAATCAGTCTCGGTGAGCAGCGCGCCTATTTTTACAAAGGTGGCGTGCTGGTCGGTGTTTCACAACTTTCAACCGGGCGCGAAGGACTGAATACGCCACTGGGTCATTACAAAATTATTCAAAAGGACAAAGACCACGTCTCCAGTTTATTTGGTGACTACGTCGATTCAGCGGGCACCGTGGTGGTGCCCAATGTCGATATTAATAAGGATCCGAAACCTCCAGGCGCTCATTTCAGAGGCACGCCCATGCCGTACTTCATGCGGATCGTGTCCGGAACGGGTATGCACGCAGGTTATTTGCCAGGTTATCCGGCGTCGCACGGCTGTATCCGCATGCCGGAATTCATGGCCGAAAATTTCTTCAAATCAGTCTCAGTCGGAACACCGGTCACGATCACGGATTAAGGATCTTTTGGGGAGGCAGCATCTGGGCTTGCAGAAAATTCCCGGTATCGGCATTCTGATTATTCCGCTGCCAGGAATATGATCGTCATCACGCAACCAAACGCCACTGAAGAGCAGATCCAGCGGATCATCACGCGTGTACGCGAGTTCGGGCTGGAGGCACAAGTCAGCCGTGGCGCGTCGCGCGTGATCATCGGCGTAATCGGACCCGAGGCGCTGCTTCGCGAGAAGCCGATTGCCGCGATGGCGGGCGTGGAAGCGATCATCCCCGTGTTGAAACCTTACAAGCTTGCAGGGCGCGACTCTCGCGGCGCCTCCTCGGTCGTAGTAGGCGACGTCCGCCTGGGCGAACACGAGGACGTTGTTCTCATTTGCGGGCCGTGTTCAGTCGAAAGCCCGGAGCAGATTCAGGCGATCGCAGCGATTGTGAAAGAATCAGGCGCAAAAATTTTGCGCGGCGGCGCGTTTAAGCCGCGCACTTCGCCATATAGTTTTCAGGGGTTGCGTGAAGAAGGGCTTCGTTTCCTCGCGGAAGCGCGCGCGAAAACAGGTATGCCGGTGGTCACCGAAGTCATGGATCCGCGCGATCTCTCGATGATCGAGAAGTACGCCGACTGTCTTCAGGTTGGGACCCGCAACATGCACAACTTCTCCCTATTAAAAGAAGTAGGCCGCAGCAGACTTCCCGTGCTCCTCAAGCGCGGATTCAGCGCGACGATTTACGATTTGATGATGAGCGCGGAATACATCCTCAACGAGGGTAATCCAAACGTAATCCTCTGCGAGCGCGGCATTCGAACGTTTGAGACGGCAGCCCGCTACACACTCGATCTGAGCGCTGTTCCAATCTTGAAGTCTAAAACGCATCTACCGGTCATCGTCGATCCGGCACACGCCCTGGGTCTGCGCGAATTTGTTCCGCAGATGTGTCTGGCCGCCGTCGCGGCCGGTGCGGACGCGCTCATGATTGAAGTTCATAACTCTCCCGAGATGGCCAAGAGCGACGGAAACCAGGCCCTCACGCCGGAAATTTTCGCCGAGCTCGTTCCGCGTCTCCGCGCCGTTGCCACGGCCATCGGCCGCGCGTTATAGCCAGAGGGATATACAAATGCTGTAGAGTCCGCTGTCCTCAGCGGATTTTTCGGGGCGCGGAACTTTGCGCTGGAGACAGCGCACGCTACAGCCCGCTTGTTTCTAACACGCTACAACTCTCGCGGAATTTGGCGTAAACTCCGCAGTGGAAAAACCAATCGGTACAGAGCTTCTGGAACGTGTCGCGGCGAGCGAACCCATCGCACCCAAACTTCACGCGATACAAGATGCTCACTGGCCGGTGCAGTTCTCACACGTCATCCAAGCAGCCCAGCCATTTGTGGCTGCCATAATCGCGCACACGTGGTTTCGCCTTCGAGCCGATGATCGACAGACTGCCGATTCCACGATTTGGATCCTCTGTCCCAGCGTGCATTCTCAAGAGTCGTTCTACGAAAGCTTGGTTAACTGGCAGTCGGATGCGCTGTTTCTCCCCGAAGCTGAGTTTGCAGCAGCCGAAAATGTTTTGCCGGATCCGGAAATCGTAGCGGAACGCCTGGCAGTCCTAATGCAAATCGGGCGCGGAACCGGTCCGCGCGTCGTAGTCGCAACGCGCGCGAGTCTCGACCAAGCTGCGGCAGGCCGCGACACATTGCAATCTGCTCTCACTCAGCTGCGGCGCGGAGCAAGCGCGCAGATGGAAGACCTTCTCAACCGACTTGTCACCGCCGGTTATGAGCGCGTCGCCCAAGTCACCACCCGGGGACAGTTCGCCGTCCGCGGCGGCATTGTCGATCTTTATTCGTGGCAAGCGCCATTGCCGTTGCGGCTGGAATTTTTCGGCGATCAGATCGAATCACTGCGCGAGTTCGACATCGATACTCAAACTTCGGTGCGCGATTTGGGTTCGATTGATATTTTGCTCGGAGCAGGAGCCGCGGTCTCCAGTCCACCGTCGGGCCGATCGGGAGATCGATCTTTGTTAGTCGACGCTCAAAGCGGTCGAGTCCGCGATTACGTCGCTCCAAATGATCTGATAATTGATCTTGAACCGGAGATGGAGAGCGGAGCTCATGCGACGCCGGGCTCGCAGGAGCTCGCCCCTCCACACATTCAGATCAGCGAAGGTTGGATTGAGACTGGTCAGGAAGATTTCAGCGGGGCATTCCAGGATTGCGAGATCGGCGAGTTTGCCGTCGGCGATCTGGTGCTCGCCGAAGCAAAACGGGCGCAGTTTTCCCACCGTTTAAAAGAATGGCGCGCCAATAACACGAAAATCATCATTTATTTTCAGACTGAGGGCGAGATCGAGCGATTTCGCGAGATCATGGCCGGCGCCATTGAAGGAGTCGATTTTGTCGAAGGCACTCTTGCTCGCGGATTTTGTTTCCCCGAGGCCAATCTCGTCGTCCTCTCCGCCGCGGAATTATTTGGACGATTCGCGGCCCATCCCCGCAGGCGTTTGCGTCGTGCGGACCGCAATCGCGCGCAGATTGATTTCAGTGAGCTCAACGAGGGCGACCTCGTCGTGCACCTTGAACACGGCATCGGGCGATTTCTTGGATTGATCCAGCTCTCAAAATCTCCGAGTACTGTAGCGGCAGGCGTGTCGCCTGCTTCATCGAACCGTGCAGCCGACACGGCTGCCACTGCAGACGGAACTCAGGAAGTTCTTGCGCTTGAGTTTGCAGATGAAGCGAAGCTCTATGTTCCACTCGAGCAGGCGTATCTCGTTTCCCGGTATGTTGGCGCGGGGAAAAAATCGCCGCCACTCAGCTCACTCGGCGACGGAAGATGGGCTCGCGCCAAAATAAAGGCGGCCGCTTCCATATTTGATTACGCCGGGAAAATGCTCGCGGTCCAAGCCGAGCGCCAATTGCATCCGGGCTACGCATTCGCCTTGGACACAAAATGGCAGGCAGAATTTGAACATTCATTCCCATTCCGTGAAACGCCGGACCAAATGAGGGCAATCATCGATACGAAGATCGACATGGAACGTCCTCGACCGATGGACCGGTTGATCTGTGGCGACGTCGGTTTTGGCAAAACCGAAGTGGCGGTGCGCGCCGCGTTTAAAGCAGTCATGGACGGCAAACAAGTGGCCGTACTGGCTCCAACTACGGTTCTAGCTCAACAGCATTTCGAGGTGTTCAGGCAACGCATGCTCGACTACCCAGTGCGCATCGAAATGCTCAGCCGTTTCCGTTCGCAATCGGAGCAGAAAAAAGTGTTGCGGCTGCTGCGCGAAGGCGGCGTCGATATTGTCATCGGCACGCATCGGCTCATCTCGGGCGACGTCGTATTTAAAGATCTCGGCCTGGTAGTGATTGATGAGGAGCAGCGCTTCGGAGTATTGCACAAGGAAAAATTCAAAGAGCTCTTCAAGCTGGTCGATGTGTTGACGCTGTCGGCCACCCCGATTCCTCGCACGCTTTATCTTTCACTTGTTGGCGTAAAAGATATGTCCACGATCGAGACTCCGCCGCTCAATCGCCTGCCTGTAGAAACAGTGGTGTCGGCTTACGATGAGCGGCTGATTCGCGCGGCGATCGATCGCGAGCTCGAACGGCAAGGTCAGGTATTCTTCCTGCACAATCGCGTAGCGAGTATTGAGCGGGTGCGGGATCGGGTTGTCGATCTTTGTCCACAAGCGAGAGTTGAGATCGGGCATGGCCAGATGGATGCCGACGAGCTGGAAGGCGTTATGGCGCGATTCATTGCCGGGAAAATCGATGTGCTCGTTTGCACCACGATCATCGAAAGCGGTCTCGATATACCGAACGCAAACACTATCATCATCGATCGGGCGGACCAATTTGGTCTCGCCGATTTGTATCAATTGCGCGGGCGCGTCGGCCGGGCGGAGCACAAGGCATACGCTTATCTGTTGCTTCCGCGCGAAATGATGACTGTGGGCGCAGCGCGCAAACGGATCAGCGCAATCAAACAGTACAGTTCGCTCGGTGCAGGTTTTCGTATTGCCATGCGCGACCTGGAGATTCGCGGCGCGGGCAGCATGCTGGGCACAGCTCAAAGCGGCCACATCGTGGCGGTCGGTTTCGACTTGTATTGTCAGTTGCTCAAACAGGCAGTAGCGCAGATCAAGGGCAAGAAGCCGCGTTTTCGGCTCGATGTCGACTTGAACCTCGATTTCGTGGCCACAAATGAAGCGGAATTCGTTGCACCGCCGATACCAGGGAGCAGAGGTTTGCCGTCCGTCGGGGCGCGTGGGGAAGCGGCTTCCCCTGAGAAAATTCCAGCGTTCATTCCAATCACCTACGTCAGCGATCCCAGTTTGCGCATCCGGGCATACCGGGATGTCGCAGAAGTTACCACGCAGGAGCAATTAGACCGTCTGCGACGCGACTGGCGAGACCGCTTTGGGCCGTTCCCCCCACCGGTTGACAATTTGTTTGGCCTCATCGAAATCAAGCTCGCTGCTGCAAAATCAGGGATAAACCGCGTCGAAGTGCGTGAACGCAAATTGATGTTGACGCGGCGCGGGGATTTTATACTTGTCGCGGGCAAATTCCCTCGTTTAGTTGAAGCCAAAATCGAGCAGCATCTCGGGGAGATTCTGGAACTGATAAAGAAATTATGAGAAACTTCGTGCGTCAATTTACCGCCGTTTTGATGGCGGTCTGTGCGCTTGTTTTATTACCCATTTGTTGCGATGCGTTCGCCCAGGAGCCTCAGGTAGTCGATGGCATGGCTGCGATTGTGAACGGCGACGTCATCACATACTCGCAGGTGCGCGCGTTGTCCGCGCCACGTGAAAAACTGTTGCGATCGCAATTCACCGGTCAGGACCTGGAAAACAAGCTGAAAGAAGTCAGGCAGCTTGCCCTAAAGGATCTGATCGACCGACGGCTTATCATCCAGGCGTTCAAAAAGGAAAGCTATCAAATCCCGGATCACGTTGTGGACCAGCGCGTGCACGATATCATCCGGGAGAGCTTTGGCGGCGACCGCAATACGTTTGTCAAGACGCTTGAGGCGCAGAATTACTCGCTGGGTGAGTTCAAGGAAAAGGAAATGGAGCGAATCATCGTCCAGGCGATGCGCAGTCACAACGTCAAGACCAACTACATTATTTCGCCTACCAAGATTGAAGATTTCTACAGGAAGCATCGCGAACTATTTACGACCAAGGAAGAAATCAAGTTACGGATGATCATGATTTCCGGCCAAAAGGATACTGGGAACGCCCAGGCGCAAAAGTCGTTGGCTGAAGAAGTGCTCGGCAAACTCGCCAGCGGTGGAGAGTTCGAACAAACAGCGCAGATTTATTCTGAGGACAGCACGAAAGAGAACGGCGGCGATTGGGGCTGGATTGGACGCAACACTCTTGCCGCGCCGCTGGAAAAATTCGCCTTTAACATGCCAGTCGGCAGAATCAGCAACATCATCGATTACTCCGGCAATTACTATATCTTGAAGGTGGAGGACAAGCGCGGCGGCACCACGAGGTCACTGGCCGAAGCCCGCGCCGATATCGAGAAGAAACTGATCCAGGACGAAGCACAGCAAATTCAAGAACGCTGGATCGCCAGCCTCCGCGAGAAAGCGTATATCCGGCAGTTCTGATTTACCTCCGAGCGCTGGACGTTCGGCGTTGGGCGTTGAGCGTTGAAAGTTAAGCGTCTTGATTGCCAGCCAAAGCATGTTCGCTTCTAAGTGCGAATGTTCGTCTACTTCTCGTTAGACCGCCCGTATTATGAAAACACTTAGCGTCGCGCTCATCATGGGAATCATGCTGTCGCAAGCCGACATCTCGTTGGCAGCTACGCCCGAGAATTCAGCGGCGCGTGATCTTGCCGCGGCAAGATCCTTCGCGTTTGGAGGCGTTGGCGTTGCCGGGCTCATGTCTGAAGGTGAACGGAATTTGCGCGCCGTTTTGGAACGGCCCGATGCTTCCCATCAGCTACAAGCTGCGCTCGCTCACGCGACGCCGGCCGGCGAGCTCTACATTCTGGTTGGTCTGCGCCGCTGTGATCGTGCTGCGTATCAGAAGATCTTTGATTCCCTGGCACGTCCCAACGATGACGTTGAAGTCGCGCGCGGATGCATGATCAGCCGGGAACCGTTTCGTCAGCTTCTCTCACAGATTCAAGACGGTCGATTCGATGATTATTTATCACGGCCGCCACGGTGATTGTTCGCCGTTCTAAGCGCCTTGAGTATTCGGCCGAAATTCTACCTGGGCGATAGCGTCAGGGAGCTGTTGTCGCTGCCCTTGGCCATGCGCAGGTTTTCCTCGGCCTCCGGAAAGTCGGGATGCAAACGCAACGCTTCTTCGAATTGCGCGATTGCGCTGGAAACGTTGCCTTCGCGCATGAAAATTTTACCGAGGTAATTATGCGGCTGGGCGAGCTTTGGATCGAGCTTGGAGGCCGTTTGAAGATGCTCCTTTGCTCCTGCGAGGTCGCCGTTTTCCAAGAGCGCGGTTCCAAGATCTATTTGCGCATCGACTAAGCTCGGATCAAAGCGCACTGCTTCTCGATACTGCGCAGTGGCCTCGTCCAATTTGCCGTGTTTTTCCAGAAAAGCCCCAAGACTATGGTGAGCCGGCGCAGATTTTGGCGCCAAACGGACCGCGGCTTCGCATTCCGCCGCCGCCTGATCGTCCTGGCCCATTTGCTCCAGAAGATAGGCATAACCGGAGTGATACTCGGCATTGCTCGGTTCCATCCGCAAGGCTTGTTCGTAATGGGCGTGTGCCTCGTCCAGTTTTCCTTTCCCAACGAAGATCGTCGCAAGGCCGACATGCGCCTTCGCGGAATCCGGATTCAGACGCAACGCATTGGAAAAGGCGTCGCCTGCTTCATCGAGGCGACCGGCGTCCTGCAGAGCAGTGGCGTGATTAAGATGAGCCCGGGCGCTGGTTGGAAGATCGGCCACGATCATGGCAATGCGATCGAGTTCGCTCCGAGCCGAGTGCGTCTGCCCAAGCCAGAGCGCTCCCAATGGAATGACAAAAACGCCGACCCATTTCGCGCCGTGCAAGGCCCAGCTCGGAAGAAAACCAGTCGTCGAGACATTTGCTGTGCCGCCACCACTAATGCCAAGAGATTGGCGAGTGGACTTCTCGCGCACTTTCCAAATAAATCCGTCGTAATAAAAATGTAGCAACGCCGAAGCGGTCACCACGCCGGCGAGTATCGTTTTGACTGACTCGGTGCCGATACTGGACTTGAAGTAGCCGAGCGCGCCATAGGCAAAGATCAGCCCCACGTAAAGACCCATCAGCGAGCCGCTGCGCCGGAACACGAAACGCAT
>WNGO01004177.1_pt1 | contig 14771 bp, 8 predicted proteins | sample 5400511 | NCBI WGS metagenome assembly WNGO01 (sample SAMN13153380, study PRJNA577476) | soil metagenome | isolation source: 20 cm soil or saprolite under Garry oak tree replicate 2 | place: USA:California | collected 2016-06-15 | reverse complement strand
GGTATGTTCAAAGTCCTGAGCAACGATAAACTTCTGCCCGTCGGGAGTCACGTCGTACAGATAGCCGGGCACTCCTCCGAGAGGACTGACCGCAAATAGCGGCCGCACACCGCCCACACGGAAGTCTCCGGCGGTCGCTGTCAGCTCAGCGGCCATCATCTTTATGTCCGACGACAGGTAGAAGAGCTCGCGCCCATCGCGCCGCCAGCGCGGCTGCGAGCCTCCACCGCTGGAAACCTGAACGCGACCACCGGGCCCAGGGAACGGCGCGACATACACTTCGTCTTTTCCCGAATCGCTCGAGACGTAGGCGATCCAGTGGCCATCCGGAGAAAACTTTCCCGATTGTGCGTTAAACTGGCTTTCGATGAAGGGATAGGACTTGCGACCTGCACCGAACGGCAAAATCCAAATGGGAAACCTTTCCGGTCTTGCCCTGGTGGTCGAATAGCAGGACGTGTCCGTCAGGTGACCAAGATGATGGATAATTGGCTATGGATTCAATGACCGGCTGCTCCAGAAACTGTTCCTTTCCAGTGCCATCGGCATTCAAAAGATATATGTGGTCGCCACTGACCTGGGCAGCGGAATGGGCATAGGCCAGTCGCGTCCCATCGGGCGACCATACTGGCGCATATGCCGTCAGCGCACTGAAGCTCATTCGCGCATGCACTCCACGGGTAAGATCGTAGATCCAAATGTCAAAGGCATCCGCCGGCGCCGTCAACAGACGTATTGCGAGCCTCTTCCCGTCAGGTGAGAGTTGCGGCCAACTGGAATATTCCGGCGAGCCCAGCCTGCTCAGCAGCTTTCCTTGACGGTATACCAAACCAACTGGCCTCCGACTTCGACCGCCACGCACGGGATCTTTGCTAGCCGCGCTCATGATTCTGCTGGTAGCAAGCATGATCGCCATTTTTGGCGCGGCGGTGCGGGAGAGCCAAATGGAGGCAGGTGCGGCGACTACTCCTGCGCTTCGGCGGCGTGGACGCATCGCGATGGCGGTGACTACAGCCGCGCTTGTGGTCATTCTGTTCCTGGGAAAGTGGTGGGATGCGGAGGCAAGTGGGCGGGCTAACCTCATGATGTACAAAGCGCCCCCGATCGAAGTGTCGCTGCAGAACGGAAACACCATCGTGCTCAAAATGGGATTTTCTTCCTGGCACGACCTCCGCAAGCAGATGCTACTTAACAAGATCATCTCCGACCACGGCCACCTGCATCTTTTTCTGATCCAGACGCCCGATTTTTCTCATTTTTACCACCTCCACCCGGACCAGACTTGCCCAGATACTTTTTCGGAAGAAATGCCATCCGTGACCGCGGGTAATTACGCTCTGTTTGCTGATATCGTGCGCGAGTCGGGTTTTCCAGACACCATGACGACGCGGGTGACGCTGCCGGACGTGGCAGGCCGTCCCCCTGCCGGAGACGATTCGGCAGCAACAGTCACGCTTGTGACCGACGCGAGTGGACCCGGGACTATTGCCACGTTCCCCGGTGGCAGCCGGTGGGAGTGGGTACTCGACGACGGGGCGATTCACGCGCGGCAGCCCATCCTCCTGCGCTTCCGGGTTTTCGACAAGGACGGCAAGTTGGCAAGAGATCTTGAGCCGTACATGGGCATGGCTGGACACTTGGTGCTCGTAGAGAGGGATTTGACTGTGTTCGCTCACCTGCATCCGGCGGGGTCAGCGCCTATGGCCGCACTTATGCTACTCGAGAAGCAGACTATAGGCAGAAGTGAGGCTGCCTCCGCCATGCCGGGAATGCATGTTACCCCTGCTCCTTCGGAGATCACGTTCCCGTACGGATTCCCCCAGCCCGGAGACTACCGGCTGTTTGTGCAAATTAAACGAAACGGCCAGGTGGAGACGGGCGTCTTCGACGCTCATGTGGAACCTTAATATCGCCAAAGATTCTGGGCGGATGACGAGCAACTCTCACCCTATCATCGCCTGCAACTTCGATCATTGATCGGTGGCATGGAGGCCATCGGTCATGAAGAGGAAGCCATGTTCCCGAAGAAAACGCAGTTGCACCAAGTCGGTTCTGCCCTTGCCCGACCTCGAGCACGCACAGGCCGCGGTCCTGAACAGTCTCACTTGCCCGGTCTAAGCTCGATTTCTCGGCAATCTCAACGTGCTCAGTACGAACCAGCGGGCGCGAGGTGGAGGCCAACAGTCGACACCCACTCCGAAAGGAGCGCCCTTCTATATGGCATTCAAAGCTCCTTTGGCGTTTGGTGCCGATTGACGCGCTGCTGTAAAAATAGACTTAACGACCTTGAAAACAAAGATCTTAGAGTCCGAATGTGGCCGAGGTCCATTTTCATGCTTGATGGTGCGCCGAAGGCGCATCAGGTCTTACCGGACAAGGGCGCGAATTGAAGCACAATGGATTAGCGGTTAGAATTCGGCGTGTTTTGGCACAAGCGAGATCGCGGGGCATGTGTGTTCATAAGCTCGCATGCACTAGCATAGGTGCAGGGCTCGCCTGATAACACCGAGAAAAACCCGGTGCAATCGTCCAGTTGGGATGATCGCCACAAATCGATTATGTTACGAATGATTTGGTTGCCGAGCCGAATTTCGAGCTGCTTTCAAAAGTCGCAAGAATCCAGCTAGTGGAGATGGTGGACCCGAACTACGTGGTCATGGCCCAAATCCACAAGAGATTCCTGCCGCCACCCAGGAAGTAGCGGCATGGCGAGACGAAACCGAGAGAGGACCCCTGCGTTAGCTCATAGTGGCGCCAACCCATTTCAAATCCCTGCAGATTCTTTTCGGCACAAGTCCTGAATGCGTCGACGTCCCGAGTCACGAGCAAACAGGAAGTTACCTGACTTTTTAGAACGTACGTGCTCACACCTGGGCCCTGAAGTGATGACGACGAAGAGATTGGGAACAGCTGCTGCAAGGTCAAGAACGTGGAACTTCGCCAAGATTAGACCTGGCGAATAGTTCTGGACTCTGAGATTCCGTCCGAACAAGCCCCATCTGGACCGAATGGACCGAGAGTTGATGGTGGAGCAGTTGAAGTGGCCACTGTACGTGCTTGATGAGGTGATAGTTGCGCCGGGCGCCCGTAGTTCTCAGTTCATAAGAGCGTCTGGTTTGTGAGCAGAAGGTCAACAGTGAAGAGCGATTTTTCTTACTCTTTTCAGTTCAATGAGATGGCTCGCCCGGCAGGACTCGAACCTGCGCCATTCTGCTTAGAAGTACGCAGTGAAAAACTCTAACTGCTGCTTCTGGTGTCGCTTACAGGGGAACGCGCCACTTATCTCGCTCTTGAATTGGACCGAAGATGGACTGAAATGATTACAAGGTCCTCTCAGGTTGGCCGATTCGCCTTTGTATATTCTCTCTAACGTTCTCTTTTCTACGGCCCTCGAGCGAAACGACGGGAAAATATCGCTGCCTGCAGTTGTTTAGACGGGGCCTACGTGACCGCCACTTCCCGACTCTTCGGTGATCTTAGATTCCCGATTCCAAAACGCTGGTGGTAGGGCGTCACCAAAGCCGCCGAGATTACCCCGGAACGCCCATGCGCCGCACAAGATCGGCGAAGCGCGGGTCGCTGCGGATCGGATCCCATACCGGCTCGTCTTTAAAAAAGGCTCCGATCGCTCCCGCTGCAAAGCTACGTTCCAGCCACGTCAAGGCCAGTTCCTTCTCATTCAAGGCCGCATGGATTTTCGCAATCCAGTGCGCTTGGCTCAGGCTCGCGCCTGACATTTCTTCCAGCTCTTTGATGATTTGGAGCGCTTCTGCACGCCTCCCCTGCGCCGCGTAAACCATCCCGGTGCTATAAATCAAAAGTGGATCACCTTTCCTCTCTTGTTTGGCCTTCTCCAATTCCGCGAGCGCTTCGTCGAATAAGTGATTATGCGTGTACACTCCTATTTCCCAGACGGTGGTAAAAGCCGGGCCTAGCTCATTAGCCTGCCGCAGCAGCTCAAGTGCTCGCCCATAATCTCGCTTGAGGTAGTAAGGAAGGCCCACTGCCCGTGCGATGATTGAGGAGAGCGGGTCGAGTTCGCGAGCTTTCAGCAATTCCTCTGAGCCTTCATCGAGCCGCCCCTGTCGCACGAGCGAAACTCCCAAATAATGATGGCCCAGAGCTAAGCTCGGGCTGAGTTCGATCGCACGCCGCAGTTCACGATCACCCGGCGAGAAATTGGACGGCGTGAACAGGGTGTAAGCTTGACCAAGTGTGGCGTGAGCTTCGGCCAGGTTTTCATCGAGCGTGAGGGCTTTGTGCGCGGCCTCTTCCGCTTTGCGCCGACCTTCCTGGGGCGCAACGTAGCTGCGCGATCCGAGATTTGTATAGGCGTCGGCTAAGCCCGCGTAGGCGAGCGCATAATTGCGGTCTTCTTCAATCGCCTTCTCGCAATAGTGAATGGCCTCAAGCAGATCTTCGCGGGTGCGACGGTGGGCATAGGCCCGCCCCTGCATGTAATACTGGAAAGCCTTGAGGTTCTCCGTGGGACGCTTCGCTAGCTGCTGCCGCTCGGTGCCACTCAGCTTCAACCGCAGCTTCTCAGAAATCTCTTTCGCGATCTCTTCCTGGACCGCGAACACGTCGGTAAGGTTGCGGTTGTACTGCTGTCCCCAAATCTGACTTTTGTCTTGCGCGTTGATAAGCTCAACATTGATAGAAAGACGATCACCACGTTGTGAGACCCTGCCCGTGAGCACCGCCTGAACGTTCATTTCTTTCGCTACCGCCTGCGCGTCCGTGTCTTTTCCCTTGTAATGGAAGACTGAGTTGCGCGACATCACCTTGAGATTTGGCAACTGTGAGAGGCTGTTGATGATGCTTTCGGGAATTCCGTCAGAGAGGTATTCGACGTTCGGATCGTTGTTCGGGTTGAAGAACGGCAAGACAGCAATGGACTCAATGGGAACTTCGGTATTGCGCACGTGCAGATAAGCAGCGAGACCGACCAGGCCTGCGGCAATCACGAGCAAAGCTACAAGGGCGGCGAGCTTGTGCTGCTTGATTCCAGTGATAAAGTATTCGGCGCTCGAGGTCGGGTGGGTTTCACTGACTTCGAGAGTTGACGCAACTGACTGATCAATTGTTGCGCTGGATTGCGCACCGCTTGCCGTCGAAGCCGACACGTCGGCTTTGGCCGGCGCCGAGCGTTCCAGCTTGGCGGTGAACTCTAACTCCTGTTCGAGCGTCTTCAAATCAACGAGCAGACTCTTAGCGGTTTGATAGCGTTCGTCGCGATCTTTGCGCAGCGCCTTGCTGACGATGTTTTGCAACTCAGCGGGGGCGTCAGGTGCCAGGGTCGAGAGCGGTTGGGGTTCTTTCTGAAGCAGCACACTGATGATGTCCGCCGTGGTCTGTCCCGCAAAAGGAGCACGTCCGGCCAGCATTTCATATAGCATGATGCCGAGGCTGAAGATGTCTGTGCGTGGATCCACTTTCAATCCGCGCGCCTGTTCAGGCGACATGTATTGCACGGTGCCGATCACCGCCCCCATTTTGGTATCCACCGTGGCTAATGTTGGCGCTTCACTGTCCACGTTGGCGGTCGGCGGCTCGGTCAGCTTGGCCAGGCCGAAGTCAACCACTTTGATAAGTCCATCGGGCCGAATCATTATATTTTCCGGCTTGAGGTCGCGGTGGATGATGCCCGCGGCGTGGGCCGCGGCTAAGGCGCTGGCGGCTTGGGTTGCAACATCGAGCACGACTAGCAGATTCATTCGCTCCTTTACCATCCGCTGGCGCAGCGTTTCGCCCTCGATGAACTCGGTCACAATAAAGTTCAGGCCGTCTACTCGTCCGATCTCGTGAATGGTGATGATGTTCGGATGATTGAGGGCGGAGGCCGCTTGCGCTTCTTGCTCAAAGCGCCGCAACCGATCCCCGTTCGCAGTGAGTTCCGCAGGCAGCAGCTTAACGGCGACTTGGCGTTTGAGTCGCGTGTCTTCAGCAAGGTAGACCTCACCCATCCCACCCGACCCCAGAAGCGAGAGCACCTGGTAATGACCCAGCCACGTGCCCACCAGCGAGAGCGACTTTGCCTCGTTACCGGTTAAGATCTTTGATGCGTCATTCATTGTGCCTGCCGCGAGAAAACTTCCAGCCCCATCTGCAGCTCCAAGCAGCGACTCCACTTCTCTACGCATTGACGTATCATCACCGCAAGCATCATCGAGAAAAGTCTAGCGCTCGTCCCGCTGCAACGCCAGAGCCGCGTGATGATGCTTGCCTACTTCCGGCGCTGGCTGCGCGCGCTACAGCGACGCAGCCAGAAAGATCTGATGACTTGGCCACGCCTTGTGGCTATTGCAGAGCGCTGCCCCCAAACCTAGCATCCTTCATCCTTATCCCAATCTGAGTTTCGACGCCAAACATCCGAGGTAGGATCCGCATACGGCAATCCTGCACGTGCGGATCCGATGCAGCGAGGATAGCTGCCATTTCCAATGGGTGAAAGTCCCACCGACAGAACACTCCAGTGACTGTCGTAGTGATATCCAGCCGCGGGAAGGGAAACCGACTCGTGGAAAGCCTGGACGTAAAAGCCTCGGTGGCTGAGAGAAATCTCAGTCAGATCCGTCAACCGAGGCGAGCAACTGGACAGGTCGTACCGAAATGCGAACCAAGGAACCTCGAAAACGTGCCCTGCTTGAAGCGGATGGCAGGATAACTGGGAGAGCCGAGCTGCTCGGATCTTGGCGAAGGCCTGTGTCGAAATCGGTGAACTGGAGGCAACGGATTTCGATCTCCCCGGGGACGTAGAGGACGGCATGTCCAGAGGGAATGTGCAGCGAAAGCTCGGAACACTCGCGGGTCGCCTCGGCGCTCCCGCACAATATATGTTATAGAGAGAGATCGTTCTCTGATCTGAGAGAGTCGGCTGAAGCGCGTCACTTATCTCGACCTTGAACTGGACCGAAGTTGGACTGAAACGCCTGGTGTGAACCCCTAAGCTGGCACAGTTTTTTGCGAGCATGTGTAGCGTAGCCTGGCCAACTTTCTGGGAACCGCGTTTTTGGATAACCTCCGAGTGGCCAAACTGTTTGATCCTAAAGCGCTTACGCGCAAATCAAGGTCCAAACAGATTTGGCCGGTAATATTTGTACAATCCGAGAATTATCAGGATCCTCCATTCTGTTTAAGTTGGTTCTGGGGATTCGCGCCCTCCGGCATAGACATTCCGCCGATGATGTGCCAATCCTTCCCGTACCGGAGCAAGGTATGCGTAATGCGGAGGGTATGCGTCGCGCCATTGCCATCCTTGTCCAACCATTTGTACGTGATCCAGTAACATGTCACCGCCACGTCCCCATTCACTTGAATCGCAGCAGGTTTAAATTCAACACTCTTGAACGCCAGGCCCTTACTGGTTTGCGCGGTAATCCAGTCTGTTATGTGGTCTTTGTGAACCGGTGCAGCATTGACTGAGGGCCAGCCAAGGAAATCTTTGTGCCAAAGACCTAAATAGGCGGGCAGATCGTTCTCCTGAACGTACTTCCAATAGGTGTGCTCAAGCTTCCAGAGCGTTTGCTCGTTTTCTGAAGATTCTGTTTGGGTTGTCCCTTGCAAGGAAACCACCAATAAGGCAGCCAATAAAAAGGGCAGCACAATCCCTAACCGGCCGTTTAGCATCTTCGCCTCCGTCACCGACACAGAATGGATTTCGAATCTAGATGTACGGAGTCTACATCCGAAATCGCCTTCTGTTGTAAAGGAAGGATTGCCACTCGTCCAGAATGGTCGGATTCCCCTGTGCGGCGATCCTGTCTCGTGTTTGATGAGCACCTTACATCGAACCAATTCCCTGTGAGTCGATTTTGACCCACCTACCTAATCCGGAAAGTTCATGCGGCGCAGCAGGTCTTGGAAGCGAGGGTCGGAGCGCAGGTTGTCGAACCATGGATCCAGTTTTATGTACGCAATGTACGACGCGCGTTGCCCATAGGCCATTTCCAACCATCGGAGAGCCTCCTCGGTTTGGTTAAGGGCCGCACAAATCTGAGCCAGAAAACAACCATCTACATAGCGTTGTTTGGACGCCTCCTGCAATTGATCGAGAATCCTAACTGCCTCCTCGCGCTGCCCGGCTGCTGCATATGCGTGTCCAAGGTCGGTGATGAAAAACAAATTGTCTCCCGATAGCCGTATCGCATCTTGGGCGCACGCGATAGCCGCTTCGTATGAACCTAGGCAATCATAAGAACGCGCGAGAGCCCACCGCCCTGCAATGTAATTGGGATCAAGGTCTAATACTTTTCTCGTTTGATCGATTGCCTCGTTCCACCTCCGGCCCAGCCAAGAAATTCCAGCGTAACTCGTGGCGACAATGAGCGAGAAGGGATCGAGTTGGATGGCATGCTTAAGAACAGTGAACGCCTCGTCAAAACGACCCATCGCTCCTAAACAGTGCCCGTACCACTGATGAGCGGTCGCGTAGCGTGGGTTTAGTTGGATCGCTCGCTGAAATTCTCTTTCCGCAGAGAAGAAGTCCCAGTCATAATGCAAGGTGGCCCAACCAAGAGATGCGTGCGCCTCGGCTGAGTCTTCAATCTGTAGTGCTCTGAGTGCCGCTGCTTTGGCTCTGCCGCAACCTTCCATGGGAGAGGCAAAGCTCCAAAAGCCGGCAACGCCGGCACAATCAGCAAGAGCGGCATATGGTGGGGCGTAACTAGGATCTTTTTTTATTGCTCGCTGGAAGTACTCGACACCCTTTTTGACAGCTTCTCCGCTGCGTTTGTTCCAGTAATACCGACCTTTAAGATATGCCTCGTATGCCTCTGGATCAACCGTGGCCGTCCGCGATAGCTGTTCCTGTTCACTAGGGGTCAACTTGGTCTCGACGCCCCTTGCCACGGCTCTCGCGATCTCCGACTGCAGCTGCAGCACATCCCGCAAGTCGCGTTCATAACTTTCGGCCCACAGGTGTGTGTCGGTTGACGCCTGAACTAGCTGCGCGGAGATGCGTACTCGCTCACCGGAACGCAGTACCGTCCCTTCCACTACCGCATCAACATTCAACTCCCGTGCAATCTGCGGCAGGGTCTTGTCCGTCTTCTTGTACCGCATGGTAGAAGTGCGTGAAATTACACGGAGTCTGGTTGCAAGACTCCCGCAGAAGCGATAGCCGCGCCGCGGCAGGGTCTCGATGTAGCGGGGCGTTTCGGGCGAATCCCCAAGCGCCTCGCGCAGCCGCTTGATGGCGTTGTAAAGACCTTGCTCGAAGTCAACAAACGTGTCGGTCGGCCAGATCCTCTTCTGCAACTCATCCCGGGTGACGACCTCGCCTGGGTGCTCCAGCAACATTTGCAGGATCTGGAAGGGTTGTTCCTGGAGCTTGATTTTGGCGCCCTGCTTACGCAGCTCTCCAGCCTGCAGATCCACCTCGAATACATCGAAGCGAACCGTCCCTCGAGACTGTTGGAAGGTTCCCATGGAGGCCGGCACCGTGCTTTGGCAGCAAAGTCTATCACTTCTTAGCGAAGGAAGCGGGTTGCCCCTCCACGTGCTGCCTGCTCAGCGGTATTCAGAGAGAAAACAGAAACAGGACAGACGCCCGTTATTGACCGGCGTGCAGATTCGCGCGAGCCTGCGGGACATAGGTTCCACCGAACAAAAAACGAATGAAGGAGGTCAGACCATGAGTCACGAATTGAGGAGAGTCAGCATTTTCGCATCGGCAGCTGCCCTGCTGCTGGTGGGCTACGTGCTTAGCCCGGAGCTGAATCGAGTGACTCGGGCCCACGCTGTTGTGCGCGCGGACGACGGAGGGGCATGTACGCTCGCCGATGCCGCTGGCCGCTGGGGGTACAGCTATTCCGGAACCATTGGCGGGTTTGGACCCGTTGCGTCGGTCGGGAGCTTTGTCCAGGACGCGGCGGGAAACGTCAACGGGGCACAGACACGGAGTTTTGTTGGCAACATCGCGCAAGAGACGATCAAAGGAGTCGTCATCGTACACGCGGATTGCACGACAACCGGCACGATCAACGTTTACCAGAACGGTGTGTTCCAGCGCACCGCAGAGCTGGATGGCGTTTTGGTCGATCACAGCAGGGGGCTCCGCGCGATCTTCAAGACCGCTGGAACGGTCATCACCATTGATGGACGGAAGACCAGCGGCCAGGAGGACTGATTTCGCGATTCTCCGTGGGAGAGCGTTCCATCCCTGTTCAGAGAACGCTTTTCCCTTGGCGGACAAGAAACGAATTGCAGGAGGAACGGCCATGAGCAAGACGCAGAGGACTTTTCAAATTGCTTTGCTGGGGCTGATTTCGATCGCCTTTCCGGCGGCGGGCGCCGGAGTCGAGTTCGCAAGCCCAGTGAGCTATCCCGTTGGGACGTCGCCGGCGGGAGTCGTTATCGCCGACTTCAATGGAGACGGCAAGCTGGACCTCGCCGTGGCAAATCGGGGGAGCGGGAACGTCAGCATTCTACTCGGAAACGGGGACGGAACTTTCAAGGCGGCTGTGAATTCCCCAGCTGGTCCCTCGCCGCAGTCGCTCGCCGTTGGCGACTTCAATGGGGACCACAAGCTGGATCTGATCGTGGTGGATCCCGGCGATTTGACGAACAACAAACCGGGGGTGGTCAATCTGCTGCTGGGCAACGGAGACGGGAGCTTTAGGGCACCGGTGCAAATCCACGCCAGCCAATTTCCAACCAGTGTCGCCATCGGAGACTTCAACAACGATCAGAAACTCGATGTCGTCATCGGCGATCAAAGCGTTGAGACTTTGGGCGTGATTCTCGGCAAGGGAGACGGCACGTTTCAGCCGGCGCAAACCATTTCCTTGGGTGGCAGCGGTGCGGTGACCTCCATCGTCGTGGCTGATTTCAATGGGGACAACAAGCTCGATGTGGTCGCAGCAGTGAATGATGCAGCGACACCTGGCAACAGCCAAACCGCGACGCAAGTTGCCAACAGTAATCACGGTGGTTATTTTCTGGTGGGAGATTTCGATGCCGATCATAGGCTAGATCTCGCCCTGCGATTCGTTGTAAGTCCACCGCCGGGTTGCCGAGAGTTTTGCATTTCGGTTGACATCACAAATCTCTACCGTGGGAATGGAGACGGCACGTTCGACTCGGGGAATAGGGTGGGACTAAACGGATTTGGAGGCCGGGGCGGCAACATTGCTGCGAGCGATTTCAACGCGGACAGCAAACTAGACCTGTTCGCGGTGGGCCTGTTTCTCGGGGGCGGGGATGGAAGCTTTGTGTCCGGGCCATTTGACTCCTCGGCACGAGGGGCGTTTAAGGCGGCCGCGGACTTCAATGGTGACAACCTGCCTGATCTAGCACTCACGGACACTACAAGCAACGCCGTTGTCATCGTACTGAACACCAGTCCCACTTCCGGGGCCGATCTCGATCTCGCTCCGCGCGGGGGACAGTTCATAGATGAGTTTGTGGGCTCGGATGTAGGTTTTCGGGCAACGATTTTCAACGAAGGTCCGCAAGACGCGACAGGCGTGACATGGACCGAAACGCTCCCGGCGGGATGGAAGTTTGTGTCGGTGCAACCGAGCCAGGGGACATGCAGCGGCACGACGGTGATCACCTGCGAACTCGGCGCTCTGGACGAACCTTCGTCGGCGACGATTGACTTCGGGATCCTCCTCACGACGGCTGGAACATTCTCAGATTCCCAGCAGGTTGTGGGGACCCAGCCTGATTTGAATTCGAGAAACAATTCGGCTTCAATGACGCTCACAGCCGTATTGCCTGACGATCTGTCAGTTTCCGTTTCAGCCTCAAAAATCACCGGCACGGTCGGGGATAAGATCACTGTGAGCGCGAACGTATCGAACAGCGGGCCCGCGATTGCGACCAACGTGAGTTTGACCGATTCCTTCCCGGACAATTTCCCGATTTCTGCTATAACCATCAGCCAGGGAGCCTGCACCACGGCTCCAGGGAACATCGCCTGCGCAATCGGAACGCTCGCGCCAGGAGGGAACGTTACGTTGAGCTACGCGGTAACCGTCCAGGTGGCCGGGGTTTTTGCCATTAACCTGCACGTCGCCTCGGATACGCCGGAGCTAGTCATCACGAACAACGACGCATTCGTGACAGTCACCGTGACTTCGCCGCCTGACTTCACGCTGGGCCCTGCTGCGACCAGTCTCACAGTGCAGCGCGGAGGACAGGTGAATGATGTTTTGACATTCCCGGCGCAGGGCGGTTTCTCGGGGACGATTGTGCTGACATGTTCCGTCAGCGGTCCTTCGCCCATGCCCACGTGCGGGATCTCGCCCGCATCCGTCACTCCCGGCAACAATGCGACTCTCACTGTGAATGCGTCGGCTCTGACGGCCTCACTAATCGCGCCGGGGTTCGAGCAAGGAGCAAGACTCTACGCCGCGTGGCTGCCGCTGGGATTGATGGCCTGCGTTCTGGCGACGGGCTTCGACAAGAAGCGCCGGAGACTCTGGGCGCTGAGCCTCTTGATGCTAGCCGCCACGATTCTGCCGGCGGCGTGCGGAGATGGCAATAGCGTCACCAAAGTTCCACCACCGCAGAACTATACGGTCACGGTGACGGCGACCTCGGGTGCAATTCAGCACTCCACACCGATCACGGTCACAGTGCAATGACTTAGTCCGCCACAGTGACGATCACAATTCACTGCCAACCGGAATTAAACGATGGGATGGCTTGACCAAACAGGGAAACCTCGATCATTCTCGCTGCCACTCCAACAATGGGATGCCGACTCAGGGAGTGCCGCAAGAGGTGACAGATGAGGAGAAATCGCTGCCTCACTCATTCATTCGCCTGGGCAGCTTTGGTAGTTTTCACTGGCTGCGGGAGTGGTGGCCCGGTCACTCCCCCGCCGCCGGTGCCTGATTTTGGTGTGTCGATTTCTCCTCATTCGGCCTCCGCAGTGTTAGGCAACACGACTTCGGCCGTCACGATTTCCATCTCCCCACAAAACGAATTCAGCAGCCCGGTCACGATCACTATGCAAGGAATTCCGCAGGGTGTTGATGCGATGCCATCATCATCATTCTCCGTTGATCCGGGCACGAGTCAGACCGTCAGCTTTTCCCTCTCGGCCTCCGCAATGGTGGGCACCTTTCCCGTCACGGTGCTTGGGACCAGCGGTGACTTGTCTCATAGCACGCAACTCTTGCTAACCACGGAGCCGATTGTGAGCGTCCGCGCCTTCCAAAGCGGATCGGTCCTCTATCTGGAATCGAGCACGAATACCGATACGGCGCGCATCGGTCTGGAGGCCCAGTGGGGCGGTTCCATCGTGGAGGTGAGTTTGAACGGAACCAATTTCGTGAACATGCACGACACCGGCCGCGAGGTACAAGCTGCGCAATACGATGGAAACGCGCAATACGACTCCTGTGCCGGATGCACTGGCGCCTTCGGTTGGAATCCGGTCCAAGGAGGCGACAAGTACAACCAGGGCAGCCCGGTTCTGGCGCAGACCTTTACTAGGGATTCGCTTTATGTCAAAGGGCAGGGATATCAGTGGAACCCGGACGACAAGGGAGGCGGACCTGGCCAGCCCGTTTTGGGTGATACATACGTGGAAGCGACCATCACGGCCGAAACCGAACACGCCTTTACATTCAAGGTGCATTTCAAGGTTACTCACTTCGGTACGGACCAGCACGCTAACGCGCTACAAGAGTTTCCGGCGGTGTATGCGAATCTGGCCTACAGCAGGTTTGCGAGGTACGGTGGAACCAGGCCGTGGACCAATGACACCGTCTCGTTTACGACCATGCCTCTACTGCCCAACGGGAGTCCACTCCTGTACGCCCCAGAGGAGTGGGCGGCGTTCGTCGACAACAGTGATATGGGATTGGCGGTCTTCATCCCTGGGGTAGCGCCCTATATCGGCGGCTTTGCGGCGGCAGGAGATCCGGGGCCGACGGGCTTTGGCACGAATTACTTCAATGCTTTTACCATCTACAGCTTTGGCCCAAATAGTGTGCTGGAGGGCGATGTGTACCTGGTCGCCGGAGACTATAAACACTCGCGTCAGGTGATCTACGACCTGCACAACCGTCTTCCAGCGGTGGACATTTTCACTCCGTTCGGGGTGGTCGATACTCCGCCACCGAATTCGCAGTTGGCGGGCGCAGTCAATTTAACCGGATGGATCTTCGACAACGTGGCTGTTTCCAAGGTGGATGTGTTATCTCGACGGGAAGCTGGCTGGTACTGCCACCTATGGCGGATCGCGCCCGGATGTAGCCCACGATTTCCCGAACGCGCCCGCCGCAATTGGCTACAGCTTCTCTCTGGACACACGGCAATACACCAACGGCGCGCACATGATCGAAGTCAAAACCCTCGATAGCAGCGGCAATCTCGCCGTCTTTCCCCGTGTGTCTGTGACGATTCAAAACTGAACGTCGAGATCCATTCAGCATTTCCGGGACGGTGACCCTTACCGCAGGGAAGGCGTACCGGAGCCGACCCTAATTATGGGATTCGAGCCATCGTTGGACCGAATGGACCGAAAAACGATGCTGATGCTGGTGAAGCAGTGACTGTCAATGGTTGAGCGCATAAGGGTTATTTCGCGCGGGCGCGTGGCTCATCATAGGAGAGCACCTGCCTGGAAAGCAGAAGGTCAAGGGTGAAGATCGATTCTTCTTACTCTTTTCATTTCAATGAGATGGCGCGCCCGGGGAGACTCGAACTCCCGACCCTCTGCTTAGAAGTTACGCAGTACAAAACTCTAAGTGCCGCTTCTGGTGTCGCTTACGAGGAAGCGCGTCATTTATCTCGCCCTTGAATTGGACCGA
>WNGO01001561.1_pt1 | contig 14775 bp, 16 predicted proteins | sample 5400511 | NCBI WGS metagenome assembly WNGO01 (sample SAMN13153380, study PRJNA577476) | soil metagenome | isolation source: 20 cm soil or saprolite under Garry oak tree replicate 2 | place: USA:California | collected 2016-06-15 | reverse complement strand
GCAAAGCTCGCACATGACCGCGTACTTCTTCACGCCCGCGGGAGTCACGGCGATCTGACGGCGCACAGGCCGGTGGCGGCAGCGGTTCACCAGCGGTAGGAGACGCCGCAGCGGCGGCAGATCCGGAAGGTGGCGAACGGCACCACCGAAGGCGGGACACCCCGCCTCGTGCTCACGCCAAACGTCGTTCACGGGCTGGCTCGTAATCGCGACCCAACCACACGCTTCGCAGGAGACCTTGATCACGCGTCCAGGGTACGCATGGGCCGCGCGATCGTCCCGATCCGGCGCGTTCCTCAGGGATCACTCCGGATTCCCCCGCCGAAACACCCACACGCCGGCGTTCACGGCCTCCTCGACCACCTCGTGCGAGGCCTCGGCCACGGCGGGCATGTCCTCGGCGGTGATGTGGATACCGGGTCATCTCACGTCACCCTCCGATAGTCGAGAGCGAGATCGTCCTCCCAGGTGCTCCCGTCCTTCGACAGCTCACCTCGACCCGTGATCGTGTTGCCGTCGTCGCTGAACGTACCGCTGAAGCGCTGCGAGAGATCGGGCGCAGGTGCGTCACGCCAGTACCGCCACGTGCCTTGGTCGAGGCTGGCGGCGTACACCCTGTACACGCCGCGCTCGTCGAAGTAGTGCATGGACAGCTGCCCGTCGGTGACGCCGATGAGCGTGATCGCGTCCGGAATCTGGGGATGCTCGTATTGCGAGCGCCAGATCAGGAACCGCCGACCGTCGAGCCACTCGAAGGTGCTCGTGCCACGAATGGCTTCGCCGGGGAGCATCGGGTGAGCTCCCTCGGTCTCCCAGCTACCGATGAAGCGCTGCCACTCCTCGAGCCCTGACTCCACGCTCATGTCTGGCGTAGCGTCCTCGCGATCGCCGCCCAGCTCCTCCTGCCGAACTCGAGCCGGGACACGAAGACGATCGCCACGCCGGTGCCGACGATCGCGCCCACCCCCGCCAGTTGCAGCCAGGTCAGGCTCGGCGAGTGCGCGGCCGGCACCCAGTGCGGGCCACCCCACGAGATGTCATAGGGATAGTTGTGGACTACGTGGGCCCACAGGCTCCACGCGATCCAGCGGCTCGTCCCGTAGAAGAACGCGGCGCGGTACAGGATGAGGAGCGCCGCGATGGGGACGACTCGGTTCGCCCTGCTCCAGAACGTGTCAGCCGTGAAGACGCGCTGCTCGAAGTACGAGCGGGTGAGCACGCGCCAGCTGAAGATCCCGTACACGATCCAGACGAGGTCCCAGACGGCACCCGGCCCGCTGAAGTACGCGGCGGCGTCGGTCAGGCGGCCCGTCTGCCCCGCGTACGCCCAGGCGCCGAAGTGGATGTGGATCGTCCACGGGAAGAACAGCATCGTCCCGACCGTGTCGCCGGTGTCGGTGATCGCGTGCGCCCACTGGCCGATCAGGAAGCTGAGCGCCCACGTCTTGCTCCCGAGCAGGCGCCACACGAGGAAGGCGACCACGACGCCGAAGAGCAGCGAGTGCGTGAAGCCGACGCCGGGCCAGCCCCGGTGGAACTGCACCGGATCCGAGGCCTTCAGGTCCCAGCCGCCGATGTGGATCCCGTACACGAACCACTTGCTCATCAGGTCCGGCGCGTACGAGCCGATCAGGAGTGGCACGAACGCAATCTTGATGCGCGTGTGGCGCTGGATCGCGTACGGCTCCAGGTCGTGAGCAGCCCAGCTCAGAACAGCCTCCGTACGCCCAGGGGGAGGAGCCAGGCGACGAGCAACAGGTAGGCCAGGCCGACCCAGAAGGAGAGCAGGAAGTCCGTGTACCAGACGCCGACGGCGATGTAGACGGCCCCGGCCGCGACGTACCCCGCAGCGACCGTCAGCTGGCGTTTCGACGGCATCCCAACGCAGTATCGCCTGCCGAGCGGCCGCCGTAGGAGCGGGAGAGCCGGGCGGTCCCGGCTCTCCCTGGTGGTTCGCCTAGCTGCGGATCGTGTTGCTGTGGCCGGCGAGGTAGCAGGAGCCGACCTGCTTCTGCCCGAGAGTGATGCGCACGCGCAGGCGCGTCCTGACGCGCGAGCGGAACTTCGCCGACGTGATCACGGTCGGAGCGGTCCCGGCCTTGCTCGTCTTCAGGGTGACGCGCTTGACCCTCACCCAGCGCTTGAGCGTTGCACGGTAACGCTGGAAGGTCGCGACCTTGCCCACGAAGCTCTGGGCTGCAGAGACCTTGACGCTGTAGCGGTGCCGCCCGACCTTGCTGAGATGCAGGCTCGGCGCGACTCCGACGCCGATACTGGCCGTGGCGCCCTTGTTGCTCAGCGTGTACGTCGTCTTCTTCACGGGCTGCGCCTGGTACGTGAAGGCGCCAGCGGCCGTCGTCGTGACGGTCGCGACCGCCGTCGACTTCGTCTCGCCACACATCTGTTCGCGGATCTGGACGGACTGCCCCGACTGCCCGCTGGCGAGCTTGCCGGCGAGTGTCGACTTGGCGCCGTACACGACGCTCTTCGGCGTGGCCTTGAGGCTGGAGACGAGCGACGCCGACACGGTGATCGTGCCGTGGAACGCCTTCTTGTTGCTCGCCGGGTCCGAGAACCTGAACTTGCCGGCGCTCGAGAAGGTGCAGTTCGCGCTCTGCGCCGCCGCAATCGCAAGCGGAGGCGTGGCGCTGCAGTTCATTCCGGTCGTCGAATTGAATTGCACGGTGTGGGCGACGGTGTCGGTGTTCTTGAAGATCACCTCGTCGCCGGTGGTGATCGAAACGGCTGTCGGGTTGTAGCCGGTCTTGCTGATCGTCACCGTCGTCGACGTCTTGCCGGCAGCGGCGCCCGCCGCCGCGAGAAAGGCGACGACGAGTAGAGGTACGAGAAGCTTTCGCATCGGAATCCCCTCCGATTCGTGTGCGCTTGTACGCTTCGCATTCCCCGCAGGGCACGAAATGTCGTCCCGCGTGTGTAAAGCAACGGTAATTCGTCCGCGTCGTCGCTTGGGCTAATCCCCGTTCTAGGATGCGGGCGTGGACCGGGCCGAGCTGCAGGCGGCGCAGAAGCCGCTCAAGGACCGCTACCGGGAAGAGCCCGCGGCGGCCTTCATCACACTCCGTGCCGACGGGAAGCTCGACGAGGAGCAGATCGCATGCAAGGTCGAGACCGGCCGCGTGCTCGTCGAGGCCGGCCTCCATCCCGCGACCGGCGGCACCGGCGCCCTCGCGTGCTCGGGGGACATGCTGCTCGAGGCGCTCGTCGCCTGCGCCGGCGTGACGCTCCGCTCGGTGGCGACGTCGATGGAGCTCGACGTCACGGGCAGCGTCCACGCCGAAGGCGACCTCGACTTCCGCGGCACGCTCGGGGTCGACCGCGAGGCGCCCGTGGGCTTCGCGGCGATCCGACTTCGCTTCGACCTCACCTCGGACGAGTCGAAAGAGGCGCTCGACAAGCTTCTCGAGCTGACGGAGCGCTACTGCGTGGTCTTCCAGACCCTCGCGGGCGGCGTCCCGGTCGAGCTCTCCTACTCCACCTCCACCTCGTAGGCCATCAGGATCGCGTCGACGAACTCACCGCCGCGGCGGTAGTGCCGCTTGCGGTAGCCCTCACGCTCGAAGCCGAACGCCTCGTAGAGCGCGATCGCGGCCTCGTTCCATGGGAAGACGTGCAGCTCGAGCTTGCGCACGCCGGCCTCGCGGGCCCAGTCGATGGCCGCCTCGAGGAGCTGCGTCCCGACTCCCTGCCGGCGGGCACCGAGCGCGACCATCAGGCCAACGTCGCCGACGTGGGTGCTCGCGGGATGCGGGTCGCGCCCGATGGAGAGGCGGCCGACGAGCGTCCCGTCGTCGTGCTCCGCGACGAAGACGGCCGCGTGCGGGTAGCGGCGCAGGGCCTTGAGGAAGCGGCGCTCGTCCCCGGCGCTCCGCCACTCGCCGGCGACGCTGATGAGCCAGCCCTCCGGCTCCGCGCTCACCGCGTCGGCGAGCCGGGTCAGCTGCTCCGCATCGGACGGATCGGCGTGCCGGATCTGGAAGCTCACGCGTCAACTACTACCGCAGCGCCGCCGCGCCGCGGGTCCCCCGCCCCCGCGAGCGAGCCGTCGTCCCGGATCTCGACAGCCGAGACGCCGCCGAAGAAGAGATTCCGCTGGCGCCAGCGTACGACGGGATAGCCGGCCGCCTCGAGCTCGTCTGCCACCGCCGGGTCCTCGCAGTGGGCGACCCCGCTCTCGAAATGCATGCGGGGCGCCTCGACCGCCTCCTCCACTCCGAGCTCGCGCGCGGCCACGTTCGCCACCACCTGCATGATCGCGCCGTGCAGCCGGGTGCTACCCGCGGAGCCGAGGACGAGCCGCGGCCGTCCCTCACGGAGAAGCATCGACGGGGCCATGAGCGACGTCATCCGCTCGCCCGCGGGCTCCTCGCCGACCAGCTGGGGCTCCCCCAGCATGTTGTTGAGCTGGATGCCGGTGCCCGGGACGACGACGCCGCCCGACGAGCCGAGCGAACACGAGAGCGACGCCGCGTCTCCCTTCGCGTCGACGGCGCTGATGTGCGTCGTGCCGCCGACCCCACGGCGCATCGCGTCCTGCGCCTCCATCGCCTGGATGATCGCCAGCGGCGTCGCCTCCGCGGCTCCGAGCGTCTGGAGACCGAAGGCGAGCAGACGTCCGCCGGCGGAGGGCGGCGGGTTGGTGCGAAGCTCGCCGCCACGGAAGGACACGGCGAGCGGCTCGCGCTCAATCACCTCGTAGCGGGCGAGATCGGCCAGCGTGACCGGGACGTGGGCGGCGATTCGCTCCGCGAGCTCGCCGCGGTAGAAGTAGTCGGCGCCCTCGGCCGCGATCTGCTCCAGGGTGCCCGCCAGCTCTGGCACGGCGAACCGCTCGCCCTCGACGAGCGCGCGGCCCACGCCTTTTCGCTGGGCGCCGGCGGCTTCGCCGCCGGTGCTTCCAGCAGGATGCCCGTAGAGCGCGTCTCCCTCGGGCGAAAACCGCAGGAGCGGGTCGAGAATGCGATGCAGAAACGCCTGCACCTCGTTGAGGACGACACCCTCGCGCGCGAGCTTCGCCGCGGGAGCGAGCAGCTCCGCCCACGGCACGGAGCTCCAGCGGCGATGAGCCTCCCAGAGTCCAAGCACGGCACCGGGCACCGCGACGGACATCGGGCCGGTGTAGAAGGACTGCTGCGAGTCGCCGTAGTCGACGACGACTCCGACGAGATCCTCCGGCGCGGCCGTTCGCTCGGGGACGGCCACGAAGAAGTCGAGCAACCGAGTGCGCGCCTCCCGTGCGGTGTGAACGAGGAGGAAGCCGCCGCCACCCGGACCGGTGAGCGGGCTCTCGCAGATCCACGAAACTGCGGTGGCCGCGATGCAGGCGTCAACGGCGTTCCCGCCCGCGCGCAAAACGTCCGCTCCGGCCTCGGCAGTGAGCGGGTGACCGGCTGCTAACGCGCCTTTCATTGCGCGAGAGCGTACGCTTCGCGGCCATGGGGGACGTCTCGTTCGCGGCCGACGGACGCGCGTCGTGGCGGCCCTGGCGGGTGCCGATCACGGGCGAAGCCCTGTTCTGCACCGGGCTCGGGGCGCTCACCGCGTCGCTGCTCGTCTGGCTCGGCCCGCGCGGCGGCGATCTCGCGGCGCACGAGTACCAGCGCCGGCTCTTCCTCCTGCACGGCTTCACGCTCTGGGACAACTTCTGGTACGCCGGGCGCTACGCCTTCGTCAACTACAGCGTCCTCTACTACCCGCTCGCCGCACTTGTCGGAATAGCGCTGCTCAGCGTGCTCACGGTCGCGCTCGCGACCGGCGCATTCGCCCGTCTGCTCGAACGTGAGTGGGGCCCCGCAGCACGCTGGGCGGGCCGCTCGTTCGCGCTCCTCTGGCCGGGAGTGATCTTGGCAGCCGAGCTCCCGCTCGCCCTCGGCGTCGCCCTCGCGCTGCTCTGCCTGCTCGCGCTGCAGGCCGGGCGGCGCTGGACGGGAGCGGCGCTCATCGTGCTCACCCTGGCCGCGAGCCCGGTCGCATTCGTCCTGCTCGTCATCGTGCTCGCCGGGGTCGCAGCCGGTCGCCATCCCGGCCTTCGGTTTCGCGCCGCGGCCGTGCCGGCGATTGCGGTCGCCGCCGCGACTGCGGCCGAGCTGCTCACGCTGCATCTCTTTCCGGTCGGCACCCTGGCCTTCCCCGCGGCCGAGGCCGTTCAGGCGGCCTCGTTCTGCATCGTCCTGCTCGCGCTGACGTGGCGGCTAGAACGCGCGCGAGGCCTGCGCGGCGTGCTGGCCGTCTACCTGGTCGCCGTGGTTGCGATCTACGTGATCCCGACGGGGCTAGGTCACGACATCGCGCGCCTGCGCCTCCTCGCCCTCCCGCTCGCGCTGCTCGTTGCGGCCCTGCGGCGCTGGCGCCCGCTGCCCCTCGTGCTGGCGGCGGTCGGGCTCGCGGCGGCCTGGAACGTGTTCCCCCTGGCGAGTGCCTGGGCGAGCAGCACGGCCGACCGCTCTGCAAACCCGCGAATGTGGCCCGCTTCCGTGTCCTATCTGCGGACGCACCTGCACACGGGATACCGCGTGGAGGCGGTGGACACGGTCGACCACTGGCCGGCGCTCTATCTCGCCCGGGCGGACATTCCGCTTGTGCGCGGCTGGTTCCGGCAGGACGACCATCCCGTGGCCGGTCTCCTCTACCACCGCTTCACCGCAGCCGAGTACGTCGGCTGGCTGCGCCGCCTCGGCGTCGAGTACGTCGTCCTGACAGACGCGCCTCCGGACCACAGCTCGCGACGCGAGGCAAGGCTCGTCCGGAACGGCCACGCCGGGCTGAGGAAGGTCTTCGCGAGCCGCGGCGTCTCGATTTACGCGGTGCCTCAGCCGTTGCCGATCGTCACGGGGCCGGGACGGCCGACGGTGCTCGCGCTCCGTGAGTCACGGCTCCGCCTCCGCGTTTCGCGCGGCGGGACGTATCACGTCGCAATCCGCTGGTCGCCGTACTGGCATGCCTCGACGGGCTGCCTCATGCGCGCGCCCGGCGGGCTGCTCCGGTTGCGGACCCGTGCGGCGGCGACCGTGCGAATCGGGTTCGACATCGACGCGAGCAGCCTGTTCGATGCCTTCTCCCACACCACGCCAACCTGTCCGAGAGCGCCAGGTCCTTCCAAGTAACAGACTGTTACTAAGTGGCTCGCGAAGCGCGTCGGCTGCACACCGGACAGGGCCGGACCGGCCATTGGCGAAGTTAGTAACAGACTGTTACTTGTCTAGCCGACTTCGCGGACCAGCTCGTCGAGGGGCTTGCGGTTCGCCCGCCCCGACCACTCTTCCGCGCTGCGGCTCGCCGGGTCTCGTGGCCGGGCCGGGTAGCCAAAGGAGAGGATCGCCCGCACCTCGCCGCCGCAGATCTCCGCCGCGGCGTCGGCGTCGCGGATTCCGTTGGGACAGGACGCGACCCCTGCGCCCCACGCCCCGAGCATCATGTTCTGCGAGCAGCGGCCGGTGTCGAATGCTCCCGCCTCGCCGACGATCGCGACCACGAGCGCCGCCGAGGCGACGTTCTCCGGTGCGTAGACCGTCTCCGCCAGACGGTCCTTCGCTCCGCCGGACACGACGACGAACTCCCACCGCTGCCGGTTCTTCGAGCTGCCGGAGAGCCGGCCGGAGTCGAGGATCCGCTGCCGGACCTCGTCCGGGATCAGCGTGTCGGCGTACGCGCGCTCGTCCCGTTTCGAGGCGATGGCGAGGTACGGATCCACCGCCGGCGCCCGCGTCAGTTCTTCAGGAAGGACGGGACGTCGAGGTCGCCGTTTCCCTCACCCTGCGGGCGACGCTGCTCGGCAGGCGGCGCCCAGGCGTCGCCGCGCGGACGGCGGCCGCGGCCCCCGAAGCCGGTGGCGACGACGGTCACCCAGACCTGGCCGTTCAGTCGGTCGTCGACGGTCGCGCCGAAGATGATGTTCGTGTCGTCGGTCGCGGCGGCACGGATCACCTCCGCCGCCTCGTTCACCTCCACCAGCGTCAGGTCGTCGCCTCCCGCGATCGAGAGGAGGATGCCGCGCGCCCCGGTGATCTCGGCGTCGATGAGCGGCGAGCGCAGTGCGCGCTCGGCAGCCTCTTTCGCCCGCCCGTCACTCGTCGAGGAGGAGAAGCCGATGCCCATGAGCGCCGTGTCCGAGTCGGACATGATCGTGCGCACGTCGGCGAAGTCGAGGTTGATCAGGCCGGGCATCGTGATCAGGTCGCAGATCCCCTGGACGCCCTGGCGCAGGACGTCGTCGGCGACTTTGAAGGCGTCGAGCATGGAGGTCGACCGCTCGAGCACCTCGAGCAGCCGGTCGTTCGGGATCACGATCGTCGTGTCGCACGCGCTGCGAAGCTCCGCGATCCCCTGCTCAGCCTGGCTCTTCCGCTTCGTCCCTTCGAACCGGAACGGCGTCGTGACGATGCCGACCGTGAGCGCGCCGATCTCGCGCGCGATCCGCGCGACGATGGGCGCCGCGCCCGATCCGGTGCCGCCGCCCTCACCCGCGGCGACGAAGACCATGTCGGCGCCGCGCAGCTCCTGCTTCAGCTCGTCGTACGCCTCGTCGGCCGCACGGCGTCCGACGTCGGGGTCCGCGCCGGAGCCGAGTCCCTGCGTCAGCTCGCGGCCGATGTGGATCTTGACCGGCGCATCGCTCGTGCGGAGCGCCTGGATGTCGGTGTTGACGGCGATGAACTCGACCTGGCTGATGCCGGCGTCGATCATCCGGTTGACGGCGTTGAGGCCGGCCCCGCCGACGCCCACCACCTTGATCACAGCGAGATAGGCGCCCGTGTCGGCGCCCGTCCGGTGCAGCCGCGCGGGCGATTCCGGCAGCGGCTCGAGGTAGCGCGAGACCGGCGGCAGGTCCTGGGGGTGAAGCTCGGGCCCGGGAGACGGCGGCAGCGGATCGGGATCCGGAGTCGGGGCCGGCGGCTGCGGATCGGGCAGCGGCGGTCCCGGCTGCGGGTCCGGCGAAGGCGTCGGCGGTGTCGGGGTCTCGACGCCGGTCTCCTCCCAGCTCGGGACGTGCTCGACCGTGCGCTCGTCCGGCTCGGTAGGCGCCTCGGGAGCCGCGGTTGCGGCGTCCTCGGGCGGAGGCTGCTCGGTCTCGCCGCGCTGCTCCGCCTGCTTCTGCGCGGCCTCGGTCGCGCGGAACAGTTCCGCTAGCGGGCCCTCACGCATGCTGGCGCGCCGACGTGCCATTGAGCACCTCCTTCGCCAGGTCACGGTACATCGAGGCGGCCTCGCCGCTCGGGTCGTACTTGAAGATCGACTGCCCCTTCACCGGCGCCTCCGCGTAACGCACCGTCTTGCGGATCTTCGTGTTGAGGACGAGATCGCCGAAGTTCTCCTTCAGGATCTCGACCGCCTCGCGCGAGTGGAGGAGCCGCCGGTCGAACATCGTCGCGAGGATGCCCTGGATCCCGACGCTCGGGTTGAGGTTCTCGCGGATCATGGAGAGCGTGTTCTCGAGCTGGACGAGCCCGCGCAGCGACAGATACTCGCACTGGACGGGGACGATCACGCCGTCCGCGGCGACGAGCGCGTTGATCGTCAGCAGGCCGAGCGAGGGCGGCGTGTCGACGAGGATCCAGTCGTAGTTCTCGCGCACGGGCATGAGCGCCTTCTCCAGCGCGCGCTCGCGCCCGATCATCGCGGCGAGGGCGAGCTCGGCGCCGGCGAGGTCGATCGAGGAGACAGCGACGTCGAGCTCGTTCGAGCGCACGATCTCGGTGATCGGCAGCCGGTGGACGAGGACGTCGAACATCGAGCGGTCGATCTCGTCGGGGTTCCAGCCCTGCGACATCGTCAGGTTGCCCTGCGGGTCGAGGTCGACCAGGAGCACGCGCAGCCCCTGCTCGGCGAGCGCCACACCGAGGTTGAGGGTCGACGTCGTCTTAGCGACGCCCCCCTTCTGGTTGGCGAAGGCGATCACCCGGGCCATTGCCGGACCGCTATCCGCCGTCCGCACCTGCGGACGCCCTAGTAACCGCGTGAGCGCCATCCCTGCTGACCTTTCGTAGCGCCGTAGTCGACTCCTGCTTGGTTAGTTTCCCCGGAATGGAGCGGAAATGGCGCGTGTTGATCGTGGTGTGCGTGGCGGTCTTCATGCTGCTCCTCGACATCACGGTAGTCAACGTCGCGCTGCCGAACATCGACAAGGAGCTGCACACCTCCTTCACCGACCTGCAGTGGGTCGTGGACGCCTATGCGCTTACCCTCGCGGCCACGATGCTCAACGCGGGCTCGCTCGGCGACCTGCTCGGGCGCAAGCGGGTCTTCCTGGTGGCGATCGCGCTCTTCACGGCTGCCTCGGCCCTCTGCGGAGCTGCGCAGTCGCCGACCTGGCTGATCCTCGCGCGCGGCGCGCAGGGGATCGGTGGCGCTGGGATGTTCGCGGTCTCGCTCGCGCTCATCTCGCAGGAGTTCCACGGCCGCGAGCGCGGCACGGCGTTCGGGATCTGGGGCGCGACGGTCGGGATGGCGGTGGCGATCGGGCCGCTCGTCGGCGGCGCGCTCACGACCTACGTCGGCTGGCGCTGGATCTTCTTCGTCAACATCCCGATCGGCATCGCGTGCGTCGCGGCCGGAATGCGGGTGCTGCACGAGACGCGCGACGAAGAGGCCGGCAGCTTCGACGTGGCCGGTCTCCTCACCCTGACGGGCGGGCTGTTCGCGCTCGTCCTCGGCCTGCTCCGCGGCAGCGACTGGGGCTGGTCGAGCGGGCGCGTCGTCGGCCTCTTCGCAGCTGCGGTCGTGCTCCTCGTGTCGTTTGGCCTCGTCGAGCTGCGACGGGAGTCGCCGATGCTCGACATCCGCCTCTTCCGCGTGCCCACCTTCACCGGCGCGCAGATAACAGCGTTCTCGATCTCAGCCGGGATGTTCGCGCAGTTCCTCTTCCTGCCGCTCTACCTCGAGGACGTGCTCGGCTACTCCGCCGTCGCGACCGGTGTCCGCTTTCTGCCGCTCTCGCTGCTCGCGTTCGTCGTGGCGCCGATCTCAGGACGTCTGTCGACGAGGGTGCCCGTGCGGTTCCTCCTGTCCGGCGGGCTCGCGCTCTGCGGCGTTGCGCTGCTGCTCATGTCAGGAATCTCCGTCGATTCGGCGTGGACGACGCTCCTCCCCGGCTTCGTCGTCGCCGGCGTCGGCATCGGCTTCGTCAACGCGCCGCTCGCGTCGACCGCGGTCAGCGTCGTCGAGCCGCGCCACGCGGGGATGGCCTCGGGAACCAACAACACGTTCAGGCAGATCGGGATCGCGACGGGCATCGCGGCGCTCGGCGCGATCTTCCAGAGCCGGATCGCGTCGTACCTCGCTGCGTCGAATTCCGTGCCAGGCAACCTGGTGCACCCATTCGCGCAGGCGATTGCATCCGGCGCCGGCCGGCTCCGCACCTCGGGCCCGGGCTTTCCGGATACGGTGACGGCGCAGACCGCCCACTCGGCCTTCATTCACGGCCTGAACGGGATCCTGTTCGTCGCCGCGTTCGTGCTCTTCGCCGGCGCGGTCCTCGCCTTCGCGCTCGTGCGGCGGCGGGACTTCGTCGCGAGCGGTCCGGCTGTAGAGGCGGCTGCCGGCTAGGCCGTTGCTGCTGCCGCGCGAGCGCTGCGCGAGCTCTTGAGACGGAGCGCCAACTGCCAGGAGGCGATGAGGAGCATCACCGCAGCGCCCGTCACGATGACCAGTGCCTGAGCGGCGACCGAGAACGCGACCGCATCTGCCGTGCCGACGCCGCCGAGCGCGAGGATCGCGGCGCCCGCGCCCGCCTGGGTCGCAGCGCCGGCCGGGGCGATAGGAAGAGCGGCGGAAGCAGCCGAGGCGACGAGGAACGCAAGTGCGAGCACGTAGGAGCCGGGCATCGACAGGGCGTTGAGGAGCAGGAAGACCGCGAGGCCGCGGAGACTCCAGGAGACCGAGATGAAGAGCCAGGCCGCCCACGCCTCCTTCGTGCAGTGTGTGTGCTCGGCGAGCCAGCGGCCGAGGCGGCGGCGGGTGACGAATGGGAGGCGGGCGATCCGCGGCAGGAAGGCGACGACCGCGGCTGCGGCGATTCCGGCGGCGGCGACGACCGCGAAGCCGACGCGCGTCGTCCAGTGGCTCGATCCTGCCGCAGCGACCGACGCCATCGGCGTCAGGGCCGCGTTGTCGAGCATCCCGAGCACGAGCAGGCTCAGGCCGACTGTGCCGATGCCCGCCTTCGTTCCCGGGTAGCGCTTCACGATGGCAATGCGGATCGCGTCGTCGACGCGGCCGGGCAGGGCGATCCCGCCGACACACGCGGCGCCGCCGGCGAACGCGAGGGCGTCGGCAGTGGGACGCTCGCTTACCTGAAAGAGCCGCTGCCAGCCCCACGCCTTGAAGGCGTAGGCGACAAGGAAGAGGGCGGCTGCGCAGGATACGAGCAGCGGGTCGGCGTGGTGGATCGGCCAACCGCCGCCCATGAAGTGGCGAACGCTGAAGAACGCGACGCCCAGCAGGACGAGCCCGAAGCCGCCGTTCAGCAGGAGCTGAACCTTCCGATTGGAGAGAAGCCGCATCACCGCAGTTGCCACGGTGCTATCGGCCGCAGGAGTACGAAGCTGAGTCACTCGATCGGGGCGGCCATGGACGCTGGAAGGTACCGGCGCTTCGTGAGGGTCACGTAAGGGTTCCCGCGCCGAGGTCGAGGCGGAGCGTCCGGCCACCGGCCGTCCGCACGCGGATGCCTCCGGTCTGCGCCGACGTCTCGACCGCGCTGCCGAGCGGAGCGGCCGTGATCGTCAGCGCGCCCGTCGGGCCCGCGTCGAGCGTACGGACGGTCTGCCTTCCGGCGGCGAGGTCTTGACGGACGATCACGAGGCGGCCCACAGAAGGGTCGGTCCCCGCTGCGCCGGCGTAAACCGCGACGAGCGTCCTGCCGTCGCTCACGAGCCATCCGTTCCGCACCTGCAGGACCGACGGGGGAATCGGCACGGGCGCATCCGAACCGAGCATCCGACCCGGGATCGGCTGGGGCATCGAGTCGGGAGGGATCGCCGGCTCGGTGTTCGAGTCGGTCGTGGCGACGGAGACGAGACGCTGCAGGGCAGCGACCTTCTCCTGCGGAGCCGGCACGATGGCCGCGGCGGCGATGCCACCTCCGGCAACGAGCACGCACACGGCAATCAGCAGCCGAAACACACGAGCTCCGAGTCGACGAGACCGCCGTTCAGCGAGCTGAGCGTGTTCCATGCAGCTCCCGGCGTCAGCCCGGCGCCGGTCGTCGCCGTCGCGCCAGCAAAGACATAGCCACCCCGGTTGCCGTTCCACCACTTCCGTACGACGGTCCACTGGCTCGCGTTGACGGAGTAGTAGATCTCCGGCAGCGGCAGCGCGAGACCGTGGTACGAGACGTAGCCGACGTCGCTGACGTGCCAGCCGTTGTTGCACGAGCCGTCGCTGCTCCCGCTCTGCGGGCAGCCGTCGGCCGAGCCGAAGTCGTAGTACAGAGCCCAGCCCTGACCTTGGTCGCCATTGACGAGTTGCTTCGTGATCGAAGGGCCGTCCCAGCTCGGCTCCATGTCGGACGCCGCATCGGACGTCTGGCTGTCATAGCCCTTCGCGGCCTGATAGTCGGAGAGATCCTCCGAGCGCTCCGACTGGTGATAGCCGGCATACCAGGCGTCGGTGGTCGACATCCCCGACGCGGACAGGTGGTAGTTGCTGTTGCCGTACAGGATGTCCACGGCACCCCGGACGTGGCAGTTGTGGTACCCGTCTGCCGCCGCCTTGAGGGCCGCGAGGATGTCGGCGTTCGAAACGGCTGTGTTGCTGAAGTCGATCGTCCCCCACGTGCCCGAGCTCAGCTTCCTCGCCGCTCCGAAGTCGAGCAGCATGAGCCGGAGGCCACCCCCCGGCTGGCCTTTGGCGAAGTCACAGCCGCGTGCGTACGCGTACGACGCGACCGCGGCCGGCGACGAGCCATAGACGTACCAGGCCGAAACCGGCGACGGGGTCGCGCCGGCGACGCTTGGGAACATGACGAGCCCGGCAACGAGGGCGGAGAGGAACGCCGCCGCCGCCGCGCTCATGGGGAGCTGCCTGCCTCGGCGAGCGCTGCCGCCGCTGCCTGGGCGCGCGGATCGCGCTCGCGCTCGGCCCACTCGGTCGCCTCGCGCACGAGCTCCCGCAGCTCGGCGAGAAGCGACGGCACCCCCGCTCCTTCGCGCTCGAGTGCCTCGATTCGCTCCAGCCGGGCCAGGACCGCTCGCGCCTCCTCCATGCCCCGAAGGTAGGCGGCAACCAGTGACGTGTCTGTCGCAGCTAGCTGGCGCGCTGCTGGAGGCTTGCGACCGCGCCCGTGACACCGAGCAGCGCCTCGTCGAGGTCCCGCACCAGCCCGCTCCGGTCGCCGTGCAGGAGGACGGCGACCAGGAGGCGGCGCAAGAGCTCACAACTCGGCTTGCGCAGCTTCTCGGCTAGGTCGGCGCGTTCCGCCGGGGTCGCGCCAAGGAGAGCGGCACCGCGCATCGCGGCGGCCCAGGCTCCGTCGCCTTCCCCGAGCGCGGCCTCGAGCGCATGGCGGAGCTGCTCGCCGCGGAAGGGATCCGACTGGAACAGCGCCAGCTCCCAGCGATCGAGCGCGTCGCCGAGGTGCGCGTCGTCGTCGGCGATGCCGAGGCGGACGCGCACGTCGCTCGCGACCGAGGCGCGGAAGGGATCGAGCCGCGTGGGCTCGCCCGGCGGAGCCGTGGCTGCGATCGGCAGCACGGGACGGACCCCGTACGGCCGCCAGTCGAGCCGCTCGAAGAGGACAGGGCCGGCGGCGACCGGCGCCGC
>WNGO01003065.1_pt1 | contig 14783 bp, 11 predicted proteins | sample 5400511 | NCBI WGS metagenome assembly WNGO01 (sample SAMN13153380, study PRJNA577476) | soil metagenome | isolation source: 20 cm soil or saprolite under Garry oak tree replicate 2 | place: USA:California | collected 2016-06-15 | reverse complement strand
CACAATAGCCCGCGGGCACAGGCAAAAACACGCATCATGAAACCGACCTGGCGACCGGGCCGCTGGCTGATCATTCTGCCACCGCTCATTTTCCTGTTCGTATTCTTCCTCATTCCGTTCGCCTTCGCCTTCAAAATCAGCTTCGCCGAGACCGCGGCGCGCGTGCCGCCCTTTACCGACGTCATCTCCTTCACGCGCGAGCACCACCTGCAGCTCACCCTGACCCTCGGCAACTACCGCTACCTGCTCACCGACCAGGTGTACGGGGTCGCCTACCTGTACTCGCTGCGCACCGCGTTCTTCTCGACTCTGATCTGCCTGGCCCTCGGCTACCCCATGGCCTACGCCATCGCGCGCAGCCCGCAGTCCGCGCAGGGGCTGCTGCTGCTCATCATCATGCTGCCGTTCTGGACATCGTTCCTGCTGCGCGTGTACGCGCTCGAGGGCATCATCCGCGATACCGGCTTTCTCAACACGGCGCTGCTGTACCTCGGACTGATCAGTCACCCATTGCGCATCATGCGCACCAGCCTCGCCGTGTACCTCGGCATCATCTACTCCTATCTGCCCTTCATGGTGCTGCCGCTGTTCGCCACGCTGGAAAAGCTCGACCCGACCCTGCTGGAAGCGGCCGCCGATCTCGGCAGTACGCCGCGGCGCGCCTTCCTCGACATCACCCTGCCGCTGTCGCTCCCCGGGGTGATCGCCGGCTCGATGCTGGTGTTCATTCCCGCGGTGGGCGAGTTCGTGATCCCCTCCCTCCTGGGCGGACCGAACACCCTGATGATCGGCCGCGTGCTGTGGGACGAGTTCTTCGGCAATCACGACTGGCCGGTGGCCTCCGCCGTGGCGATCGCGTTCCTGCTGCTGCTCGCGGGGCCCATCGCGATCTATCAGTACTACAACGTGCGGCAGCTGGAGGCCTGAAGGGGATGACGGAACGGCGCTCCTCCGCCGCGCTGCTGTCGGTGCTGTTCTTCGGCATCGCGCTGCTGTACCTGCCGATCCTGGTGCTGATCGGCTACTCGTTCAACGCCTCGCCGCTGGTGAACGTCTGGGGCGGCTTCTCCACCACCTGGTACGGGCAGCTGCTGCACAATCGCCAGCTGTTGCGGGCGGCGCTGCTGTCACTGGAGGTCGCGGTTACCGCCTCGAGCGGTGCCGTGGTCCTCGGGACCCTGGCGGCGACCGCGCTGGTGCGCTTTGCGCGTTTTCCCGGGCGGCTGCTGCTGACGGGAATGGTGAACGCACCGCTGGTCATGCCGGAAATCATCACCGGGATCACGCAGCTGCTGCTGTTCGTATCGATGATGCTGCTGTCGCACGTCACGTTCTGCACCGCCTACGTGACCATCACGGTGCAAGCGCGCTTGGCTGCGGCCGACCGCTCGCTGGAGGAAGCGGCCATGGATCTCGGCGCGGGCCCCGCGCGCGCCTTTGTCGAGATCACACTGCCGATCATCGCGCCGGCGATCCTTGCCGGCTGGCTGCTGTCCTTCACCCTGTCGCTCGATGACCTGGTCATTTCGAGCTTCGTCGCCGGCCCGGGCGCCAGCACCCTGCCGATGGTCATCTACTCCAAGGTGAAGCTGGGGGTCAGTCCCGACATCAACGCGCTGGCGAGTCTGATCGTGTGCGCGGTCGGGGTGTGCATCATCGGCGCCGGTTACCTCATGACGCGCAGCGACCGCCGCCGTGCGCTGCAAGCGCAGCTCGCCGCTCGTTGAGCGGACGCCGCGGCGTACGTGCCGGCCTCACAGGTTGGTCTTGATGCGCGTCCAGGTGCGCGTGCGCAGCCGTTCCAGCGGCGGCGCGACTTCCGCGGAGCGGAACAAGCGCGCCTCGATCGCCGGCGTCGGATAGATCGTGGGGTCGGCGAGAATCTCCGCGCGCACGTAGGCGTTGGCCGCGAGGTTGTCGTTGGCGTAGTGAATGTCGTTGGTAACGGCGGCGATCACCTGCGGCTCGAGCATGAAGTTGAGGAACTCGTGGGCCGCCAGCGGGTGTGGCGCGTCCGCGGGGATCAGCAGCGCGTCGAATGAGGCGTTGGCGCCCTCTTTCGGCACGGTAAAAGCGAGGTGCACGTCGACGCCCGCGGCTCTGGCCCTGGCCCGGGAGGTCGCGTAGTCCCCGGACCAGGACATCGAGATGCAGAACTCCCCGTTGGCGAGCCCATTCATGTATTCCGAGGAGTCGAAAGCGCGGACGTAGGGACGCACCGCGAGCAGCAGCTTCTCGGCCTGGCGGTAGTCCTCGGGGCGCGCTGTGTTGGGGTCGAGATGCAGGTAGTTGAGCGCGAGCTGCAGTACGTCCTCGGCCGAATCCAGGAAGGTCACACCGCAGTCCGCGAAACTCCGGATGATCCCGGGCCTGAATATCATGTCGAGACTGTCGACGGGCGCATCCGGCAGGCGCGCGCGGATCATGTCGACGTTGTAGGCAAAGCCGTTGACGTGCCGCAGGTACGGCATGGCATAGCGGTTGCCGGGATCGGCCTGCGCCTCGAGCGCGAGAATGTGCGGATCGAGGTTCTTCCAGTTCGGCAGGCGCGCGCGCTCGAGCGGGCGATAGATACCCGCCTTGATCTGGCGGCTGAAGTAGTCGGTCGAGGTGCTCACCACGTCGTAGCCCGAGTCCCCCGCCATCATTTTCGCTTCCAGGGTCTCGTCGGCGTCGTAGGTGTCGTAGACCACCCTGATGCCCGTGGCCGCCTCGAACCTCGCGATCGTGTCCTTGCCGATGTAGTCGGCCCAGTTGTAGACGTGCAGCTCCCGCTCCTCGGCACCCGCGGCGCGCGCGGCGGCCGGACCATGACCGCAGGCCGCGCTGAGTCCCGCCGCCACCAGCGCCACGGCGGTGGCGCCGCGGGGGGCGGCGGACCTCGAAGGCAGAAGCCGGTCTATAACTTCACCATCACGTGCCGCACCACCGTGTAGTCCTCGAGCGCGTAGACCGACAGATCCTTGCCGTAGCCGGAGCGCTTGAAGCCACCGTGCGGCATCTCGCTCACCGTCGCGAAGTGAGTGTTGACCCACGTGCATCCGTATTGCAGTTGCGCCGCCACCGCCAGCGCGCGGGAAATATCGCGCGTCCAGACCGAAGAGGCCAGTCCGTATTCGGAGTCATTCGCCCAGCTGAGCGCCTGATCCGCATCGCCGAAGGGAGTTACCGACACCACCGGGCCGAACACCTCGCGTCGCACGATCTCATCGTCCTGCCGGGCGCCGGCTACCACCGTGGGCTCGTAGAAGAACCCGCTCCCCGCGCGCGCCTTGCCGCCGGTGGTCAGTTCGATGTGCGGAGTCGCCGCGGCACGCGCCACCATGGCCGTGACGCGCTCGCGCTGCGCCTGGGAGATGAGCGGTCCCATCTCCACTCCCGGCTCCTGCTGCGCGCCGACCCTGATGGTGCGCACCGCGCTGGTGAGATCCGCGACCACCTTATCGTAGATGCGCTTGCCGACGTACAGACGGCAGGCGGCCGTGCAATCCTGGCCGGCGTTGTAGAAACCGAAGGTGCGCACGCCCGCCACGAGCGCTTCGAGGTCCGCATCGTCGAACACGATGACCGGCGCCTTGCCGCCGAGTTCCAGGTGCGTGCGCTTGAGGTTGCCGGCGGCCGCCGTCAGCACCTTCTGCCCGGTCGCCACGTCCCCGGTCAGTGACACCATGCGCACCCGCGGATGGGCGGTGAGAGCGGTGCCTACCGTCTCGCCGCGGCCGCACACGATGTTCACCACTCCGGGCGGCAGGAGCTCGGCCAGCAGCCCCGCCAGTTTCAGTGCGGTGAGCGGCGTGTGCTCGGAGGGCTTGAGCACCATGGTGTTGCCGGCCGCGATCGCGGGCGCGATCTTCCAGGCCGCCATCATCAGCGGGTAGTTCCACGGCGCGATCGACGCCACCACTCCGATCGGATCGCGGCGAATCAGGCTGGTGTGTCCGGGCAGGTACTCGCCCGCCGCCAGCCCGTGCGGTGCGCGGCAGGCGCCGGCGAAGAAGCGAAACACATCCGCGATCGCCGGCAACTCGTCGGCGAGCGCCGCGGCGAGGGCCTCCGCCGCGGCCACCGCCGCCTGCACCTGCGCCGCAGAGGCCTCCGCCACCGTGGCGATCTGCGCGCCGCTCGCGGCGTCGAGCACCACCTCGGCGGCCCCTTCACCGGCGACCAGCTTACCCGCGATCAACAACTGCGTCTGCATGGCAAGTCTCCCCTCGAGCGACCGCGGCTTGCCGCGCCGCGCCGGCACGTTATATTATTGTAGCCATAATATTACCATGTGGCGCGCGCCGCGCGCGAGGACCACCATGAACTCCGACGTCATCGTCACCTGCGCCATCACCGGCGACGACACCAGGGTCACCAAGAGCCCGCACTGCCCGATCACACCCGAGCAGATCGCAGCTTCCGCCATCGACGCGGCGCGCGCCGGGGCCGCGATCGTGCACATCCACGTGCGCGACCCGGAAACCGGCGAGTTCAGCATGGCGACCCGCCACTATCGCGAGGTCGTCAAGCGCATCCGCGAGAGCAAGGTCGACGTGCTCGTCAACCTCACCTGCGGCATGGGGGGCTATATCTGTGTCGGCCGGCGCGGCCTCGAGGACACCCCCGCCGCCGGTACCGACTTCGTGAGCCAGGAGGAGCGCATGCGGCACGTCATCGAGCTGTGCGGCGAGGGACTGTACCGCCCCGACATCGCCACCCTCGACTGCGGTACGCTCAACTTCGGCGATGGCAACCGCGCCTACATTTCCACGCCCGATTACCAGCGCCAGGGCGCGGGTATCCTGCGTGACCTGGGCGTGAAGGTGGAGCTCGAAGTGTTCGACAGCGGTAATCTGACGTTCGTGAAGCAGCTGATCAAGGAAGGCCTGATCCCCGGTCCCGCCATGATCCAGCTGTGCACCGGCATCCCTTACGGGGTGCCCGCGGACGTCGGGCACCTGCTCGCCATGGTGAACACGCTGCCCTCGCCATGCGTGTGGAGCTCCTTCGCGCTGAGTCGCATGCAGATGCCGTGGGTCGCGCAGTCGATACTGCTCGGCGGCAACGTGCGCGTCGGGCTGGAGGACAACCTCTACCTCAGCCGCGGGGTGTATGCGAGCAACGCGCAGCTGGTCGAGAAGGCGCGCACCATCATCGAGGCCATGGGTGCGCGGGTTGTGGCCCCGGCCCAGGCGCGGGAGCGGCTGCAGCTGCACTGACGTATCGGGCGTACCCATCTACCAGAGCGCGATCCTGCCCGAGTCGATCGACTACAACGGCCACCTGCGCGATGCCTACTACGCGCTGATCGTCAGCCTGGCCTCAGATGCGCTCATGGATCGCCTGGCGATGGACGCCGCGTACCGGCAGCGCACGCTTTGCACCCTGTACACCGTGGAGATGCACATCCACTACCTGCACGAGGTCAAGGCCGCCGATGCCGTCATCGTGACCGTGCGCATCGCGGGCGCGGATCACAAGCGCATCCACGCCGCGTTTGAGATCCTGCGCGCCGGCCACACGCCGGCGGCCGCCGCCGCCGAAGTGATGCTGCTGCACGTGCGCCAGCAGCAGCCGGTGACCACCGCGCCCTTCCCGCCCGAAGTGAGCGCCGCGATCGCGCAGCTGCAGGCGGCCACCGCCGGCGTGCCCTCCTCCGTCCCGGGATCGCGGCGCATGGAGTTGCGCGGCACGACCCGCGCGCCATGAGCGCTCCCGCGATGCAGCGCCTGCTGGCGCCGCGGAGCCTCGCGCTCATCGGCGGCGCCTGGGCGGATGCGGCGCTGGCGGCGAGCCGCGTCATCGGCTATTCCGGCGAGGTGTGGCGTGTCCATCCGCACCGCCGCTCGAGCGACGGCCAGCACTATTTTCGCTCGGTCGACGAGTTGCCGCGCGCACCCGATGCCGCCTTCATCGCCGCTCCCAACCACGAGGTCCCGGCCATTGCGGCGGCGCTCGCCCGGCGCGGCGCCGGCGGTTTCGTGTGCTTTGCCGCCGGCTTCTCCGAGACCGGCACGAGCGAGGGCGAGCGGCTCACGCGCCAACTGCTCGCCAGCGCCGGCGAGCTGCCGTTCTTCGGTCCCAACTGCTACGGCTTCATCAACTTCTTCGACGCTGCGGCGCTCTGGCCCGACCAGGTGATAGGGAGCCGGTGCGAGCGCGGGGTCGCCCTGATCTGTCAGAGCGGCACGATCGCCCTCGACCTGTCGTTCAACGATCGCTCGCTGCCGATCGGTTATGTGCTCACGGTCGGCAACCAGACGCGCCTGGCCGCCGAGGACCTGATCGAGCTGCTGGCAGAGGATGCGCGCGTCACGGCGTTCGGCCTGTACCTGGAGGGCGTGCGCGATGCGGCGCGCTTTGCCCGGGCGGCCGAGCGGGCGCGCGCCGCCGGCAAGCCCATCGCCCTCATCAAGGCGGGACGCACCGAGGCGGCTACCCGCACCGTACGCACTCACACCGGCGCGCTCGCCGGCGCGGATGCGGCCTTCGCAGCCTTGTGCGCACAGGCGGGCATCGCCCGCTGCGAATCGCTCGCCACGCTGTGCGAGACGCTGAAGATCTTTCACAGCGGCGGCCCGCTGCGCGGCCGGCGCGTGCTCACCCTGGGTGCTTCGGGCGGTGACATGGCGATGACGGCCGACGCCGCGCGCCATCTGGGACTGGACTTCGCACCGATTCCCGCCGCCGCTGCCGCCAGCCTGCGCGAGATTCTCTCGGATCGCGTGCACATCTCGAACCCGTTCGATTTTCACACCCATGTGTGGTTCGATCGCCCCCGGCAGCACGCCATGTTCAGCGTGCTGCAGCGCGCCGGGTTCGATGTGGTCGCCTTGCTGGTGGACTGCCCGCCCGAGGGCGCGGCCGACGACTCCGCCTACGTCGGCGTGATCGAGCAGTTTGCGGCCGCGCTCTCCGGGGGCACGACCCGTGGGGCGGTGATTGCCTCGCTCCCCGAATCGCTGCCGCGCGCCACGCGGGAAAAGTGTCTCGCGGCCGGCATCGTGCCCCTGCAGGGCCAGCGCGAAGCGCTCGAGGCGCTCGATCTCGCCGGCGCGGTCGGCGAGACCTGGGCGCGCGGCGCCGCGGTGCAGCTGCAGGTGCCACGCGCCGCCGCAAGCGCCGCGCGCACGCTGCCCGAGCACGAGGGCAAGAGCGCGCTCGCGGCGTTCGGAGTGGCGGTGCCGCGCTCGCGGCTCGTCGCCGCCGCCGAGGCGAGCGCCGCGGCCGCGACGCTCGGGTTTCCGGTGGTGATCAAGGCCATAGGCAGCCAGCTGGAACACAAATCCGAGGTCGGCGGGGTGGCGCTCGACGTGCGCAGCGCCGCCGAAGCCGCCGCCGCCGCGCAGCGCCTGGCCGCGCTTTCCGCGACCCTGCTGGTCGAGGAGATGGTGAGCGACGGTGTCGCGGAGGTCCTGGTCGGCGTGAGCGTCGATCCGCAATTCGGACAGCTCCTGGTGCTCGGCGCCGGCGGCGTGCTGACCGAGCTGCTGCGCGACAGCGTGACTCTCCTGCCGCCGTTCACCGCCGCCGCCATCGAGGCGGCACTCGGCAGACTCAAGCTCGCAAAGCTGCTCGCCGGTTACCGTGGCCGCCCGCCGGCAGACGTCGCCGCGCTGGTGCAAACCGCTCTCGCCTGCACCCGCTACGCCGCGGCCAACCTCGAGCGTCTGGTGGAACTGGACCTCAATCCCGTCATCGTGCGCCCGGCCGGGCTCGGCGCCGTGGCAGTCGACGCATTGATCCGCCTGGAGGAACCCTGACATGTCCGACGGCATCAACACCGCCACCCGCGGTGCGGTTTTCGAGGTGACCATCGACCGTCCGAAGGCGAACGCCATCGACCTGGCGGCCAGCCGCCGCCTGAACGAGGTGTTCACGCAGTTCCGCGACGACCCGGCGCTGCGCGTGGCCATCGTCACCGGCGCGGGCGAGCGCTTTTTCTCTCCCGGCTGGGACCTCAAAGGCGCAGCGAGTGGCGAGGAGTCCGACGAGGACTGGGGCGCGGCCGGATTCGGCGGCCTGAACTACCCGCGCAACCTCGACAAGCCCCTCATCGCCGCGGTCAACGGCATCGCCTGCGGCGGGGGCTTCGAGATCGTGCTGGGGACCGACATCATCGTGATGGAGGAGCACGCGAAGTTCGCGCTGCCCGAAATCAACGTCGGCGTGCTCGCGGACGCCGGCACCATCAAACTGCGGCGGCGTATCCCGTACCACGTTGCGGTCGAATTCCTGATGACGGGCCGCTGGATGGACGCCGGGGAAGCCAAGCACTGGGGCCTGGCCAACCATGTCGTGCCCAAGGGCCAGGGTCTCGCCAAGGCACGCGAGATCGCCCAGCAACTCGCCGAGGGTCCGCCACTGCTGTTCCCGGCCATCAAGCAGCTGCTGCGCCACACCGAAATGGTGGCCGAGCACCCGGCATTCGAATTGCACGACAGCCTCGGCGCCGTGCAGAAGGTCATCCGCTCGGAGGATCTGAAGGAAGGAGCACGCGCCTTCGCCGAAAAGCGCAAGCCGGTGTGGAAGGGCAAGTGAGCCCCCTGGCCTGCAGCTCCCCGGGCGAGAAAATGCGTCGCCTCAGCCGCCCAGCGGCCGCAGCAGCGCGCGCGAGATGATGTGCCGCTGCACCTCGCTGGTGCCCTCCCAGATGCGCTCGATGCGCGCATCGCGCCAGATGCGCTCCAGGGGTAGATCGCTCATGAGCCCCATGCCGCCGTGGATCTGCAGCGCCTCGTCGGCGACCATCGCCAGCATCTCGGTGGCCTTGAGCTTCGCGATCGCCATGTCCATATCGGTCGCGAGCTTCTGATCCAGCTTCCACGCCGCTTCCAGGGTGAGCAGCTCCGCGGCGCGCAGCTCGAGCGCCATGTCCGCAAGCTTGAAGGACACGCCCTGGAACTTGCCGATCTGCTGTCCGAACTGCACGCGATCGACCGCCCACTGCTTGGCGCACTCGAGCGCCCGCTCGGCGCGCCCGAGGCAGTTGGCCGCCACCTGCAGGCGCGTTGCCCCGAGCCAGGTGTTGGCAACTTCGAATCCCTGGTGCAGCTCCCCGAGCACTGCCGACTTGGGCAGCCGGCAGTCGCTGAACTGCAGAATGCTGTTGGTGTAGCCACGGTGCGAGACGTTCTGATACCCGGGCCGGATCTCGAAACCGGGCGTGCCGGTGTCGACCAGGAACGCGGTGATGAGTTTACGCTTGCCGCGCGCGGAATCCTCCTCGCCGGTGGCGGCAAACAGGATCACGAAGTCCGCATGGTCGGCGTGACTGATGAAGTGCTTGGTGCCGTTGACGATGAAGTCACCGCGCTGCGGCAGCGCCGTCGTCTTCATGCCACGCAGGTCCGAGCCGGCCTGCGGCTCGCTCATCGCCAGACACTCGGTACGCTCGCCGCGCACCGCCGGCAGCAGGTAGCGCTCGCGCTGTGCTCCCTGGCAGGCGAGCAGGATGTTGGAGGGACGTGCGACGCAGGCGTAGTGCAGCACGTAACCGGTATAGCCGAGCTCCTTCTCGTACAGCATCCAGGTCACCGCATCGAGTCCCGCGCCACCGACCTCGGTGGGCATGTTGGCGGCGTACAGGCCCGCGGCGATCGCCCGCGCCTTGAGGTCCTGGCGCAGCTCCTCGCGCAGCCGGCCGGTCTCTTCGACCTCGCGCTCGTGGGGCACGAGCTCGCGGCGGACGAAGTCACGCGTGGTGGTGATGATCAGCTGCTGTTCTTCGGTGAGCGCAAAGTCCATCGGATGCTCCTCAGCTGTTGAACGCCGCCGGCGCGCGCGCGCCGCTCATCGCCCAGGCGTGCAGCAGCTGCAATTGCAGCCGCAGCTGTGCGATCTGGCCGGCGGCGGGCCACTCGTTGCGGCTCGCCACGGTGCTGGCGGTCACGCCGTTGATGAAGGTCACCACCGAGCGCAGCACCTGCTCCCGGGTCGCCGCCGGCCACCGTCGCCATTGCCGCCAGCCACGCGCCAGGCAGCGCTCGAACAGCCGCAGATACTCGCGATGCAACCCGGCATTGATGCGTTTCAGGCGCCGGTCGGCCGGCACCTGCCCCCAGAACGCGATCCAGAATGCGCATTCGGTGTAGCGCGTCTCATCGAGCGGCAGCGCCTCGGCCAGCAGCGCCAGCAGATCCGGCTGCCCGCCGGCGCCGCTGCGTGTCAGGCGCTCCTCGACCCGGCGCAGGATCAGCCGCAGGGCGGCGATGATGATGTCCTGCTTGGTGTCGAAGTAGTGCGCCACCATGCCGGTCGTGTAGCCCGCCGCGCGCGCGATGCGCACGATGGTCGCCTGCTCGAAGCCGTATTCCGCCACGACCCGGCAGGCGACCAGCGCGATCTCATCGCGGCGCCGCTCATGATCGACGATCTTGGGCATGGGCTCTCCTGTGCGCGGCCTCGAGGTCCGCAAGCCGCGTGCGCACCCCCGCCGCCATCGGCGAGGCTTTTCCCGGCGGCGTATTCACGTGCAGATACAGCTGCTCCGCGGTGGCGATGAGCGCCTCATCGCGCCGGCGATGCAGGCTGTGAAGCAGCCGCACGCGCTTGTCATCGACCTCGAGCACCCGCGTCGTCACGTACAGCGGTTCGAGCGCACGCGCCTCCGCCTGGTGGGTGACGTGTGTTTCGACGGTGTACATCGCCCGTCCGGATCTGCGGTACGCAGCATCGACGCCCGCGTACCTGAAGAGCGCGTCGGTCGCATCGCCGAACACCTGCAGGTAGCGCGAATCGGTCATGTGACCGTTGTAGTCGATCCACTCCGGCCGCACGTACGTCTCCACCAGTCGCAGCCCCTCGCCGGCGTCGGCGATGCGCTCGCGTGCGCCGGCCGCCGCGGCTTCGTACAGACGCTCCTCGAGCGCCCGCAGGGTGGCGCCGGCGCCGATGTTGTACGGCTTCAGTACCTGCTGGATTGCGACCAGGTAGTCATCCCGCAACCGCTCCAGCTCGCGGATCGAGCGGCCGGCGGCCTGCGCCTGCGTGCCCGCAACCATCTTGTCGATCAGCGCCTCGGTCAGCTCCGGGGCCTCGAGTTTCGTCCATGGCCATTTCAGGCACGGTCCGAACTGCCTGAGCATATGGCGCATGCCGGTTTCACCGCCGGCGAGGTGATAGATCAGGTTGGTGCCCATGGCCGCCCAGCGCAGCCCCGGCCCGTACACGATGGAGTCGTCGAGCTCCCCGGTGCTGGCCACATCCTCATTCACCATGTGCAGGATCTCGCGCCACAGCGCTTCCTGCAGCCGGTCGGTCAGATGGCCCGGCACCTCACGGCGCACCCTGAGCGGATGCATGCCGATGTAGGTAAAGAAACTGCTGGCGGCGTCCACGGCCGCGCTCGAGGTCTGTTCCCCGCCGACCAGCTCCACCAGCGGCAACAGGTACACCGGGTTGAAGGGATGCGCGACCAGGAAGCGCTCCGGCGCCACCATGCCGCGCTGCAGATCCGAGGGCATGAGGCCGGAGGTGCTGGAGGCGATCACGACATCGGCCGGCGCATGACGGCTCACCTCGGCGAGCACCCGCTGCTTGAGCTCCAGCTGCTCGGGGACGTTCTCCTGGATGAAATCCACCTGCCGCGCCATGGCGTGCAGGTCGGTGGTGAATGACAGCTTGCCCTTCGGCGGCAGCGGCGCCAGCGTGAGCCGCGCCAGCGCGCCTTCGGCATTGGCGACTGCCCCGCGCATCCACTCCTCCATTTCAGGCCGCAGGTCCGCCGCCAGGACGTCGATGCCGAAGTGCAGCGCGCGGGCGGCCCAGCCGCCGCCGATCACTCCGGTACCCAGAAGACCCAGCGTTCCAACCTGCCTCATGATCGCGCCCGCATTCCCGGCCGGGTTTTTAATGTCGTCGTAATAATATAATATAACGGCGCGCCGCGCAGCGGCGCAGGCTGACTCGGGCCGCCGCGGCTAAGCGCGGCGGGCCAGATCCGCGCAGAATCGCCGCAGCCGGCTGCAGGCGGCGTCGAGCGTCGCCTCCTCGGCGGCGAAGCACACGCGTACGCAGTGCTCGCTCGAGCGCCCGAACGCCGCGCCATCCATCACCGAGACGCGTTGCGAGGCGTACAGGGCGCGCATGAATTCCTCACCCGAAAGCCCGGTGCCGCTCACATCGATCAGCATGAACATGCCGGCCTCGGGCGCCCACGCCTGCAACAGCGGAATGTCGCGGATACCTGAAGCGAAGCGCTGCTGGCGCGCCGCGCACAGCCCGCGGATGCGCTCCTCGGCTTCAGGTGCGAGCGTGAGCGCCGTGATCGCCGCCTCCTGGATGAAACCCGGCAGGCCGAACAGCATGCACATCGCCAGCTGTTCGGCATGGACTGCCAGTTCCCGGGGCCCCACCAGCCACCCCGCGCGCCAGCCGGTCATGGCGTGTGACTTCGACAGACTCCCGACGGTCACGACACGCTCGGGCAGGCGCGCCGCCAGACTCGGTACCCGTCCACCGGGCGCCAGGCCCGCATACACCTCGTCGGAGACGAGCCACAGATCGTGGCGGCGCGCCAGCTCCGCGATCACGGTCAGCTCCGCGTCGTTCAACACCACACCGCTGGGATTGTTCGGGGTCGCCCAGAAGATCGCACGAGTGCGGGGCGTGATGAGCGAGGCCAGCGCGGCCAGATCCGGACGCCAGCCGGCCGCGGCGCGCACCCGCAGCAGACGCGCCCCCGACACCTCGATGGTGGCGGGGTAAGTCGGGTACAGCGGCTCGAAGGTCACGACCTCATCCCCGGGTCCCGCGAGGCACAGGGAAGCCACGAACAGCGCGTTCTGTGCGCCGGCAAGGTACACGACGTTGTCGGGCCCGACCGGCTGACCGCAGCGCGCCGCGTGCGCGCGGGCGATCGCCTGCCGCAGGCCCGGGCGCCCGGCGGCGGGCACGTAGTGCGTGTCGCCGCCGCGCAGCTGCCCGATGGCACGTTCGACGACCGGCGCGGGCGTGTCGAGATCCGGATCGCCGACGCTCAGCACGATCACGTCCTCGCCGCGCTCGCGCGCCGCCACCGCCTGGTAATGCGTGAGCCACGCATCGGCGCCAGCGCCGCTGATGCGGTTCACGAGTGCCGAGAATTTCACGTTCGTACTGTGCGTGTGCGGTGTTAACATTTCAAGCGCATGAGCGCGACTCCCTGGACCGTCGGACGCTACGTTGTCGAGACGCTCGCGGCCAACGACATCGACACCGTGTTCGGCATTCCCGGCGTGCACAACATCGAGTTGTACCGCGGCCTGGAATTCGCGCGCTTGCGCCACGTGCTGGTGCGCCACGAGCAGAACGCCGGCTTTGCCGCGGACGGCTACGCGCGGGTGAGCGGCTGCGCGGCGGCGGCGTTCGTGATCTCCGGTCCCGGTGTGACCAACGTTCTTACCGCCGTCGCGCAGGCGTATTCGGATTCGGTGCCGCTGCTGGTCGTCGCGAGCAGCCCGGTGCGCGCCTCCCTCGGCAAGGGGTGGGGCGTGTTGCATGAGCTCGACGATCAGCGTGCCGTGGCTGCCGAGGTCGCGGGTCTCGCCCGCAGCGCCCGGGGCGCGCAGGACGTGCGCGATCACCTGCGGGCGGCGTTCGCCACGCTGCACGCCGGGCGTGCGCGGCCAGCGTACCTCGAAATCCCGCTCGACCTGCTGGCGGAGCCCACCACCCTGCGCCCGGAGCGCTTTGCGCGCAGCGCCGCCACGCCATCCCCCGCGCCGGCGGCGCTCGCGGCGGCGCAGGCGCTGCTCGCCGAAGCGCAGCGGCCGCTCATCATTGCCGGCGGTGGCGCGCGCCGCGCCGGCGGTGCGCTGCGCAAGCTGGTGGAGGCGGTCGACGGCTATCTCATCACCACCGTGGCCGGCAAGGGCGCGGTGGCGGAGAGCCACCCCGCCAGCCTCGGTGCGAGTCTGCCGTATGCCCCGACCCAGGAGCTGGTGGCAGCCGCCGATGTGGTGGTGGCGGCGGGCACCGAGTTGTCCGAAACCGACGTTTACACCACGACGCGCCTGGCGATGAGCGGCCGTCTGGTGCGTCTCGACATCGACGACCAGAAACTGTCTGATCAGTTTGCGGCCGACGTGCTCGTCAGGGGCGATGCGGGCGCGAGCCTCGAGATGCTGGCCGGTGCGAGCCGCGTGCGCTCGGGCTGGCGCACGGCGGCGGGCGCCGCCGCGGCCTATCGCGCGCGCATCGATGCACAGTTCGACCCCGACGCGCGCGCGCGCCTCGCGGCCGTGCGCGCCTTGCGCGAGGCGGTTCCCAGCGACGGCGTGCTGTTCACCGACATGACCCAGATCGCCTACCTGGGCAACTATGCGTTCGCCGCCGAGCGTCCCGGTCTGTGGTTTCACCCTTCAGGCTACGGTGCGCTCGGCTACGCGCTGCCCGCGGCCATCGGCGCCAAGATTGCGCAGCCGGCGCGGGCCGTGGTGGCGCTCGCCGGGGACTACGGCGTGCAGTTCACGCTGCAGGAGCTGATGACGGCGGTGGAGCTCGATCTCACCCTGCCGGTGGTCGTGTGGAACAACGGCTCCCTCGGGCAGATCCGCGACGACATGCGAGCTGCCGGTATCGCCCCGATCGGCGTGGTGGCGCGCAATCCGGACTTCGTGGCGCTCGCCGGCGCCTGCGGGGCCGCGGGCGTACGCGTGCACGACGCGGCGGCGCTGGCCGAGGCGCTGCGCGCGGCCCTGGCGCGGCCGGGCCCGACGCTGCTGGAGGCCGTGGCCGGGGACTTCCACACTCCGTGAGCTCAACCGCGGCGTTCGCTCGATGCGCGGCGCCCCGACACCAGCATCAGGGCCGCCGCG
>WNGO01001558.1_pt1 | contig 14783 bp, 11 predicted proteins | sample 5400511 | NCBI WGS metagenome assembly WNGO01 (sample SAMN13153380, study PRJNA577476) | soil metagenome | isolation source: 20 cm soil or saprolite under Garry oak tree replicate 2 | place: USA:California | collected 2016-06-15 | reverse complement strand
CGGCCGGATTTCCGACTTGTGGGGGCGTGAGAAGATGTTTGCCTTGGGTTTTCTCGTGTTTGCAGTGAGCTCGCTACTCTGTGGCTTTTCCCAGACGGTGCTGCAACTCATCGCTGCGCGCTTCGTGCAAGGTGTCGGCGGCGCGATGTTGCAGTCCTCAAGCCGCGCGCTGGCGTCGGAGTCCGTCACCGAGGATCTCGCGGGACGGGCGCAAGGCTACATGACGACCGCGCATCACACCGGTTTTATTCTCGGACCCAGCATCGGCGGCTTGATGATCGACTATTTAAGCTGGCGCTGGAGTTTTTTCTTGCTCGCGCCAATCGGTTTCGGCGGGATGTTGCTGGCGTTGATGAACATGAAGCGGCGTCAAGTTGCGCCGCAGCATGCCATGGACTCAATCGATTATCTCGGCGCGGCGCTGCTGTTCGCGATCACGACGACGCTGGTGTTTATCTTCGATCGACGCACTCATCAGTTGATCGGCAGCTCGACGAAGTTCTTTCTTTTCGTGGTCTTTGTTGCAAGTCTGGCGGCCTTTCTCGCGCACGAGTCGCGCACGCGAAGTCCATTTGTCAATCTGGAATTGTTCAAGATTCGCCGCTTCAGCTTCAGTGTCGCCAGTCTTCTGGTGGTTTCGATCTGCTATTCGCTCACCGGCTTTCTGATGCCGTTTTACCTGCAGGACGTGTTGCGGCTCACGCCGACGCAGGTCGGTATGCTTTTTATGGCGCCGTCGATCTTGACGGTGGCCCTGGCGCCGGTAAGCGGCTTCATGACCGACCGGCTGGGACCGCGTATTCCGGCGACCGTCGGCGTCGTGTTGATGATTATCTCTCTGGCGGCGGGTGGGATGCTGCGGACGGATTCCCACTGGCTGCTGCCAGCGATGCTGATCGTCGTCGGCGCGATCACAAATGGGATATTCAATCCCGCTAACTCGACGGCGATGATCAGCATGATGCCAAAAGAACACCGCGGTTTTGCTTCAGCGATGAATCATGTCACCTTCGGCTTCGGCAATGTTTTGGGCGTCGCGCTCGGCGGTTTGTCCATGTCGCTCGCTTTCGAATTCCACACGGGAATGAAAGCCATGACGTTGACAGCGGAGAATCCGGCCGGTTTTGTCGCTGCGCTCAATACTACTTTTATGGCGGCGATATTGATCTGCGTCCTGGGAATCTTTACTTCGGCGTTGCGCGGCGCGGAGAAATCAACCTAGCTGTTCTGTTTGAAATCGATCGAGGCAGCCCGCTTTCGGTAAAACCTGGTTGATTGTTCACGGCGAATCTAAGAGGTATTGTCACCAATCGAATATTGGGAGAGAGAAGCCATGAAGAAGCTGTTGATGATTCTACTGATTTTCTCATGTGCGTTGTTCGCCGCCGGCCGGATAGGCGCGCAAACTCTCAAGGCGGGTTACGTGTCGAAGGATCTCAACTACCTGCCGTTTTTTATCGCGCAGAAGAAAGGTTTTTACGCGAAGGAGGGACTTCAAGTCGATCTGGTCAGCATCGGCCGTGCCGACGTTCAGCTGCAAGCGTTGGTTGCCGGCGAGCTTCACTTCGCCAACATCAACGCGGACAACATCATCATTTGGAACGAAAGAACCAAGGGCAATCTAAAGGTCGCCGCGGGATCGAGCAACGCGGCACCCTATTTGTTGATCGGCGCCAAGAACGTCAAGAAGCTGGAAGAGCTCAAAGGCCAGCGGCTTGGAGTCGCCAGTCTCACCGGCGGCGCAACGTCTATCTTGCTCGCCTATCTCAAGAGCAAAGGGCTTGTTCATCCGCGGGATTTTTCGCTGTCGATCATCGCCGGTGGTACGCCAGCGCGCCTGAGCGCCCTGGAAAGCAACGCCATCGCCGGCGCGGTTTTGGGAATTCCGTTCGCCGACTTCGCGATCGACAAGGGCTTCACCCGTTTGGGCGACACCACCGAAGTGATCTCCAGCTACCAATTCAACAACATCAACATCAATCCGTCGTGGGCGGATAAAAACCGGCCGGCGGTGGTAAAATTCATCAAGAGTCACATCCAAGCCTTGCGCTGGATCTTTGAACATTCAACTGAAGCAGCCGAATTTTTGGCCAAAGAGTTCGGTCTGCAGGCGCAGTACGCCAGTCGCGGCATCGACTACTACACCAAAAACAAAGTCTATCCGATCAACGGAGACGTGACGCTCAGCGGCTTGAAGGTCAACATCGAAGTGCAGGCGCAGGACGGTATCATCAAAGGGCCGCTGCCGGCGCCGGAAAAATACCTCGATCTCAGTTATCTCAGGCAGGCGCAAAAAGAGCTGGGCATTCAATAACGAAAGAAAGCGATGAGCCCGCTGATGCGAGAAGGTCGAGCATCTTTGTGGAGGCTGTTCGCGATAATCGTTGCGGTGCTTTTGACGCCGGTGGCCGTCAGCGCCCAGGAGAAAATTATTGTCGGCTATGACGGCTACGCCGGCTTTCAGGGGCCCATATGGGCAGCGAAAGATCTCGGGCTCTTCGAACGCTATGGTTTGAGAGCGGAGTTAGTTCTGATTCCGGGTAGCGCGCGGGGCATGGCGGCTCTGATCTCCGATAGCACGCAGTTCGCTCAGGGCTCGGCGAGCGCCCCTATACCGGTCCGCTTGCGTGGCGGAGATGTCACGATCATCGCGGCGGCACTCAACAAGTTCGCGGTGAGCTTCGTTGCCCAAAAGGAAATTCAGAAGCCCAGCGACTTAATCGGCAAGAAAATCGGCATTCTCAACTTCGGCGGTTCCAACGATCTCGCCGTGACGTTGGCTTTGAAGGAATGGAATATCCCGCGTCAGAGCGTAACTATTCTTGCTACCGGCGGCGCGCCTGAGCGATTGGCTGCGCTTGCGGCGCGGGCGATTGACGCGACCGTACTGGCGCCGCCCGAAACCGTCGCGGCAGCGCGCATGGGGCTCACCTTTCTTGGCAGCTTGAGCGATTTGAGTGCCTCGTTTCCCAATACCGTGATCACCGTGCGGCGCTCTTTTCTCGAAAAGAACCGGGACATAGCGAAACGCTTCGTGCGCGCGTATAGCGACGCGATCTATCGCTTTAAGACCGACAAGCAAAGCAGCATGGCCGTGTATGCCAAACGGCTAAAACAGCAGGATCCGAGCATCATCGAGGAGACGCTACAATACTATGCGCCGCGGTTCTCATACCCGCCGCGGGTTGATCGTGGCGGCGTGCGCACTGCGGTGGAGCTGCTAGGAAAGCGTAACGCTGACGTCAAAGGCGACATCAACGTCGAGCAATTCATCGATCAAAGCTTGATCGATGAATTGGATCGCGAAGGGTTTTTCCAGAAACTTCGTTGAACGGAGCACTCACGATGGATTTGGCAAGAGCAGCGGCGTATTCCGACAAGACTCCCTATGATCTTTGGCAAGAGCTTGAGGAGATTCCGATCGTGCGCGGTCACTGCGTGGAAGACTTGAGCGCCGTTCCGGTGACGCCGTGGGCGCGCACGGGCGTCCTCGGTTCGTTCGTCAATTTGGTCGGCTCGGGCCGCGCCTGCGGCGCGTATGTCTGCGAGATCCCGGCCAGAGGCGAGAGCAAACCCCAGCGCTATCTGTTTGAACAGTTGATCTATGTTGTCAAAGGCCGCGGCGCGACCTCGGTTTGGAACGACGGGACAAAAAAGCAAACCTTCGAATGGCAGGAGGGGAGCTTGTTCTCGCCGCCGCTCAACGCGTGGCATCAACACTTCAACGTTCAAGGCGATGCAACCGCCCGATTCCTGGCGCTGACCGACGCGCCGCCGATGATCAATCGATTTCGCGACAGCGATTTTATTTTTTGTAACTCGTATTCATTCATGAACCGATTCGACGGCGAAGACGGTTACTATAACGGAAAGGGAAAGGAAATCGTCAGTTATCGCACATGGGAGTCCAATTTTATTCCCGATATACGGGACTTTCAGTTGCGCGACCGCAGCCAGCGCGGGCAGGGCGCCACGGGCATCCGGCTTCATCTCGCCGCCAACACGATGAGCGCTCACCTCGAGCAGTATCCATCCGGCACCTACCCGCGCGGTCACCGACATGGTCCGGGCGCGCACATCGTGATTCTTTCCGGCGAAGGATACTCGTTTCTATGGGAGGAAGGGCAGCCGCGCATTCGCATCGATTGGCGGCCGGGGAGTTTATTCGTGCCGCCAGCCAACTGGTTTCATCAACACTTCAACCCGGATAATAAACCGGTGCGCTATCTCGCGCTCAAACCTTGGGGCTTTACTTATAAAGTCGAAGACCTGTCGAAAACCGATCAGGATATCCGCACTGGCGGCACGCAGATCGAATATCGAGAGCAGGACCCGGAGATCCATGAAATTTTTCGCGCGGAATGCGCCAGACGGGGCACGGAGGTGAGGGTGAAGATCTGAGGGGTTGCTGATAACGGATTATGCCTCGCCGGTTATTTATTGTCGCGATTGTTTTCTTCAGTTGTTTTTTTGCTCCTTTACGGAAGCAACCGCGTGCTGCGTCCAATCTGCCCGTCGGGCGCGGGGTGACAGTGATCAAGGATATTCCATATCCCGGCGCGGCGACGGGCGATCGGCGGCGTAGCTTTGATCTTTATACGCCAGCAAAGGCGGATACCAAGCCACCGCTGTTGATATTCGTTCACGGCGGTTTCTGGCTGCTTACCGACGACGATTACCGTATCGGTCCGTCGCTCGCTGAGAATCTCGTGCGCGACGGCGTTGCCGTGGCGCTGGTGCGCTATCGCTTGGCGCCCGCGAATCGTCATCCGGCCCAGGCCGAAGATGTCGCGGCAGCCGTCGGCTATTTAGTGAAAGACGCCGACAAGTATGGCTTCGACCCCAAGCGCGTTTATCTCGCCGGCCATTCCGCCGGCGGCCATTTGGCGTCGCTGGTGGCGCTCGATCGTGGTTATCTCGATAAACAAGGACTATCGCCGAAGGCGCTGGCGGGCGTGATCTCGATCAGTGGTCTCTACGATTTGGCACTGTCGTGGAACGTTTCGGACAACCAAAGGCAAGCGACTGAGAAAACTTTCGGCAACGATCCGGCGGTGCTCAAGCAAGCCTCGCCGATTCATCACGTTCAACCCAATGCGCCGCCGTTTTTGATCGCCAACGCCTTTCAGGACTTTACCGGTTTTCCGCTCGATGCGCGGCGCTTCGCCGATGCCCTGCGATCGGCGGGCAATAAAACGGTTCAGCAATTCATGTTCAAGGACGTGGATCACTTCACTATCGTCAAGCTGGACGACGAGAACAATCCGGTGCGCCGGACGATTCTTGCGTTCATGGGCGTAAAAAAACTGCCGCAGTAACTTGCCGACTGCTCGAAGCCGCCATAACGATTTGCGAGGCGCCGAAAAATGGCGAGGAGGCATTGACCTTTCGCGGGGGCTGCATTTTGCCACAGCTTTCGCGCCGCCACGTTCGCGCAGCGAATACGCCCAAACGCTGGATCGGGAAGCGGTGGCAAAAAAGACCGGAGCGACCTGCGCTATGCGCCAAAACACGCGGTCGCCGTTGTTTGAGCTGGTCAATAAATCACGCGACGAATCGTAAATCGCCGAACGAAATAGCTTGACTGATCCGGTACGGATATGACGTCAGCGCGGCGGCACGATTTCGATCAGCACTGCCTCGGGCTCGGCGCCCCAGCGAAAGGGCAGCACGATACTGCCCAAGCCGCGCGAGACAACGAGCAGTGATGAGCGGAAAGTGTACACTCCTTCGTCGAGACAGTAGCGGCTTTGGCGAATAATCAGCGGACCGTTGGGCAAACGAATCTGCCCGCCATGGGTGTGTCCTGATAGCATCAATGGTACCCCGTGCGCTTCGGCTTCGTAGAAGTGGTCCGGATTGTGTGCCATCAGGAGATGGGGCGGACCATGGCTCGATATCATTTGCTCCCAGTTAGGTTTGCCCATAAGCCGATCGTCGATACCGCCCAGCACAAAACTATTGCCGCGGTGCGTGAGAACAGCACTGTCGTTCTTGAGTGTTTTGATGCCGACGGAAGCGAGGTTGTCCTGCAGCTCGCCCGGGTTGCCGCCGAAGTAGTCGTGATTGCCGAAACAAAACCACGTGCCGAGCGGCGCATCGGTGAATGCCGCCAGCGCATCGAGATATGGAGTGGCCTCGCTCACATGGCCGGTTACCAGGTCGCCGCAGATGACGACCAGGTCGGGCCTGGTTTGCATTAAACTGCGGACGATGCCGCGGAGCGTCTCGGGTTTTAAGAAAATCCCTCCGTGGATATCGGTAATCAACAGCACGCGCAGACGCGCCAGCTCCTTTGGCCATCCCAACGGGGCGAGTTGGGCCTCGGCCAGACAAAAGCGTCGTTCCAACACCCAACAGTAAGGACTCCAGATATGGCCCATAAGCGGATAGACGAAACGCGAGATAAATATATCCACGTAGAGTTCGGCGAGCTTGATCACGCCACGATTGGGATTCATCCGCCGCCGCTCGTTGCCGGTCATTCTTCGCGCGGGCGGGAGTCGCCGTCTTTTAAGGGTCGTGAGCTGACTGCCGGTTGTTAAAATCGGGGCGCGCATATCGATGAAAAACATTGTAACGCGCCGGCGGCTAGAATTCACTCCCGGGAGCAAATCTCGGAGGATAGTTCCGCGATGAATCGCAGTCAGACTATGCGTCGACTGGAGTGTGGTGCATCAGCGCGCCGTGTTTTTGATCCACGCGTCCATCTTGGCTTCGAGGATTTCCAGCGGCAGTGCGCCGTCGCTTAGCAGTTCGTCGTGGAAGTCGCGAATATCGAACCTCGACCCAAGGGTCTTTTCCGCCTTTGCGCGGATCGCGGCGATTTTGAGCTGGCCGATTTTGTAGCCGAGCGCTTGCGCCGGCACCGCGATATAGCGGTCGACTTCGAGCGCCGCGCCGCTCTCGTTCGTCATGGTTGTGTCGACTAAGAATTTAATCGCTTGCCCGCGCGGCCAATTCTTGCGATGCAGACCGACGTCGACGACGAGACGGGCGGCGCGAAACAACTCGGAATTGAGCCGGCTGAAGTATTGCGATGACTCTTTGTAGAGTCCCAATTCAGCGCCGAGACTCTCGGCGTAAAGCGCCCAGCCTTCGACAAATGCGGTGTAATCGGCAAAACGTTGAAAACGCGGCAGCTCTTCGCGCTCCTGCTGCAACGAGAGCTGAAAGTGGTGGCCTGGTACCGCTTCGTGGAGATAGAGCGGCTCGGCGGCGCGCCGCGGATTAGTCTCGATGCCCGAGGCGTTGACGTAAAAAATTCCCGGACGCGAACCGTCCGGCGCGGCGGACCAATATTGCGACGGTGCGGATCTCTCTCGGAATTCTTCAATCGTGCGGATTTCAAACGTCGCCTTGGGCATGCGGCCGAAGAGTTTTCCGAGCGCGGATGTGACCGTGCGCCGGATCACCTCGTAATCTTGCAAAAGCTCGCTCCGACTTTGAAAACCAAGCGGCGCGTTGTGACTGAGATAGCGGGAAAACTCCGACAGGCTGCCGGCGAAACCCTGCTGATCGCGCAATCGCTCCATCTCTTTCCTGATACGCGCGATCTCGTCCATGCCCAGCTGAAAGATTTCTTCCGGCGTCAAATCAGTGGTGGTTTGAGTTCTGACCAGGTAGTTGTACCAAGCTATGCCGTCGGGTAGCTCGGACAACGCCACCGTTCCTCGGCTTTTGCCGAAGTATTCGTCGCGCAAGAATGTCGACAGTCGGCGGTATGCCGGCACGATGCGCTGCTCAATCGCCTCGGTGTAGGCGCGCGTAAGGCGACGGCGATCCGCTTCGCTGAACTCGGGCATGCGAATGATCGGTTGATAAAACAAACTTGTCTTGGCATCGGTGACGATCATCACCTCTATTTGCGGCAACGTTCTTTCGATGACGACGGTTGGCTGAACGATGCCCAATTCGATTCCCTTGCGCATATTCGCAATGGCCGTGTCGATCCAGATTTCAAATCCTTCGATGCGCTTCAAAAAGTTTTCGTAGTCGGCGACTGTTTTAAATGGATGGGCGCCGGCGCCGGAGCCAAGCAACGGAAATTCAACGGCGAGGCTCGCGAGCTGGCGCACGGGCATAAGATATTGTTTGAACTGGAAACCATCCAGCGCGAGCTGCAAATTGCGCGTGAAAACCTCGAGATAGAGGCGCTCCCGTGAATCGATCTCGTCTATTTTGATTTCCCTGGCACGGCTGAGCGTATGCTGATAGAGGCGGCGCTGCGCGCCGATATGTTCGTCGCTGATTGCGACCTCCAACTGATCGTCGTAGCGATGGTCGCCGATCTCAGTGGCGAAAGTCGGAAAAAGCGCCAGCACGGCGTCGAAATAGTCCTCGAAAATCGCGTGAAGTTTGCGGGATTCGACAGATCCAACCGGCTGGTGCACTATCGGTAGAATCTTAGCCGTGATCGTACAGCCGGATAAAACGGCGCAGACAAAAATGATCGGCAGGTTCGCCGCCCTGGCGAGCTTGGCAAAAAAGAAATCACGTTGTCGGCGGCCCGTCGTCATTTGCCGGCAAGAGTAGGCAGATCAAAGGCGAGCGTCAAGCGCCGGCCGAGGTGGGTTGATCCACGGTTGGCATCCGCACGATAGCTTGACTTTGGCAAGACGAATCCCGTATTTTCGCTCGCAACGGTGGCAGCGACTCTTCAATCGCGCGAGGAGAAAGACCATGTTGGTTTCTTCAAAGCAGATCGTTGTGGGCGGTTTAACAAGCTTCCTGCTGGCCGCAGGCCTGGCTCTCCTGTTTTCGCTGGAAGTCCGCGCCGCGGAAACACCGCGCCCTGGCGGCGAGTTGGTTTTCGCTGTCGGCGAACTACCGCCGTCGTTTGACGGTCACCGCGAAACCACCTTCGGCATGCTTCATCCCATCGCGCCGCATTACAGCACCTTGTTGCGCTTCGATCCGCAAAACTATCCCAAGATCGTCGGCGATGTGGCTGAAAGCTGGTCGTTCTCGCGGGACGGCTTAACTCTCACCGTCAAGATTCGCAAGGGGATCAAATTTCACGACGGCACGCCGCTTACGGCGCATGATGTCAAGGCGACCTACGACAAAATTATTTTTCCGCCCGAAGGCGTCGCGAGCGCGCGCAAGGCGTTGTACTCGATGGTGGACAAGGTCGAAGCGCCGGACGATTTGACCGTGATCTTCAAGCTCAAACATATCGCGGCGTCGTTTCTCGCCAATCTTGCTTCGCCGTGGAACTTTATCTACAGCGCCGAGCGACTGAAAAAAGATCCGCGCTGGTATGAAAAAAATGTGATGGGATCGGGACCCTTCATTTTCGTTGAACACGTGGCCGGCTCCCATTGGACCGGCAAGAAAAATCCCAATTACTTCATGCCGGGACGTCCTTATCTCGATGGCTTTAGGGCGGTTTTTATTCGCGACACCGCGCCCCGAGTGGCAGCGGTGCGAAGCGGTCAGGCCATCGTCGAGTTTCGCGGCTTCAATCCGGCGGCGCGCGACGACATCGTCAAAACGCTCGGCAATAAGGCGGTGGTGCAAGAGAGTCCGTGGGCGTGCAATATTTTGGTCACGCTCAACAACGAGAAAAAGCCGTTCAGCGATGCGCGGGTGCGGCGCGCGCTGACGCTGGCCATCGATCGCAACGAAGCGTCGAAGGCGCTGGCGCAGATCTCGGTGATGAAATATGTCGGCGGTGTGTTCCGGCCGGGATCGGAGTTTGCCACGCCGCAGGCGGAGCTTAGCAAGCTGCCGGGTTTCGGCAAAGACATCAACGCCGCCCGTAACGAAGCCAAGCGTTTGCTCAAGGAAGCGAGTGTGCCCGAGGGATTCTCGTTTGTCTTGAAAAACCGCAACGTCAAAGAGCCTTACGAAGTCAGCGGCGTCTACATCGTCGATCAGTGGCGCAAGATCGGCTTGAATGTCACGCACACACCACTCGAAGCTGGACCCTATTTCAACGATCTGCGCCAGGGAAATTTTGACGCGGGTGTCGATTTCGACTGCGAGTTTATGGACGAGCCGGATCTGTATCTGCTTAAATATTTGAGCAGCGAAGCCAGCCCGGTCAACTACGCGCGCTACAAAGATGCAACGCTCGACGAGCTTTACGAGCGCCAGAGCCGCATGCTGGATCTGAAGGATCGCTTGCCGCTTATTCGGCAAATGGAGAAGCGTGCCATCGGCGAGCAGGCGTATCAATTCCCCCTGTTGTGGTGGCAGCGGATTGTGCCGCACAGCAGCCGGCTCAAGGGCTGGAAAATCGGTCCCAGCCACTACGTCAATCAAGATCTGCGCGATGTGTGGCTGGCGCAGTGAGAGAGGGCGAGGATCGAGAATCGAGAATTGAGGATGGCGCGATCCTCGATCATCCATCCTCAATCCTCGATCCGTAAATAAGTTGGGTCACTACATTCTCAAACGTCTGTTATTGATGATTCCGACCTTGTTCGGCGTTGCCGTATTGGTGTTTCTGCTTTTGCGCGTCGCGCCGGGAGACATCGTTGAGCTTAAATACGCCGGCAGCGGCACGTTTGCGCCGAAGGAAGCGCTCGATCGTGAGCGCAAGCAGCTAGGGCTGGACAAACCATTAGCTTATCAGTTCGTAAATTGGATCGCTGGAGTTGTGCGGTTCGATTTTGGCAATTCGATGTGGACGGGGCAACCGATCAGTCAAGAAATCAAGATTCGTCTCGAATTGAGTTTACAGTTGGCAGTCATGGCCACCGTGGTGGCGATGCTGCTGGCGATTCCTCTGGGAACCCTGGCGGCGCTCAAGCAGGATACCTGGGTCGATTACGCCGTGCGAATTTTTTCCATTGGCGGACTCGCGATGCCGTCGTTCTGGCTGGGCATCGTGATCATCCTCGGCTTTCTCATTTTCTTCAAATGGATGCCGCCGCTGACGTTTACTTCTTTCTGGACCGACCCGCGCGCTAATCTGGCGCAGCTCATCTGGCCGGCGCTCGCTGTCGGCTACCGCTACTCCGCGATGGCGACCCGCATGACCCGTTCATCGGTTTTGGAAGTGCTGCGCGAGGACTACGTGCGCACGGCGCGCGCCAAGGGGCTCCGGGAAGGCGCGGTTGTCCTCAGGCATGCGCTCAGCAACGCGCTGCTGCCGGTTGTCACGGTGATCGGGTTGGAGTTCGCATTTCTAATCGGCGGACTCGTTGTCACCGAACAGGTATTTAACCTCAACGGGATCGGCATGCTGTTCGTCGAGTCGGTCACGCACCGTGATTACACGATGACTCAAGCGCTGGTCTTGCTCGTTTCCTTTGCTTTTATCGTCATGAACTTTTTGATCGACTTGCTCTACGCCTGGCTCGACCCGCGCATTCATTACAATTAACGAGGATTACCTCCGAGCTCAATGGCATGATGCGCGCGCTTCTTCAACGGTGGTTTACTACCGTGAGCGAGTTTACCCGCGATCGGCCGCTGGGCGGCGCCGGTGCGCTGATTATTCTTCTCATGGTCGCCGCCGCGCTGCTGGCGAGTCTCCTCGCGCCGTACGATCCGTTGGAAACGAATTACGGCGCCATGTTCCAGGTCCCCGGCGCGCAACATTGGCTCGGCACCGATTCCTTCGGGCGCGACGTGCTGTCGCGTATCCTTTACGGCTCGCGCACGGCCTTATGGGTGGGATTTTGCTCGTCTCTCTTCGGCACCAGTATCGGCGCTCTGATCGGCGTATCGTGCGCTTACTTTGGCGGCAGGATCGATCTGCTCATGCAGCGCCTGATGGACATATTGCTGTCATTCCCCTTGATTGTGCTGGCGCTCGTCGTCGTCGCGGTGTTAGGTTCCGGTATTTCGAACGTGATTCTGGCGATCGCGATTCCGATGATTCCGCGCGCCGCTCTGGTCGTGCGCAGCAGCGCCCTGGCGCTGCGCCAGATGCCGTTTGTCGAGGCGGCGCTGACCCTCGGCTCAAGCCATTGGCGAATTATTATTCGCCATATGCTGCCCAATGTCATGGCGCCCTATCTGATCATACTGACAGCATTCCTCGGACAGGCCATTCTACTCGAAGCGTCTCTGTCGTTTTTGGGACTAGGCGTCGCCGAACCGGCACCGGCGTGGGGCTTAATGCTGCGTGGCGCGGCGGTGGAGTTCGCCGAGCGGGCTCCGTGGATGGCGCTGTTCCCCGGTTTGGCGATCAGCTTGGCGGTATTTGCTTTCAACGTCTTCGGCGATTCCTTGCGCGACGCGCTCGACCCGAAGTTGCGCATGCTATGACACGCTGGGTCGGGCGATCGCGAGCGAAGTTCCGAAGTCAGCCCGCATCCGATGGATGGCTCTAGGGTTAGTGGCAGACTAAAAGACTAAAATAAAAACCCGCTTAGTTACTTCCCTTCCAAGAATCGATGCTCTTGGAACCGCCGCGCTTATCATAAAAGCCCTGTTGAGCTTTATAGAGTTCGGAACGAGTCATCTCGGTTTTGTGAGTGGCGCCGCCTTTATCTACAAATTCGAAAGCGAGCCGGCGCTGATCTTTGAATATGCGGACCAAGCGGCCATTCTCGGCGTCAAGAATTCTCCCGACGGTTCGAAGCGACTCGCTGAGGGTATTGATGTCGGGGATTTTGCCGACTTGGGTTCGGCGATGAAGCCCGACTTCGTTCAATCGGTTGATGTCCTCGGGGCCGTAGGTCTGCGCAAACGCGGCCACCGACTCTTCTTCCGTGGGCTTATCCAGACGATAGTTGGCGAGCTTATGCAAAGTATTTTTTATCCCCGATTTCTCAACCTGTGGAATTCTTTTCTCGTATCTTCTGCGGTCGCAGCGACCCCGAACTTCAAAACTATCGCCCTGGTAATCGATCTCCAGCTGCTGCGGGAATAGCTCGCTAAGATCTTGGCCGATGGCTCGGAGGGCGCGGGCATAATAGCCGCCCGACTCACTCGAATGCACTCTAAAAGTGTCGTCGGATAATTTCACGATAGCTTAAATAGGTGGATTAGCTTTGTCTTAATGAACATAAATATAACATATTTCAGCGAAACCAGTCGACGCGGCTTTTGAGTTCGCCAAACTTTTGCGCCATCAATGGTACGATGAGGGTCGTGAAGGGTGCTAAGTTCTTGAAATTACCTTGCGGTTGACAGTTGAGGAATATGCGCTGTAAGCAGCGCCGCGGCGGAAATCGTTCCGATTGTGGCGGTGTTGTCGATCACTCAGCCGATTTGTTGGCAATCACGCCGCCGCGTTCCGAGGCGTAGCGCTGTTGGAGCTGATACAACTCGGTGTTGTTGAGCTCTTCTTTTCGTGTCTGGCCGTCGGCGTCCCGGTATTCGAACACAATCTGATGCAAATCCTTGAAGATTCTGAGGACCCGCCCGTTTTGAGCGTCGATGACTTTGCCGATGGTACGTAACCGCTCGCCGAGAGTGTAGATATCGGGCAGGGCACTGACATTGCCACGCCGGTTCGTTTCTTGCCCATCTAAATGGTCGATATCATCAACGTTATAAGTTCGCGTGAAAGGAACGAACTCCAAATCAGGTCCGCATGTCGGCGGTCCAATAATGGCTGTGGCCACCTTGTCAAAGAGCTTTTTTACCCTCGTCAGCAGTTCCGCTGGAGTTTGGTCTTCGATTCTGTTTTTCGCACACAACCCGTGCGCCACGAAGCTGTTACCGTCGAGCTCGATGGCGACATTTTCCGGCATCAGCTCGGCGAGATCCTGGCCGATAACCCGCAATGCACGGGCATGAAATCCAGAGGCCTGTTCTATCATAAGCTTGACCAGCTCAAATAGTTTCACAGATTCATGGTGGGTGGAGTTATGAGGAGAAAAGAAACGACCCGTGCTCGGGGGATCGGCTGCCGGTCCGTTGGGTCCCGTCCGCATCCCGGAAGCAAATGAAGCGCTGGAGCGGCGCCTCGATGCAACGCATTACGCATTTTTCCGGTAGAGTACTCCAAAACAGGAAAACGTCAACAAAAATTTTGCTGCGGCAGGCTTGAACTGCATGGCGCCGTCGGCCGCCCGCAGGCGAGCAGGAGAAAACCAGCGCAAATAATCTATTTTCGCGCCTCACCCTGACGCTAGAGATGGCAACGGTTCGCTTCACCTTGACCGAGGGCGAGGGGGCGTATTACAAACAACACGCGGTAACAAGAATCTAAAAACGCGGGGAGAAGTCATTATGGTTGCAGTAAATCTCAAGCGAGCCGGCAATGAGCTGGGAGCGAAAACCACCTACCAGATTTTTCTTGAAAAAGAAGGGGTGCCGGCGGTGCGCGGGTTTCATATTGAAGATATCAATGAGGTCGAGCTTCATCCTTGGGCGCGGACCGGCGGGCGCGGAGTTTATCTCAATTTAGAGGGCTCCGAGGGCGTCGACGATTGTTACATTTGTGAGATCGCGCCCGGCAAATCGCTTGAACCGCAGAAGCATATGTTCGAGGCGCTGGTTTATATCGTGAGCGGCCGGGGCGCGACGACGATCTGGCAGGAAGGCGGCAAAAAGCAAACTTTCGAGTGGGGCGAGGGTGCGCTATTTTCGCCGCCGCTTAATGCTTGGTATCGGCATTTCAATGGCCAGGGCGATAAGCCGGTGCGGCTGTTGGCAATGACCAATGCACCGACGGTGTTGAATCTGTACCATAACGTAGATTTCGTCTTTAACTGCGACTTTTGCTTTGCCGACCGCTATGCAGGAGAGGAAGATTTCTTTAGCGGCCAAGCGAAGATCCCGGGCGAAGGATTTCACGACACCAATTTCATTCGCGACGTGCGCAGCTACGAACTGCCGGAAAGGAACGACCGCGGCGCGGGCGGCAAGATGCT